>WNFF01015509.1_pt1 | contig 14379 bp, 13 predicted proteins | sample 5400441 | NCBI WGS metagenome assembly WNFF01 (sample SAMN13153345, study PRJNA577476) | soil metagenome | isolation source: 120 cm saprolite under Douglas fir tree site 2 hole 3 replicate 1 | place: USA:California | collected 2015-04-18 | reverse complement strand
GAGATTGGCCGTGAGAGAATTCAACATTGTGGCCATCCGGGTCGCGAACGAGGCACAGATAACCAGCGTAGGGGTTCAGAAATGTGGGACCGAATTGTAACAAACCTGTTTGTTTAGCTTCGTTGGCTATCGCGTCTACAGCCTCAAGGGACGGTAGAGCGAATCCAAAGTGGCTAATCGGCCCCAAAGGGGATTGAGGATTGGCATTGGGAATTGAGCGGGGAGTGCCTTCCTGCAACACTAGAACAAAGGCATTCTCGTCATCGACCGGTCGATCGCTTAGCCAAACCACCTCCATCCCGGTGCTGGACGCGTCAGAATGTCGATCGACAACTCGTAGACTTGTGAAACGCTGATAAAAGGCAATGCTGGACTGCAGGTTGCGAACGTGAAGCGCTAAGTGTGTCCATCGGGAACTCATTGTTGTTCTCCGAGCTAAACGAAACGGGTTGAGCAAATCCCAGAGTTAACTGAACCTGAGAGTTCTAATGGGCGGGAACATGACATTTCTAAAGAGCGCCACTTGACTTGAGTCCCGGTTTGCCAGCGACCGGAGACTATCCCACGTGTCGCGATAAAGTGCTGCAGTTTGCGCATCTTTCGATTTGGGCTAGCGCGTTGGACAAATGTGAGGTCCGGACCGGACCTAGTTTTTGGATCCTCAGCCGGGTTTGTATGCGGGGATCGATTCGTCAGTTCGAAACACGGGCGAGCGCGTAATGTTTCTGCGGTCGGCGAGAGCGTCCGCGATCGCTTCCATTTCCGCCTTGCCGAAGCCTTCGCTTGCAACCTGCACCTTGCCGTCGGGATTAATCAGGAAAAAGGTGGGAACACTGGTCAGGCTGTAGGCATTCGAAACCGGGTAACCAGGTTCGTCAATCAAAAGTGGAAACGTAACGCCAAATTCATGTGCGAAATCGCGCGACGCGCTGATGTTGTCCTGCGAAACGGCGACGAAACTGACGTCGCTGCCGCCATGTTGCTTGAAGACCCGTTCGAGAAAAGGAAAGGTGAACTTGCAGACCGGGCAGGAGACTTTGAAGAATGCGAGTACGACGGGGCCGCGTTGTAACGCGGAACCGAGCGCGAATTCCTTGCCATCGATCGATTTGAGAGAAAAACCGGGTGCAACGTTCCCAGGAACGATTTTTGACATTCCGTCTTCTGCTCCGAGCCAGCGGCGAAGCCGGCGATAGATGGACATGGCGAAAGCTTATCTTACGTGCGCGCGCCTACGAACGCATACAAGTTGGATGCTGCGAAATGCGAAATGTCATTTCGGAATGTTCGCACTCGGCGAACTCTAGTTAAGTTGAGGTCTAATGGATGTGGCGGGTTTTGCGCTGCATGAAGTCCATTAGAAGGTATTGGCCGAGGTTTTGTGGAGTGGTGAAATAGGCTTTGCCGCGGCACATTTGCGTGATCTTCTGAACGAAGTTGACCAGCGAATAATCGGTTGCGAGCATGAAGGTGTTGATCATGATGTTGGCGCGCTTGCATTTGTTGACTTCTTGGAGCGTTTCGCTGACGACGAATGGATCGAGGCCGAAGGCATTTTTGTAAATGCGGCCGTCTTCGAGAGTCAGTGCCGAGGGCTTGCCGTCGGTGATCATGATGATTTGCCGCATGTCTTTGCGCTGGCGAAGCAGGATGCGCTGTGCCATGCGCAATCCTTCACGGGTGTTGGTGTAAAACGGGCCGACTTGCACGCGCGCCAATTCATTTAGCGGAACTTCCTCAGCGCTGTCGTGAAAAAGGACGAGATGCAGCGTGTCGCCGGGAAATTGCGTTCGAATCAAGTGCGATAGCGCCATCGCGACGCGCTTTGCGGGCGTGAAACGGTCCTCGCCGTAAAGAATCATGCTGTGCGAACAATCGAGCATCACCACCGTGGCGCAGGACGACTGGTATTCACACTGATGTACCATCAAATCCTTGTAACCGATTTCGATAGGGACTTTCGCGCCGTCTCTTCGCACCGCGTTGAACAGCGTTTCGCTGACGTCCAGATTCAGGGTGTCGCCGAATTCATAGGCGCGCGAAGCACCGCTGGTCTCGACGCCGGTCGCCATATCGCGTGTGTCATGACGACCAAAGCTGCTTCGTCCTAACGAGCCGAGAAGATCGCGCAAGGTCTTAAAACCCAGAAAGTCGATGGTCTTGTCGGTGATTTCAAAGCGCGCTTCCGTTTTGCGCTCCCGTGGGTCGCCAACTGCCCCGCGTGCTGACATTTGATTTGGCGGAGTGATCTGCGGTTGTTGCTGTGGATTAATGAAACCCTCATTCGACAGCCGCTCAACCAATTTGTCCAGGAGGTCCTGTATTTCCTGATTGTTTGAAGCGTCGGAGCGGTTAAGAAGCTTTCGTAACTCCTCGCTAAGTTTGTCATCTGAAAGCAGGTCGCCTTCCTGCAACGCACGCAGAATTGCCTCGCGCAAAGCTTCCATCGATCGCTCCGGATCGAATTCGGAAATGCCGTAATACTGCGATTCGAAACCGCTACGCAGGAAAAAATCGCCGAGGCGCTTGACCAGTTCTTCGAGGTCGACGCTATCGGCGGGTTCGCCCGTGTATTTGGAGAACTTGGTGAATTTCATGGTTGTTGCAACTCTATCCTACGCCTTTGTCGAATCATACGATGAGATTCCTCGTCGCCCGGCCTGCCTGTGGCAGGCCGATTCCTCGGGATGACGGCCCTTCATCAGGCCGTCAGTTGTAACTTCGCCGCGGAGGACGATTTGGATTCTCGCGCTGTTCCGCCGGCTTCTGCTTTTCTGCAAAAAAGCCGCGTTCCTCGCTGCGCCCAATCCGGCGATGCGCCCACAGTCCCTCCAGAATCATCTCCGCGGCGGCCGCAGCCTGCGCATGATCTTTTTTGTCCTTCACACCAAGCCGCTCGACGTGATCGACCAGATCCTTAATATTTGCCAACTGTTTATAGCGGTCGGAAGTGGAAGCCAACTCGGCGAACTTTAATTCACCGCCAAGCTCGAACCACTGCACCACCGCCTGCAAATTGACGTCTGCGAACCGCCGCGAAAATACGCGACCGATCGCCGTGCGGATCAGTTCCCGCGCAATGGTATCCGCACCCTTCAATTCGCCCTCGTATTCGAGTTCCAACTTCCCGGTGATCGACGGTAGCGCGGAGTAAATATCCGCGACTCGGGCCACCGAATTCTTTTCGGTGATGCGCGCGGCACGCTGCTCGGCACTGCTCACCACGCTTTCCAGTACGGAAATCGGCAGCCGCTGGCTGACGCCAGACCGCTTGTCCACACGCTTGTCGTCGCGCGCCTGGAATGCAATCTCCTCGACCAGTTCGCGCAGATAATCAGGCACTTCCACGCAGTAACCGGAATCGCGGCCGGTCCACGCTTCCTGTTTGGTGATGGAAATGCCTTCTTCGATCGTCGAGGGATAGTGGGTGCGAATCTCCGCCCCAATGCGGTCCTTCAGGGGAGTAATAATTTTTCCGCGTGCTGTGTAGTCCTCTGGATTCGCGGAAAAGACCAGGAGCACATCCAGTGGCAGACGCAGCGGGTAGCCCTTAATCTGAATGTCGCCTTCTTGCATGATATTGAACAGACCGACCTGAATTTTGCCTGCCAGGTCCGGCAATTCGTTTATCGCAAAGATACCGCGATTGGCGCGCGGCAATAATCCATAGTGAATGGTCAATTCGTCGGAAAGATCGCGGCCACCACGTGCAGCGCGAATCGGATCGACGTCGCCGATGATGTCGGCCATGGTCACATCGGGAGTGGCGAGTTTTTCCACATAACGAAGATCACGTTGCATCCACGCGATCGGCGTGTTGTCGCCTTCCGCCGCGATACGATCGCGGCAGGCGCGGCAAATCGGGCGCAGCGGGTCGTCATTAATTTCACAGCCGGCTAGCACAGGAACTTCGGCATCCAGTAGATTCGCCAAGCCGCGCAGAATGCGGCTTTTGGCCTGGCCACGCAGTCCCAACAAAATAAAATTGTGCCGCGAGAGCAGTGCGTTCACAATCTGCGGAATCACCGTATCTTCGTAGCCGTGCACTCCCGGGAAAAGTGGCTCGTCGCGTTCGATCGCGCGCAACAAGTTCGCGCGAATCTCGTCTTTCACCGAACGAGACGCGAACGGCGCGTCAAGATCCGGAATTCGGCGCAACTCGCCCACGGTCGCGGGTCGCGCGCGGCCTCCAGCAGAATGCGACGACGCAGAAAGAGTCATTTAGCCCCCAAGTACCGCTATGAATGCGGCGGAGTTCTCAGTTAGATGCAGATGCTGCTAAATCGGTCGGCTCAGTTCAATGCGTGGCCGTTGCCAGCGGTTTGCGCGCGCAGAGTGTCTTCCTTCTGTAGATGCGGCGCCCATTCGCGGAGGTACGCGACGAGGCGCTCCTGCCTTTCGGCTTCGGAGCGCAATTCCAGAACGCGTTGCTTCCAGAGCAAATCCATCGGAAGTCTCGATGCGATTCGGTAGGAAATCTTGTCTTCGGCCGATTCAGCCGGGTCGCGTGGATAATCATCAAAAATCAGCGTATGGCACGTTTCGTAAAGTTCAATCAACTCGCGCGAGATGCGCGGGTTCACGGGCACCGGCCGGTCCTCTAAAAAATCTACATCGCCACGCATCAGTGGTTCTTCGGGGAAAAGTTCGACAATCCGAAATGGCTCGCGACCTACGGTTAAAATGTCGCAGCGCCCGTCGTCGTAGCGACTGGTTACTTCCAGAATTTCCGCCGTGCAGCCGGTTCCCGCCATTCCGTTAGGCAGCGCCAGGAGCATGCCGAATGGCGATTTCGCTTCCAGGCAGTCGCGCACCATTTGTCGGTAGCGCGGTTCAAAAATATGCAGGGGCATATCGGCGCCGGGTAGAAGAACGACGTTCAGGGGGAATAGCGGTAGCCGAACCTGTGACATTGTGACTTCCAGAGAAGAGCATACCAGAGCCGCAAGTAGAGGCAAATCGGACGAATGAGAACGAGATTAGAGTTCGCTTAGCAACGATTCCATTTCCGAGAGCGCGTGGGCATTTCCGGCATGGGATGCGGCGGCGATGCCTTTTTGCAAAACTTCGCGCGCATCATCAGGTCTCGATTCTTTGGCCAGCATTTGCGCGAACATTAGATACGCGGGAACGTAGTCAGCATTACGCAGCAACAACTCGCGAAAGTTACTTTCTGCTGCGCTGGTATCGCCGGCGTTCAGGCATTCCATAGCCAGGCCGTAGCGCGAAAAGGCATCGTCGGGTTTTTGTGTCACGAACGTTTCCAGCAACTCCCTCCGCGTTTTCTTTTGGTCGGCCATCGTGAGCAGGTAGTATAGCGGCTGGGCGCAGAACACCAAAACCGCACTCAGCCGAGGACAGCATGCCGAACAGTAAGAAAGAATCGCCAACCAGCGATCGCGCATTAAAACCGAAACCCATCAGCGCATCGCGCTCCGAAATGGCGGAAGTCGTTCTGCCCGCCATCACGAATCCTCTCGGTAAATTGCTCGGCGGCCATGTGATGCACCTGGTGGATATCGCCGCGGCCATGGCGGCCAGCCGCCATTCGAACAGTTACGTGGTCACAGCTTCCGTGGACTACATCGATTTCCGTAATCCAATCAATATCGGCGAATTCGTTATTCTGAAATCCCAGGTGAACCGCGTCTTCCACACTTCAATGGAAGTTGGAGTGAAAGTCTTCTCGGAGAATGCGCTAACCGGCGAACGCAAGCACACCACCACCGCATACGTAACTTTTGTGGCGATCGATGCCGCCACGAAGCAGCCAAAAGCCGTCGCGCCTCTAATCTTGAAGACAGCCGAAGAAAAACGCCGTTGGCGCGAAGCGGGCGTGCGCCGCAAAACACGCCTTGCCCTACGCTATAAAAAACGCCGCGCAAAAGATTAGCTTTCGTAGCGGCCGGCATCTGCGGCGCGTGCCTTGGAATTTTCTTCTTCCGAATTTCCACTCTTCGGTCCTCTACTTAATTGCCACCGCACCCATCCAAATCGGCGTGGTCGTAGGCTGAAGACTCCCGCCCTCCGGCTCGTCCGTAATCGCCAAGGCCTTGGTTGCACCCGGAGAATCCGGCGGATTCGCAACCAGTAAATCAAAATTTCCATCCGCGCTCGGGCGCAACGTCAACGACGGAAGAGGTTTCGCCTCAGCCGCCTTCGGAATCAGCCACAACTGCAACGTGCGATTCACCGATGGGTGCAACTTCTGCCCGGAAACTACCAGACCCAATCCTGGATTCCATGTCGCTCGCAACATCGGCAAGCCTTTCTTGCCCGCCAGCATCGCAATCTTCAATGATTTCGGATCAGTCAAAATCAGCGCTTCGCGCCGGGCAACAGCGAGTTCGCGCGCCGTTGCTTGTTGCATGTGCATCTGCTTTTCCAGCGCATCCCGCGTTTGCTGAATGGTAGCGTCCGTTACTCGCGCTTCGTACGCGTTGTAAAACGCGAACAGCAGCGCTGCAGCAACTGCGGCACAGATCCAGACCGGAAGCGGCGGCCTGGTTGGAGTGGGAACCTGTGAGGTTGTGGCCGCCCGTTCTGAGCGCATCGTCTGCATCAATCGCCCCCGCGGCATGTGTCTTCTCCAACGGGCAATGTTTCTAACTAATTCGAATTTCTTCCGCAACTGCCAGCGCTTGTTCTACACACGTGCCGATCGCCGGACCTTTCCAGTAATTGCCGATGAGCCGCAGGCGCGGAACTTGCGCTATCGAGTCTTGAATTTCTTGCAGCCGCTCGAGGTGGCCGAGATTGTATTGCGGGATTGCGTGCGAATACCTTGTGGTCCGCACTTTTTCCGGAACGCCGGTGATTTTTAGAATTGGCGCAATTTCGCGGTGCACCAATGCCGCAAGTTCCTCCTCCGAAAGCTTTGTGGCTGATGGATCGGTCGCCCCGCCCACGAAGTTTGTCAATAGCACATGGCCTTCCGGCGCGCGGGCGGGGAATAGCGACGAATTCCAAACCGAGCCCAGGGTTCGCAGCCCTGACGAACGGGGTGCAAGGAATCCGAAACCGCTTAGAGATCGAGCTACTTGCTGCTGTTTGTATACCAGCGAAACTACAGCGACGGGCGCATACAAAATACTCTCCAGCGCGGCGCTGGCTGCCGGAACCAGGCCTCGCAGAATTTGTGCGCTCGCGTCGGTGGGCGTTGCCAGTACGACCCGATCACAAGCCATTTCCTCAGAGCCGGCAGCGCTCTGCATGCCTATTTGAAATTTATGCCCCGCGCTGCGAACTTCGCTAACTTCGACATTACAGCGTAGTGCGGGGCCGAGTGCAGCAGCGAGGGCGCCGACCAACGTCTGGTTACCTGCACGGAACGAGAGCAATCGCTGGCGCGTCCTCGGCCGGGTTACCGTTTGTTTACCGGCTTTCGCGCCAAGTTTCAAACCGCCGCGAATCACGCTGGCCGCCGCCTTTTCCGCTTCGTACAGTTTCGGAAATGCCGCTCGCACGCTTAGTTGTTCGGGATCACCCGCGTAAATTCCAGAAATGAAAGGACCGACCAACCGGTCCAGTAATTGCGCAGAAAATTTTCGCCGCACAAACGCCGCAATCGATTCGTCCGTTTCGGGCGGTGATGTCTTCCCCAGGATATCGCGAAGAAACGTCAACTTCGTTCCCCAACTCAACAATCCCGACGTAAGCAACGCCAGCGAGAGCGGTACGTTCACGAGCTTGCAATTGATTAAGATATATCGGGGCGCACCGCGCGGCGTTTCCAGTACTTGTTCTGTCAGCAGCAATTCCTTGCAAAGTTCCGCCAGCTCAGACGTAGCGCTGAAACTTTGCGGTCCAAGTTCAAACAGATAGCCATTTTCTTCGACGGACTGAATAACACCGCCCGGGCGCGGAGAGGCTTCCAACAACAGAACATTCTGTCCGGATTTCTTCAGCGCGTAGGCGCAGGTCAGGCCGGAAATTCCCGCTCCAATCACTATCGTAAGTGCAGCGGAAGCCACGGCTCAGAGCGTCTTCGAGAAGAGCGGCTTGGCGTTCAGTTGCTGTTGTTCAAGGTAGGGGTCGAAAAGCATCGCCAAATTGCGAATGAAAATGCGACCGAGCCAGGTAGCGCGAATCTCGGCGCGATCGATGGTTAACAAACCATCCTCGCGTGGAAGCTCGAGCCGCTGCAACTCTGGGGCAAAATGTTCATCGAAATCGATTGCGAATGCCTCGCTGATTTCGCGCTTCGGAATCACGGTGTGGCAGAGCAGCCGGCTAATTACTTCGCGGCGCAGCCGGTCTTCAGCGGAAAGATGATAACCACGCATCGTCGCGATCCCGCGCTCACCAACTGCCTTTTCCCACGCCGCAAGCTCGCGAAAATTCTGTGCGTATGCGTCGCTAAATCCGCTGATCGCGGTCACGCCCATACCATAAAGATCGGCGCCGGCCTTGGTCGTGTAACCCTGAAAATTTCGGTGCAGCGTTCGGTTCGCTTGCGCGGTCGCTAATTCATCGCCGGGCTTTGCGAAGTGATCCATGCCGATATAGAGATAGCCCGCTTCAACGAGCTTCAACAAGCCCGTCCGGAAAATCTCAAACTTCTGCATGCCTTCAGGGAGATGCGCTGCGAACGATCCTTGCTGCTTCTTCAGCCAGGGTACATGCGCATAGCTGAACAGCGCAATCCGATCCGGCGCCAGCTCGATGATTTGATCAACTGTGTGCGCAAAAGTCTCCGCTGTCTGATAAGGCAATCCGTAAATTAGATCCACGTTAATGCTGTCGAAGCCCAGGTTGCGCGCCGTCTGAATCAGATCGCGCGTCATTTCATATGGCTGGATACGATTTATTGCGCGTTGCACCGCCTCGTAAAAATCCTGGATGCCCATGCTCAGCCGGTTGAAGCCCAGCCGCCGGAGCGTCTCCAAGTGTTCGCGCGATGTCACTCGCGGGTCGACCTCGATACCGATTTCAGCGTCCGGCGAAAACGTAAATCGTTCTTTCGTGTAGCCGAACAAATCCTCAAGTTGCGCTGGCGTCGAATACGTCGGCGTTCCACCACCCCAGTGGAACTGAACGACTTCGCGCTGGCATGAAACCGCCTCCCCTACTCGCGCAATTTCTTTTTTCAAAACATCGAAGTAGGGAATTGAAACGTGCTTGTCTTTTTGAATAATTACGTTGCATGCACAGAATAGACACAGGCTCTCGCAGAACGGTAGATGCATATACAGCGAAACGGGTGTCTTCGCCGCCTCCGCTCCGGCATGCACCGCTTCCAAATCTACAGGGCCAAACGTGTCATTCCACACTGGCGCCGTCGGATAGCTCGTATAGCGCGGCCCCGGCCGGTTATACCGCGCAAGAAACTCTTCGCTTATGCGAAGCTCGCCTCTCATTTGCTCGAGTGTAGGTTGCGGAATCATGTTTCGATAAAACTCATCCAGCTATTTCGCCGCCAATTTTTCCGTAAAGGAAAATTGTTGTCCCGTCGTGATAAACATTTGTGCATTCTCAACCGGCGTTGCGGGCAGAATTCCATGCCCCAAATTCAGAATGTGCCCCACTCCGCCGAGCTGCGCCAGAATCCCGCGCGTCGTCTCTCGAATATGTTCTTGCGGCGAAAACAAAACCGCCGGATCCAGATTGCCCTGCAGCGCAATCTTTGGTCCGACAGTCGCCCGTAACTCCGCCAAATTCACGCGCCAGTCGCAGCTTAGTACATCCGCGCCCGACTCTGTTACCGCGGACAATAGATGATGCGAAGCCTTCGTGTAGTAAATCACCGGCACCGTTCCACGCAGCGCCGAGATAACCTCTTGCACCGCAGGCAGCGCGAATGCCCGATATTCCGGCAGCGCCAGCTCACCGCACCACGTATCAAACAACTGCACCGCAGCCGCGCCTGCCGCAATCTGCGCGTTCAAATAACCAATCGTCGCCTGCGCGATCCTGCTCAGCAATTCGCGAAATGTCGCCGGTTCCGCATACAAAAACTCTTTCACCTTCGCGAAGCCTTCCTTCGTCTTGCCTTCCACCATGTAACAAGCCAGCGTCCACGGCGCCGCCGCAAATCCTAACACCGGCACCTCCGGCCCAGCCGTTCGAACGATCCGCCGGATTGCTTCCATCAAAAACCCCGTTTCTGTTTCCGGATCGAACTGTCGCAATTTCCGTACTGCTTCCAGCGAACGCACCGGCTCCGGCAAGTTTGGCCCGGCATCGCCGAGTTCCAGCGGCAGGCCCATTGCCTCCGCCGGAATCAAAATGTCAGAAAACACAATGATCGCATCCACGCCCAACCGTCGAAACGGTTGCATCGAAACTTCAACCGCCAGGTCTGGTGTCTTGCAAACTTCCAAAAATGCGTGTTTCGCTCGCAGCTCGCGATATTCCGGCAAATAACGCCCCGCCTGCCGCATCATCCAGGCCGGCACACGAGGCAGCGGCTCGCCGCGACACGCGCGCAGGAACAATTCTTTGCGATTCAGCAAAACAGACGTTGTAGACATGACTTTGTTCAACGTTGAGGATAACAAATTGCGCCCTCCGATGCGCGTGACCCAGCGCACCGTGCTGTGGCGCGGTGGCTACGCTATACTCAGAAGAGGGGTTCCGGATTTCACGCTCTTATCTGCACAATGAGCCGCGCATCCGGTCGACCAATGAACCATCTCTTTTTCTTACTTACACTTGCGGCGTACCTTGGCAGCTTCGCCGCCTATGTAGGCTACCTCGTAGCCGGGCTCGATTGGTCCGGGCGTCTAGGCTCGCTACTCTTGGCGGGCGGCCTAGTGGCCCATTATTTTGCTTTGCTCGAACGCGCTCGCGGCCTGCACACCGTCCCGTACCACGATCTTTCCGGCTCAATGTCGCTTTTCGGATGGCTTCTCGCGCTCACTTACCTCAGCTTGGAACTTTTTCACCGCCAACGGTCTGTCGGTGCGTTCGTGCTTCCATTTGTTTTGGCATTTTTCCTTTTCGCGCAACTCTCTCCGCCCGACCGTTTTGCCGCCCCGGCAGCAACCGGCGTCATTTTCGCCTTTCACGTTACGCTCAGCATCCTTGCCTACGCAGCCTTCGGCCTTTCTTGTGTGCTTAGCCTCATCTACCTCGGAGAACAACGCCTCCTGCACGAACATCGTGTCGGCGACGTGGTCTGGCGCCTCCCGTCCCTCGACCTTCTCGATCGCATGAGCCAGAGCAGTGTCCTGGTCGGACTCATCTCCATCGCCATCGGCACCGCGATGGGCTTCGTCTGGGTTGACCGGCTCACGGGCAATGTCTGGCACTACGATCCCAAATACGCGGTCACGCTGCTCGTTCTCGCGGCTTACGTTTTCTATCTGCGGCTTGCACGCAATCCCAGTTGGCGCGGAGCACGCGCGTCGCAGCTGTGCATCTTTAATTTTGCCATCGTCATTTTCAGCTTCACGATAGTCAACCTGTTTTTCTCGCACGCGCATCGGTATTTCTAGGAGTCGTCAGGGGGCACGCAATCAACGCCATGGAAATTGTGCTCGTTGGATTGAATCACCGCTCAGCACCCGTCGAGGTGCGCGAGAAGGTGTCTTTCACCAACGACCAGGCACGCCAGGCCGCTGAGGAGCTTCGTGCCCGCGGCATTCTGCACGAAACGCTAGTCCTCTCCACTTGCAATCGCAGCGAAGTTTATGGCGTCCCCCCCGAAACCACGCGCGAATCGGCCGCCGCTCTTGCGAACTACCTAAGCAGCTTCCATTCCGTTGAGCTCGAACTCTTAAGCCCTTCGCTCTATCACCACTACGACCGCTACGCCGTCCGCCACCTTTTCCGCGTAGCTTTTTTCAAGGCGCACTCGAGGTCGGGAAACGTGTTCGTTCCGAAACCGAGCTTGGCACACGCCCCATGTCCGTGGCGTCCGCCGGCGTCAAACTTGCCGAACGCATCTTCGGCAAATTACACGAACGCGCCGCTTTGGTTTTCGGTGCCGGCGTGATCAGCGAACAAGTCATTTCGCAATTGCGCGACCGCAACATCGCCCGCCTCTTCGTCATGAATCGTTCGCTCGAACGCGCCGACAACCTCGCTCGACAGTTTGCGGGAAAAGTTATCGCTTGGGACGATTGGGAGTCCGCGCTGACGCTTCCCGACGTCATCGTGTCCAGCGTTTCCGCCGAAGAGCCGGTTTTAATGCGCGCGCATCTGGAAAAAGCCATGGCTGCGCGCGGCAATCGCCCGCTCTTTGTCATGGATCTCGGCGTTCCCCGCAACATCGATCCCACGGCCTCCAGCCTCTACAATTTTTATCTCTACAACATTGACGATCTCACACAGATCGTTCAGCAGAATCGTACTTCCCGCGAGGGCGAAGTTCCGCGCGCCGAGGTCATTGTCGATGAACACGTGGGGAAATTCCTAACCTGGCAGGCTAGCGTCGAAATCATGGGCGTTGTCGAGGCTCTTCGTGACAAACTCAAATCCGAGCGCGCCGACTTTATCCGCGAGCGCTCCGAGCGAATCACGGGGCTGACGCCGGAGCAGCGTGAACAGGTGGAATCCCTGATCGACGATCTCCTGGAAAAAATGCTTCTCGATCCCACCCGCCGCCTGCAAGGCGAAAAAGATTTGCGCCGCAAAATTCAACAGGTCGAAGCCATCCGCGGGCTTTTTCTGCCGGATCGGGAGCGCTAGCCGTGAAACCCATTCGTATCGGCACCCGCGGCAGCATGCTTGCCAAATGGCAAGCCGAATTCGTCCGCAAAAAAATTCTCGAGGCCACCGGAGTGGACGCCGAAATCGTCATCATCAAAACCACCGGCGACAAATTGCAAACGGCTTCGTTCGTTCAGATCGGCGGCAAAGGCGTCTTCATCAAGGAACTTGAAGAGGCTCTTCTCAACGAGGAAATCGATCTCGCCGTTCACAGCGTGAAAGATATTCCCACCGAAGTTCCGTCGCGCCTTTGCTTCCCGGTAATTTGCCGCCGCGAGGACACGCGCGATTGCCTCGTCGCCGCAAAAGGCGAATCGCTTTTCAGCCTTCGCAAAGGCGCGCGCATCGGTACCAGCAGTCTCCGCCGCCGGGCGCAAATTCTCCATGCACGTCGCGATCTTGATGTGCGCGAACTACGCGGCAACGTGGACACGCGCCTGCGTAAAGTCGCAAGCGGCGAATACGATGCCATCCTCCTGGCCAAAGCCGGACTCGATCGCCTCGGCTGGAGCAATCGCATCAGCGAAGTTCTCTCGCCTGATGTGTGCATGCCCGCCGTCGGTCAAGGCGCTCTAGGTGTTCAAGCGCGGCTTAAGGACAACGACATCGCCGACGCGCTCGCTCCGCTCGATGATTTCGAAACTCGTCAGTCCATTGTTGCCGAGCGCTCTTTACTTGCTGCTCTCGAAGGCGGTTGCCAGGTTCCACTCGGCGCATGGGCGCGCTTCGAACGCGGCGAACTAGCCATCGACGCTGTAGTCTGCTCGCCCGATGGTTCGCAGCACGTTCGCCAGCGTGCCACCGCTCCGCCCGATCAGGCTCGTGAACTCGGCCAACGCGTCGCGCAAATGCTCATCGATTCCGGCGCGCGCGAAATTCTCGAGGAGGTTTACCGCCAGCGTGGGTGACCAGCCTCCATCGCCGCTCGCAGGAAAGCGTGTCGTCATCACCCGCGCGGAATCACAATCCGCCACACTTGCCGCAGCACTCAGAGCGCACGGCGCGGAGGTCATTTCACTTCCGCTGATTCAAATTCTTCCGCCTCTGGACTACGCTCCACTCGATCGTGCTCTCCGTGACCTCGCAAAGTTCGACTGGTTAATTTTCACCAGCCAGAACGCCGTGACCGGCGTCTCCGATCGCCTCGCCGTTTTGCTGAATGCTACAGAAGCGCCTGCGCCCGTCATTCCGAGCGTAGCGAGGAATCTCTCTTCGTCTGCGAACCACACTACCCCGGGATCCCTCCGCATCGCGGCCGTCGGCAAAGCGACCACTGAGGCTGCACAGCTAGCCGGTTTCAATGTCACTCACGTAGGACAGGCTGGAACCGCCGCAACCCTCGTCTACGAGCTCGCGCCCGAATTGCGTGGGAAACGCGTACTTCTTCCGAGAAGCGATCGCGCCGCCGGCGAGCTGGTTCCGCGCCTCCAGAGACTCGGCGCTGAAGTCAGCGAAGTTATCGCATATCGCACTTCCGACACTACAGAAGTTGACGCAGCCGGCAGAGAAGCAGTCGCAGCCTGCAGCGCGATTCTTTTCTTCAGCCCCTCCGCTGTCCAGTCGTTCGCCGCCTTGCAAAAATCTTCCGCTCTAAATTCGCTAACGGACGGCGTCGTCGTTGGCGCGATTGGTCCGGTCACCTCAGTCGCGCTGCGCAATGCTGGATTTCGCTGTGATTTCCAAGCTTCCGAGCCGAGCGTCGAGGAAATCGTCGCCACATTAGCC
>WNFF01008513.1_pt1 | contig 14379 bp, 13 predicted proteins | sample 5400441 | NCBI WGS metagenome assembly WNFF01 (sample SAMN13153345, study PRJNA577476) | soil metagenome | isolation source: 120 cm saprolite under Douglas fir tree site 2 hole 3 replicate 1 | place: USA:California | collected 2015-04-18 | reverse complement strand
TGTGCCGATCCTGCCCGGCGTGATGCCGATCATCGGCGAGACCGACGCGCAGGCGAAGGAACAGCTCGATCGCCTGCAAAGCTGGCTCTCTTCGACCAACGCGCTCACGCTCGTGTCGCAGCGCCTCGGCCACGACATTTCCGGCTATCCGCTCGACGGTCCGGTGCCCGACCTGCCTCAGACGCAGCGCGGTCAGGCCTTTTCCAAGGTGCTGCTCGACATGGCGCGGCGCGAGAAGATGACGTTGCGCGACCTCTACAACGTGACCGCGGCGGCGCGCGGCCATTGGGTGATCTATGGGTCGCCGAAGCGCATCGCCGATATTCTCGAAGAATGGTTCACGGCCGGCCGCGCCGATGGCTTCGTCATCATGCCCGCCTATTTTCCTGGCGCCTTCGACGATTTCGTCGATCTGGTGGTGCCCGAGCTGCAGCGGCGCGGGCTCTTTCGCACGGAGTACGCGGGCTCGACCCTGCGCGAGCACCTGGGCGTGCCGCGGCCCGCGCGACTGCCGCAGGCCGGCGCCGCCGAATAACAGGCATCCGTCGGGAGCGTCGAATGAAACGCCGTCGTTTCCTGCAAGGTTCCGCTGCGCTGCTCGCATCGGTCGCGGCGCCCCGCGTGCACGCGCAAGGCTCCAAGGGCAAGATCAACCTGCTGGTGACGACCTCGCCGCCCGACATCAACGCGCATTATTTCTGGTGGGCCCGCGAGAATGGTTTCTACCGCGACGCCGGCGTCGACATCTCGATCAGCTCCATCGTCGCCGACACCACGACGGTGCGCGGCCTGCTGGCGGGCGAAGGCGACGTGGGGTGGGCGGGCGCGGGCTCAGGGATGCAGGCGATGGCGGCGGGCTCGCAGCTGCGCATCGTGAGCTCGTTCGCACCGCGCCTCGATTTTCTCGTGCTCGCCACCAAGGAGATCGCGAACCTGAAGGCATTGGAGGGCCATCCCTTCGCGGTGTCGCAGATCGGCGCGGTCTCGCAGACCGTGTCGCGCCTGATGATCGAGCGGGCCGGCGGCGATTCCTCCAAGGTGCAGTGGCTCTCGGTCGGCAGCCCGCCGTCGCGCTTCCAGGCGCTGACCACGCGCCGGGTGCACGCCACGATCCTCACCGGCTCCCAGGGGCTCGCCGCCTTGCGCGACCCGACACTCCACGTGATCGGCGAGGCCGTGAAGGACCTGCCGAATTTCCTTTATTCCTGGGAGATCGCGGCCGCGGAGCCGGTCAAGGCGAAGCCGGACGCGTTCAAGGCATTCATCTCGGCGACCTCGCGTGGCGCGGCCTGGGGCATGGCGAACACGGCGGACGCGGCGCGCATCAGCCAGAAGCTGCTGCCCAACGTGCCGCCGGAGGACGTCGCGCGCGTGATCGAGAACTACGCAAAAATCCGCTATTTCGATCCGAGCGGCGTGCTGCGCCCGCAGGATTGGGACTACACGGTCGACGTCATGATGAAGAACGGCGATTTGGCGAAGCCACTGAAATACGCCGACTACGTCGTCACCGATTTCGTCAAGGCGCTGCCGGCGAACAAGCAATGACTCCGGCGCACAGCCGTTCGAAGAACGGCGTCGCTTCGCTCGCCTATGTCGCGGGCATTACCGGGAGATACACATGATGCATATGCTTCGCTGTGCCGCCGCGCTGCTGTGGGCGCTCACGCTTGCTTCGCCGGTCGCGGCGCAACCGGCCGACCTCATTCTGCGCGGCGGCCGTGTCGTCACGGTCGACGCCCAGTGGCGGGTCGCGCAGGCGGTCGCGATCCGCGCCGGGCGTTTCATCGCGGTCGGCGAGGATGCGGCGATCGACGCCTTGCGCGGGCCGCAGACCGAGATCGTCGAGCTGGGCGGGCGCACGGTCATCCCGGCCTGATCGACTCGCATCTGCATCAGGTTTTTGCCGCGCTCAATTCGCCAGCCGTGCAGCTGCTCGCGGCGCAAAAGATCGCCGACGTGCAGGAGGCAGTGGCGGCGCGCGTCGCGCGCACGCCGCCGGGCCAGTGGGTCGTGGCGTCATCGGGCTGGCACGAAAGCATCCTCGAGGAAGGCCGCATGCCGACCCGGTGGGAGCTCGACAAGGTCGCGCCGAACAATCCAGTCTTCATCCCGCGCGGCGGTCATGTGATCACGGTCAACAGCGCCGCCCTCCAGCTCGCCGGCATCACCAAGGACACGCCCAATCCGGAAGGCGGCGTGATCGTGCGCGATCCGGCGAGCGGCGAGGCGACCGGCGTGCTGCTGGAGACTGCCGCCGCTCTCGTGCGTCGCGTCGTGCCGCCGCCGTCCGGCAATATCATCGAGCTTCTCAAGAACACGATGCGTGAGCTCAATTCCTACGGCATCGTCGGCGTGATCGAGCCCGGCGTCGACGAGCGCCAGATGGCGCTCTATCGCACGCTCCACGATGCCGGCGAGATGACGGTGCGCACCGACGTGCTCTATCGCGCCCTGCGCAAGGCGGACGTCGAGAAGGGCATCGCCGCGATCCGCGCCCAGAAGAACGACGACATGCTGCGCTTCGTCGGCATCAAGTTTCCGCTCGATGGCGGCGTCGAGGGCGCGCGCATGTATTCGCCGTTCCGCATCGTGCCGGGCGAGCAACCCGATCCGGAATATCGCGGCGTGCTGCTGCTGCCGCCCGGCAAGGAAGACGAATACGTCGAAGGGCTCAAGCTGGTCGCCGCCGCCGGCCTGCAGGCGCAGACCCACGCGGTGGGCGACGAGACCATCGACGTGATCGCGCGCGCCTATGAACGGGTGAACCGGGAGACACCGATCCGCGGCCTGCGCTGGACCATCATGCACATCTTCCATCCGACCGACGCCGCGATCGCCAAGATGGCCGAGATCGGGGTCATGGCGACCGTGCAGGACCATCCGGTGTTGCTCGGCCACAACCAGCGCCGCTGGTGGGGCGACGAGCGCGCGGCCGACGCCATCCCGATCCGTAAGCTGATCGATCGCGGCATCCTGGTCGGCGGCGGAACGGACGGCCCGGTGGTGCCGGTCGATCCGTTCCTCTCCATGTGGTGGATGACGACGCGCCAGGTGCTCAAGGGCTACGTGCTCGGCCGCGAGCACGCCATCAGCGCCAAGGAGGCGCTGACGCTCTACACCATCAACAATGCACGTATCATGGGCGTGGAACGGGAGCGCGGCAGCATCGAGCCGGGCAAGCTCGCCGACCTCGCGGTGCTGTCGCAGGACATTCTGGCCGTACCGCCGAACGCGATCCGCGACACCAAGGCGCTGCTGACGGTGGTGGGCGGCAGGATCGTGCATCGGCGCGGCATCTGAGCGGCGAGGCGGCGCGCCATCACTTCGTCTGCAGATAGCGGATCAACAGCAACAACGCCAGGACGGACACTGCGAACAGGAAGATGTAGAGCCGCCTCCTGCGTGCATATGTGCGGATGGCGGCGGCGTCATGCGAGCTCTCGCCGGAGACGAAGGCCAGCATGAATACGAAGAGGCCGATCCAGCCGAGGACGGCCCACCGTACGACCTGCATCACCTTGGTCGGGCTGGGCGTGTAGTTCATGTCGTGGAAGACCTTCATCGCCTCGGTGATTTCCATCAGCAGGCCGACGGTGCCCGCCACCCACACTGCGCCCATGAGGAAGAGCAGCAAGTCACCGATCGTGAGCCCGAGGTGACGAACGCGTTTGACGATGGCGGCGAGCAAGATCCAGAGATACGCCGTCGCGATCGAAAGATGGATGATGTCCCGGTCCCTGTCGCGGCCGGTGAAGTGCTCCTCGACATAGATGATGCCGGCGAGCGCCGCCGCGGTCGCCGCCAGGGTGACGAACCAGAATGCGGCGCGGCCGATCTCGCCGCGCGGGCTCAGGAAAAGCTTGAATAGACGCACGCCAGTCCCCCCACCTGGTGCGGCGGGTAGGCTAGCAGTAAACGGTCTGCTGTATCAGGCGGTTGTGCACGCACTGACTCTCGCTCCTTCCCCCGCCTGCGGGGGGGAGGGCGGGGAGGGGGAAGCCCCACGCTCGGAGCAAGCGGCTTCCCCCTCCCTGACCCTCCAGCCGAAGTCGGATTTATCCGACTTCGGCCCGCTTATTAGTGCCGAAATCGGGCAAGCCCGATTTCGGATGCAAGCGGGGGAGGGGACCCAACCTCAGTGCGGGGATGCAAAATGCCGGCGCGTGTTCTTATGCCGCGCTTCCACCGCATTTCGTGGGCATGAATCGGCGGATGGGAGCAACGCCATGAGCTACTCGGTCGGACAGCAGGTCGTCTGCATCAATGACGTATTCTCGTCGGACCGTTATTGGCGCTCGACGGTGCGCACGTTTCCGAAGTTGCACGGGATCTACACGGTCCGCGAAATCCGCCACGCCGAGCCTCTGGTCGGATTCTGCTTCTACGAGTTTTCCAATCCGGTCGCGCCGTTTGCGCGCGGCTGGTTCGAGCCGGCGTTCAACGTGAAGAATTTCCGCCCGGTGAAAACGACCAGCATCGAGGTATTTCGCAAGCTGCTGGCGCCGACCGACGATCTCGTCGGGGCGGAGTGATCGTAGGGCGGATTAGCGAAGCGTAATCCGCCGTTGAGTCGAAGCGGCGCAATACGCTGCGCTATTGCGCCCTACGGCGCACGACCCCTCACCGTCCCAGCGTCTTCGCCATCACGTCTTCGCAGCGCTGGTCGACCTCTTCGGCCGCGAGCTTGCCCGACATGGCGGCCTTCATGCGGTTCGAGGGGTGGCCGGCCATGTTCCAGCGGCAGGGACGGCCCGGGAAGTTGCGCCAGTACTCGGCGTCGTGCGGGATGTAGGTCGCCTCGTCGACCTGCTCGACCTCGGTGGTGTATTCGGTGACAAACCCGTTCGGCTCGATGAAATAGGTGAACACGTTGTTGCCCGGCCCGTGCCGGCCCACGCCCCACTCGATCTGGTAGCCGTTCTGCTTGCAGCGCCCGGCGCCGCGCATGAGGCCGTCGATGTTCGCCATCTCGTAGGCCATGTGGTTGAGCGAGGGACCGTCGCCGCGCACCATCGCGAGGCTGTGATGGTCGGAGGTGCAGCGCATGAACTCCATCATGTCGGTCGAGTCGCTGTGGCGGAAGCCGAGCGCGTCCATGAAGAACGCCATCTCCTCGTCGGTGCGTCCGCTGTTGAGCACCACGTGGGTGAGCTTGGTCGGCCGCGCGCGGTCCTGCACGGCGTCCGCATGCTGCGCGACATCGGACGAGATGCAGATCGGCTGGCCTTCGGGCGAGCGCAGATAGAAGCCGTAGCCGCCGCCGGCGCTGCGCGCCAGCGTCGCCGGTTCGCCCTCGACGCTCGCGCCATAAGCCTTGACCTGCGCGTGCAGCCGGTTGACCACATCGTGACTGGACGCCGCGAAATGCACGTTGAGCAGGCAGGCCTTCGGGCGCTGGCGCAGCGTCACGACGTGATGCTCGGTGCTGGTGCCGCGCAGGTGAATGGTATCGCCCTCGGCGACCACATCCTCCAGGCCCCAGACCTTGCGGTAGAAGTCGGCGGACTTTTCAAGATCGCGCACGCCCAGCTCGACGCTGCGCAGTCCGCTGATTGTTGTGTTGCTCATGGTCGTCTCCTTCAATTCCGTGTCCGCGCATTCAATGCCGATAGGATGGATAGCCGCTCGTCTTCTCGTCCGCCTCGAGCAGGCGCAGCATGGCCGGCCACTCGAGCACGCCGTAGGGCCGGCGCGTTCCCGGCTGATAGAGATGCGCCGTGTGCTTGAGCACGTTCTCGCCCGGAAGGTTGAGCTCGGTGCGCGCCGCGATGGCGTCGACCTGCGAGCGGCATGACATCTCGAGCTGATACATGGTGTTGAACGCCTGCTGGATGGTGGCGCCGCAGGTCAGAAGTCCGTGGTTGCGCATCACCATGGCGTCGTGCGCCCCGAGATCCTTCACCAGCCGCGCGCGCTCGTCGAGGTCGACCGCCGGCGCCGTGGATTACGTAGCCCGATTTGTTGATGCCGTAGTCGGTGTCGGGCTTCGAGATGATGTTGCCCTCGAGGTCGATCTTCACCAGGCTCGACGCGGTGATCTCCTTGTAGAGCAGGCCGTAGAGATTGATCAGCAGATGGTCGTCGGTGCCGGGAATGCGCGCCGTGATGTGGTTGTAGATGAGATCGGTCATCTCATACTTGTCCATCAGGCGGTAGCAGGCGGCGAGGTCGACGCGGGTCTGCCACTCCTCCGGTCTCACCTCGTCGCGGATCGACTTGAAGTCGGTCGAGTAGTTCATGAATAGTCCTTGGGACGCCGCCGGTTTTCGATCGCTTCGGCGGCCAACAATAGCCCCGGCGCGCCCGGCGCGCCAAGGGGAGGAGACGAGGCTCACACATGCAGGAACGCACCTCTGGAAGCCCGCAATCGGACGCCGCCATGCGAGTCGGCGGCTACGACATCGACATCGTCGTTCAGGGCTACCCCGGCAAGACCGTGTGCCACGGCGGGCTCGGCTGGAGCACGATCGCGCTCATCCGCGGCCACGGCCGGGTCGCGCTGGTCGACACCGGCGGCTTCGGCGTGCGTCCGCTGCTGCAAAGCCGGCTCAAGGAGCGCGGCCTCAAGCCGGAGGACGTGACCGATCTGCTGCTCACCCACGCGCATCACGACCACATGGTGAACTGGACGCTGTTCAGCCACGCCCGCATCGTCATCGGCGCGCACGAGCTTGCCTGGGCCGCGACGGAACCGTGGGGCCGCGGGCCGGTGCCGGAACTTTATGTGCGCGAGCTGCAGACCTGGAAGACCGTGCACGCGGCGGCAGAAGGCGAGGAGGTGCTGCCCGGCATGACGGTGCATCTCGCGCCCGGGCACACGCCCGGGCACGTGCTTTACGTGCTCGAGGGAAAAGATCACGACGTGATCTTCACCGGCGACGCCGCAAAGAATCGCACCGAGCTCACCTGCCGGCGCGCGGACGCGAGCTATGACGCGGCGATCAGCACCGCCTCGCTCGACGCGATCTGGACAATCTGGCGCAGGCGGCCGGGGACCATCGTGGTGCCGGGCCATGATATACCGATGGTGATCAAGGACGGTCGCGCCACGTACCTGGGAAAACGCGAAGCCGCGATCAAATCCTGGTTCGGCGAGGACCTGGAGACCACGACCACGTTCGAGCTCACGCTCACCTGAACTGCCAGGAGATTTTTGAATGCCGAAGCTGCGGTTGCTGCTGCTAACGATGCTCGGACTGCTGCTCGCCGCGCCGCAAGACCTCGCGGCGCAGGATTATCCGAGCCGGCCCGTGCGGCTGATCATTCCGTTCCCGCCGGGCGGCAGCAACGACGTGGTCGGCCGCGTGTTTGCGACGCGGCTCTCCGAGCGGCTCGGGCGGCAGGTGGTCGTCGACAACCGCTCCGGCGCCGGCGGCGTGGTCGGCACCGAAGCGGCCGCGAACGCGCCGGCCGACGGCTACACGCTGCTCGTGATCTCGCTCGCGCACGCGGTCAATCCGTGGCTCTACAAGCTCGCCTACGATCCGATCAAGGCGTTCACGCCCATCGGCATCATGGCGAGCGGCACCAACGTGCTCGCGGTCCATCCCGACCTTCCCGTGCATTCGGTGCAGGAGCTGGTGGCGCTCGCCAAGGCGAAGCCGGGTGACCTGCAATACGCCTCGGCCGGCATCGGCAGCTTCCAGCATCTCGGCGGCGAGCTGTTCAAGCTCACCGCCGGCGTCGACATGCTGCACGTGCCGTTCCGCGGCGGCGGTCCGGCGATGATCGACGTGGCGGGCGGCCACACCAAGGTAATCTTCTCCTCGCTGGTGCAGACGACGCCGCTCATCCGCGCGGGCAAGCTGCGCGCGCTCGCGACCGGCGGAAAAACGCGCAGCCCGGTGCTGCCCGACCTGCCGACGATCGCCGAGGCCGGCGTGTCCGGCTACGAGGCGATCAACTGGTGGGCCATCATCGCGCCCGCCGGCACGCCGAAGGGGGTCGTCGACAAGGTGCACGCCGCGCTCACTGCTGTGCAGGACTCGCCCGAGACGCAGAAGCATCTCGAGTCCGAAGGCGCCGCCGTGGTGAAGATGAGCCCGGCCGAGTTCGGCCAGTTCATGGTCACCGAAATGGACAAGTGGGGCAAAGTGGTGAAGGCGGGGAACATCAAGGCGGAGTGATGCGGGGCTCCTGACCCTCTCCGTCATCCTGAGGCGCGAGCGAAGCGAGCCTCGAAGGATGATCGGCCGGGGCGTTGCAACAAGTGCGCGAGGTGCACCGCAGTGGCCGTCGTCCTTCGAGGCTCACTCGCTTCGCTCGCTCGCGCCTCAGGATGACGGATCAGCGCTGAATGGGGCCACTTTGTGAATCTCTCGCTCCTCCACAATAAGGACTTCTGGTCCGGCATCCTGCTCGCCGCGGTCGGCGTCGCCGCGGTGGTGATCGCGCGCGACTATCCGTTCGGCACGGCGCTGCGCATGGGCCCGGGCTATTTCCCCTCCGTGCTCGGCGGCGTGCTGGCGCTGTTCGGCGTCTACTTCGTCGTCAAGGCGCTGCGCGGCGGCGAGCGCATCGAAGGCAACTGGTCGCTGCGCGCGCTCGCAGGCTTGACGCTGTCGCTCGTCCTGTTCGGCGTGCTGATCGATCGCGCCGGCTTCGTGCCGGCGCTCGTGGTGCTGATCTTCGGCTCGGCCGCCTCGGGCAGCGAATTCAAGCTCACCGAAGTGGCGCTGCTCACCGTCGTGCTGACCGTATTTGCGGTCGCGCTCTTCATCTGGGGCCTGGGCCTGCCCTATCCGCTGCTGGCCGGCCACTGAGATGGAACTGTTCGAGCATCTCTTCTTCGGCTTTTCGGTCGCGGTCACGCTGCCGAACCTGGTCTATTGCCTGATCGGCGTGTCGGTCGGCACGCTCATCGGCGTGTTGCCGGGCATCGGCCCGCTCGCGACCATCGCGATGCTGCTGCCGATCACCTACAACGTCTCGGCGGTGTCCGCGTTGATCATGCTGGCCGGCATCTATTACGGCGCGCAATACGGCGGCTCGACCACGGCGATCCTCGTCAACCTGCCCGGTGAAACCTCCGCGATCGTCACCTGCATCGACGGCTACCAGATGGCGCGGCAGGGCCGCGCCGGCCCCGCGCTCGCGATCGCCGCCATCGGCTCCTTCATCGCCGGCACGTTCGGCACCTTCATGATCGCGCTCGCCGGTCCGCCGCTCGCCGAGGTGGCGCTGAAATTCGGCGCGCCGGAATATTTTTCGCTCATGCTGATGGGCCTCATCGCCGCCGCGGTGCTGGCGCAGGGCGACATGGTGAAGTCGCTCGCCATGGTCGCGGTTGGCCTGCTGCTCGGCATCGTCGGCCTCGACGTCAACACCGGCGTGCCGCGTTTCACCTTCGGCATCACCGAGCTCTCCGACGGCATCGGCTTCATCGTGGTGGCGGTCGGCGTCTTCGCGGTGAGCGAGATCGTGAGCAATCTCGGCGCGCCGGAGGAGAAGCGCGCGGTGTTCGATACCAGGGTGACGCATCTCTACCCGACGCGCGATGACCTGAAGCGCTCGCTCGGGCCGATCGTGCGCGGCACCGGCATCGGCTCGTTTTTCGGCGTGCTGCCCGGAACCGGCCCGGCGATCGCCTCGTTCGCGTCGTACATGGTGGAGAAGAAGATCGCGGCCGATCCGTCGCGCTTCGGCAAGGGCGCGATCGAGGGCGTGGCGGGGCCGGAATCGGCCAACAACGCCGATGCGCAATGCAAGTTCATCCCCATGCTCACGCTCGGCCTGCCGGCGAGCGGCGTGATGGCGCTGATGCTGGGCGCGATGACCATCCAGGGCATCCAGCCCGGCCCCGAGGTGATGGTGCAGCGGCCAGAATTGTTCTGGGGCCTGGTCGCGAGCATGTGGATCGGCAATCTCATGCTGGTCGTGCTCAACCTGCCGATGATCGGCATCTGGGTGAAGCTCTTGAAATTGCCGTATCGCCTGCTGTTTCCCGCCATCATGGCGTTCTCGGCGATCGGCGTTTACAGCGTCAATTCGAGTGCGGTCGAGATCTATCTCACCGCCGGATTTGGCGTGCTCGGCTTCGTGCTGATGCGGCTCGGCTTTCCGCCCGCGCCCATGCTGCTCGGCTTCGTGCTCGGCCCGATGATGGAAGAGCACCTGCGCCGCGCCATGCTGATGTCGAAGGGCGACCCCTCGGTCTTCGTCACCCATCCGATCAGCCTCGTCTTCCTGATCGCGTCGGCGCTGATCCTCGTCGTGATGGTGCTGCCCGCGGTGCGCCAGCGGCGAGGCGAGATTACGGATTAGCCCCAGTCATTGCGAGCGAAGCGAAGCAATCTCTCTTCATTTGCGCATGAGTCGGGGCTGAGATTGCTTCGTCGCGCTTCGCGCTCCTCGCAACGACGGATGACTTATGCCTCGATCCCGTTCTTCACGAGCAGCCGCTCGGCGCTGTCGTTCCACACGTCCATCTGTACGATTTTGCCGCCGCGCACCACGAAACGGTCGACATAGCGGTTGCCCTCGAACGGAGTGCCGTCCGGCCATTCGCCGTAAAGCGTGCCGAGATTGTAGACGATGGTCTCGCCCGCGCCCGGCACCACGTCGGAGCGCTCCATCTTCTTCTTCACCCATTTGTAGCGTTTGGCGTTGAACGCGGCGGTCTCGCGCGGGTGGCCGTATTTGCGCCCGCCGGTGAAGGTGATCTTGAGATCGGGCGAGATGTAGCGCGCCGCCGTCGCCGGATCGGGCACCATCGAGGCTTCGAGAAAGCGCTCGACGATGTCGGCCGCCTGCTGGGTCTCGACGGGCAGGGAGGTCACGGTTGCGGAAGCCGGCATGGCGTATCCCCTGGATGATGCGATCTGCTTCGATCCTATGCACAAATCCTGCCGCCACAAGGCGGGAAAGAAGGACAGCGCCGCTGGCCGGTTGGCGCGCGGGCTGACGCGCGATTAGGCAACATGCCCATTTTGCCGGCGGCATTTGACGGTGTGAGAGGGATTCGGCCCCTCTTTCCGGCCCTGGTGCTGGCATATCGTTTGCGTCAGACTTATCGGCTCAATCCGCCCGAAAGGTTCCGCCATGTCAGCCATTCAACGCATGCCATTCATGTCCCGCCGTTTTGTGATTTCAGCCCTTGCCGCCGCCACCGCCTTCGTGGTCGCGCCGGCCACCGCGCAGGAGACGCTCAAGCTCGGAGTGGTGACCGTCCTGTCCGGGCAGTCCGCCAAGGCCGGCGAATCGATCGTGCGCGGGCTCGCCATCGCGGTCGACGAGATCAACGCCAAGGGCGGGGTGCTCGGCAAGAAGCTCGAGCTGGTGGTGCGCGACGACGAGAGCAATCCGGCGAAGGGTGCGGTCGCGGCGCGCGAGCTGGTGCAGCGCGAGAAGGTGGTCGCCTTCTTCGGCGGTCTCGACACGCCGGTCTCGCTCGCCATCGTGCCCTTCGCCAACCAGTCGAAGGTGCCGTTCATGGGCGTGTGGGCCGCGGGCACGCCGATCACGCGCAACGGCGCCGCCGAGAACTACGTATTTCGGGTGTCGGCCGTTGACGAACTCGTCGACGTCGCGCTGGTCGACTACGCCATCAAGAAATATGCGGCCAAGAAGCCCGGCATGATTCTCATCAACAATCCCTGGGGCGAGTCGAACGAGAAGGGGCTCAAGGCCGCGTTGGCGGCGAAGGGCCTGCCATATGCGGGGATCGAAAAATTCGAGACCAACGACGTCGACGTGGTGCCGCAGCTCACGCGCCTCAAGGAGGCGGGCTCGGACGTCCTCTTCCTCGTCGCGAACGTGGCGCCGTCGTCGCAGGTGGTGAAGTCGCTCGACCGCATGGGATGGAACGTGCCGATCGTGTCGCACTGGGGCCCGGCCGGCGGCCGCTTCAGCGAGCTCGCCGGCGCGAGCGCCCCCAAGGTGCATTTCATCCAGACCTTCAGCTTCTCCGGCAATTCGAGCCCGAAGGCGGCGGCGGTGTTCGCGGCGCTCAAGAAGAAATATCCGGAGATCAAGGGCTTCGGCGACGTGACGCCGGCAGTCGGCATCGCCAACGCGTATGACGCGATGCATCTCACGGCGCTCGCCATCGCCAAGGCCGGATCGACCGAAGGTCCGAAGATCCGCGAGGCGTTTTACGCCATCGACAAATACGATGGCCTGATCAAGACCTATACGAAGCCTTTCACGCCGCAGAACCACGACGCGCTGTCGGCGGCGGACTACATCTTCACCTACTTCAAGGGCGACGAAATCCTGCCGCTCATGAACTGAACCGATGCTAAGCTGAAAGGGACGCGGCTCCCGCTGCGTCCCTTTCTGATTCTGCGGGGTACAGGGGTGGCGCGCACCGCATGCTGATCACGGCAGCGATCATTTCCGGGCTCGGGCTCGGCAGCATGTACGGGCTGATCGCGCTCGGCTATCACGTCACGTACGTCGTCTCCAACACCGTCAATTTCTCGCAGGGCTCGGCGATGATGCTGGGCGCCGTGCTCGGCTATGCGTTCGGTGTTCGGCTGGGCTGGCCGCTGCCGCTCGCGATGCTCACCGCGCTCGTGCTGTGCGCGCTGTTCGGCCTCGTGGTCGAGCGGCTGCTGGTACGCCCGTTCGCCGAGCGCGGATCGAACGCCTGGCTGATGGCGACGGTTGCCGGCGGCATCGTGCTGGAGAACGCGGTGCTCTTCACCTTCGGCAAGGAGCCGCGCAGCTTTCCCTCCGTGCTCGCGGTCAAGCCGGTCTCGGTGTTCGGCGCCGGCGTCTATCCGCTCCAACTGGTGATTCCGGTCGCGGGTCTCTGCATCGCGGTCCTGCTGCACCTCGTCTTCCATCGCACCCGCATCGGCAAGGCCCTGCTCGCGGTGGTGCAGAATCCGGACGCCGCTCGCCTGATGGGCATCAATGTGCGCAGCGCGATCGCCGCCTCGTTCGCGGTTTCCACCGTGCTCGCCGGCATCGCCGGCCTCCTGATCGCGCCGCTGTTCAGCGTGCATTCCGAGATGGGCACGCTGTTCGGCATCAAGGCCTTCGCGGTGGCGATCCTGGGCGGCATAACGTCCGCCTGGGGCGTGGTGCTGGCGGGCCTCGTCTATGGCCTGATCGAGGCCCTTGTCACGACGTTTTTCGGCTCCGTCTACACGCAGATCGTCGCCTTCTCGGTCGTCATCCTCGCGCTCGCAGCGCTTCCCAACGGGTTGCTCGGGCGCGCCGCGATCAACAAGGTCTGAAAGAGATGCGCGCCGCCGCGATGCCGCTTGCGATCCTCGCGCTGACGACGGCAGCCACGGCGTTCGCGGCGTTCGGCGAAGACTATGCCGTCTTCGTGCTGGCGCTCGTCGCGCTCACCACCGTGGTCGGCGTCGGGCTCAACATTCTGCTCGGGCTCACCGGACAGGTGTCGCTCGGCCATGTCGGCTTCTACGCCATCGGCGCCTATGTGGCGGCCATCCTCACCTCGCACGGCCAGGATTTCTGGCTCGCCTTTCCGCTCGCCGGCGCGATCGCGGGCGTGGTCGGCTTCGTGCTGGCGCTGCCGGCGCTGCGCGTGAGCGGGCCCTACCTCGCCATGGTGACGATCGCGTTCGCCTTCATCATCCAGCACGGCACCATCGAATGGCGCGGTCTCACCGGCGGCGCGAACGGCATCCTGGGATTGACGCCGCCGGCGATCGGCGGCCTCGTCTTCACCGAGCGCGAGACCGCGATCCTCTCGGTGCTGCTCGCGGGTCTCTCGCTCATGTTCTTCCATCGGCTCGCCGGCAGCGGCTGGGGCAAGAGCATGCTGGCGGTGCGGGACGCGGACGTCGCGGCGCGTTCGATCGGCCTCAATCCGGTGATCGTGAAGACCATGGCCTTCACGCTCTCCGCGGTGCTGGCCGGGCTCGCGGGCGCGATCTTTGCGCCGCTGATGATGTTCGTCGCCCCCGATTCGTTTCCGTTCTCCCAGTCGATCCTCTTTCTGCTCGCCGTCATCGTCGGCGGGGAAGGATGGGTGCTCGGCCCGGCGGTCGGCGCCGCCATCAGCGTGGTGCTGCCGGAGCTGCTGTCCGGCCTTGCCGAATATCGCCTGCTGTTCTTCGGCGCGCTGCTGCTGGTGGTGCTGTGGCTGGCGCCCGCGGGCGTGATGGGCCTTCTCGCGCAACTCTTCCGCCGCACCTGGCGCAGCGCGCCTGTCCGCGGCGGTACCGACGTCGCGGCGTTCCTCGCCCGGCATGATGCGCAGGACTCGCTGATCGTGCGCGACGTCAGCCTCGCGTTCGGTGGCGTGAAGGCGGCGACCGGCGTGAGCTTTGCGGCCGAGCCGGGCAGGATCACCAGCGTCATCGGACCGAACGGCGCCGGCAAGACTACCGTGCTCAACGTCATCGGCGGGTTCTATCGCCCCGATGCCGGCAGCATCCGGCTCGGCGCGCATGAGCT
>WNFF01014793.1_pt1 | contig 14384 bp, 10 predicted proteins | sample 5400441 | NCBI WGS metagenome assembly WNFF01 (sample SAMN13153345, study PRJNA577476) | soil metagenome | isolation source: 120 cm saprolite under Douglas fir tree site 2 hole 3 replicate 1 | place: USA:California | collected 2015-04-18 | reverse complement strand
CAGTGGCTAGTGGTCAGTGGCCAGTGGTCAATAAACCCCGGGGGCAGAACTTAATACACCGCCGGGACGCGCTCTGGCAGGTGGAACGCGCGGTGCGCGGCGCCGGGCCGCTACTGGAGAAGTTGCCGGAACCGGATTCGCCTTCGCCGCTCCAGCCCATGAACCATGAGGAGCGCCTGGTTGCCGATTTCCATGGCACCGGGCTCACCGTTGGACCGCATCCCATGGCATACCGCCGAGAGTGGCTTAATGCCATGGGTATTCGCCGCGCCAGCGAACTCCGCGATATTCCCAGCGGGAAGCGCCTTCGCATCGGAGGTTGCGTCATCACCCGCCAACGTCCCGGAACCGCGAAAGGCTTTGTTTTTTTAAGTCTGGAAGATGAAACGGGAGTGGCCAATGCGATCATCACTCCTGATCTTTTTCACCGCAACCGCGTGCTGCTGGCTTCAGAACGTTTTTTGGCCATCGAAGGCATCCTGCAGAATCAGGACAATGTGATCTCGGTGAAAGCGGAGCGCGTACTGCCACTGTTCGTTACGAATGCCGAAACGGTCTCGCACGACTTCCACTAAACGTTTTTCGGGCAGCGCGCAAATAGAGAAAAAACTAAAATCAGAATGAGCGCTGAGAACTATCCCCTCACTCTTCCGGCGGGCGATTCTCCGGAGGCGCGAGTGGCAACCTGGAGGCTCCTCGCATGATGTCGCGCTCCTGAGGCGAGAACATACTTCTGAAGCGATCAGAATTGATGATGCGCTCCCGCTGCTCCGGAGGCATGGCGCTCAGGTGGTTGAGGGCCGTTCCGACCATGCGCCGCCGCTCGGGCGGAAGCTGTTGCATTTGGCCGTGAATCTGACGCGCCCACTGTTTCTGCTCCGGCGTTAAGTGCTCCCAGGTTTCCATACGATGCAGCATGCGCTGTTGTTCTGGCGGAGGAAGCCTGGAGAAATGCTGCAACTGCCGGCGCAACTGCTGTTGCCGCTCCGGGGGTAAACGGCGGAATGCCGGATCGCCCTGCAAGGCGCGTTCCTGCTCCCACGGAGGCACATTCCGGTACCGGCGAAGCCAATCGCCGGCGTGGCCTGGACCCGGATAAAGCGGCCGCGGGCGATACTGATTGTGCGGTGGCGGCGGGTGGTAATTGTTGTCATGCTGCGCCAGGCATGGCGACACTACGGCGGTTGCCACGGCCAACACAGCCGCCGCCATCCATCCTGTCATGAAATGTTCCCGCCGCATTTGTCGGCCCTGAATTCTTCCCTGATGCTGGTTTTCGCCACCAAAATTTCCGCTTCTATTTACGGATTTGCCGTCACATCCTGCTGCACTTCCAGGTCATCCAGCAGATCGAAATCGGCATACAGGTCGAGATTCTTGTCCAGAGCCTGCAAATCGCTCACGGCGGTACCCGGTTCCGTGGATTGGGTTGTCTGAGGTTCGACTACCGCTATTTCGTCATGACGCGGCTTAGATGGAGCACTGCGTTGGGTGAAGAACAGACCCAGGCCAGCTACGACCAGCACTGTGAATGCCGCGGCCAGCACCGGGCGCCGGAACCACGTCAACCATTCCGCCTGCGGTTTGGCCATCTCTTCACGCAGACGCGCCTGGAGACGCACATCGAAATATTGTGACGGCTCCGGAGCCTGCCATTCGTCCAGCAACGCCATCGTCTGCCGGAACTCTTCCAGCTTTCCCGCGCACGCCCCGCAACCCGCAAGATGCCCGGTGATCTCCGGCGTTATTCCCATCACGCCGGACGCCATGTCCGGCATCATTTCGCGAATTTCCTCGCACTTCATAGCCGCTCCCCTTAATGTTTCTTCGCCGCCGTCACTTCGCCCAAACAAAGAGTGCATTCCTAGGCAAATTCCTTTAACTGTTCCCGCAAAGTCTCGTATGCCCGAAACAACAACGATTTCGTCGCCGACTCGCTCAACTTCAATACATCGGCAATCTGCTTGTAATCCAGTTGCTGATACTTGTGCATGATCACGGCCAGCTTCTGCCGCTCCGGCAGGGCTTCGATCTTGCCGCGGATCGCCGCTAGCCGCTCCCGCCGAACCAAAGCTTCTTCGGCCGTGATGGTAGTATCGGCCACATCCATGGTTGCGCCTGTTTCTTCATCCGGCTCGTCCAGGCTCAGAGTAATTTCGGGCCGCTCCTTGCGCGTGTCGCGCGCGTGATTGACGGCCAGGTTGGTCGCAATACGGTACAACCAGGTGGTAAATTTGGCCGTCGCTTCGTAAGACTGGCGCGAGCGGTACACCCGCAGAAAGACTTCCTGTGCCAAATCTTCCGCCGCGGCGGTGTTGCGTGCCATACGGTACATGAAATTCACGAGTGGCCGCCGATACTTTTGAACCAGAAAATCAAAAGCCAACTGGTCCCCTGCCTTTACCCGCAGCATGACTTCCGCGTCGGTGTAAGGTTCGGCGCCAGCCATCGCAGGTTGCAAAATGTCCGCTCGATGCAGTCCCAGGCCAGCCAGCAGAACGCTCCGGTCCATGGCGGCAGTACCCACACTGGATCGAACCCCGTTGCGGGCCGAAAGTTGCTCCTTTTCCGGTTCCGGAGAACCTTTGGAAGCTCCCGCAGATGAGGAGGATACGGCGGGGCGCAATGGGCTGGTTTTGTCCGGCATCGAAGGTTACTTTAGGCACAGCGTTGGGGCGACCAGAGCCCCCCCTTTGCCCCTACCGCCGATAGGCTACCACGGCTCGTTCCCCTATCCAAACACGATGGGCATGGATACACTGCGGAAGACCTATAATGCTTCTGGCTGCGTCTTCGAGGGCGGTCAGGTGCAATAAGGTAACTCGGGCCTTGAGCGTGAACTCCAAGTCTTGAGCGTTCTCCCGGCTGCACTCGTTGGTCCCGGTAAACGAGTGTTGCGACAAACCTTAGAGGCGGTTTTGGCATCTTTCGTGCGAGCCATCTAGAGACAGTCGGGCGACTGTGTGACATTCGGGACGCCTCTGGCGATTCGTCTGCATGGCATCGGTTCGCCTTGGCAGATGGTTAGGAACAAGCATGGCCCAACAGGCAAGCTACTGGTCAGGATGGAACGAGCGTATCTCAGCTCTAGGGAACGTCCCGGCTGTGCTCAAGATTGTATGGGACTCCGGCCCTGCGGTTGTAGTTTTCGGTCTGGTTTCACGCCTATTCTCGTCGCTCCTGCCGGTCGCACTCCTGTGGATTACCAAGCTCATCGTGGACCGTATCGTGCACGCGGTCTCCACTCATCAGCCGGTTCAGCCGGGATTTTGGTGGCTGGTGGCAGCCGAGTTCGCGCTGGCCGTACTAAACAGCATTCTCCTCCGCGGCATCGACTACTCAGACTCGTTGTTGGCGGATAAGTACACACGGTACGTCAGCATTCGAGTCATGAATCATGCCGCGGGACTGGATCTGATCGCCTATGAAGACCCGGTTTTTTACGATCGCCTGGAGCGCGCGCGAGTGCAGGCGACCGACCGCCTGGTGATGATTCAGGCGATTGGCCGCCTGGTGCAACAGTCCATTACCACGATCACTCTTTCGGTATCGATCATGCTGTTCTCTCCCTGGCTGATGCTATTGCTGATCGCTGGGGTACTCCCAGCATTTCTGGGGGAAAGCCATTTTGCCTTTCTGGGATATGCCAAGAATTTCCGCCAAACCACCATGCGCCGCCAGTTGGATTACTTGCGCGTGCTCGGCGGAAGCAAGGAAGCTGCGAAGGAACTGAAGTTGTTTGGGCTGAAGAATTTTCTGTCGGAAAGATTTACCCACTTGTCCGATGAGATCTACGAGCAGAATGTCGCGCTGAACCGCCGCAAGTTGATGGCGGGGGCAGTGCTGTCAACAAATTTTCTCAACGATTGCGGGCATTGGCGACCAGGCACTGTTCTTGACGGATCTATTGGCGTTTTTCGAAATGAAACCGACCATCCAGTCCAAGCCGAATGCGTTGCCAGCGCCGCGACCGATCATGCGCGGCTTCGAATTTCGGAACGTCTCCTTCAGTTATCCGGGAAACTCCCGCCGTATTCTGGACGGCATTAATTTCCAGTTGCATACCGGAGAGCGGCTGGCGCTGATTGGCGAAAATGGCCAAGGGAAAACGACGATCGTGAAGCTGATTACCCGTCTTTACGATCCTACGGAAGGACAAATCCTGCTGGATGGCATTGACCTGCGCGAGTACGACCTGGAAGATCTGCATCGTGAGATCGGCGTCATCTTCCAGGATTTCATGCGCTATGAGATGACCGCCCTGGAAAACATAGCTGTAGGCCGGGTCGAAGCCATGGGTAATCTGGAGCTGCTGAAGAGCGCGGCACAGAAGAGCATGGCCGACCAAACGATCGGGAGATTGCCTCTAGGCTACGACCAGATGCTGGGGCGGCGCTTCGACCAGGGAGTAGATCTTTCCGGCGGAGAATGGCAGAAAGTGGCTCTGGCCCGGGCATATTTACGCGACGCGCAATTGCTGATTCTTGACGAGCCGACCGCGGCGCTGGACGCGCGCAGCGAGTTCGAAGTGTTTCATCGCTTTGCAGAACTCACCGCCGGGAAGATGGCGCTTTTTATTTCGCACCGGTTTTCAACCGTTCGTTCCGCCGACCGCATCCTAGTTCTCGCCAACGGCAAGATTGCTGAGGAGGGTACTCACGATCAACTCGCGAGTCTGGGAGGGCGTTACGCCGAAATGTTCGAGATGCAAGCATCGAGCTACCGCTAGGAAATTCTCAAAATGTCACTGAGTGGTCATCTAGAGCTGTTCGGCGCAGAGGCCCAGAGCCCGCGCCCCACAACGGGTGAAATGATACCGGATACCAGCAATCTGAGTTCGAGCGCTGCAGAACTGGCCCGCAAGCTGATGTGGGTGCCGGACCAACTGACCGATCATACCTTTAGTGATCGTTGCCAGAGACTGGTCGCCGCGATCAAACCTGTGCTGGCGGCGGCCGCCCCCCGTCCCGCGCATGCGGAATCAGAGGATTTACTGCTGTTGCACAGCAATCTTCTCATGCTTGAGGCGGAGCTGGCGGATGCTTGTGGATCCTCTAACGTACCTCAGAAGCATCCGCAGGTTCGCAGTCTCAGCGGCGCTGTCGTTCCCAGAATTGCTGCTGTGGCTGAGGACTATCTTGCGGTCGCCGCTTATAAGTTCGATGTTACAAGCTTCACGGAGTACATAAACGCCTTCCAGGACACTACGGTCCTCAACATGGCGGAGTTGTGGGCGCTGATTCCCGTCCTCAAGCTGGTACTGCTCGAGAAGGTTGCGGAGCGCGGTAAGCGCCTGCTGGACGATTCCGGCGGATCGCATGATTTGCACAGTCCGGTCCGCAGCCTCCGGGAGATCAGACAAACTACATGGAAGATGGTCATCGAGCCGCTGATCCGGTTTGATCGTATTTTGCGCGAGGATCCTGCGGGAGCTTATTCGCGGATGGATTACGAGACACGCGACCTGTACCGGCAAAAGCTGGTAAATATTTCGGACCACTCAGACTGCAGCGAAATGGAAGTCGCCCGAGAAGTGCTGGGATTGGCCCGCGCCGCGCAGAAGCAACCTGGCGCAGACCAACGCGCGACTTTGCGTCGCTCGCATGTGGGCACCTACTTGCTTGAGGAAGGCACTCGTCAACTGGAGCAGCGTGTGGATTTTCGCGCTCCCTTTGCCCAGCGTATGCGCGTTTTTCTGCGCAGCCATCCGGATGAGTTTTACCTGCCTGGCATCGCTGTGCTCACGTTAACGATTGTCCTGGGGGTGGTGCTGCTTTTGACGGACCCGTCTACCCCGCTCGGACTCGTGCTTCTGTCCACTCTGGCAGTGTTGCTGCCCAGTTCGCAGAGTGCTGTCCAAATCATGAACTATCTGGCGACACTTCTGCTGCCCGCACGGATCCTTCCCAAGCTTGATTTTTCTGAAGGCCTTCCCGCGGATTGCGTCAGCATGGTGGCCATTCCCACCCTGCTGTTGAACGAAAAGCAAGTGCGGCACCTGGTCGATGATCTCGAGGTTCGCTTCCTCGGCAATCACGATCCGAATCTTCATTTCATGTTGCTCACCGACCTTCCCGATGCGGCGGAGAAACCGGCGGAGCATAACTCTCTGGTGGACTTGTGTGCGGATTTGATTCGCGAATTGAACGCGAGGTATCGCGGCAAAGAAATGGGGTCGTTCTTCTTGTTACACCGGCACCCCGTCTACAACCCGCGTGAAAGATTGTGGATGGGCTGGGAACGCAAGCGCGGCAAGTTGATGGATCTGAATAATCTTCTGCGCGGCCAGTTTGACAGCTTTCCGGTCAAGGTTGGCGATCTATCCATACTGTCGAGCGTTCGGTTTGTAATTACGCTGGACTCCGATACTGAACTGCCGCGCGGATCGGCGCGACGGATGGTCGGGACTTTAGCGCATCCGTTAAATCAGGCGATCCTTGATCCCGAGCGGGGCGTCGTTGTTACAGGCTATGGCATTCTGCAACCCCGGGTGGGGGTAAGCGTTCAAAGTTCGGCGGCGTCCAGGCTGGCCAGTATTTATTCAGGACAGACTGGTCTCGACATCTACAGCCGTGCCGCCTCCGACGTCTACCAGGACCTGTACGGCGAGGCCATATTTGTCGGGAAGGGCATCTACGAGGTGGAGACGCTCCACCGCGTGCTGGATCGCCGATTCCCACGCAACGCTCTATTGAGCCACGACCTGGTGGAAGGCGCCTATGCCCGCGCGGGCCTGGTCAGCGACATCCAGGTGATTGAGGATTACCCGTCTCACTACAGCGCTCACAATCGGCGCAAGCATCGCTGGCTAAGAGGGGACTGGCAGATCGCCGAATGGCTGCGCCCGCTGGTGCCGGAAGAGTCGGGACACAAAGTTCCCAATCCTCTGTCGGTGGTTTCGCGGTGGAAAATTCTCGACAACCTGCGGCGCAGCATGGTGGAACCTGCCTTATTCCTCCTTTTACTGTTGGGATGGCTTTGTCTGCCGGGCGGGTCGGGGAATTGGACGCTTGCGACTGTCGCGATCCTGTTCTTGCCCGCAATTTGTCAGCTCGCGTTCGGGTTTGTGAACGCTGCTGCGCAGCGGAAACTCACGGTTGCCTTCGATGCCCTGAATGGGTTTCTGAACGAAAGCGTGACTGTGTGGTTGATGGTCACGTTCCTCGCACACCAGGCGCTGTTGTCGATGGATGCGATGGTGCGAACCCTGGTTCGCCGTATGATTACGCGGCAGCGGCTACTGCAGTGGGAAACGGCGGCCCAGGCGGAACTCGCCGGTTACAAGCGTACGGTGCTGGACATTTACCTGAGTTGGACTCCGGCGCTCGCGCTGGGAATATTTTTCTTATTATGGTTTGGACGCCGCAGTGCTGTGCTCGCGGCGTTGCCGATCCTTCTGTTGTGGGCATGCAGCAAGCCGATTTCGCTGTGGCTGAACCGTCCACCTCGATCTCCGCGCAAGCCAGAGTCGGAAAGGGATCGATGGTTGCTCCGCCTGGCCTCGCTCCGAACCTGGCGCTATTTCGCGGAGTTCAGCACGGAAGAGCACCACTGGCTGATTCCCGACAACTTGCAAGAGGAGGAAGACAAGAGTGTTAAGATTGCTCCCCGAATTTCGCCGACAAATCTTGGCTTACTTCTCAATGCCCGCCAGATTGCATGTAAATTCGGCTATTTGACGCTGCCGGAGTTTGCGCAGCAGACTCTTCGAACTTTGACCACGGTGTCGCAACTGCAACGTTATCGCGGCCACCTGCTCAACTGGTATGACACGCAGACGTTGGTCGCGCTTACTCCCAAGTTCGTGTCGAGCGTCGACAGCGGCAACTTGGTAGCTTCTCTCTGGACGCTTCAGCAGGGATGCCTGGAACGCCTGGACCAGCCCTTGCTGCAGCAGGAACTGCGGGATGGTTTTCTCGATCATCTGTATCTTCTGGCGACCGAGCGCGGCCTGCCCCGGCGCAAGTTCGCGGCAATGAAACGCGCTCTCAATCATGGCAACTGGATGCAGTACCTTCTGGATGTTCCCGATGCCGATCTGAAGGACATCCATCAAACGGCTTCCCGTCCCAAGCATGCAAATGTGCGTTGGTTCCAAGAGCAAGCTGAAGAGCGGATCAGGCAAGTGAGTCGCGTGGTGCAACTGTATGCCCCGTGGCTGCTGCCGGAATTCGCGGCTCTGAAAGATGATCCCGCGATGAAGCCGCACGGCAGAGCCGAAGGCTTGCCCATACTAGAGCGGATGGCGGACTTCATCGATAAACTTGCGGTCCGCCTGAAGAGCGCGGCAGATTCCACGGAGCCCGGAAGAACGCGGGCCCTTTACTTGCAGTTGCAGGCTTTGCTGCCGGACGCGCGCGCGCATGTTTCACGTCTGATAGAAGACCTTAAGAACATCGCCCAGCAAGCCGGCACGCTCGCCGATGAAGTGGGCTTTGAATTTCTTCTGAACCAAAACCGGGGATTGCTCTCGATCGGTTTTGACGTCGAGAAGCAAGAAGTGCACTCCGCATGTTATGACCTGTTGGCGAGCGAATCGCGCATCGCTTTGTTTGTCGCCATCGCTAAAGACGACGTTCCGCAGGAAAGCTGGTTTCAGCTTGGCCGCGCCCATGCCATCGACCAGGGGGTAGCCGGCCTGCTTTCGTGGACAGGAACCATGTTCGAATATCTGATGCCCGCAATCTGGATGCGCATCTATCCCAATACGCTTCTGGAACGTGCGGTGACGACGGCGGTGCGGGCCCAACGAGCCTACGCCGACGACAAAGGCATTCCATGGGGTATATCCGAGTGCGCCTACTTCGCCAAGGATGACGGCGGCAATTACCAGTACCACGCGTTTGGAGTAGCTCAGCTAGCCATACACAAAGCTGACCAGGACGGACCCGTGGTCTCGCCGTACTCTACATTCATGGCGCTGACGGTCGATTCCACGGCTGCGCTGCGGAACTTGCGCAAGTTGGAACGCAAACATGCGTTGGGAGCGTACGGCTTCTATGAAGCCTTGGATTTTGATCCGAACCGGTGTCGCTCCCGATTTCATCGTTTTGAACTGGTGCGCTGCTGGATGGCCCACCATCAGGGTATGAGCCTGCTTTCAGTTGCAAATTTCCTGCACGAAGAAGTGGTGCAGCGCTGGTTTCACAGCCACCCGCGAGTGCAGGCGACGGAATTGCTGCTCCAGGAAAAACCATCGGGTCACGTCCGCACGCCCAGGCCACGCTCTAACGTAGCCTGAGCGACTCCTCCTTACATGCAAATGCGTACGGTGAATAGTAGTCTCAGGTGAGCACTCTATGCGACGCTGGCAAATTCTCAGTCTCGCCTTCCTCTTGGCATTTTCGGGGAATGGCTCCAATCTCAACGCCCAGCAGGGCCATGCTTCGGATGCGCTTGTAATTGATGCAACGGCGCCCAGACACCCGCTTCCCCACTTTTGGGAAAAGATGTTTGGTTCCGGGCGGGCGATACTGAGCCTGCGTGAGAGCTATCGCGACGATTTGAAGTCCGTGAAGCAGATCACGGACTTCAGCTACGTTCGCTTCCATGCCATTTTCCACGACGAAGTGGGCATTTATAGCGAGGATGACCAAGGGCGACCGGTCTACAACTTCTCCTACATCGATCAGATTTACGATGGTTTGCTGGCAAATGGAGTCCGGCCTTTTGTGGAGATCAGTTTTATGCCCTACAAGCTGGCGGCCGGCAATCTGCTTCACCCCTTCTGGTATAAGCCCAATGTCTCTCCGCCAAAGGACTGGAACCGCTGGGATGATCTGGTCGCCGCATTTACCCACCATTTGGTGGATCGCTACGGCATCGATGAAGTTGCGCAATGGTATTTCGAAGTATGGAATGAGCCCAATATTGATTTTTGGGCGGGACAGCCCAAACAGGATACTTACTGGGAACTGTATGACCACACCGCGGTCGCGATTAAGAAAATAAATCCGCGGCTGCGAGTGGGCGGGCCAGCTACCGCGCAAGCCGCGTGGGTTGACGCGCTGATCCGCCACTGTGCCGATAAACATATCCCGGTAGATTACGTTTCAACTCATGTCTATGCCAACGATACCGCGCAGGATGTTTTTGGCTCGCAAGAAGACATTCCACGCGATCGGATGGTGTGCCGCGCCGTGGATAAAGTCCACCAGCAGATTAAGACATCGAGCATCTGCCGCTGATCTGGAGCGAGTTCAATGCCAGCTACAAGAACGAACCCGAGGTTACCGACGCTTCCTACATGGGCCCATGGCTGGCCGACACAATCCGCCAGTGTGACGGACTGGTGGACAACATGGCTTATTGGAGCTTCTCGGATGTGTTCGAGGAACAGGGCGTGGTGAAAACTCCGTTTTACGGAGGTTACGGGTTGATCGCGGCCGACGGCATTCCCAAGCCAGCGTTCAACGTTTTCAAGCTGCTGCACAAACTAGGAGAGGAGCGGATTCAGCTTGATTCTGATTTCGCACTGCTCACGCGCAGGAAAGACGGGATTTCCCGCGTGGATGGCGAGCACGGCGATGTTCACTCCGCATACGAGAAGATGGGGGCGCCGCGTTACCCCAGCCAGAAGCAAATCCGGGAACTTCGCCAGGCTGCGGAACTTCCCGCCGCGGAAGCCCGCCAGATAAAGCACAGTGAACTGATCCTAACCTTGCCCGCACATGGCTTGGCGGTGATTGAGCTGAAGTAGAGTATCGCGAACTTTGCTAGGTCCCTTTGGCTTCTGACGGTTCATACTTCTTGAAACCGGCGCGGTCCATGCCGCGCTTCGCCTCCTGATTTTTCATAAAAGTATCCCAGACGAAACTAGTGCGGACATTTTCCGCCATGAGCATGGTGATGCCCACGTCAATGCCGACCACGTCGCTGTCGTACCAATTCTTCAGCGGATTGAAGGCATTTACAAATCCATAGCGGCACCATGCCTGCCCGTAATGATCTTTAATGTTCCGGAGGACTCGCATCACGGGCTCCGGTAGAAATGGTAACGATCCGGCCGATGCACTTGGTACCACGGTTCCGTCAATCGGCCCCATCATTGGCGGACCTCCCCAGACTACGTATCCCTTCTGGGAATCGGACGCCGTAATGCCCCAGAGATTGTCGTTGTAGTCGGGAAATTGCTTGCCCAGTTCCAGGCAGAAATGGCGGTGGGCATCCGTTGCCGCCTTCGAATTTTCGAAGTAATCAGCAAACGCGTCGCGCTTGCCGCGAAAATCGAACCAGGCCTGGGAATATTGATGAATAAACAAAGGGGCAAACGAACCGATATAGCGAAGACCGTCGAATTCGAATTTAGTACGCTTCCAGGCATTCCACACTTGTAAGGGCAGAGGATGAGGGAGCGACCCCAACCCCAGCAGATAAATCATCATCATCTCGCTGTAGTAATCCCATCGAAAAGGCAGAAAGCCGAGCTCGGGGGTCCAGCCGTGCGGCAACAAAGAAGTGTCCTCGGAGAGCCAGCTCCAATCCACACGATTGAAGATCTGGTATGCCAGAAGAGTGATTTCGGAATGTTCCTCGAAGTGTTGCCGGCAGGTGAGAATTCCGCAGAGCAAGATGGACGTGTCGACGGAGGAGACTTCGGAATCCCAGACGCGCTCGCCAGTATTAATGTCGGCGAAGTGGTAGAAAAACCCTCGATGCGTGGGCATTTTTTTCCAGAGGAAGCGCAGAGTCGCCAGAACGCGGTCTCGCGCCTCCGCAAGCGGAATAAACCCGCGCTTTTGTCCGATGCAGAGGGCGGTCAGGCCAAATCCCGTAGCCGCAATACTGCCGACATTGGAGTTATTATTGACCAGCACATTGCATCGATCCTTAATCAGCCCGGTCTGCGGGCTCGCCTGTTCCCAGAAATATTGAAAGTTCAACTTCTCAAGTTCGTCCAGGAACTGGTCATCCCCAGGAGACAACGAGTTTGTGACAGGCGCAGCCTGAGGGTTGGTTGGTTTACTCTCAACTGCGTCCACCAGCGAAAATAACCTTGGGTGATCGAATAAGCTCCAGAGGCCGAGACCGCCTCCACGTAGCAGCAGGTCGCGCCGCGACAGAGGAGTCGCGACAAGGCTTTCCCTTTCCTTCTTGCGCATTCACTAAATTTTAAATGCTTATCGCGAGAATTCCTACTTGAAGAAATGGTACGGTCTTCTTTTAGTAAGCTGTTAGTAAGCGGGCTCGGGACGAAATCAACCACTTTGCCATCCGTAAAATCCGTCCTAAAATGTTAAGCGAAGGGTTTTGATGACCAAGCGAAAGAAGATCATAAGTTGGGTTTTCGTCGGCATTGCGGGCGCGGTGTCGACTGTTGCGCTCGCGAACCGCAGGCAGCCCGTTACCCTGAGAGGTTCGGTCTTGCGGCAGGACGTCGATCCAAATAAGCAGCTGCCCCTGGCTGACGTTGAGATCACCGCCATCAACGGATTGGGAAGTGGTAAATCCAAATCCGACGCTTCGGGCTTCTTCAGTTTGATGCTCCCCAAGGGCCTGCGCCGGCGACAACCGGTCCTGCTCCAGTTCCGGCATAAGGATTACAAGTCCCTGGATTGGGATGATTTCATCAGTGACAAACTTTACGTGGCGCGCATGATGCCGATTCATCAGGAGACGATTGCCGAGTCGCATACCGACGCCGCGGTGTCAAACCCCCGGATAAGGTATTCGGTGAAGGCCACAGCCGAGGCCAATATAGGCAGCGCAGTAAGGGTGTTTCAGGTTGTCAACACGGGGAATACTCCTTGCGACAATAACCCTCCATGCGCGCCGGGAGGCAAATGGAAAGCCACGGTCAATACTCAATCCATTGACGCCGGCGTGGGCAATGAGTTTCGCAACGCCAGGGTTTCATGTATTGCAGGACCTTGTCCGTTCACCAAGATCGAACTGGAAAACTTTACGCAGGAGCGCCGCCACTTCAATGTGTCGGTGCGTAACTGGTCGGATACGACCACTTTCCTGTTCGAGGCGGAGGTGGTTCACCCCATGACCAGCGACCTGATTCGCGAAACCTATCCGGTAATTTTTGGGCGCGCCTTGAACTTCAGCTTGCCCGCATCGGCCGAGGGACCGAGCATAGAAGCGGAAGTCGGCGGAGAGGCTATCGTCTTTCCCCTTGGACCAGACCTGTTCCTGCGGTGGGCGGATTGTCATATGGTGCCTGACAGGGACCAATCCAGAAATTATCGCTGCGAACTCAAGCGCGGCTACCAGTTCCGCTAAGGTGAGCGAAATCCTGCACCAAAACCTTTGCAATAAATCTAGACGAGTACAAGGCACGGCCCCCATAACAGACCGGGAACTTATGTATAATGATGAACTTACCGCACTACAGTGGGCGCTTAACTCAGCGGTAGAGTGCCATCCTCACACGGTGGAAGTCATAGGTTCGAATCCTATAGCGCCCACCATTGAATTCATTTGCCGCGTGACGACTTCTTGTTTGTCCCTTCCGAGTCAGAGGCGAACTTTGCATCAATACGTAGAGGCTGAGGTCTGACTGAGGTCACTTCGGGCCTTTGTACTGAATAGGCACTGGTTTCCGGTTTACCGAGAGACTGAGAGTTCCCATCGATTCGCGTTTTCATGACAAACTGGCAAACTGAGGACAAAGTACCCTTCGGACGTGAAGTAGAGGAGCTTTTCATGAGACATTTTAAAATGTTATTCGGCAGCCTGGTTCTACTAGTTGGCGCTGCTACGGCCCAGCAGACGGCTCCCGCGCCCGCTTCGGGCACTAGCAGTGACACCTCCGCTCTAGAACAGAAGATTCGCGATCTCGAAGATCGCCTGGTTATGCTGGAAGGCCAAGTGCGCCAGCTCAAGGCGCAGGGCGTGCCGGCCCCAGCACAAAATGCCGCTGCCGCCGCTACCCCTTCTTCAGCGACTGCTTCACAAGACCAAGTTGCAACTCCACAAGGAGCGGCCGGTTACACGGATGGCGCGGGAGACAATGTTCGCCTGGGAGGAGCGGGCGGCGCCGCGGGAAAAGCCCTGAATCCTGATATCAGCGTGATCGGCGACTTTATCGGTGGCGCAGGGCATAATCCGCTCAATCCCACACCTTCATTCCAAATGCATGAATCAGAACTCGGGCTGCAAGCGATTGTCGACCCGTACGCACGCGCCGATTTCTTTATCTCGTTCGGTGAAGCCGGGGTCAACTTGGAAGAGGGCTTCATCACCTTTACCGCTTTGCCGGCAGGGTTTGTCGCCAAAGCGGGCAAGATGCGCGCCGCCTTTGGAAAGGTGAACACGCTGCACAATCACGTGCTGCCCTGGGTGGATCGTCCTCTGGTCAATCAAAACCTGGTGGGCGGTGAGGATGGGATCGACGATGCCGGAGTTTCTTTTGAGCACATTATCCCAGCCCCCAGGAA
>WNFF01013094.1_pt1 | contig 14384 bp, 12 predicted proteins | sample 5400441 | NCBI WGS metagenome assembly WNFF01 (sample SAMN13153345, study PRJNA577476) | soil metagenome | isolation source: 120 cm saprolite under Douglas fir tree site 2 hole 3 replicate 1 | place: USA:California | collected 2015-04-18 | reverse complement strand
CGGTTTGCATATGGCAGATGGCCTTGCCCAATCCGCTCAGCCTCGATCCGCCGCATCGTCCTGACTGGCGAAGCGCCCTCACCACGGCGCAGTTCGGTCCGATGGCGGAGGATCTCGTAGCCGTCAGCTTCGAGGCGGCAGGCAGCGGTTCCGCAACCATAGCCCGCCCGATCGTCGACCGAGGTGTCGACCTCTATTTGCGCCGTCTTCGATCACTGCTCACGATGCCCATCCAGGTCAAAGCCTTTCAACACCTCAGCCCTGATGGCAACGGGAATCTCGATATCCCGCTGACTGACGTCGGTGACGATCCAAACGGCTGTCTCGCGATGGTGCACGTCCCGGCGCCGTACGACCAGCTCTACCGGCGCCTCTTTCTCATTCCCTTCCGCGAGTTCCGCAAGCGCTGCCCTCGGGCGCTCCTCCATCGGCGGGAATGCTTTTCCTTCACAGCCAACTTCTCAGGCGCCTCCGGCGACCTCTGGAGTGACTGTCTCGTCGATATCGACGGACTGCCTGAATGGCTAGCATCCGCTCCGGGCTGGACGACGCCGATCCCACCGGTTCCACATCCCCCGCGACCGCACCCGATCGTTGAGGGAGATGTCCTCACTCAGTGGCGTGGAGACATCGGGCGCCTCTGGACGGCCACCGAGCTCGAGCGTGCTGGCGCAGGTTCGATCGTTATTGCGGAAGACCGGGTCAGGCTGGACACGGTCACCCTCTTGATTCATGACCTGTCGAGTCGACGGATTGCTGGATTGCACATCAGGACCGGAAAGGTCACGCCTGGCCGGACGGTCCATTTCGAGGTGCCCCGTCCGCCGTTCTTCATCGATAAGCGGCTGTACGTTTTACTGGTTCTGCTCAAGCCCGATGACCAGGTTCACGACTTCTGCCTGCTCATTCCCTCGGATGCCATACCAGGCCTCGGATACTCCGAGACGATCACCCTCGACCCGCTAACGAAGCGGTTCGAGCCCTATCGCGTCCACAGCGATGAGGTTGGGCAAGTGTTCCTGAAGCGCGTATTCGGTGTCTGACCGCACGTATCATTGATGGTCGCCGGAGGGATGGCCGAGTGGTCGATGGCGGTGGTCTTGAAAACCACTAAGGTGCAAGCCTTCGGGGGTTCGAATCCCTCTCCCTCCGCCAGATTCTGAATGCAAATTGCTCTCTGCTCCCTTTGCGGCCGTGGTACTATCGCCCACTAAACTGGGGATTAGGTATCACCGCCGCAAGAAGGAACCATACCGACATCCCTCGCGGCCGTCGTTGCCGAACTAGAGGCTGGGCAGCTCAGGTCCGACGGATGCCGCCGGCAGCAGTCTGATTCTGAAACTGGCCGCCGACTTACAGCGGAACAACCTGCCAGCGCAGCCAGAGGGTGGCAGCCGCTATCAGGCCCAAAACCACCGTCCCTAAAACCTCCCGGGTTTCGCCTCTCCTGGCATGGCGGACCGCGGCGCCCGCCATGATGATCGCCAGCCCGGCCGCGGCCAGCGGCGCAAGCCAGGGCAAGACATGGATCGCTGGCGGCACGATCAAGCCGATGGCCGCGGCGATTTCGGCGACGCCGATGAACTGGCGGAAGGTTGGGTGAAGCGGTGACGCTGTCCGGCTGCGCCCCCGCATTCGCCGGGCCATGACCTCGAACCCCACGGTAAAGAGCAGCCCATGGAGCAAAAAGACGAGCGCGAGGAAGACCTGCAGCACCCAAGCAACCGTGTTCAAACCGCGCCCTCCTCAAGTGGCAAAGTCTTCGACCTCGATAGTTGAAGCTTCAACGATAGTACGACACCATGATTGCTAGTGTCAAGTTAAACTAGAAATGAGATGGCCGAGCGACGCAGGCAGGAAGAGATCGTCCGGCTGGTGCTGGAGCTGAGCAAGACGCTGGTGAGCCACTACCAGGCCAGGCTGGCCGAGCTCCACCTCACCTCTCCGCAAGCCATGCTGCTGCACCAGTTGGACGACCCGCTGCCGATGAACGAGGTGGCCGGCAAGCTCCACTGCGACCCCTCCAACGTGACAGGGATCGTCGACCGTCTCGAAGGGCGCGGTCTCATCGAAAGGCAGCATCTGACAAAAGACCGGCGGGTCAAGCACCTCGCGCTGACGGCCGAGGGCCGCCGGCTCAGGCGGCGGGTGGAAACCATCCTCTCGTCGGCCCCTGGACTTTCGACCCTACCCGCTGCCGATCAGGCCGCGCTGCAGGACCTGCTCGAGCGAAGCCTGGCGTCCGGTAACTAGAAAGCGCTTAAAAGACTGGGTCGCGTTCCAGAGCCCAGTACTTTTGTCGTTCAGCACACGGCCAGACCGAAGGCACGCCCCTTCCATGGAGCCTGAAGACCCGTTCGCCATTCTTCCGGGGCAACGCGGCGATCCCGTCGAGGTTGGCGATCGTGGGGTCGACGGCCATCAGCCGATCCCCGTCAGCGCCGGTGGCGACTACAACTACCGCGACGCCGCCGGGCTTACCGCAGGTCCTTCCTCTTCATCATCATCATGATGTTGGGGGCTCATTTCCGAAGGGCTCGTAGCTGAAAACCCCAGCGGTTTTCGTCCCGCTCGACTTTCGCTTGCGCTCTTTTGACGTGCGTGCTACCGTCCACATTGGTCGGCGCGAGAAAGCCCAACGGTCGGTGCACCGCTCGGCATGTGGTGCCGACCCAGTGGGGAAATTCCCCACTGAGGAAATGGCCTTCGGGGCCGGGTTTCGTATTCAGCAGCGGTCGTCAGATGGCGGTCGGGGCTTGAAAACCACTAAGGTGCAAGCCTTCGGGGGTTCGAATCCCTCTCCCTCCGTATTCGGATTTCGGCTGTCGCGTTTCAGTCCGGCCATCGGTTGACTGGCAACCTGACTGGCAAGCGCCCATCGTGAGGCCATCAAGGAGGTGGCAGGATGGGCAAACGAACACGCGGCTACGGCGCTGTCTATCACCAGCCCGACGGACGGTGGGAAGGCCAGATTCGTATTCCGGGAGGAGGACGGCGCTCCTTTTACGCCCGGACACGGCGAGAGGTGATCCGACGGTTGACCGAGGCCCGCTGGGCGCTGGGCTAGGGATTGCCAGTCAGTGCAGGAACGACGTCGTTGGCGACTTTCTCCCATCGCTGGTTGGCGGTCATGCGGCCGCGACTGCAGCCTACGACCATGCGGGCGTACGCGATCGGCGTCCGGCGGCTGACACCATTTCTCGGCCGTATTCCGCTGCGCGCCCTGACGCCGGGCATGATCCAAGACGCTCGCGCAGCGGCCGGATGTGCTGGCTCCACTCGCGCAACCAATCGGACATCTCGCCCACCTTGATCGTGTAGATCCGCGGCTGGAACTACTGGGTGCTAGGCTCGGCCGTTCGGAGAGTAGCCGTTTGCGGCGTGCCGCGCGGTCACCACGGTCTCGATGTTTCCTCGGACGTTGAAGTCGCCGACGACCTCCATGAAGCGTGGCTGCACCAGGGCCACTAGGTCGTCCAGGATGCGGTTGACTGCCGCCTCGTGGAACATCTCCTGGTCGCGGAACTTGTTGATGTAGAGCTTCAGCGATTTCAGCTCGACGAGTGACTTATCCGGGATGTAGCGGATCCGGATCGTCGCGAAGTCGGGGAAGTTCGACCGCGGGCACAGACAGGTGAACTCCGGGATGGTGAAGTCGACCTCGTAATCGCGCTCCGGGTTGCCGTACGGCACGGCTTCCAGCGTCGACTCGGCGATCATCTTGGCCCCGTATTTCATGGGGTCAAATGCTACCGGAGGGGACTCAACTCGCCAGCCGGAAGGGGTTGAAGTTCGTCCCGACGTCGAGTGGGTCCTGCTGCTCGGCCCGCTTGAGAAAGCCGACCAGCGCGTAGGTGAGGGGGGTCGCCACCACCTCGTACGCCGTCTTGAAGGCCCATTGGTACAGGATCGTCCGGGCCAGGACGTCGGCTGGCAGGATGCCCGCGAACGCGCCCGTGATGAAGACCGCCGAGTCCACCCCTTGCCCGAGCAACGTGGAGCTGATCGTCCGCGTCCAGAGCCACCGCCCGTGGGTGACAACCTTCAGACGCGCCATGACAAAGGAGTTGAGGAACTCGCCGGCGACATAGGCGACGAATGACGCGGCGAGCAGCCGTGGGGTGAACCCAAGGATGCGCTGGTAGGCGCTCTGCGCGTTGGCGTCCCAGAGGCCGGCGGCGCCAGGGAGGGCCCCGGCCACCGCGATGAAGAGGACGAAGACCAGGTTGCAGGCGAAGCCGAGCCAGATCACCCGCCGGGTCACGGCGTAGCCGTAGACCTCGGTGAGCACATCGCCGAACAGGTAGGAGAGCGGGAACACGATCACGGCGGCCGGCAGGGTAATCGGACCGAAATCGACAAGCTTGACAGCGATCAGGTTGGAGGTCAGGAGGACGGTGACGAAGAGCGTGCTGAGCACGAGGAGCCGGGGAGACGTTCGCGTCGACGGCGGCACAGGATCAGTCTACGGACTGAGTTGCGTCAGTCAAGGATCTTGAGCGAAGGGTTGGTGGAACTTTGCCGGGCCTGTTACGTCGATCGCGCTCACCTGGGGCCAGCACTAAGGGCTACGGTCGATCGACACCGGTTCCTCGTCTCGTCTGCACGTACCGCGCAACGGCGATTAGACACCAGATCGACTCGACGACCCCGAAAGGCCATGCGCCGGAGACGAAACCATACACGCTCGACAGCGCGCAGCCCGCAGCGAATGCGAGAACAAAGAACGCATGCCGGCGCTCGAGGGCGTACATCAGCATCATGAAGCTAAGGACGACAACGCCAAAGACGGTGATCAGATTCACAGCAAAGAAAGCCTAGTGGTCAGCGCACGATGAGGCAGGCAGATGTCGGAAGCTCCTAGCGGTCCGCAGCGCCGAAACACCTAAAGGTGCCAGGCAAGCTAAAGGCTCATGGGCCATGCTAGCCGCTGCGCTTGACGGCAACGGTGACGGCAACCGCCGCGAACTCTGGCGAACTTCAGCGAACCATGGCGGACTAGAGACGTGCGATGACGATACAGGGCGAGCTGAAACGAGCGGACTTGCAAACCACTATGGTGCAAGCCTTCGGGGGTTCGAATCCCTCTCCCTCCGCCAGAGCTCCGCGCTGATAAGCATGCGCTGGGCTTTTTCGGTTCCGCAGGCGCATATGCCTTGGGAACGCCTATGAGTTCCTCCCTCAACAGTGACCGTTGCTGGCCAAGTTGCGACGCGAACCTTTCGTTAAGCCTTACGAAAGCCCCATGAACGGCATCGGCTAGGCCAAGTGGCCTAATCGAAAGCGGTCGGCGACTCGTTTGACAGAGTAGTGAAAGAAAAACCGCCGCCTCGTGGCGTTCATGGCGGGCTGCCGCCGGCACCCCGTGCCCTGCTTCGCTACAAGATCATTCTGCCCTTCATCGCCTTGCTGGGATTCATCGGCGTGTTCGGAACCACCGTCGTGACCCGGCAAGCGAGCGACACCGGTCTAGCTCAGTTGCGAGCCGCGACTGACACAGTAGGTGTCGCCGATGCCGTCGCCGCAGCCGATGTCTCGACCCTCCAGAAACTGCTTGCTCCAATCCAGGCGAATGCCCGGCCGGCAAACGTCGTGCTGCAGGTGCTGAACCGGCAAGGGAACCAGTTGCTGGCCATCTCGCAACCGTCAACTGAGCCAACACCATCAGCCACTGCGCAATTTGCCGACGAGCCGGTGATCGGCCAGGTCCTGGCTGGCACGAGCGATGCAAGCGGCGACCGCTACGTCTTCCTCGACTCTGACCTCACACATCCCACGCTCTACTGGGTCGGACCGGTCCGGAGCGCCGATTCTCAGGTGGTGGGCGCCATTCTCCTCGGTGAGTCGCTCTCGGAGATTGCGCAGGGCATCCGTAGCTCGCATGCCAGCGAGCTCATCTTTTATGGACCGCAAGGCCAGGTCCTGACGTCCTCGCTGCCGACCAGTCCGGCTCTGCCTGCGAACGTCACGGCCCTGATCGGCCAGGAACAACCGGTACGCTTGATGGAGACGCTGGCCGGCCATCAGTACGGCGTCCTCTTCACCGACTGGACGATGCGAGGCACGCTCCTCGGCTACCTGAGCGTGGCCCTGCCGGCAGACTCGTTGAATGCGTCGATCGCGCAGATCAACGGGGTGCTGATTCTGCTGTTTGTTCTTGCGGCGCTCCTCACGCTCCTCATCGGCGGCGTGCTAGCCAACCGGATCAGCCGGCCGATCGAGCAATTGGTCGCCTCCACGCGCGCGGTCGCCGGCGGCAACCTCTCCCATCGGGCTAGCGTTCGGGGTCGAGACGAGATCGGCTATCTGGCGCTCTCCTTCAACGAAATGACCGCCAGTCTGGAGGCCAAAACGCGTGCGCTGGAGGAGAGCTATTTCGCCAGCATGGAAGCCCTTGCGCGGGCGCTGGACGCGCGAGATGCATCGACGTTCGGCCATTCCGCTCGGGTCGCGGCCATAAGCATGGAGCTGGCCGACGCCCTGGACTTGCCCACCTCGCAGCGAGAAGCGCTCCGCCGCGCCGCCCTGCTGCACGACATTGGAAAGATTGGGGTCAACGACCGCATCCTGCGAAAGCCTGGACCGCTCAGCACGGCCGAGCTCGCCGAGATCCGTGAGCATCCGCTGACCGGCTACGACATGCTTAGGGGCCTACCCTTCCTCCAGGAGAGCCTGGCGGCCGTTCGTCACCATCACGAACGCTGGGACGGGACGGGGTACCCGGACCGGCTCAAAGGCGAGGCGATCCCGCTGATCGTACGCATCCTGAGCGTGGCCGACGTGTTCGATGCCACCAGCTCGAAGCGCCCTTACCGAACGGGTGAGTCGCTGCACTTTGCGCGCCAGGTCATCAAGGAAGGCGCAGGGACGCAGCTCGACCCCCGTGTCGTCAAGGCCTTCGAGCAGCGGGCAGAGCGACTGGCGGAACTGTTAAAGACGATCGACACGATGGCTGGCGACCCAGGCCAGTTCATCTGGATGGAGGAAGCCGGATGAGACGGATCGGACGTTGGGCAGCCTGGGCGCTCTTGGCTATGACAATGGCCTCGCTCATCCTCGCAGTCGGTCAGGCCAGTTCCACTGTTCCATCGTTCCTGGTCTTTCAGACAAACGTCCACAGCCTAGCCATCGGCAACTATCACGGGGCCAGCCAGGCGCTGGCGCCGCTGTCGGAACAAGTTATCAACGACGTCAACCGTGATCTCGCGAGCACGCCGGGGCCGACCGGCACGCCATTGTCAACCGCCACGCCGCAGCCCAGTCTGGAGTCTTTGGTCCCACCCTCTAGTAAGCCCACGTCTGCACCGACCGTGACGCCGACCCCACTCACGTCGCCGGTTCCAACAGGCTCTATCACTGGTACGGTGCAGGACGACCAGACCGGGGTGGGAATTGCCAACGCCCTCGTGACACTGAGCCCTGGTGGCCTTTCCACGATCACGAGCTCAACCGGTGCCTTCGGTTTTCGCAACGTGCCCACCGGCACATACACCGTGACCGGGAGTGCGACCGGATACCATGTGGCGAGCACAGGCGTAACGGTCACCGCTGGCCACAACGCCAACGTCAATCTGCACCTGGTCAGCCTGACGCCGAGCGGTTCCGTCCAGGGCACGGTGAAAAGCAGTGCCGCGGGGAAGGCGGTTCCGGGAGCGACCGTAACCCTTTCGCCTGGCACGCTCGCAATGGTCACCGACAGCGCCGGATATTACGGCTTCCCGAGCGTATACCCAGGGACCTACACGCTGACCGTCACCGCTGCGGGATATCAGCCAAACAGTCAAACCATCACGGTGCAATCAGGACACACGGTGAAAGTGAACGTGTCCCTGACGCCGCTGTAGGCGGAGGCCGATGGTGAACAGTTTGGCGCTCCTTCTCGGAGAACTGTCAGGCCTCCTGACTCTGGGCATCGTGGCTGGCTTCCTACTGGCCAGGCGCAGGCCGGGCGCGGTACGCCGGTTGCTCGCGGAACTGAAGAACCTCACGCCCGAACGACTGCAAGACGAACCGCCACCCAGAATTCGTGATCGCCGGACCCAGGAAGCGGTGAGCCACCTCTGGAGAGTCGGGCGCATGCTGGCCCTCCACGAACGGGAACTGACTAGGCAAAATGTGACCTGGCAGCGGCGGTACGGTCAAGCGAGTGCGCTGATCGACCTGATGGCCGAGTTCAACCAGGTGATGCACCTCGGCGCGGTGCTGGAGCGGCTTAGCCGCGGCCTCAGCCGGTTCTTTGCCGGAGACGCCGTCGCCATCTGGATCCGCACTGGTCAGGGAAGTCACGAGCTCGTCGCCCGTGTGGTCGAATCCTTCCCGTCCCGGTTACTGTCAACGGATCCCTGGGTCGAGCACCTCCTGGCCGGAGACGGGACGCGCATTTCCCCATCCTGGCTTCACGACGCCATCCCGTGGATGGCAGCTCCACTCCTGGATGCCCAGGGTCAAACGATCGGGATTGTGGCGCTGACCTCCCGTCGTCGGTCAGCCTACACCGCGGAGGATCGCACGTTTCTTCGCACGGTTATCGGTCATGCGGCCATGGCGATCCAGAACGCTGCAATCTATGAGTCCGTCGACCGGCTTTCACGGGTAGATCCGTTGACCGGTTTGCGCAACCGGCGTGAGTTCGATCACCGCCTCGCTCAGGAGGTGGCACAGGCACACCAGTCGGGCCAGCCTCTATCACTGCTGATGATCGATACCGACCACTTCAAGAAGATCAACGACCAGCTTGGCCATCAGGAGGGTGACCGGGTCCTGCAGCAGCTTGCCAGGCTCATGATGCTGGTGCCACGACTGCTCGAAGATGACGCGTTTCGCATCGGCGGCGAGGAATTTGCCGTCTTGCTGACCCAGACCGACAAGTCACGTGCCACCGCTTCTGCAGATTCCCTGCGCCACATTGTCGAGCGCACCACCTTCTTCGGTGAAGGCGCTCGACTCACCATCAGCATTGGCGTCGCCACCATTCCCGTGGACGGGGGGACTGCTGCAGCCCTTGTCCGGGCGGCCGACCGCGCCCTCTATCAGGCGAAGTCAGCTGGACGCAACCAGGTGCGAGTCGCCTGACCGGACCTAGGCGTGAGCCAGGAGCAGGTGATACTCGATACCGTAGCTCGAGATTAATGCCGCGCACTGCCGCGACCACGCCGATCGCATCCGCCGGGCCGTAAAAGAAGCCGGGTAGCTTGACTACGAGTTCTTGATTGTCTTGATCAGCCGCGAGGCGCGCTCGAACTCTTCCGGCGTGCGCAGGGTGGGATTGCCGAACGTGAATCCCTCGATGCCCACGTCGATGAAGTCCTGCAAGATCTCAGCGGCCTGATCGGGGGTGGCTGGCTGGAACATGACCCGCCGCTCGGGTGGCATCCGTTCCATCACGCTCTTGGCCTGCCCCTCGTTCTCTACCAGGACAACCGGGGCTCCCATGGTCTTGGTGATGGTCGCAGGATCCCGTCCCTCTTCGTCGCAGTAGCGGTTCAGGATCTCACTCTTTCGTTTGATGTCGGCCAGCGGGCCGAACCAGTGCGACATGTCAGCGTGTTTTGCCACGAGGCGTAGGGTGCGCTGTTCGCCCCCGCCGCCGACCATGATCTGCGGCCCACCCGGTTGCAGTGGGCGCGGGTCGTTGAGCGCCCGCTCGATTCGGTAGTGCGTGCCCGCGAACGAAGGCCGTTCCTGCGTGAACATCAGCTTGATGATGGTCAGCGCCTCGTCGAGCCGGTCCATGCGCTCGCGGATGGGCGGAAACTCGAAACCATAGCCGATGTGCTCCGACTCGTTCCAGGCGGCGCCGATGCCGCAGATCATGCGTCCCTTTGAGATGACGTCGAGGGTGGTGACCATCTTGGCCACGAGTGCCGGGTTGCGGTAGGTCACCCCCGTCACCAGCGTGGCCAGGCGCACCTTGCTGGTTTCGCGCGCCAGCGCCGCCAGCGTGGTATACCCCTCCAGCATCGGCTGCTCTTCCGCGCCGATGCCGGTGATCTGATAGAAGTGGTCCATCACGGTGACCAGCTCGAAACCGGCCGATTCCGCCGAACGCGCGAGGCCACCCAGATGATCGAAGAGCTGGTCGGAGGGTACACCCGGAAACGTGAAGCTGGGCATGTGATAACCAAAGAAGGGCACGTGGTTCATGATGGCAGTCGGTGGGCGCGCAGCGGAAACTTGTATTGCTCCTTAACCGGCGGCGATGAGGAGGTCTCTGATCTTGAAGGTGCCCGGCTCGTGGGATGGCAGGGTTGGCTGCCACGACGGATCGTTTGTGAGATACGACTCGGGGTCGGTGCGGATGATGCCGACAATGACCTCAGCAACGATGCGCCCGCCGACCTCGCCCAGGTGGTCGCCTCCGCCGCGGACCGCCGCCTCTCGAAGGATGTACAGCCAGAGCGGCGTTTCGTCCTGCCAATCGCCGAGGGCAAGCTCTTGGCGGGTCAGCGCTCTGGTCCCAATCGCGTCGGCGATCGCTTCACCGGATGGCAGGCCCGTGCCCATTCCTCGCTGCAGATCCCGCGCGGCAAGTGATCGGAAGGCACTGACTTCAACCACGCCGGTGATCGATTCCGGAAGTCGAATGAGGGATGTGGGCAGCTGGCCGTCGATCGGTTTGGCGCGTTGTGCCGGCGGTCGGCCAGGCACATCAAATAGAAGCGCCCAATCGATCACATGGTCCGGGGCCAGTGGCCGGAAACCGGCCAGATCGGGAAAGACGGGGAAGCGCTCACCGCCCGGACGGACTTGGTAGTCACCTTTGATCTGCGAATGGCCATAGCGATACGCGGCGTCGGCAAACTCGACCGGGATGAACGGATCGCCCGTGAGGTGATAGAAGCGAAGGCCATCCTGGAGGACACTCGTCGTCATCGCGCTGCCGATCAGATTCGGGAGGAAATCATTGAGGATGACCCACTGGTAGTGCCAGATCAGCGCCCGACGAGCATCGTCGAACAGCTCTGACTCTGGAACGCCGTCCGCCCTCAGCTGATCAACCAGGCGGTTATGCGCCTGGATAAATGCCACCTGGAGGCCCGTCATGAAGCCGTGCACATCATTACGCGGGTCGCCGATGAGCGCTATGCCTTGCTGGTTGCGAGGCAGATCGCGACCGCCAACGCCAAGCAGCAGTTTGGCTGGATCAGTTTGATCGAAAAGGTAGGGCGCGCCGACCGGGCCGGCGCCGTAAAGGGCCTCGAGATTTGCGCGCGGCGTGCGAGCGTTGCGTAGCGTATTGACGTCGCCGTGCACTCGTAACGGCGAACGGTCCGCGGTCAGGTCGTGCGCGACGTACTGGCCCAAGAAGGGCTGGCCGGCTTCGATGTGGCTCTCGGTGTCACAGGCCCCACCATCGCAGAGGCCGCCTTCGATCCCAAGGGCGAGCAACCGATCGTCGTCGAACCGAGCGGCCGGCAGGTCAGGGAACATGCGTCCGTAACGGCCGCCCCCGGTGAGCGAAGCATCGACCGTCCGGCCTGGGGCAAGGCACAAATCTCGAGCCGAGTGGGCTACACGAGGTCGGGCGACCGTTTGCTTCACGTCCGACTCATACCAGCTAGCCTACGAATTCTCAAATCCGATCTCGGGTTGCGATGCTCAGGGTCGGGCGGCGATGTTTTGTAGACGAACCTCACCGTGCGCGATAAGCCGACCGGTCTCATCGGTGATATCGACCCGCCAGAGTTGTTGGGTGCGACCCTGGTAGAGAGCCGTCGCTTCGACGAGCACCCGCCCGGCCGTGAGCGATCGGAAGTAGTGGGTTGTATTGCTGAGACCGACGGCCACCTCCCCGCGTCCGCGCACGGCGGTGCTGGCTCCGACGCTCGCGGCACTCTCGACGGCAGTCGAGTACACGCCGCCATGCACGATCCCCCAGGGGGTGAGATGGTCGGGCCCCAGTTCCAGGTGGCCGGTCACCCGGGAGTCGGTGATCTCGTCGATGATGAGGCCGGCTGCGCGGACGAAGGCGCTCGCATCTTCAAGCGAGCTCGCGTCGAGACGGGGCCCGCCGCTCGTCGTGGTCGGACGGGTCGTCGCATCGGTCATGCGTGCAAGGATAGCGCCGGGGATCAGAGCGAGTCGTCAGCCGTTATCGTGATCGCTGATGGGAAAGAGTTTCCTCGATCGCCTGAAGACAGGCGAAATCTTGATCGCCGACGGCGCCACCGCCACCAACTTGGCGCGCGAGGCGGCCTCGACCAGCCCGGGCGTCCTCGTGGCTGGCTCGATGGGCCCGACCGGAATGCTGATGGACCCATTAGGCGAGCTGACGCCGTCGGCAGCCGCTGGTGCCTATGCCGAACAAGCCTGCGCGCTGACCAAGGGTGGTGTCGACCTTCTGCTCCTGGAGACGTTCTTTGCGCTGGACGAAGCACTTGCGGCAATCGAGGGCGTGCGCCGCTCGAGCGCCCTGCCCCTGGTGGTTTCCTTCAGCTTCGATCGGGGAACCCGCACCATGATGGGCCTGAGCCCGACCCAGGTCATCGAGTCGATCGCTCCGCTCGACATCGCTGCAATCGGAGCCAATTGCGGGCGGTCTCTGCAGGACATGGAAAACGTTGTCAACGAGTTCGCCGCCCTGAACGCCGGCATCCCCCTCTGGATCAAGCCAAACGCGGGTTTGCCGAGCATGGTCGGCGACATCGCCCGCTACGACACTGACCCGGCGGAGATGGCCAAGTTTGCGCGGCGCTTCATCGATTCCGGAGCCCAGGTCGTCGGGGGCTGCTGTGGCAGTTCTCCCGACCATATCCGCGAGATAGCCGCGCGCCTACGAGGAGAACGCCTGAGTCAGGGGTTTTTCTGAGTCTCGATGGCTTCCATCAACAGGATGGCACCGCGGCCGCCGTCGACCGCGGCCATTGCGCTGCATTGCACCCGGCACATGAAGCGCTTGCCGCGCCGGTTGGTGGAGCTGACCGTCACTTCCCGAAAGCCGCTGGCACTCTTGATCGCCTCATTGATCGGTGCCACCAGCTCGCTGACCGGTAAGCCGATGTCGAGGCTGAGCAGTGGCTGGCCCACGGTTTCACTGGCACGCACGCCCCAGAGATCCTCTGCCTGATTGTTCCAGAGCTGAATGCGAAGGTCTTTATCGAGGACGGCTACGCCCGTCTTGACGTTGGCCAGAACTTCTTGCATGAAGGCGTTGATATGGTCCAACTGGGTTCCGCGCTGCTGCATTTCCGTATTGATCGTCTCCAACTCGGTGTTCGTCGACTCGAGCTCCTCGTTCATGGTCTCGAGCTCCTCGTTGCTTGATTGCAGCTCCTCATTGGTCGTCTCCAATTCCTCCACGGTCGACTGCAGCTCCTCGTTGGTCGTCTCCAACTCCTCGTTGGTGGCCTGCAGCTCCTCGGACGCCGTTTCGAGCTCTTGCCTGGAGTGCTCCAACTCGCGGTTGACGCGGTTGTAACTCGTGACGTCGGTGAAAGCGATGCTGGCTCCCAGCAGGCTGCCATCCTTGTCGATCAGCTGCACTACCTTGACATCGAAATACTGGGACTCACCATTCGCTCTTCGTCGTTCGACGTCGCGCGCCTCCGCCGGTCGACGGTCGCGGTACGCCTGGTCGATGAGTGAACGTAGTTCGATCGGACGGTACGAAACCTCGAGATCCTGTAGCGGCCGCCCCGCGTCGGCGACCACAAGGCCGAAGACGGAACGCGCGCGTTCGTTGATGGCGATCATGATGCCGGCGAGGTCGACCACCAGCTGGGCGACGGGTAGGGCATCCACCATCAGCTCACGAAGACGGACGTGGCGCTCAGAAGTGCTGGCTGGCTCGGGAGCGCTTGCCTGGGTGGCGGCAACGCGCAGCTCTCGTTGTCCAACCTGCGGGATCTTGCTGAAGATCCGCTGCTTCAGGTCGACCGGGACGAAGAGCGAGTCGCGCCGAAGGAGCATCTCGGCCTTGCCCAGGAACAGGTAGCCCTTTTCACTCAAGGCGTAATGCAGGCGGGCCAGGATCCGCGCCTGGGCCTCGGGCTCGAAATACATCAGGGTGTTGCGGCAGATCAGCAGGTCGATGCGGGAGATTGGCGCGTCCTGGACCAGGTCGTGGCGCCCGAAGATGATCGAGCGGCGCAGTTCGCTGCGAAGCAGGTAGTGATGTTCGCCTTCCCGCTCGAAGTACTTCTCCCGCAAACTGGCGGGGACCTCTTCCAGGTCCTTCTCCTCCGCCCTTCCCTGGCGTGCGTGGCTCAGGGCGTCGTCGTCGACGTCCGTCGCGTAGATCTTCGCTCGCTCCCGGTATTCCGAGGCGCCGAGCACCTCGCAGAGGAGCATGGCAACGCTGTACGCCTCCTCGCCCGACGCGACTCCGGCACTCCACACCCGGATCGGCTCGCGGGAGGCTTTGGCCTTGATGATCCTGGGGAGGA
>WNFF01004769.1_pt1 | contig 14386 bp, 17 predicted proteins | sample 5400441 | NCBI WGS metagenome assembly WNFF01 (sample SAMN13153345, study PRJNA577476) | soil metagenome | isolation source: 120 cm saprolite under Douglas fir tree site 2 hole 3 replicate 1 | place: USA:California | collected 2015-04-18 | reverse complement strand
TCGATCAGGCCTTCAACCAGGTCGGCGCCGTCTATCTCGTAACCCATGCCGTCGCGAAACCAGAGGGAGGGCACATACATTCCTTCCTGTACGTCGGGCAGACATGGAACCTGCCCGAGCGCTTCGGTAGCCACCATAAGCTCACCTGCTTCCAGAAAAATGGTGCGAACCGAATCTGCGTTCTCGTGGATACCTCCGAACGCTCGCGGCTTGCTAAGGAAGCTGATCTACTCAAGGACAGGCATTGCCGTGCAACGACTAACTGTAGACTTGCTGACTTGGCCACAATATCTTGGTGTGGGCTCGAGCTGACGCTCTACTTCTCGTTGAATCCACTTCGCTTGAATCTTGGCCAACTCAGGGAAGTCGTCTAGTGCTGTCGGATCGCGCAATGGGTCGCTTGCATCAAGAGCTGTTTTTAATATCTCTCCGCGCAGATCCCAAAAGTCCGCAAAGCGGTGGACGCGACTTCTGTAATACCCAGGATCGTGTGGGCCGGTCCACGCTAGGTAGTCCGCGGCATCAAGACCTGGCCAGAGAGTGCCAGAGCCGGGCGCAATTGTATGAACGCGAAACATATCTCTGTATCGCTCACCGAGCGAAGCGATATCAGACATAGCGTCCTTGAAGTCAACGCTGTCGAGATCGCCGTCATCATATACATAGAAAATGCGATCTGTGATTCCCATGCCTTCAAGTCTGTGCGCGATGGCGCTTACTAATTGAGACGCGCAATAGACATATGGCGGGAAGTCCGGCCATATCGATGTGTACTCGTTCAGGTCTATTGAAAGGGAGTGCCCGAAAATGACGGTGCCCTCTGTAAGCCCGAGAAGCCAGTTAACGACGCTGCGTCGTTTTTCTTCCGACCACTCCCGATACTCCCCATCGCGCGCAACGTATTCGGTCATGTGGAACTTCTTGATCCCCGCCTCTGAACGGCGCGCTCGCCACACATCCTCGAAGGTGCCCCACTTTTCTACACGACCGACCCACGCGGCTACTGACATGATCGGTCCACCAGTACCGCTCGCGTCGATAAAGCCCCTCATCTGACGGGAAGACCCCTCCAAGCCAGTAGGCGGTAGCTATGACGACTGCGCGCCCTCGGCGACGCTTCGGTTGAGGTCCATATTGTGTAGCACCAGATGGCTCAGCGCGCACTCGACGGCCGCTTCCACGCCGCCGTCCTCCGGCACATCGGCCATGTTGTCCCTGATCGAAGGGCGAGGTGCAGAGAAGGCTCACCAGGGTGGCTTGGCTCCCCCGATCCGGCGGGGGTTCCGTTGAAATCACGACCGTAAACAGGGTAGCGGAGCGCTTGCGTGCCGTATCTGAGGGGCTCGATACCTTGCGGCCCGAACTCAAGAAATTCGCGTTTCCCAGCGCAGGCACGTTCAACTGCCGCACGGTGAAGGACACGGGCGTCCGCAGCATGCATGCCTGGGGAGCGGCAATCGACCTGAACACGCAAGTCGCTGACTATTGGCTGTGGAACCCGAAGAATCCCTATCGCAACCGCGTCCCCGCCGAGATCGTGGACATCTTCGAGAAGCACGGTTTCATCTGGGGCGGCAAGTGGGCACATTTCGATACTATGCACTTCGAATACCGGCCCGAGCTGCTGTGATCGGCTCTGAATGCAGTCGACCCGTAGACGGGTGACACAGAGAGATGGCATCGAAGCGGCCTTGCAGGAAGCAAGAGTTGAAGCCCCGGGACGAGAGCTGCGCCAAATGGCGATGGCTCGGATGGGACGCCTTCGCTGACGACAGTTATCCTTGCCCGGGGAATTCGATTCAGAAGCGGGGCGAGGGACGCAGCGCAAAAGCGGTTTGAATACTTCGGACAGCTCCAACCCTCGGAGCAATGGGGGGAACAGAGGCCAGGCGAACTTCGAGATCGCGTTTCCGATTGTGGGCCCGAGGTGCCAGGGGACGTGGTGCAGGCAATCGAAAGCCGCTGCTGTCGGCAGGCTTTCCAAAGTGAATCGCCCTATTGTCAGACCTCCTCGTATTGTCCTAAAACAATAGCGTTCCTGGCCGGGCACCGCGCTTGCATGAAGGGTTGAGGGCAAGCCTGCCCCGACCCGGGCGTAAAGTCTGCCGACCGTCAGCGTGTCGTCTGATGGGGCGGCAGCTGCCCCATTTTTGTTGCACCAGTTGGGTGGGCGGTGGCAGTCCCTTGGCCTCTGAGGCATCAACCGCTGCTCGAGGCATCACCATGCTTGCTTGACATGGTAGCGAGTCCTAGAGCGACCACGGCCATGCCCGACGGAGATTTCACCGTCGTGGTTCCCACGTACAATCGCGCGGAGAGCCTGCGCGCAACCCTGAAGGCGCTGGGGGGCCAGGTGGTTCCCCCCGAGCTGCGGTGGGACATCCTGGTCGTGGACAACAACTCCCGCGACCATACGCCGACGGTCGTGAAAGAGTTCGCGAGGACGGCTCGCACCGCGGTCCACTATTACTTCGAAGCCAGGGCAGGCAAGAGCCGCGCACTCAACGCTGGCATCGCCCGGGCCTCGAGCGACTTCCTACTCTTCACGGACGACGATGTCCTGCCGAGCCTCTCCTGGGTCGCCTCTGCCGCACGCGCCATGGCACGATGGGGAGCGGACGGCGTGGGTGGGCGCATCCTGCTGAACTGGCTGGCTCCACCGCCGCGCTGGCTGGCCAGGAGCGAGCAGGCACAGCGCAATCTCGGGCTGATGGACTTCGAAGAATCCCGGGTCCTGAGCGGGCCCATCCGGGGCTTGCCGGCGGTGTGGGGTGGGAACATGGGATTCCGACGGGCCGTCCTCGAATCCCTCGGGGGGTTTGACCCTACGCTGGGACCGGTGGGCCCTAAGCACTCCATGGGTGAGGACAGCGACATCGTGCAGCGGGCCCTCGACAAGGGGTGGAGGGTCGTGTACGACCCATCGCTGCTCGTTTGGCACACAGTGGCGCCGGGGCGCATGCACAAGGCCTACTTCTGGAAATGGGCGTTCAGGTCCGGCACGGTCGAGGCGAGGAGCCTGGTGAGCGCTCCAGCGCCGCGAATCCTCGGCGTCCCGCGGTGGTGGTACCGGGCGGTGGCGGCCGAGGCGGTCCACTGTTTCGTTCGCTCCCTGCTCCTCCGGCACGACGCCTTCGACTGCCAGCGCGAGCTCTCTAACACGCTCGGCTGGGCGTGGGGTCAGGCGCGGCGGTGCGAACAGGGCGGAGTGGTCACAAGGGGGGCGCTCAAGGACAGGCGTGAGGAGCGGAACGATAAGGTCGACGACTTGTCTGGCCGACCGGCGCACCGTCTTGCCAACGATGACGTGGAGGCGTAGCAGCTCGTGAGGGAAGCGCGGATAGAACGCGGCGTGGCGAACAACGAGAGGGCGCCGTATGCCCCGAGCACTCGGCGTGGCATTCAATATGGGTGGGGCCGCCATCTCTTCGTCCTTCTCATCGCTGTCACGGTGGTCCTCATCATCAGCAGCGGGTGGCTCTGGCTCACCACCCCCGATGTCAGATGGCTGCGGACCACAAATCCACCCACGACGGCGATGATGCGGCAACGTCAGGAGGAACAGAATGTCACAGGGCAGGTCGGCCGCGCCCGCTGGGAATGGGTGCGGCTGTCACAGATGTCGCCGTATTTGATCCAGTCGGTCCTCATATCCGAGGATGCTCTGTTCTTTGACCATAGGGGGTTTGATTGGGAACGCATATGGGAGGCCCTCCTCGCCGATCTTCGGGAACGCAGAATTGTCGGCGGGGGCTCGACGCTCACCCAGCAAGTCGCGAGAAACCTCTTTCTATCGCCTTCGCGAACACCGGTGCGGAAGCTGCGGGAGGCAGTGCTCACGTACCGATTGGAGCGCGATCTGACGAAGGCACGCATACTCGAGCTCTATCTGAACATCGTAGAATGGGGCCCGGGGGTGTACGGAGCGGAGGCAGCCGCTCACGCGTATTTCAACAAGTCCGCGGCTGAGCTGCGCCTGTCTGAGGCCGTCCGCCTCGCCGCCGCGCTGCCCAATCCTCGCCAGCTCTCACCGCTGGACTACTCGCATCCATACTTAAGGGGGACATCACCAGAGATCCTCAATGGGATGTTGGCACGCGGCTGGATCAGCCGAATAACGCACGAGCAAGCCTCACGCGAGCTCGGTGAGCTTTCCACGACACCGCAAGCGGCTTCACCCGTCTCCGTTCCACTCCCGCATCCGTTGACGGGCAAGTTTCGGGACGCAGAGTACTGGGTTGGGAAAGTGTCGATGCCAGACACGGTCGTGATGAACGCCGCCGAGATTGCCGCGTTCAATGAGCACGCCCTCATTATGAGCGGCGGCACACGAGTTCTTGAGCTTCCAGACGTCCTCGCAGCGAAGGATGTGACGGACAAGATCCTGGAGGTCGCCGGGCTCGTCACATTGCCCAGCCGATGGGGAGAGGCCGCTGCCCTCGGCACCGCCCAGGTTCGATACGATCGTAACAATCGGGTTCTCGATGAACACTTTTACCGTAGGGTCATGCGCGAGCTCAACGTGGAAGCCGTGCCCAGTCACGTGAACACGCGATACGCGCTCGTCACCACGCGGGCAGACGTGCTCGCATGGCCGGTGGATGAGCTGATCATGGACAAGCCCGGTGACTACGCGTTCAATGCGATTCTGCAAAGTACCGTCTACGTCGGAACGCCCGTCGCCATCATTCACACCTCCAAGGACGGCAAGTGGGCATTCATTCGCAGCGCGTATTTCGATGGCTGGATGAAAGAAGCGACGCTGGCTCGGACGACTCGCGACGGTGCTGGCGCGTATCCCGGCTCCCGCTTCCTAACGGTCACCGCGCCTTCGGTGGGATCGGCCTCGGGAGTCGAGCTCATGATGGGCATGACCGTCCGGATGGTGCGGAGGTCACCCGACGGGTACGTCGTGAAGATTCCGACACGCGGGAACCACGGTGAGCTTGTGCTGGTGGAGGATGCCATACGCGCGGACGGAATCAGTGAGGGGTTTCTTCCCTATACGAGGCGGACGGTTCTGATCCAAGCCTTTAAGCTCTTGGACGCCCCATACAGCTGGGGCGGGAGCAACGCTGGGTTCGACTGCTCTACGTTTGTGCACGATGTCTTCGCCGTCGTCGGCATCAGGCTTCCGAGAAACTCGACCTGGCAGGCCGACGTCGGGAGGCGCTTGGCCCACTTTGACGGGCGCAACCACGCCGCGGCTAGACTCGATACTGTGTCCCACTGGCAGCCGGGAGTGACACTCCTCAGGCTCCCCGGACACATTATGCTGTATGTCGGCGAGGAGGCTGGGAAGCCCTATGCCATACACGCGGTCTCGGGAGTGAAGGATCGGGAAGGGAACATCATGAGGATCGAGAAAGTCGCCATTACCGACCTCGAGCTCGGGCGCGGGGCGACGGCCGGCTCGCTCTTGGAGCGAATGACTGATGTTCGAGAGGTGGCCTTGGAGTCCTCAGATCTGAGGACACTCATCCACAATTTTGGTGCTTGGCTTTCCGTCCACCCGCTGCGCATGGCGGTGGCCCTCGGTTCGGTCATCACGGTGATGTTGTTTGTCGGTGTCATCACTCGCGTGACCGCGCGGCGCATCAGGCCACGCCCATGAGCTTGCATGTGGCTCGCACTGATCCGCGTCGAGCGTAATGCTGCCCCCGGAGGGAGGGCAGCGACGGGCACCCCGATGACCGGAGCGAAAGGACCGAGAGTTCGGTCACCACGGAGCAGAAACTCATCAAGACAGAGGTGGGGTTTGGGGCTCCTCGGCCTCGAGACCGTGCCGTCGAGGTTCCGGGCGATCGCAAGACTTGCAGGGACGGCTCTGATGCCGCTGCGCGAGGCTCGGCTGCTCCGGCGCGAGATGGTTACCTTGAGCGGTGTGATGTTGGTGAGGTCTGACCAGCATCCCACTTTATCAATTGAATTATGAAGAAGTATATTGGGATTGCCGTGGTGGTGACGTTGGTGGCGCTGGGCTTCCGCTTAGGTTTGGCGTTGCGATACCCAAACGACGCACCTGATGATGGCCGCCTTTACGCGCAGATTGCGCGCAACGTCCTCAATCACGGCAGCTATTCGACTGCTACCGAGGCGCCGCATCCGCCGACATTGATCCGCGTGCCCGGCTACCCGCTTTTTCTCGCGGGCGTCTATAAAATTTTCGCTCAGGATAACCACCGGGCTGTCCGCGTCATTCAAGCGGTCATTGACACCGCGACGTGCTGGCTGATCGCGCTGCTGGCGTTCGCCTGGTCTCCCGCGGAGTGGTCGCCCGAGAAGCGCCGCCGCGCCACCCTCATGGCGCTCACGCTCGCTTCCACATGCCCCTTCGTGGCGATTTACGTTACAACCATGCTGACGGAAATCTGCACGACGTTCTTTCTGGCACTGTTCGCGCTGGCCGCAACGCTGGCGTTGAAAAACGAGAATCGCTGGGGCAGCGCGGCGTGGTGGATGGCATCGGGGCTTGTCGGTGGAATGGCAACTATGTTTCGTCCCGACAGCGGGATATTCGTCATCGCGGCTGGCGTGACGCTCGTCATCGTAGGTTTGCCCAGGTCATTAAACGCGTGGCGAGACAGCCGCTCGGGCGACTTCAAGAACGAATGGCTATCGCGAGATGTTGCGAACACTCTCATTTGTGTCGTGATGCTTTCGGTTGGGATGGCCTGCGTCCTGGCGCCCTGGACGATCAGAAACGCTCGCCTCTTCGGACGATTTCAACCGATTGCGCCGATCTATGCGAAGATGCCAGGTGAGTTCGTGCCCCACGGTTATTACCTGTGGCTGCGCACGTGGGTTGGCCACAGCAGGTATGTGGAGACCTTCCAGTTCCCTCTCGATACAAGGCCCATTCGCCTCGAGAACGCTCCCGCCTCCGCATTCGACTCGCCGGAAGAGCGTGCTCGCGTCGCCGAGCTTTTTGACCGCTACCACAAGAAGCCCTCGCCGCCGCCCCGTGCGATTCGTGCGAGCCGTCATGCCGAAAGTGGGAGGGCAGGGTCTGGCGACGATTTAAAAGGTGAAACCGCGGGCGAAGAAGAGTCTATCGACCAACATGGTTCATCCAAGGGATCCGAGTCCTCAGGTGAAAGCCGCGGTAAAGCGAATGTTGCGATGACGCGGGACGTTGACGCGGACTTCGGGGAGATTGCCCGCGGCCGCATCGCGCGTCACCCGGTTCGGTACTATGTGGTCTTGCCATTCAAGCGCGTGCTCACCGTCTGGTTCGATAACCGGTCGCAGTACTACCCTTTTGAAGGCAACCTCCTCCCGTTCTCTCGTCTCGATCATGAGACTCACCAGCAATACTGGCTGCCGCTGTTTGCGGCGCTTGTATGGACTTACACGAGCCTGGCGGTGATCGGATGCTGGGTCATGTGGAGGCGTGAAGACTCGCGACGATGGGTTCTCTTTCTGGCCTTGTTAATCCTGCCGCGCCTGGCGTTATTATCAACGCTCGAGAACCCTGAGCCTCGTTACGCTGTCCAGTACTTTGCTTTGCTCGTCGCAGCCGGAGCCTTGCCGATTGCGACAATCAGCCTGCGCCACATTGGCAACGCGTTGCCGGTGTGGCGCGCGTAGTCCACGGTGATGAAATAATCTTCGAATGGCGCCTCGTCGTGCGTGTGGTGCGCACAAAGAAAGTTTCCACTTTCGAGCCGCCCTTTGCCCGTAATCGTTGCCTCGTCCCCGCGCACGCGGGATACTTCACGAACGCGGAGGCAACCGCGATGCGCTTCGCTAGTGAAGAACTCGTTCGTGTGGTAGTCAGTGCAATCCTTCACAGCGCCCCCTGGTCTCACGCGTTCCTCTGCTACCTGTGTCTGCTGAACCTGATGCTGGAGCATCTTGGTCCTGCCTACAATGAGTACGAGGTGCGCCGCACGATGGATCTTGAGGGCAGGCGTCCGGAGCTAAACTAGCTCGAAGTAGCTCTCGAATTGTTGGAGCGCGACGCCACGAGATACTTCCGGCGCGATGGCTCATAGGGATAGCTTTACCAGGGTACTGATGGCTTCGGCGCTCCGCTCGCTCACTGCCGTCTTCATGCTCCAGAGGACCTGAATCCGTCATGACGGCCGTCATGACGGCTCCCCTCCGGCTGAACTCCGGATCATCAGAGAGCGAGACCCGCGTCGGGGTCACTTGAGATCCGGTCGGGAGGTTGACAAAACCTGGCGCGTGAGGGCGTGCAGTGCCGACAGGCTGAAGGGCTTAGCCAGCACCGGCACCAGGGTCTGGGCGAGGAAACTCTGGTAGTCCAGATGCTCGATGGCGCCGGTGATAAAGATCATGCGCCGCAGGAGATCCGACTGCCGCCGCTCCAACTCCTGGCAGAGGCCGACCCCGTCGAGTTCCGGCATGCGGAGATCGCTGAAGATGAGGTCGTAGGCTCGGTCCTTGATCTTCTCGAGGGCCCGCTGACCGTTGACAGCCACGTCGATCTCATACCCTTCGGCAGCCAACGCGTCGGCTAGCGGTCGAGCTATGCGGGGCTCGTCGTCGACCACGAGAATATGAATCGATCGTTTCATAGGGCCGTTGGGAATGTTCACGCCGAGCTCTTTTACAAGCAAACGGCACACCATCCCGCACGGCCATAAATTAGGCGCTTATCAGTCGCCGAGCGCGCGTCTGGTTCCCAAAACCGCACGGCGACGTCGGGCGAAAGCGAATGATCTCAGCCAACATTGTCCAGGTTCCGACGCAGGACGTCAGGCGCCTGACGTCGTGGCGCTCCTCTCCTAGAGGACCTCGAGAATTCGACCCCGAGAGGGCCATCTAGGGTCGCCCGCATCGGCTTCTCCGTCGTCGTCGACATGAATCTGGGCACGCGTAAGGCTTTCCAGATTTGGCACCGCACGTGCTAAATAGAGAGCAAGATGTCCGTCATTTTCGATCCAAACCGTAGGCCCTGAGGGTCCACACAGGAGATTGGCATCCATGGTGAGTTTCTGGCACGAGGAGAGGAAGGCGCTGGACACCCAGCGGGGCTTCACGCTCATCGAGCTCATGATCGTGGTGGCCATCATCGGCATCCTCGGGACCCTCAGCATTTCCGGGAATCCCAGTGCGTTTGGGTTTGCGGGGTGGGAGGACGTCGGTGGGATCAGTCGCATGCACGCGGTGGACACGCTGACAAACAGCCGGGTCGTCGTCATCGACAATTTGATGAAGGAATCAGGCAGCCGGAGTGTTCCCCTTCCATCCTCGCTATGGCTCCTTGGAGGGAGCATCGCCGTGCTGCTCGTTGGACGCTCGTGGCTGAATACCGGGGCGCGGTAGGCAATGAGCGGGCCGATTCCGGGTGGACATGAGTTGCCGGGCGTGACCCTCATGCCTCCTCGACGGCAGCAAGACCGGCGGCGCCACCCTCGCACCCGCGTGGCCTGGCCCATCGTCGTCAACGTGGGGACGAGCCGATACTTGTCGAGCTCCGTGGATATCAGCACGCGTGGTGCGAAAGTCAGAACCAAGGCGCGATTGAAGACGGGGACCACGGTGCAGCTGGAGGTAGTGCCCCCCGAAGAGCCGCCGCTCCGCGTCGGGGCGCTGGTGTGGCGGATTGATGCCGACGGACTGGCGTTTCTGTTCAACCACGGTATTCAACATCGACTGATCCGCGTGACTTAGCTGTGAGCTTGGCGAAACCCCATTCGCCGGCCTGGGCCTATCGTGGTCCAGAAGGAGTTGGCGGAGTCAATCGGCCGCAACTACATGCTACGTGCGTTGTCGGACTGCTGAGGTGCCTTTGGCATCGCATCCGACAACACCAGCGCCCACGACCGGGAGCCGTGGGCGCGTTACTCGCATGGGACTTCCGCCGCGCCTACCCGGTCGTACCTGACCTCAGGACGGACCACCGACAACAGATGCAGTCGCGGTTCCGGGCCGGACGGATACAGAGAGGAGAGTTCATGAGCCTTCCTTTTATACCTCAGATCTTGGGGCACACATAATCCAGGTCGAGCCCAGGAATTGATTGGCTGGCCGCATCCGGACCACACGCCTCCGTCCAGCCTGGCGTCCGACGTGATCGGCGATCTGCCCGACCGCTGCGAATCGAGCCCGCTCGCACGCATCATCGAGAACACGGCCATCCGACTTGCCGACGAGGACCCCTTCGCCTAGCCTGTCATCGATCAGTGTGCGGTCGTAACGCCTGTGACAGGTAAGGAGAGGTCAATGCCTCGGCGTGCAAAACTCACGAAGCCTAAAGTCGATGCCAAGCCCGCTATCTCCCGCGAAGTGCTGAAGAGCGAGGGCTCCAGGGTCCACGATCTTGACAGGCACTTGGCGGAGGCGCTGAAGCGCGAGGCAGAAGCCCTAGAGCAGCAGAGGGCGACGGCCGAAATCCTCCGAGTCATGAGCAGTTCACTAGCTGTGAAGAAGCAAGAGGTTGTTCACCCAGGCCGACCTGGGGAAAGTAGTGGCTGCCAAGTCATTACTCACCCTGGACAGGAGGCCTGGATGAACGTGCATAAGAATGCCCGACTCACGCTGCGCCGTCGACAGGAACTCGTGAGGCGACTGGAAACCGGGGCGCCGCTCAAGGGCCAAGCCCGGCGGTTGGAGATCTCCGTGCGCACGGCGCGGAAATGGTGGGGGCGGTATCGCACGGAAGGATCGGCGGGGCTCCTCGACCGGTCCAGTCGACCGCATGACAGTCCGGCGCGGACGGCGGCCCCCCTGCAGCTCGCCGTCAAAGTGCTGCGCTGGCAGCACTGGACAGGCGCCCAGATCGCGAGCGCGCTGGGGATCAGCGCGGCGACGGCGCGGCGGATCTTGCGCCGGAGCGGGCTGAACCGGCGCGGCCGCCTCGAGCTGCCCCCCGTGGTGACGCGCTACGAACACGCCGCCGTCGGGGACCTGCTGCATCTGGACATCAAGAGCGTGGCCAGCTTGAACGAATACACCCAGTGCTCGGCGGGTGCCTCGTTCCGTCGAACGACAAAGGAGTAGAGCCCGTCAGAGACACCAAATGCCTGAGGCGGGCCAATGCGCAGGATCTTATCCATGGAAATCCTTTCAACCCACAAAGCTCGACGCTTGGCTGCCTGGCACCGCCGCAGATGACTCGCCAGGCACACCCCTTCCGCCGCGCCTGCGACTCACGACAGGGTGTCGCCGAGGTAGTATGGGGCCGCGGCGGAACTCATTGGCCGGAACGACCCGCACCACCCGGCCCTCGCCGTCAAGAATGGTGACGGCCGGTACTGGCTCCTCGTAGTCTGATCTCGTTCATTACTGATCCTCGACTCATCGTCGACCTCCTTCGCAGGTCAGCGTTGCTCGCCCCTTTCGAGAGGTAAGCGGCGCTCATCGGCGATGACCACCGAACACTTCCGCAAGAACATGTACCCTGCAGACGCCGGAGGCGCCGCCAATGTTAGGCGGCGCGGACCAGCACCACCGGCACCGGCGAGGTGCGCAGAAGCCGCTTACCCAGGCCGCCGCCCCTGATGCGTGAAAGCCAGCCGCGCTGACCGGTTGTCAGGACGATGAGGTCGGCGTCGAAGGCTTCCGCCTCAACGAGAATCTCCTGCGCGGGTTCGCCGAACCGCACGATGCTTTCCGTGACTACCGGCGCCAATCGGGCCTCGACGCTCTCAAGATAGTCACGGCCCTCTGCAGCGACGCGCTCCATCTCCTGGTCCGCATAGGCGACCACGCGGCCAAAGTTGCCCACCCGCTGCTCCGGAACCGGATGCACCTGCAGCAGCCGCACGTCTCCGCCGCTGCCTCGCGCCAAATCGGCGGCCAGGGCGGCCGCTACCTCCGCTGACTCACTGCCATCCAATGGAACAAGAATGCGCTTTGCCATCATCGTTTCCTCCTCATTACACATCGTTTGGATAGCTGGTCGCGACCGAGGCATTCCGTACTCTCCTTCGGGATCCGCAGAGTCCCTACAGCTGGCGCCCGCATTCTCAAACGTTGCCCCGACAAGGCCAAAGACTCGAAATGCCACCCCTCTAAGACCTCCAAGCACCCTTCCGACTATCGCGGGAGGTCGTAGGGTCGGGCAAATCTCGGTTTCGGGGACTGAAAGTCGCGCTTCAATCCTAGATGACAGAATCGCCTTGGTGGCCTCGACCGGTTACGCCGACTTTTCGATCGGAGCCGTCGGTGTTCGTCGAAAGGATACAACCGCGCTCAGGTCCAGTACGTACAGGCGGCCGGCTGTGGGACGATCGGTCTTCGGATTCACTGCCATCTCCTAACTAACTCACCTTTGCACGTTCCTTTGGGATGGCGCCGCTCACGCGCAGTTGCTCGATCTCCGTCGCGTCGAACCCCAGTTCTTTGAGAACCTCATCGTTGTGTTCTCCAATCTCCGAGGCGCGCTTTGCGGGTACCTTCGTGACACCTTGCACCTGAATGGGACTGCTGACAGGTTCCTTTCGGCGCCGTTGGTTCGCGGGATCGTAGGGGATTGAAACGCGACTTTCAGTCCCCTGCACCGAGCCAGTCCCCTCCGGCACGGTTGGTTCAAATCGCGGGCCCGCAATCACCGAAATCGACTCGCCTCACCTTCGAGGTAGACGTCGTCTGAATCGCGACGTCCATCTCATCTTGTCCCAGAGCCCTTCCACTAATGTCAATGCGTGGGAATTCACTGGGAATGGATGTGGGAATAGCTCGAGGTGTCGGTACCCTGGGCCACGGCGGGACGCACGGGAGGGACTTGCACACGCGGAGCCGGGGAGTCGACGAGCACGGGGGCGCCGCTTGAACCCTCGGAGCCGCCCGAGCCCCGCGAGCCCAGGAAGCTGCCCGACCCTCGTTTTGCCCGAGCCCCATCAGGAAAAGCTTGCGATCGAGCATGACGAGTTAGGAAAAAAATCGGCCCGGCTCGCTCTCTGGCTCTGAAAGGCATGGCGGCCGGCACTCAGCCACCCCAGAATAAGGCCCTGACCGCCCGCGGCGCGCGAGATCTCGGGGGGGGCAGGTGGCCGGGTATGGCGACGTGGACGCTAAGGCCTCAGGAAGGGCATGGGGGCACACCCGAGGCTCACGATTCGAGCCCCACGGCGCCCACTGTCGACGGGGAGGAGAGCGATGGAAGAATCGGCGGTCCCAGCGAGCCCACAACCCGCGCTGAGGTTCTGGGCCGTGCACTGCCTGGGGAGGGGGTGCTCGTTCGGAGGGTGGTCGACCGATCCGAAACGGCTCGAAGTGGAGACCGCGCGGCCGTGCCCGTACGATCAGTCGGCGCGAGCGGTCCATCTCGAGCGACTATCCGTGATGATGGCGCCCGAGATGAGCGGAGACGAGACGGACGGAGGCACGGCAGGGCAGGAGATGAGCACGGCGCGGCGCGCAGCGCCTTCGTCGCTCAGGGTGTCCCTCAGGAGCGGCGGTATCTCGCCCCTTGACCCCATCGAGCGCCGCGTCCTCCAGGGCGTGGCGAAGCTCTGGACAAGCCACGAGGCGGCCTGGCTCGCCAGCTGCTCCGTCACCTCGATTCGCGCAGCCGTGCGGGACGGGCACCTCGAGGGTTATCAAGCGGACCTATTATCGAAACGACGGCGCCGGCCAGATTCTGCGTCGCGTGCGGCTGCTCGTGCCAGACTGGGCCCTCCGTAATTGGATCGCTTCCAATTTCTTCCGGCCGACGATCGACGGCACGCGGTGGAAGCAGCGGCCGGGAAGGAAGCCCGACAGGGCCACAGTCTGCCCCTGACAAGCCGCAGGGACGTCCCATGGTCACCTCCCCAGACACACACGAGCGCGGACCCGACACCTCCGCAAGCCCGAGAGAAGTCACCTGTCCTTTTAGGGCAGCGTGTCCAGGTCAACCCATCGGTTGTCTTTGAACACCTCGAGCTTGGTAATCGGGTGGATCTCCCAGAGCGTCCCGCGGTACTTCCCCAGGTGGTTCCGGTGCTCCGGATCTAGCATGAGCCACCCGCTGATACGCACCGGCATGTCCGTGTTCAGCCACGGGTGCAGCGCTTGGGGTGTCCATCGCGGGTGGGACTGGCGCACCCGCGGCGTCGTTTCGATGACGACGGACACTTTCTCCCCCTCGCCCGCCTGTCCCACGAACGCGATATGCCAGTCGACCTCCGAGTCATTCGTGAAATGACAATTCGTGGACTCGCCACTTCCGCCGCCTTGCGGCTTGATGGCCACCACGTACCCTACGACCCGGAGCGCAACGCCTTCGTAGGGGGCGATCTGCGCAAGCTGGGCGGGCGTCCAGTCGGCTCGGGATTTCGGGGCGACGGGATACGCTAATGACTCTTGTTAAATAGCGTGACAGGCATGTCAGAGCCCAAGGCCGGCATGGTGCAGAAAGGCAAAGGCGAGCGCGGGCTGGCGCCGGATGCGCGTGCAGCCCGCTCGAACGGGGGACCGCAGCGCCGCGATG
>WNFF01003838.1_pt1 | contig 14391 bp, 7 predicted proteins | sample 5400441 | NCBI WGS metagenome assembly WNFF01 (sample SAMN13153345, study PRJNA577476) | soil metagenome | isolation source: 120 cm saprolite under Douglas fir tree site 2 hole 3 replicate 1 | place: USA:California | collected 2015-04-18 | reverse complement strand
AGGCCGCCAGAGCCGACAACGGGATCGAGAGAAAGACCGCAGCAGTGGCACGCATGCTTCCGAGAAAGAGGAGGATCATCAATCCAGTCAGCACAAGCCCGATCGCGCCTTCATCGAGAAGGTTTTCAATCGCCTTCCGCACGAAGATCGACTGATCAAAAACGACGTTTGCAATCAGATTTTTCGGGACATCGGTGAGCCCGGCGACTGCTTCTCGGACCCCATCTACAACGGCGATTGTGTTCGTGTGCCCGCCCTGTTTGAGAACGGGCAGGTAAGTCGACTTCTGTCCGTCCACACGGACAACACTGGTCTGAATCTGCTCCGCATCCTTTGCCGCGCCGATATCCTGTACAAGGACCGAGGCTCCGTTTACGGTCTTGAGTGGAAGCTGGTTGATCGCTTGGATGGTTGGGATCTGGCTGTTTGTGTAGAGGCTGTAGTCCGTTGCGCCGATGCGAACATCGCCGGCCGGCAGTATCAAGTTGCTTTTGTTAACGGTGCGGACAACATCCATGACGCTGAGTTGGCGCGCCTCGAGTTTCATCGGATCGACGTAGACCATAATCTACATTGTACTGGCCCAGATCCCGCAATTGCGTTTCGTTCAGCCCTTCCCCTTTGAGCGTGATCAGGCAGACGGGAAGGCTCGATGCATCAAACTTCAAGACAACGGGAGGGAGTGTTCCAGCGGGGAGTCTCCGCAAGTCGGCCACTGCAAGATTGGAAATCGAGCTGAGCGCCGCATCAGGATCGGTTCCGGGTTGAAAATAAATCTTGATGAGGCTGACGCCAGGGAGGGACCGCGACTCCATGTGATCGATGCCACTGCCGAGCGTGAAGAATCGTTCGAACCGGCCCGTAATATCGGTCTCGATTTGCTCCGGGGGCATTCCCGAATAAAACGTCGCCACTACGACCACAGGAATGTTGATTCCTGGAAAGAGATCAACCGGCATTCGAACTAGCGTCGTTGTCCCTACGATGGTGATGACAAGACACAGGACGACAATGAAGTACGGGTACTTGATCGCAATTCGCGGCATTATGGCTGCGCCTCCCCCGCTTGGCTTGCTTCAGAGCGCTTCGGTTCAACCTTGTCACCGGGGCGAAACTGGCCGCTTCCGCCGAGCAGAACAAGGTCGCCTTCGCCGAGCCCCGTGAGCACTTCGACTCGATCCGCCCCTTCGAGACCCAGCCTGATGTGGCGTTGTTCCAACTGATTCTGGGCGTTGGCCACCAATACAGTGGCATCCGACCCGTTGCGCGTAACCGCTTGTATCGGCACCGTCAGCACAGAGTCCTTCTTGTCGAGTACGATGTCCGCCTCCGCATACATGCCGTTTACCAGTGTGTTGTCAGGATTCTTGACGTCGATCTCGGTATGCATCGTTCGCGTCTCAGGATCGAGGCTATCGGCATAGCGCGCGACGAGTCCCCAGAAGGTCTTGTTCATTGCGGGAATGCGAACCTTGACGGCGGTTCCAAGCCGGACGTGAGGAACAGCCGATTCTGGGACAGGTAGTACGAGCCGCAGCTTGTCGGTCTCTGCCAATCGGACGATCGCCATGGCCTGCGTACTGGAGGAGGTTCCGGCCTGAATCAATGCTCCAGTGTCCGCATACCGCTTCGTGATCACTCCGTTGAAAGGAACTGTGATCTTGGAGTATTCGGAGAGAGCGGACATTTGCTTCTGGTTGGCTTCCGCAATGGCCGACTGGCTCTGCGCTTCTGAAAGAGACGCCTGCGCGATTGAAATCTGCGCCTCGGATTCCTTGTCCTTGGCCTGCGAGTTGTCGAGTTCTTGCTGCGCGATTAAACCTGACCGGGCCTCGGATGCCTGCTTCAGCCGGGCGTATGCGGAATGCGATGCATCATGAGAGGACTTCACCCCTTCCAATTCACTCCGCGCACGCTCAATGGCGTCGCGAGCGTGGCGGACGGAAGCCTCGGCTGCCTGCAATTCAGCGCTCAGTTCTGGGATTTCCAGGAGAGCGATCGTTTGCCCGGATCGAACGCGGTCACCAACGTCGACGGAGATACTTTTCAGGAATCCCGCCACCTTTGCGTGGATATCCACCTCCTGAAAGGGATGGAATTCTCCTGAAAGTGTGATAGTGTTGGCGACCGTGGCTCGACGAACCTCAGCCACCGCGGCCGTGCGGGACGCATCGGTCACGGCGGGGCTAGCGGTGGCGTCCGTGTTCCGCAGTTTCAGGAACACGAGCAAACCAAAAACAACGACAAAAACCCCAATCAAGAGCTTCTTTTTATTGAGTTCCATAGAGTGTGCTCTCCGCACAAATAGCGGTTCAAAAGACCTTTTTCCTTGATCCCAAGTCGCCGATGCCGGATGACTCACGCGATGTGAGTTGCTGACAACAAATTCGGATCGAGCCTTTGCGAGTGAGGTGCTACAGGGTCAATTCCCTACAGGAACCTAAACGGAAGGAGGCGCCCGCAACAAACGATGGGAGAAAAACTGGTCGTCGCGCGTGAAGGATGGTTCTTCCGGCTGATAGAAAAAACCGGCTGCGGTTCGCAGTGCGGCGAGAATTGCCTGCTTCAAACACGGTTGCAGGAAATTTCCGAGCAGAAACTTGGAAGGCGCTGCAAATTTCGATGTGTGACTGGACGACACTTCTACAGCAGTTCGACCTGACAACGAAGGGCTCTGAATTAATACGGGCAGAAAACTCCACTGAACGATGCCCAAAATCAACACCGCCGACATGAGAAGGCAGGTTGCGAACTGACGTGTTGTGGCGCGGCGCTGATTCATCTGTCGCCCCCGGCATTAAAGGAGGCTATGGTAAGGTCTTCAGGCTAGCACCGGGCGAGAAAGAGTGTCAAGAATCGGCTGAGGCATACCTTATCTATATGGGACAAGCGCTTGAAACCATGGAGAAATACGATTCGTCCTTGGTGTGAGAAGCAGAGATTCGGGGTCTCGTCTGGCCGAAGGAACGGATTCGAAACGAACGGGGCAATTCTCGATGCGCGCTAACGTGCTGTTTGTGGAAGATGAAGAGGCGTTGCGCATGACCGTGGGCGATCGCCTGCGAAACGAAGGATACGCGGTGGAATGCGCGGCCGATGGCGATGAGGGATTCGAGAAGGCGACTCAGATTCCGTTTGATCTGATTATTCTGGATGTCATGTTGCCGCGCAAAAGCGGGTTCGTGGTGTGCCGTGACATCCGCCAAGCCGGCCTCATCACTCCGATTCTGATGCTGACGGCTCGCGGGCAGACCAGTGACAAGGTCAATGGATTGAAAATCGGCGCCGATGATTACGTCACGAAGCCGTTCAACATGCTGGAGCTTATGGCCCGCGTGGAAGCGCTCCTCAGGCGGGCGCCTAGCCGGCCCGTGGCGCAGACCAGGGGATTTGATTTCGGGTCCATTCATGTGGACCTTGTGGGAACCGAAGCGACCCGGGACGGAGAGGTTGTGAACTTGTCGGCGCGCGAATTTCAACTTCTTCGATATTTCATCGAGCGCCGCGGCGCCACACTTTCGCGCGAAGAATTGTTAAGACAGGTGTGGGGATACAGCGCGGACATGTACACACGCACCGTGGACGTGCACGTGGCCAGCTTGCGTCAGAAACTGGAAGAAGATCCGAAACAGCCAAAATTTATCCTCACCGTGCAGGGACTCGGATATAAGTTCAAACCGTAGACATGCCGAGCGCCTCCTTTCGAGAGCTATGGGATTCCCGGATTCAATCCAGCGCCGGCTAATGGGCTGAGTTCCATGTGTCACCCCTGTCGGGGTTTTTGGGTCATGCTCGACACATTTTCCCACCGCTTCCGCGATGGGCTCCGTTGTGACGTCCCTCCGGGACTCCCAGCAACACACACTTAGTCCGCGTTTCTCACAACGGTGCGAGTGCGTGCAACGGAAATCACCGCCGCCGTTGCGGGATGCGGGCTTTCGGTAGCGCCGTCTCGCCGGCGCTACCAACCCCTGTTACAAGAACACGATAGGTCAGATTCAAATTTTATGCCGGGTCAGTTGTGAAAAATGCGGGTCAGTCCATCGCCCAGCGCCGGTTCTCGCTGCATTCAGGAAGCTTGGGTTTGCGGCGAATCGCCTGTTGGCGTATAAACTTGATATTGGGCTTTTGGATTCGGACTAGACTTCAACGATCGGAACGCCTCGCCAAAGCATGAAATTGCTGATCAAAGAGCGCGCTTTTACGACCGGCATGATCCTTCTCGCCGCAATCGTGGTGATCGTATTGGGAGTGCTCCAGTATCGCTGGAGCAACCAGGTCAGCGAAGCCACCAGCATCCGGCTTGCGGACAGCCTGCAAATGTCCATGATTAATTGGCATCTTGATTTGTTTCGCGATTTTTCTGAAATCTGCATCGCGCTGCGGGTCGAACCGGATGGCGGCGCGCAGGACGACTGGAACCAATACGTGCGTCGGTTCGATGAATGGAAGAAAGCGACGGCGCACCCCGACATCGTTTCCGGCCTCTACGTTTTGAGATTCGACGAGCCCGCCGGCACCAAAACGTTGCGTCTTGATCCATCGAGTCAGCGCTTTGAACCGGGCGACTGGCCCGTGAATTTCGCTGAATTGCGCGGGGAGCTGCAACAGGCATCTTCGAAATCGGTTCCGGCCGGCGCTCCAGCCCGCGTCAATGAGTTCAAGGACACGCCATCGCAGGCCTCGGACAGGGAATTCGCCGATCGATTCTATGCGGGCGGCGCGCCAGCCGGCTGGCGGTTTGAACCGAACATCCCGGCTCTTGTGCGTCCCATCACGCACAATGTGCAGGCATCTGACAACCACCAAGGAGCGAACCTGCGTGTTGCGGATTGGATCGTAGTCGAGTTGAACGGCAAGGATGTTCAGGACCATATTCTCCCAGACCTTGCTCAGCGATATTTTCGCGGGACAGAAGGACTCGATTATCAGGTTGCCGTTGTGGCCGGAAGCAAGCCGGCGCATCCGATCTATTCCTCGGACAAGGGCTTTGGCGAGCAGGAAGTCGTTGACGCGGACGGGACGATGAACATTTTTGGGCGCCTGCAAGACCAGGCGCTCGGATCGCCCATCCACATTTTCCACACGCCTTCGCAGAATAAAGGGCCGGCAGCGTCGGTCGGAATCACGTGGTTTCCTCTGGTTCACGAGGTCGCAGAAGACCAGGACTGGCGCCTGGTCGTGCGGCATCGGAGAGGAGGAGCGCTAGGAGCCTTCATAGCGGATTCACGCCGGCGCGATCTGGCCATCAGTTTTGGCGTCCTTTTCTTACTGGTGATCAGCATGGCAATCCTGATTATCACCAGCACGCGGGCTCAGAGGCTTGCCAAGCTGCAAATGGATTTCGTCACCGCGGTCTCTCACGAACTGCGCACGCCGCTGACGGTCATCAGCTCCGCGGCGGAAAATATCGCTCACGGCGTGGTCGAGGGAAAACAGCAATTAGCGCAATACGGATCTGTAATCGGGAACCAGGCCAGAAAACTTTTTGAAATGGTGGAGCAGATTCTTCTCTTCGCGGCGATCCGGGAGGGCCACCAGCGGTATAGTTTGCGGCCGCTCACAATCGCGGAAATAATCGATTCAGCGCTTTCCAATACGGCCGGGCTGGTCCAGGAAGCTCGTTTCAAGGTCGATCAGGAAATAGAACAGAATTTGCCGAAAGTGTTTGGCGACCTCTCGGCGCTTTCACAGTGCGTGCAGAATCTGATCACCAACGCGTTGAAGTACGGCAGTGAACAACGCTGGATTGGCATTCAGGCCCGGCTCACCGAGCATGGTTTGAGCGGCAAGGAAATCCAAATCAGTATCTCGGATCGCGGCATTGGCATCGACTCGGCGGATTTGCCTCACATTTTCGAACCGTTCTATCGCAGCCCGCTCGTGGCGGCCGCGCAGATTCACGGAACGGGCTTGGGGCTGCCCCTGGCCAGGAGCATTGCGGAAACGATGAAGGGACATCTCACTGTCAGAAGTGTGCCGGGGCGCGGAAGTACGTTTACCCTGCACTTACCTTGTTTGGAACAGGCGATTCCGGACACGGACGCGACAGTGAGCGAAGCAGTGTCTTCGTGACGCCTCTGCACCGCTAAAGCATGGTGAGTCTGTGACTTAAGCGCCCCACCTCACGCGGAGCCGGAGTTCATTCGGAAGTCACGCACTCTTATCCGCACAATTCCAGGCTTTTTACAACATCCTTACAGCAGCAAACGCCAACCCATTGTAGCCTCAAATCACGACATTCAAAGCGGTCGGGCTGTGGGATTGTTCATGGGTGCTGCCTTGGGTATGACAAATACGGCGACATTTCCGGCCGCAAAGTTTGGGATTGCGCTAGCGCAAATCAAAATTCAAGTTTGCGCCGCGGTCCTCCCGCTGATTTGCTGCTTTACCCTTTCCGTTACACCCGCGTTCGGGCAAATGAACACTGCTGAAATCGCCGGCCAGGTGAGAGATCCCTCCGGCGCTTCGATTGCCGGTGCGACAGTACTTGCCACGCAGATAGCGACCCAACAGAAGTACAACGCTGTAACTAATGAAGCAGGCTTGTTCCTGCTCCCGCAACTTCCCTTGGGCGAATACACGCTCACAGTCACCGTCCAGGGGTTTAAACAGGCTGTCCAGGAGCGAGTCGCGCTTCATGTTGGCGATCACGTTCGTCAGGATTTCCAACTCGAGCTTGGAGAGCAATCTCAGACCGTCACAGTCGAAGGAACTGGCGGGCTGCTGCAAGTCCAATCCGCGGAAATCAAGGACGTGATTCAGAACCAACAAGTGGTGGATCTCCCCTTGAAGGGGCGTCAATTTCTGGAGCTGGCTCTGCTGAGCGAAGGCGTCGTCAATCCTCCGGGCGGCACTCGCGGGGATTCCCTGCAGCAGACGGGCAAGTTGATCAACATCATGGGAAACCGCACCGGACACAACCTGTTCCTGGTCGATGGCGTCAATGTCACGGACGAGTATTTCAACAATGTGGTGCTGAATCCTTCAGTGGACGATGTCAGTGAATTCAATATCGCTAAGACGAATTACAATGCGGAATTCGGCGGGAAATCCGGTGGCGTAATCAACGTCATCACCAAGTCGGGAACCAATAATTTCCACGGCAGCGTTTACGAATTTCTGCGCAATAACATCTTCGACGCTATGAATCTGTTCGCTCCCCCGGGGGGTTCTACACCGTTCCGTGAAAACCAATTCGGCGGAGCCGTCGGAGGGCCCATCGTCAAGGACAAGACGTTCTTCTTTGTCAACTATGATGGCCAGCGGATTCGTAACTCGTTGCCTCAAGAATTTAATGTGCCAACGGCAACAGAACGCACGGGAGACCTCACTGCGCTCGCTTCCTTATCGTTTTCGTCCTTCCAGGATCCTTTCACCAAGACGATATTTACCGGAACTAATCTCAATAGCGATCCGAACTTTAGTATCAACGCGGCCACGCAGGCTTTACTCGATAAATTGCCGCTGCCGACGCCCGGACTGACGGGTTCCCTGAACTATCTGGCGATCGGACAGCAGAGCATTGACACGAACCAATACAACATGCGGGTGGATCATCAGCTCTCAATCAAGGACAATGCGTTTGCGCGCGCGTCGGTCTTCGATGCCAATGAGTTTGATCCGTTTGGTTCCAGCGTGCTGAACGAGGCGCTTCTGCCGGGCTTTGGCCGGACCCTCCGGACGCATTCGGTTAATTTGTCCGTGGGCGAGACCCACACGTTTACGCCGAACGTCGTCAATGAGTTTCGATTCGGCTGGCTCAGTGTCTCTGGAGGACAAGGGGACCCCAACGCCGGAAACACATTCGCTGCGCGGAATGGCTTGTTGGGCACGACCACGAATCCGGCGGATATGGGCTATCCTCAGGTCAGTTTGAGCGGGGTTTTTTCCACCATCGGGACGGCTGCCGGATTCAATACCCGCGTGGACCGCAATTTCGAATTCTACGACAACGTCCTAATCCATCGCGGCCAGCATACTGTCCAGTTCGGCGGCTATTTTTTCCATCTGGACTTTAACCCTTCGTTCCCAAATAACGCGCGCGGAACATACACGTTTAACGGCTCGTCTACGGCCCTGCCACCGCCCGCCGCCCCGCCCCCTGGGGGTCTTGGAAATGCTTTCGCCGATTTCTTGTTTGGAGTTCCGAGTCAGGCGCAAGTTGGCGTCGGCGAAGGCGCGGAAAATGCCCACACAAATTGGGCTCATTTCTACGTTCAAGACGGCTGGCAAGTGACGCCCAGTCTGAAACTCGACGTGGGTCTGCGCTACGAATACAACAGCAATCTGGTCGCCGCGGCAAACCAGACGTCGAACATTGATCTCACCGCTCCTGGCGGGCCCGCGTTCGTCGTCGCCGGCGATCCGGCGAATTTGTCCGGCACACAGAGCGCACTCGCGGCAATCGCAGCTGGCCAAAATCCGTCGATCCCCATTGTTTCCGCTTCGGCTGTGGGCTGGAACAATAGCCTTCTGAGAACCCGTCCCTTGCGATTCTCTCCCCGGCTCGGACTGGCCTGGACCCTTCCCCACTCAGGAGAGACCGTCGTTCGAGCAGGGTACGGGATTTACACCAACCAGGCAGCGTACAGCGTGCTCCAGAATCTGGCTGAGAACATTCCATTCTTCCTGAACAAGACCGTCAACAACAATACGGTTACCTGTGGCTCGACTCCTTGCACGATAAACAATATTTTAAGCTTCAATCCAAACGGCGCCATTGGCGCAAACGCCGTCAACCATAGTTTTTCTGTCGAATACAACGAAGTGTGGAACATGGCCGTCCAGAAGCCTGTCACCAAAACGACATCCATGGAATTGGAATACGTGGGATCGCGAACCGTCCATGCGGACAGTTCGGGCGCCGTGAATCTCCCGCAGCCCGCAAGCGTTCAGGCGCCCCGTCCCTATACCAACTTGAATTCATTCACCACCATTCGCTGGGACGGCTGGGCCTTTTTCAATGCATTGACGGTCAAGGCGACGCGCCATTTTACGCGCGGCCTTTCGTTTGACGGCAGCTATACGTGGTCCCATTCCATCGACGATGCTTCCGATGCCGGCACCACGAATGCGGAGTACAACCTCCCGCAGAATATCTACCTGAATAATCTGGCCGTGGAGAAGGCGGACTCCAGCTTCGACCACCGTCACCGGGTCACTGCCAACGTGGTCTATGATCTTCCCTTCGCAAGCAAGTCAAATGGCTGGCTGCATCGCACGGTGGGAGGATGGCGCGCCAGCGGCAACTTTACGATTCAGAGCGGCGCTCCGTTCACGGTCAATTTGTCGCCGGCCAACGAAGTGGCGAATATAGGCCTGGTCAACGGCAATAACATTGAGCGGCCCAACCTGATCGGCGATCCCAACAATGGACCCAAGACTACCGCCAAGTGGTTTAATACGTCAGCCTTTAGCCTGCCCAGCTCATTCACCTTCGGAAACACGCCACGGAATAACGTCGTCGGGCCCGGCCTGGAGGACCTCGACATTTCGCTCCAGAAAGAGGAACCGTTGCGCGAGTCGCTGAAACTGCAATTCCGATTCGATGTCTTCGACGCGCTGAATCACCCGAACCTCAATCTCCCCAACCGGATCTTTAACACCTCGACTTTTGGTTCGGTTTCGAGCGCGCAAGACCCACGCGAAATTCAGTTCGCCGTGAAGTTGATGTTCTGACAGCGAGACTATCGCATCCAACACGGAAGCATTACCCTTTGAAATCCCTCGTGAAACGCTGGTTTCCTGAGGATACGTAAGTAAAGAGTAGAGAAAACCCCAAGGCAGCGCCCGGAATGTTGGCGTCTGCCTTGGGGTCCTTGGTTGCTTTCTGTCGATGTGTGCCCGGCCCGCCCTATGGGAGATCGTAGCGCAGGTTGACGTAAATCATACTCAAGTGAGCGGTGCCCGGCGCGCCTGGCGCAACAAGCCACGGCGCACGCGATACATACGAGTATTGAGTCATGAGCCGGATGTCGCCGTAGTTCGGGTTCCGCCACATATAGTAGTGGATGCCGAAGGTCGGCTCATAAATGTACCGGTTCGCGGAATTGGGTGACGCACCCGGTGTGGGGCAGGTGCCGGTGCCAGCGGTAACGACCGAGGAGCCCTTACCGAAGTCCCCGTACCCGTAATTGCCTGTAACCGTGCATAAAGTTCCGGGCGTCGAACCCGCGACCCCCGTATTGACAAAACCCCTCGAAACATTCTGGCCAAAATATGCACCGCTGTAATACGCAAAAATGAGCGTCTTCGGGTTGGGCTGCCATTCAAAACCGCCAATTCCCGAGCCCGAGTGAATTCCGGAAAGGGTTCCGTCCGGTTTGACAATCACGTCCGGACCGGCGGTACTCGCGATATAACGGCCACCACCATAGCTATAGAACCCTGTAGTAATGAGCCGAAAGTTCTTGATCAGCTCCAAATTCATTCCGCCTTCAATTCCCCCGCCATGAATTGTCGAGGTTAGCGTGTTCGTAGCGGTGGATGTCGTGTCGATTAAATTGACCGCCTTGAAACTGCGCATGAGTCCCGCAACGTCGAAATGCACTTGGTGACCGCCGGGCTTGGCGTCGAACGCAGTTTTTAGGATGATGTCAGGGTGGAGGTTGGGCGTGTTGGTGTTGTTCACAGCCTGTGAGTTGCTGTTGTTGCCGCTATTGGTGTCGAATTGACCGCCGTATGCACCAGTCGCCGGGAAAGACACGTTCGAGGTGTTGAACCCAGGTAGCACAACGGAGCTTGGGAGAGTCTGTTCCGGGTTTTCAAACGCTACGCCGATCGACCAGACGTTTGTGGGGTGCAAGATGAACCGAACCCCCGATTGACGACTCCAAGTCAACCCGAGTTGGTAGTTCGTGTCCACGTCCTGGGAATAGAAAAGATCCCCGGGCAAAGCGCCCAGACCGGTTCGATTTGGTGTCAGGAAGCTCCAGGATTGGCCGCCGAGCATTTCAAACTTACCGCGCTTGTAGTTCACCCAATAGAGACGCAACCGGAGTGAATCGCTGTTGCTCGTATCGTGGCCGTTGGGAGCCAGAAAACCCAGGAAATCGGCCTCGAGATAGCCGGTCACATCGGCTTCGCCGAACTTGGCATGGGTCCTCAGACCGATGCGCGAGTTTTGCGCCGTAAACCTCGCCTCGGATATACGGCCGGCGGGAAGTGAGTTGTTAAATGCAATCGAACCGAAGTTCGTGCCAATTCCTCCTAGTTGCGTGGTGCGGTAAAAGCCCGTCATGTCCATGAAGCCGAGAGGATAGAATTCGGCGCCGCCAATCTTGAAGTACAGCGGCGACGGCTTTTCCTCTGCTGCCGCACCCTGTGCGGGCGTTCCCGCCACAGCGGATAGCGTACGGGGTGTGGCGCCAATCGCAACGGCGGGTGCTTCTTCGGAGATTGCCGCCGGCGCCGCGACCGGAACGTTCACCGGCTCCGAAGGCGTGGCGTGCAGTTTTTCCTCCAGTGCCTCCACCTTCAGTTGCTGCGCCTTCAGCGCCGCGCGCTGGGATTCGAGTTCCTGCATCTGGCTCTGCACCAGGCTGCGAAGGTCCTGCAATTCGCTTTCGATGACGGCGTTCTCCGGCTTCGCTGTTTCTTTTGCCTTTTCCGTCACAGCCTTCGCGGGCGATTCCTCCTTGCCAGCATCCTTGGCATCGTTCGCCAGCAAAGGCGACGCCGCAAGACTCATACTCAGCAACATTGCTGCAATTACTCGCATTCCCTTCCTCCTTTTGGATTTCTGAATCTTTATCCCCCTGAACATTTCGCGCTCTTATCCGATTGTTGGTCTGAGTTTCGACTTCAAAATTCCCTGTCAGTGACATGGAATCAAGACGAAAGACACCTCACGAGTGGAAGCCGACCCTCAGATTGTTATACTTCCCCCCAGCAATAAGACACCACCCTCTGCCGTTGCCGACCTCAAAAACCCTGAACTCTCAAGATCGACTCATAACTAAGTCGTTGGCACAATACTCGGGGAGGATGAACCTTCGATGAGGGAGATGTTAATGGTGTGTTACAAGGGGCAAGGCACACCGCTACTTAGTCTTTTGTTGATTCTAAAAGACTTATTGACAAAATGGTTCCGCCTTGCGTAACCGATTGCACAGTCGAGGCGCCACAACTCAAGCGCTGAGCCCCGAAAGGGTGGCCCCGCGAAGCAGGCTGACCCCTCAGGGAGTGTTCTATCGCGTACTTAGAAATTCAGCCGCAATGCGAGCTGAATTTGCCGATTGGTTCCCGTCCCCACCGTGGTCGACACGGTCTGGTTGAACTTGCCAAAGACTCCACCATTACCAGCAGTACTCGAAGTGAGCGCCTGCCCTGGTTGAACGTTGCTTCCAGTCCCCAGTGTAGGGTTGATAGTGGCCGGCGGGTTTGCAAAGTTCGGATGGTTAAGGATGTTGTAGAACTCCGCGCGAAATTCCAAATTCGTGGATTCGCGAATCAGAGGAAACTTCTTCGCAAGCGTTAGATCTGCCTGTACGTCGCTCGGGCCATGAAGGAACCCGCGCTGCAAATTGCCGAAGGTCCCCGGCTTGGGGGCAGAGAAGGCCGCAGGGTTCAACCCACCACTCGGCAAGAAAGGATTTACACCGGGAATGAGATCGGGACGACGAACATTCCTGGAATTTCCCCCTCCCGGCGTGTTGATCACGGCTGTCGTGGTGAAGCTGCCGCTGGGAGACGAGGATGTACACGCCGAAGCACCGCACTGCGCCGAGCCGAAATAATTCCCCGATGAGTCAACGTACAGCGCATCCGGCCGGACAACACGCACGTCGATGGGCAAACCGGAACGTGCGCCGACGATCGTTCCGAGTTCCCAGTCACATCAAATGCGTTGTATCCCTCGTCGTAGGCGTAGTCGTAAGGATCGCCGGTCGTGAGAGCTTCGTTGGAGCCCGAGGAGTTGCCGAAGCTCTTCGCAAATGTGTATTGCGCACTGAGTGTCAGGCCATTGTTCGAGCGACGCACAAGTTGGGTCTGAACTGCGTTGTACGCATCATGGCCTCCGCTCGTCTTGTAATCAATTTCCGAGTATGGGTTCAACACAGTGTTTCCCCCTTGGTCGATAGAGAACTGGCGAACCGCAATGGCATTGCCGTTCACTGAATTGGTTCGAACGGAAACGATTCGGTTGGCGATGTTGCGTAGGAACAGGTTGCGTCCCTGGCTTCCGACATAAGCAACCGTCGAAACCAACTGGTAGCCCCACTGCTGCTGCCAGGAGGCTGAATACTGATAGACCCGCTCGGGTACCGTGTACTCTGGGGCATAAGCTCGGATCTGAGCTTGACGGGTGCTTAAGTGTGCGGGATCTAGAAAAAATTTCGTCAAGTTATCCGGAGTCGTGCCGCACGTGCCATCGACAGAAGGATCGGTACCGCAATAGACTCCGCCACCGACTGCCCCAAAGGACGTTAGAGTCGTCCAGACGCGATCGCTCTCAGCCGGCTGGAGTAGGTCTTCAGTCTGGCCTGGTCCGTAGAAAATTCCGAACCCGCCACGGAAGACGGTGCGCTCGGCTCCAAATATCCCGCTGCGCGAGGAGAGCGGTGACCAGGCAAGTCCAATGCGCGGACCGAAGGCTGCCGTGTCGCCCTTGTACCAAGGTCTGCTCGAGGTCGGGCAAACGCCCGACGTGTTCTTATCAATTACCGGAGAATAACAAAAATTCGGGCTACTCGAGACCCCGGTAACTGTATCAAACTGAATGTACAAATTCCGGTCCTCATGCAGGGGTGAGTAGTACTCATAGCGCAACCCGTAATTGAGCGTGAGGTTCGGACGGATCTTAAATTCGTCCTGTATGTATCCGATGTAATACTCCTGCTTGAGAAGCCGATTGCCAGTTGGAGTGGTCGAACCAACTGGGGAATTGTAAGGGCTGATACCACTCACCGGGCTGAGGTACGAAAGAGATGACAGGCTGTCCTTAAGGAAGTTGCCCAAATTCGAGAATGAGTAGGTGGACCCTCCGATCCGATCTGTGTAGAGTCGAATCAGACGGACCTCAGCGCCGAACTTGACGTTGTGGTTGCCAGCCAGATAGGACACGTTGTCGATAAACGAAATCGAGTACGGCGTGTAGGGCTGTGCCTGGCCATTCGAAGCGCTGTTCGAACGAACCAGCGCGCCGGGAGTGGCTACCCCAGTGGCCGAACCTTGCCCGGCAATCCCCGCGTTTGCAATGTTGCCTGAGATACTGATGGCGATCGTGGAAAGATCTACTCCGGGGATCGTGGGCGCGGATCCGCTGATCCGGGAGAGCGCCTCGTTGAAACCGACCTTGGCTTCGTTGATCAGGTTGCTGCTGAGGTTGCTCTGCAACGACAAGACACCATTCTGCGGATTATCGATAACGGCCACAGTTCGCCCGGT
>WNFF01003005.1_pt1 | contig 14393 bp, 9 predicted proteins | sample 5400441 | NCBI WGS metagenome assembly WNFF01 (sample SAMN13153345, study PRJNA577476) | soil metagenome | isolation source: 120 cm saprolite under Douglas fir tree site 2 hole 3 replicate 1 | place: USA:California | collected 2015-04-18 | reverse complement strand
TGTTCTCCTTAGTGCGGTACGGCCCATTGTGGCCGTGTTCACTCCGGGGACGAAGCCGCGCGCGGGTTCTCGACATCCCACCGCGACATTTCCTGGCGGACTTCAAAGACTCCGCGCACTCCGAGGCGCCACAGATGGGCACGGGGAGCCGCTTCGCGTCCGAGGCGCGAAGGGCACGGTGGCGGGCCAGACCCAGCCGCGTCGGATCGCCGCTTCTCGATCGGCACCCGGTGCGGCCGGCAGGAGTAGGCCTTGTCCGCGCACCGCGGCGGGGTTGAGGCGTGGGCGATCCACCCAACGCGGGCGACCGCGCGGCGCTCAGGCGCGCTGACGCTCGTCCCGTGTTCCCGTTATGTGGCCGAGAAGCGGCGCACGGAATGTGTTTTGCCGCATTGGCGATACTGCCGACGTCGTTCCGCAGAGGCGCAGCGGTGGCACTCGACGGGTCATGGCCCGTGAAGGCCCCGTCGTCTTGCATCCCGGCACCTCCGCGCTCATAGCCGAGATGATGGCCGTCCGGCGCGGGGATGGAGGCGGGGGGTCAGCCGGCCGACTGGGACGGCGCGTAGTACATGACGTTGCCCATGCTGTCGGTGGCGGTGCACACAGCGACGGCCGGGCAACTCAGAGCCTGGACGGCGTTGCCGCCGTCGATGGTGGTCACTGACGACCAGCTGCCCTGGCGGTATACGACTGCGCCCCCGGAGCTGTCGACGGCGACGCAGTAGCCGTCGGACGGGCAGGCGATCGCGTCGGCGGTCGCTCCAATCGTGGCGACGGTCCACCGGCCGCTGGTGAGCACGGCCGCGTTGCCGCTGCGGTCGACCGCCACGCAGAACGCCGGGGTTGAGCAGGACACCGCCGCGAACTGATTGCCGCTGTCGACGGCCTGGCCCGCGCTCCACGAACTGCCGTCATAGGTGAAGATGTCGCCGGTGTCGCCGACCGCCACGCAATAGGCGGCGCTGGTGCAGGACACGGAGGCCAGCCCCATCCCGCTGGGGTCGACGGTGAATGGCTGCCAGCCGGTCGCCGAGCCTGTGTAAGCGAAGGCATTGCCACCGCTGTCGACGGTCATGCAGAACGTCGACGTCGGGCAGGAGACGGAGGTGAACGTGCCGGCCCGGGAGTCGATGTACGAGGGGCTGCTCCAGCTGTCCTGGCTGAGTGTGACGGCGCCGCCCGCGCTGTCCAGCGCCAGGCAGAAAGTGGTGGAGGTGCAGGAGATCGAGACCAGGCCGGCCTGGGTGTCGGTGGCAACGGTCTTCCAGCTACCCGCGGCCGTGGAGGACATGATGGCGCCGACGCTGTCTACCGCGTAGCACACGCCGCGCTCCGGGCAGGAGACCCCGGTGATGGTCGGGTTGCCGATCTTGGCCGCCTGCTGGTCGAGGGGCGTGGGAGCGGTCCACTGCGCGGGAACAACGGCCGGAGTCAGCGACGATGACCCGGCACTGGCGGTGGCGGAGGGTGCTGTGGCCTTTGTGCCGTGCGACGGGCTCGCGGACGCTTGAGCGCGCGGCCCGGCGTGGTGGTGCTGCAGCGTGAACCCGCCGGCGATTCCCGCGGCGAGGAGGACGGCGATGCTCAGCGCCACCGGCAGCCTCCGGGACCGGCGCTTCCGGCCGTGCCTGGGAGCGGCGGTGAGCGAGCTGGAGGGGCGCGGTGCCGTCTGGACTGAGGAGCGAGGGACGAGCGACGAGGGAAGGCGGCGCAGTGAAGGGGGAATGGGGAGGCGGGCGGGGCCCCGGAGGCGAGCGGGAGGCACCGACTGAGTAGGCCTCGGGGGAGCAGTGGCCGGCTCGGGCCCGGCGGCCTTGGAAACGGAGGTGACGTCGCTGGCCGCGACGTTGGTCAGGGTCGGCGCATCATCATCGCCGTCGCCGGTGCGCTCGCCGGGATCCGCCGGCTGGACGGCCACCCGGCCGACCGCGGATCGGTCAGTCACGACCGGACCGGCCGCCACCGGGCCAGCCGCCAGTGGGCCGGCCACCACCGGGTCAGTGAGGGCGGGGCTCGCGGGAGCCTCTACATCCTCTGTGAGGATGTCGCTGAACGACCCGCTCGTGTACTCCGTGACCAGTTCCGCGGCGGGCGGTGCGGCGTACCATGCGGCCGGTTCCGCGGCCAGCATCGCACCGCACGTCTCGCAGAAACGCGAGCCAACGGCGCTGCTATGCCCCTGAAAGCAACGGGGCCGGACGTCGTCGCCACAGACCGCGCATGACTCCGCTCCCGGGGAAACGGGATGACCATTCACGCAACTCGACACCGTTCCCCGCTCTCCATCGGTCCGCTGTCGATTTGCCGATGTTAGGGCAGCTTAGCCGGGTTCGTGGCGCTCTTGGCGGAAGAGCGGCCGCCCAGATGACACCTCACTGGCCGGCCCTGCAAGCCAGCACCGGGCTAGTCAGCACCGGGCTAGTCAGCACCGGGCTAGTCAGCACCGGGCTAGTCAGCACTGGGCAGACCCAGCCGCCACAGCGCCGGGTTGGCCCAGGCACCGACGATCGCGGTGTCCGGATCCTGGCGGCGCAGCCGGGCGAACCGCTCAGCGAGCAACTGCAGACGCACCGTCATCGGGATCTGGGCCAGTATCGGCGACAGCCCGTCGATCACCTGGTCGCCACGCTGGCCGCCGGGCGCGCCTCCCGGCTCGCTGGCCCGCTCGCTGGCCCGCTCGCTGGCCGGCTCGCTGGCCGGCTCGCTGGCCGGCTCGCTGGCCGGCCGCCCGCTGAGGACGGCAACAGCGATCCCCTCGCGTTCCGCGGCGGCGCCGACCGCGGCGGTGAGACCGTCCGGGTCGGCGCCGGGCTCCAGGAGCAGCACGCCATCGGCCGCGGTGTAGGGGACGGCGGCACCGTGAAGGAAACGTTCGGTATCAAAGCCTTCGGCCAGCAGCCGGGCACCCTCACGGATCTTCAGCGCGCCCTCGCGGGCGGTGATCCCCCACGGGCCGCAGCCGACAATCGCCAGGCTGCGGGCGGGCACGGCGACGGCCTCGATGCCGGGATCAGCGCAGGCGGCCCGGACCTGCGCGGCAGCGCGAGCCAGGTCCGCCGGGGAACCGCCCGCGGTGGCCGCCTGGTGGGCCAGCCGGGCCAGCACGGCGAGCGCGGAGGTGTAACTGACGGTGTAGGTCTCGGACTCCTCGGGCGGGACGGTCTCGATCGCCTCCGGCCAGCCGCGTCCCTGCCCGGTGATCGAGACCAGCGGCACGCCCTCGGCCAGGGCGGCCGCGCGGGCCCGCGCCGCGTAGGCCGTCTGCGCGGTGTGCGTGATCACCACCAAGGCGTCGCCAGGGCGCGGGCCAGTGCTCCAGCACGCCCAGGTGGCGGCGGGGAACCACCGGGCGTCCATGCCCGCCTGCTCGAACATCATGGCGCCGAGTTCGGCCGCGTGCTGGCTGGTGCCGGTGCCGATCAAGACCACCCTGGTTGCGTCCTGGAGGATCGCGGCCGCGCCGGTGAGGTCGAGTTCGGCTATCCGGTCGAGGGCGTCGGCCTGCTGGCCGATCATCCGCAACAGCGCAGTGGACGCCATCATCGTTTCCCCCTCGTGCCCGGTCAGAAGCCGGAGCTAGCGAGCCCGCGCGGCGGGCCTGGGCAGCCGCCCCGGCAGCGGGCTGTCGTTGGCGCTGAGCACCCCGCCGGCCGACCGGTGCGACATCAGGGACCAGCGTGACGCCGAGGAGAGCACCGACAGCAGCGAGAACGCCGAGCCGACGGAGAAGGCGGACAGGAACGAGCCAACGGACCCCACCGACAGCGCGGACCCGACCGACCCGATGGACAGCACCGATCCCTTGGACCCGATGGACAGGATGGAGTCCTCCGACCACAGGGACCACTTCGACGTCTGCGTCTCCGGTTCACTCATGAGGCCCATTGTCCCGCGCCCTCGCTCACCGTCGACGGTTAGCCCGCCCACTGTTCCGTTTCCTGACGAGCCCAATTCCGCACCGGGCTCATCAGAGCGTGCCCCATTCCGCACCGGGCTCGTCGAGGGCGCGCTTAGTGGCCCCGCACCCGGTGGCCCGCAGGGTCGAAGGGGGGGCGCAGGCCCGCGGTGGCGGGGCAGACCGCGCCGCCGACATTCACCTGGTAGGAGCCGGAACGGACGAAATCGGCCGTGACTACTTCATCGGCGGGGTGGCGGATGTAGCCGAGGCCGACCGAGGCGCCGAGCGTCTCAGCCCACGCCGCCGAGGTCACCTGGCCGACCGGCACCCCGTCCCGCAGGATCAGTTCGCCGCCCCACATCATCGGGCCGGGGTCATCCAGGACCAGGGAGATGAGCCGGCGCCGCGGGCCCGCAGCCCTGGCCTTCTCGACCGCTTCCCGGCCGAGAAAAGAAATATCGGTCGCGAGCTTGCAGGCGAACAGCAGCCCCGCCTCGACCGGGTTGTAGTCCGGTGTCAGCTCGCGGCCGAAGGCACGGTAACCCTTTTCCAGGCGCATCGACTCAATGGCGTAATAGCCGGCGTTGACCAGGCCGAACTCAGCTCCAGCGGCACAAAGGTCCTCATACACGCCAACCGCGAATTCGGCCGGCACATACAGCTCCCAGCCGAGTTCCCCGACGTAAGTGATCCTGGTCGCCCGGACCGTGTAATAGCCGAGGCCGACCTCCCGGCTGGTCGCGAACGGGAAGGCTGCGTCGCTGAAGTCCGCATCGGAAATCGACGCCAGCACGTCTCGCGACCGGGGGCCCATCACCCCGTACACGGCATAGGCCGAGGTCACGTCCAGCAGGGTGGCCGCCGATCCGGCCGGCCTGTGCCTGGTGATGTGATCCTTGTCGCGCTCGGTCGTCGCCGCGCTGCTGACCAGCAGGAACTCCTCGGCCGAGAGCCGGGTGACGGTGATGTCGGCCTCATAGGTACCCCGCTCGTTCAGCATCCCGGTGTAGACGGTCCGGCCCGGCTCGACGGCCACGTCCGCGGTGCACAGCCACTGCAGCGCCGCCAGCGCGTCCGGGCCGGTGAGCAGGTACTTGGAGAACGACGTCTGGTCGAAGAGCGCGACCTCCCGGCGGGCCGCGCGCTGTTCCGCGGCGGACCAGGGCAGCCAGTTCTGCTTGCCCCACGAGTACTCGATCGCCGGCGCCTCGCCGGGTGGCGCGAAGACGTTGGCCCGCTCCCAGCCCATCCTGCTGCCGAAGCAGGCGCCGGCCTGCTTGAGCAGGTGATGAGCCGGTGATCGGCGGAACGGGCGGGCGGTCTCGAGTTCCCGGTTCGGCCACGGGATGGCGTAGTGCAGGCCGAGGATCTCGCCGACCCGGTCGCGCAGCCACCGGTTGTTGCCGTTGAAGCGGGCGAACCGCCGGATGTCCACCGCCGACAGGTCGGTGCCTGGGTCTCCCTCGAGGATCCATTGCGCCAGCGCCTGGCCCGCGCCGCCAGCCGAGGCGATGCCGACCGAGTTGAAGCCCGCGCCGACGAAGAAGTTCCTCACCTCGGCGGCCTCGCCCAGGATGAACTGATTGTCCGGGGTGAAACTCTCCGGACCGTTGTAGAACATTTTGATGCCGGTATCGTTCAGGGCCGGAATTCGCAGCTGGGCGCTCTCCATGAGGACCGAGAAATGATCCCAGTCCTCCCCGAGGAGCTGGAATTCGAAGGGGTAGGGCAGCGCGTCGGGGGCGACCCAGGGCTTCGCGTCCGGCTCGAACCCGCCGACGACCAGGCCGCCCACCTCCTCCTTGAAGTAGGTGTAACCGTCCGGGTCGCGCAGGATCGGCAGGTCGCGGTGGACACCCTCGATCTGGTCTGTCACCACGTAGAAGTGCTCGCAGGAATGCAGCGGCACGGTCACCCCGCACCACGCGCCCACCTGCTTGGCCCACTGCCCCGCGCAGTTGACCACGATCTCGGCCTCGACGTCGCCGTCGGCGGTGGCCACCCCGGTCACCGCGCCACCGGCCGTCAGGATGCCGGTCACCCTGGTCCGCTCGCGTACCACCACACCGCGGCGGCGGGCACCCGCGGCCAGCGCGTACGTCAGGTCCGCCGGGTTGGCCCGGCCGTCGTCGGGCAGCCAGATCGCCCCGGCGAGGTCGCTGACATCCATCACCGGGTAGAGAGCGCAGGCCTGCTGCGGGCTGATGATCTCGCAGTCGAGCTGGTAGGCGGCGGCCGCCGCGGCGATGCGGCGCAACTGGACCATGCGGTCCTGGGTGCGCGCGACGGTGACCCCGCCACACCGCCGGAACCCGGTGCCCAGCCCGACTTCGGCCTCGAGCCTCTCGTACAGCTCGGTGGAGTACTGCACCAGCCTGGTGCCACTCTCCGATGCCCGCAGCTGGCCGACCAGGCCGGCCGCGTGCCAGGTGGTCCCGCAGGACAGCTGGCCCTGCTCGAGCAGGAGCACGTCGCGGCAGCCCATCTCGGCCAGGTGGTAGGCGACGCTGGCGCCGATCACACCCCCGCCGATGATCACTACGCGGGCGCGGCCAGGGAGGGGCTGCGCTAGCCCGGGACGACCCCCTGGAACCCCCCGCAGGTTAGTCATCGCCCTGCACGTCGCTGAGCAGCCGGTCGAAATCCTGGCCGGTCAGGCCAGCGGCGGCACCCTCGTAGCGCTCCATCGCCCACGACCAGAAGTCGAAGCCGAGCGGGCTGGTGGCGGCCTGGATCGAGCCCCACAGTGTCCACCCGTACCTGGCCACCAGGCCGAGCAGCGTGGCGCGGGCGATCTTGTTCCGCAGCGGGCGGCCGTAGTACTCGGTGACCAGCGCCGCCACGGCCTCGGGGGAAAGGCCGCACTCGCTGCCGATGTTCCCGAGTTCGAAACAGGGGTCGTTGTTGCCCGAGTACTCGTAGTCGATGATCCAGATCCGCTCGCCGTCGTCGATGAAGTTGCCCGCCAGCAGGTCGTTGTTACAGGGCACGGTGCCCTCGTCCCGGGCGGCCAGCGCCCGCCGGGCCGTCTCGAACCGGGACTGCAGGTCGTCGTAGCCGGCCGGGAGCCGGAAGCCTCGGCCGCGGACGACCGAGTAGTACCGGCGCTGGACCTCGAACATGTTGAACTCGCCCGCGAACCGCGGGCCGCCGTGCAGGCGCTGGCAGGCCCGGGCGACGCGGGGGATGTTGGCCGGATTGGCCACGTCCGCGTTGCTGAACGTCCGGCCCTCGATGTAGCCGAGGACCAGCAGGCCGTCCTGCGGCCGGTACTCGACGACCGGCGCGCCCACGCCGGCCGCCGCGGCCGCGACCGAGTTGTGATGCTCGTTGTTCCGGTCGATGCCGAGCATCTCGGCGTCCGAGCAGATGCGGGCTACGAAGGTGCCGTCGGGAGTGGTGACCTTGTAGTTGCGGTTGGTCAGGCCGCCGGACAGTTCCCGGACCGAGCGGGGCGCGGCGGCCAGGCTCGCCGTCCGGCCGAACAGGGCGTCAAGATCCGCCGGCGACGGGTCCACGCGGCGGCCCTGATCACCGAGGGAGTCCTGCAGCCCCTTGACCACCGGCCCAGGGTAAGTGTCCCGAGCGATAAAGGTCTAGACAAAAATTCGCAATCTTTTATAGCTGATGTCCCTCAGCGAACGCTGGCCCCGGGATGCTCACTGCACACCCAGCAGCCGAACGTAAATCCTCCGCTCAGTGCCGACCACCCGCAAAGGGTCTAGACAGTTGGCCGCAGGTGACCTTACGCTACGCGTCATCCCACGCCTGCGTCGCAAGGGGAGGACCACCATGAGCGCCAGCACAGAGGTTCCCAGCGGGCAGGAGCGCGATACAGCTGACCTGGCCCAGTTCGGTTACAAGCAAGAACTCAAGCGCTCCCTCGGGACCTTCAGCTCGTTCGCGGTGGCCTTCAGCTACATCTCGCCATCGACCGGCATCTTCACCCTGTTCGCGCTCGGCCTCACCACGCTCGGCGGCGTGTTCATCTGGACCTGGCCAGTCGTCGCACTCGGCCAGTTCATCGTCGCGCTGAACTTCGCCGAGGTTTCCAGCCACTACCCGGTCGCGGGGTCGGTCTTCCAGTGGACCAAGTACCTGGCCAGCCGGCGCTACTCGTGGTTCACCGGCTGGATCTACCTGTTCGCCGGCATCCTGACCGTCACCGCGGTCGTGGCCACCCTGCCGCTCGCCTTTATCCCCGCGCTCAACGGGCTCGGCTGGCACAGCCTGAACGGCGGCAGCCTGCACACCCAGCTCGTGGTCGCGCTCATCACGCTCGTGGTCATCACGGTCCTGAACATCTACGGCGTGCGGCTGGTGGCGATCATCAACAACACCGGGGTGGTCTTCGAGATCCTGGGGATGTTCGTGTTCGCCCTGGTGCTCATGGCCTTCCACAATCACCAGGGCTTCCACGTCGTGACCAACAGCGTCGGCATTCATGTCGCGCCGAACACGTTCCTGGCCGCGATGTTCATGAGCCTGTTCGTGATCTACGGATTCGACACCGCCTCCACGCTCTCCGAGGAGACCCGCGACCCGCGCCGGGCCGCACCGAAGGCAGTCCTCTTCTCGGTGGTCGGCGCGTTCATCATCGGCGGGGTTTTCCTGCTGGGCACCCTGGTGGCGATCCCGAACATGGGCGCCGCGGTCAAGGGAGCCTTCGGCCCGGCGCAGATCATCGAGGCCAACTTCTCCACGGGATTCGCGACCTTGTACCTGCTGGTGGTCTCGGCGGCGATCTTCGTCTGCTGCCTGTCGATCATGGCCGCCACGATCCGGCTCTGCTTCGGGATGGCGCGGGATAACCAGCTGCCGTTCTCCCGGCCGCTGGCCCGGGTCTCGCCAAGCCTGCACACCCCCATCTGGACCTGCATCACCATCGCCGTGCTGGCCGCCGTGCCGTTCCTGAAGTACTCAGGTGCCGGGATCATCGCCATCGCGGCGACCGGCATGATCTACCTGAGCTACTTCCTCGGCAATATCGTGATCATGCGGGCCCGTACCCAGGGCTGGCCGAAGATGAGCGCCCCGTTCAGGCTCGGCCGCTGGGGCATCCTGGTGAACGTCGTTGCGCTGCTCTACGGCGGGGCGATGCTGATCAACTTCGCCTGGCCGCGTGCGGCTAGCAACCCTGAACCCAGCCAGACCAACGGGCTGCTCAGCTTCGGCATCGGGTTCGTGAACAAGATCCCGATCCTGTGGACCGTGGTGGTTGTCATCGTGGCAATCGGCGTCATTTACTACAGCGCGGTAGGCCGCCGCAAGGAATTCGCCCCGGTGACAGCGCCGGCCGCGGACGACGCGCCGCTGGTGGCCGGGTCGGCGTCGGCACCGGCGCCGCCGGTAGAGGGCTGACCGGGCTCAAAGCCGCATTGATGGAGCGCAGTCCGCCGGCCTCGCTGGCTCCCGAGCCACCCGAGATCGTCCGGGGGGCCGGTACGACCGTGCACGGCCAGATCGAGGACTGGCTCGCGGACGCGATAGCGGCCGGCCGGCTCGCGCCGGGCGACCGGATGCCGACCGAGCAGGACCTGGCGGCCTGGTTCGGGGTCAGCCGGATGACGCTGCGGCACGCGCTCGGCACGCTGGCCAGGCGTGGGCTGGTGACCCGGGCAGTGGGCCGCCGCGGCGGCACCTTCGTGGCCGCGGCCAAGCTGGAGCAGGATCTCACCACACTCGCCGGGTTCTCCGAGCAGTTGCGGCGGCGCGGGATGGTGGCGGGAGCGCGGGTGCTTTCGGCCACCGAGCGCCCCGCCGGCCCGGCCGCCGCGGCGGCTCTCAAGCTCGGCGAGCGCGACCGGGTCTACGAGGTACGTCGGATCCGGCTCGCTGACGGCAACCCGGTCGTGCTTGAGCACTCGCTGTTCCCGGCCGCCGCGTTCCCCGGGATGCTGGGGTGCCGGCTCGACGGCTCGCTCTACGAGTTGCTCGAGGTCCGCTACGGCCAGCGGCCGAACCGGGCCCGGGAGTGCCTCGAACCGGTGAATGCCGGGGTGCGTGAGGCCGAGGCCCTGGAGGTCCGCGAGGGCGCGCCGCTGATGCTGGTCGAGCGCACCGCCTACGCCCAGGGCGGGCAGCCGGTTGAGTTCGCCCGAGACCTGTTTCGCGGCGACCGGACCCGGATAGTCATGTGGACATCGGAACTGGCGGGCGGATTATGAGGGTGGCAGCGACTCGATCATGAATCGGCCCGGACGCCGGAGCGCCGGTCGAGGACGGCGGAGCGTCCCGCCAGGACGCCGGCGAAGCGCCCCGGGCATGACAACCGCTACGCTCGGGTACAGCCGTCCTCTTGATGGGCAGGCATTGACGCGCCTGCCTGTGTGAGTTGTGATCATAGAGGGACGCGCGGGAGCAGCCGCAAGCAAGCCGACCGCCGAGGACGGTACCATGACCTCCCGTTTCGTCACCAGGAGGGCATTTCTGGTCGCGGTCAGCGGCGCGGCCGGCGCCACCTTGCTGTCCAGCAGCATGGCGGAGCATCAGCAGGCCACGGCCGGCGGCTCGACGAGCGGGCATGTTCAGGACGTGGCGCCCGGCCCGCGGTCGAGCGGCTACATCCCGGATGGCACCGCCGGACTTGGGGCGGCGTTCCCGCTGGCGGCGGTGCAACTGCTCGACAGCCCGTTCCGGGCCAACCAGTCGCGCAACACGGACTACCTGCTGTTCGTGGACCCGGACCGGCTGCTGCACACGTTCAGGCTGAACGTTGGCCTGCCGTCATCGGCCCAGCCGTGCGGCGGGTGGGAGGCGCCCGGCTCCATGGTGCGCGGCCACAGCACCGGGCACCTGCTGTCCGGGCTCGCCCTCACCTACGCCAACACCGGGAACCGGGCCGCGGCGGAACGCGGCCGCTACATCGTCGGGCAGCTCGCGCGGTGCCAGGCGCGATCCCGGTGGGCAGGCTTCCACGAGGGCTACCTGTCGGCCTTCCCCGAGAGTTTCTTCGACGATCTCGAAGCCGGCCGGTCCGTCTGGTCGCCGTACTACATGATCCACAAGATGATTGCGGGCTTGATCGATCAGCACGAGCTCGCCGGCCACCGGCAAGCCCTGGACATGGCGGCCAGGCTGGGCGACTGGGTGCGCTGGCGCACATCGCGGCTGTCGTATGCGCACATGCAGAGGATCATGAAGATCGAGCACGGCGGCATCGCCGAGTCCCTGGTGAACCTGTTCCGGCTGACCGGGGACGCGCGCTACCTGGCGACCGCGGAGCGCTTCTACCACGCCCGCGTCTTCGATCCGCTGGCGCGGGACCAGGACGAGCTCTCGGGCCTGCACGCCAACACCACCATCCCGAAGATGATCTCCTGCATCCGGATCTGGGAGGAGACAGGGAACCACCGCTATCACGACATCAGCGCGAACTTCTGGCGGATCGTCACCCAGCACCATTCCTATGTCATTGGCGGCACGAGCAACTACGAGCACTGGCATGCACCCGACGTGGTCGCGGGCCAGCTGAGCAACCGCACCTGCGAGAACTGCTGCAGCTACAACATGCTCAAGCTGACCAGGCTGCTCCACTTCCATCAGCCAGAACGAACAGACCTGCTGGACTACTACGAGCGTGCGCTGTTCAACCAGATGCTCGGCGAGCAGGACCCGCGGTCCGCGCACGGATTCAATATCTACTACACCGGCCTGTCGCCCGGCGCGTTCAAGCAGCAGCCGCCTTTCATGGGTGCCAACCCGAACGTCTACTCCACCGACTATGGCAACTTCTCGTGCGACCATGCCAGCGGGATGGAGACCCAGGCGAAGTTCGCCGACACCATCTATTCGCGTGACGCGAAAGGTCTTTTCGTCAACCTCTTCATCCCGTCCCAGGTCATCTGGGGAGATGGCAGGATGACGCTCCGGCAGACCACCCGTTTCCCCGACGAGCCCGGAACCCACCTCGCGGTCGTCTCCGGGGAGGCCAGGCTGGCGGTGCGCGTGCGCATCCCGTCATGGGTGGCGGGCCGGGCGCAGGCCCGGCTGAACGGCGCGCTGCTTGACTCGCCGGCCCGACCTGGGAGCTGGCTGGTCATCGAGCGCAAGTGGCAGGCCGGCGACACCCTGGACGTGAGCCTGCCCATGCGGCTCAGCCTGAGCCCTACCCCCGACGATCCGGCCGTGCAAGCCGTGACCTATGGTCCGGTCGTGCTGAGCGGCGGCTACGGTCACCGCGCGGCCATGCCGATGCCGAGGCTCAACACGAAGTCGCTCGCGCTGACCTCCGAGCGGCCACTCATGGCCCGGGCGGCCGCGAACAACCATGCCGTCACGCTCATCCCGATCGCGCGGATGCAGCACCAGCACTACAACGTGTACTGGCTCACCTGACCGGAACCGGCGTGCCTTGGCCCGGGCAGTCGGCGGCACCTGGCACAATAGGAGGCGATGAAGAATTCTGCTTCCAACCGTTTCCCGGTCACCGTCACACGCCTGCCAGTCACGCGCTGCGAGATATGCCGGCGTACCGTGGCGTACCGGCCCGGCCAGGCGAGTGCCGTCCTGACCGGGCATTACCTCCGCTCGCACCCCGAAGCGCTCGTCGTCCCTGGCCAGCCACCGGCCTGAGCGGCCAGCTGGGCCCCGGCGTCACAACGATTCGGGCGGCACCCGGCGGTCCGGAATGCGGACCACCGAGTGCCGTGTCCGGGGCTAGGGGATGATCCGCAGGTAGCTGGTGGCGACGTTGGATGACGCCACGATCCCGGTCGGCGGGAACGCCGTGCTGTAGCCGGATATGAAGGCAACCAGGTCGCTGCCGCTGTAGCTCGGCGTGAATGTTGCTGAGCATGTACTGCCCCACGCGCACTCAGCCAGCCGGGTACCGGTCGACTCATTGAAGATCTCGATGTAGTACGGCGTGGGCCCGACGTTGCCGTTGGCGTAGGCGGTGACGGTCTCAGAGCCGTAGGTGGCGGACGGAGCGCTGAGCGAGACCCGCCAGCCGAGGTTGGACCAGGTGATGAAGTTGACCCGGGATGTCTCCTGGATGCCGGCCGGCGGGTAGGCCGTGCTGTAGTTGGACAGGTAGGCAATGTACTCATGCGTGGTCGCGGCGCTCTGGCTGACCGTGGTGCTGCATGATGTGCCGTACCCGCATACGGCCACCCGGGTCTGGGTGGTGACGTCGTAGATTTCGGTCCAGAAAGGCGACGGTCCGATGTCCGCGCTGGTGGTAGCGGTCAGCGTGGCCGCCGTCCACACGGGTACCGTGGTCGGGCTGGCCGACAGGGACAGGTAGACACCCTGCCAGACAACGCCGACGGTGCCGGAAGCTGCCTGCTCGCCGCCAGGCGGGTAGCCGGACGAGGCATACGACACGACGGCGATGTAGTAGTGCGTCGTCGGGGTCGGCTGGGTCACCGGGACGCTGCAGGTGGTGCCGGTGGCGCAGGTCACGACGTAAGCGCCCGCGGTCTCGTCGTAGATGCGCAGGTAATACGGAGTAGGGCCGACATTCATGTTGGCCGTCGCGGTCAGCGTCGAGTACTGCGTGGGCCATAGCCAGTTCGGGCTGGCGGTCAGCGACACGCTCCATGCGGTAAGCGGCGCGACCTCCCGGGCGTGATGCGGCTTGGCCGGGATCGCCGCGCCGAGTCCGGCACCGGGTGAGGACGGCGGCCGGACCGGCACCGGCTTCCCGATGTGAGCGCCGACCGGCGCTGTGGGCGCCGGGCTGGCCGCTGCGGATATGGTCCCCGCCACGATCATGACCGGCAGGGCGAGCAGGGCCAGGGCGAGCCTGCCCCTCCAGCCACGACCATGCGAAAGCGAAATAACCGCCTTGAAACGCATCTTTCCCCCCATGGGACGCGCACCCGGCCGTGCCGCCTCTTGTAGCGGCTCCCACACTCCCGGTGAGACCCGGGTGCACTCGACAAGAGGCGCCTGGCCCCTCCCAGATACGCCAGGTGACGAGTCCGCCCCTCGCCGGGGGTGGTCCGGGCGAGGGGCGGAGAGCAGGTCGGCTCTAGTGGTCTGTGAGCGGGGTCCTTTGAGCGAACGGCGTCCAGGTGGGTGCATCGCAAGGCGGAGGAGGAGCCAATAGCGGAGCTATTGGCGACGACGACAACGCCGCGAGGTGCCCGCCTGGGCGACGTGCAGCCAAAGAAGACTCCGCTCACAGACCACTTAGTGGTCTAGCGGCGGGTTGGCGTCTTGGGCCAACTGGAGGGGCCTGCTGCGGGAACCAGGTGCCGGCCGCGGGATCGACCAGCCCCCAGAGGGGATCGAAGAGGGCCTGGGCGGCGGCGGTCGTCGGCCAGCCCGGTGCGCCGGGCCGGCTCCGGCTGGGGGCGCCGAGGGCCGTAACCGTGGTCGCGGGCCACCTGCTGCACCACCTGGCGCGTTTCCTCCGAGACGTCCGCCCTCCCGTTCAGCACCCGGGAGACCGTGGCGATGGAGACCCCGGCGAGTTCGGCGACCTGGCGGATGGTGACGCGGGAGCGGCGCTCGTCCGCCTCACTTGTGCGCGCCGACTCGGAGG
>WNFF01009415.1_pt1 | contig 14395 bp, 15 predicted proteins | sample 5400441 | NCBI WGS metagenome assembly WNFF01 (sample SAMN13153345, study PRJNA577476) | soil metagenome | isolation source: 120 cm saprolite under Douglas fir tree site 2 hole 3 replicate 1 | place: USA:California | collected 2015-04-18 | reverse complement strand
AGTGTCGGTGCCGATTGATCGGCCCTCGGTGGGTATGCCTAAAATCCAGATTATTTTGTTCATCTCCATAATCGGTCCCTACGGATGTTCAGATTATTTTGTTAAATGCCATCATCGGCCCTACTAAATATGAATCCGCTTACTAGGCCAGCATTAGCTGGTCTATGTAGCACCAGCGCCAATCTTCCCCTGGTTGAAATGATTGGACGATTGGGTGGTTCGAGGCGTGGAAGTGTTTGGTGGCATGCTTGTTTTTCGAAGAATCGCAGCAGCCAACATGCCCGCATTCGAGACAGAGGCGTAGGTGTACCCACGTGTCCCCGATTCTCAAACAATCCTCGCAGCCATTCGCGCTGGGCGTGACTGGTCGTATTTGGTCAAGATGTGTACATTGTTTAGCCATAGGAAGTATCCTTTCGGATTTTTTATGATGCTTTTTTGTCAATTTGTTGCTTCTTGCCATCTATGAGCAAGAGTGAACTGAGTGAACTACAAACAGCTAACGCGGAGGCAATCAGCATGACCACGCGAAAACTCGTGATAAATGATTCAGAGATCGCTTGCTGAACTGCTGTGTGCGTTGAGTTGCTCAAGCCAGCAGGAATCTCGATTCCAACCAGTTTGTTCTGCTGCGAAATAATAGCATTTTGTATTCCAGCGGGGACATGCAACAGAGGCAGCTGACTAGCCAGGCTGTTGCTGAATATTGCCAGGACAACGATACCAAATACTGCGATTGCGATGAGCCCTGCTGTGCGAGAAACAGCATTGTTGACGCCGGAGGCAGTACCAACGTAATGCGTATCCACCGCGCCCATTACTGCTGTTGTCAAAGGTGCAACGCTCACGGCCATGCCAATACCTAAGACAACAGCCGCCGGGAAAAAGGTCGTCCAGTAGCTTCCGCCGATACCTGGAACAGCAAAAAGTGCGAAACCCAGAGCGGCAATCAGTGGGCCAATGATAAGAGGAAGTTTCGCTCCATAACGGGTAACCAGCCCTCCCGACCAGCGCGAGAGGAAGAACAGGATCAGAATTAGCGGCAAATTTGCTGCTCCAGCTTCGGTGGGAGAGTAACCCTGTACGCGTATCAAGTTGAAAGGCAGAAAGAATAAACTTGCGCCTAACGCCGCGTATAAAAGGAAAGTCAACACATTTGCGCCGCTAAACGTTCGCGATCGGAACAGGCTAAGCGGGAGCATCGGCGACTTGCTGCGAGCCTCCACCAGGAGAAATGCGATCAGCGAAGCTACGCCTACCCCCAGAGAAATAAGCACCAGTCCACTGCTCAATCCATAGTTGTTCGATTCGATCAGTCCGAAAACAATGCCTCCCAGCCCAAGTGTTGCCAGGAACGCTCCCCACCAGTCCAGCTGTGGATGTTCGGCTAATTCTTCGTTCCGGCTTTCCGGTACGCGCCAGAACAGGACGATGAGCACAATTACAGCTAGCGGGACATTGATAAAAAATACCCAGCGCCAGGAAGCGTATTGAACCAAAAAGCCGCCCATGACCGGTCCAACTGCTGAAGTGATTGCAGTGAAACCCGACCATGTACCTATGGCAGTGCCGCGCTGCTTGCTATCGAATGAAGCGCTGATAATCGCTAAGCTTCCCGGAACCAATAATGCGCCGCCAACTCCTTGAAAAGCACGCGCAAAAATAAGAAAATTTACATTTGGCGCTAGGCCACACAATACAGATGCCACTGTGAAGAGAAAAACACCTATAGCGAAGACACGCCTGCGACCAAAATGATCGCCCAACGAGCCACCTACAAGAATCAGGGCTGCCAGAAAGAGTGAATATGCTTCGACGACCCACTGAACATCCGTCGCGGTAGCCTTCAATTCCGTCTGGAGCACAGGTAAGGCTACATTGACGACCGTGCCATCAATGAAGGCCATACTAGATCCGAGGATGGTAGCAACAAGAACCCATGTGCCAATCGATCTCTGGCGCGTTTCCGCGAGAGGCTCTGCTTCTTTGGGAGCGACGTAATCGGGAGGTGGAATCACCATCGATAAGGCCAAGCAGAACCTCGGCAACAATACGACCACCCACATCGCCCAGCCGCTCGCCGCCGGCTCTGACCTCGGCCTCTTTGAGAATGTAATACCAGAGCGGCGTCTCACCATGCCAGCCTAGTTTGCTCAGACCTAGCTCGTCCTTGGAAAGAGGTTCGATATCCATTGCCCTGGAGACTGCCTCTCCCGAGGGAAGGTCGAGGGCCTGCCCCCTCATGAGATCGCGGTAGGCGAGCGAGTGTTGTTCGGGAATATCTGTGTCCCCCACCACCGACCTTGGCAGATCAATTAGCGAGTGAGCAATCAAGGTATCGATGCGCTTACTAGCTTGTGGCGGACGTTGCTCTTCCACGTTGAAGAAGTATGCCCAATCGACTACCCGGTCGTGGGGAACTGGACATGTACCGGCGAAGTCTGGAAAGATCTGGCCTTTTGTGCCACTGCCATTCAAGATGTAGACTGACCTGACTTGACTATGGCCGAACCGGTACGCTGCGTCCGCAAACTCCACCGGGATGAACGGGCGCTCATCGTACTCATAGAACTGTGGGCCATTGTTCAGGAGGTTATCTACCAGTGCCTCACCAGCAGTGAGCGGCAAGAATTCATGCACAACAATCCACTGATAATGCCACCTCACGAGACGCTGTGCCTCGCTGAAAACATCTGAACTGGGAACGCCTTGATCTCTGAGGTAGTCAACAACCTGGTTGTGAAACTTGAGGAAAGCCAGGTGCAGCTGCGAGATGATGAGGTGTACATCGTTGCGAGGATCACCAACCAGCGCTCGTCCCTGGCGGTTCCTGGATAGATCATCCTGCTTACCAATATCGTTCACACCCAAAAGAAATTTATCCAGATCATCCAGGTCATACAGGTGAGGATCACCCGTAGGCCCGGCTGCATAGAGATATTCGAGATCGAGTCGAGGTGTGCGGAAGTTGCGCAGTTCGTTGAGACGGGCATGATGCCGCAGCATGCTGCGATCAGCCGTAATGTCGTGCGCGATGAACTGACCAAGGAACGCAAATGCAGCGGGAATACGAGGGTTGTCATTACGGGTGTCCAGCTCATCCGGTCTTGATGCGGCATCCATCACCGACCCGGACCTTCCCAAGGCCAACAAGAAAGCCTCGTCGACCTCAAGTCCTGGAAGGTCAGGAAACATTCTGCCGTATTTGCTATCTTCAACGCTGGTAATCGAGCCTTTCAGGTGGGGAGCAATAACACAACTATGCGCGCTCATCTAAACCTCCTGGGTTAAGTAAGGATAATGATAAGTGTATCACTTCTCAAAAAATCTTGTATCGTTTTGCGAGATTAAGGGTTAACCTTCTCTCCCTCCAATCCTTCAGAATTGCGCCCCTACGCAATTTGTTTGTTGTCCAATCTAATATCTCCGATTAATTTCTCAATGTTCGTGTCACAGGGAATACTTCAGGTATAGGCGCGGGCCTCGGTCGCCTTAAATGTTGCATAAATCATTTTGCCCTCGCTCAACTCCATCCGGTTTGACGAAGCTTCGGTAATTTCAGCAGTAAGAGGTGGTACAGAATCGTCAACAAGAATACTGACACGGACACGTCCAACGTGTTCGCTACCATTGCCAAAAGGTGCCCCCAGGCGCAACAATTGCACGATTGTACCCTGAAAAACATTGCGCGCAGAGCTATCAGGCAGCGTTTGATATAACGTAATGCTACGCGGGTCAACGAGCACATACGCCTCATCACCTTCGCCCGGCATTTTCTGTATTTGCTCTTCTAGAGCCGCGCTTAGCTCAATACCCGGTCGGCCATTATTTTGCAGTTGAATGGTACACAGTGCGCCTGTCTCGCAACGGATAACACGCCCACGGAAGAAATTCATCCCCACCAGTTCGGCTACATAGGAAGACCGAGGGTATTGCAAGAGGTCACGTTGACTGCCCTGTTGAATGACACGACCCTGCTCGAGGACCAGAATATGATACCCAAAGAGCAATGCTTCCAGGTACTGGTGGGTAACCATCACAGTAGTGATGCCGGTACCAGAGAGGATCTGGCGTAGTTCCTGGCGGACTTCACGTCGTGTTTGCACATCTAACGCCGCTAATGGTTCATCGAGTAATAAAAGTTGAGGGTGCAACGCTAACGCCCTTGCGATTGCCACTCGTTGTTGTTGTCCTCCTGATAATTGCGCAGGACGGCGTTGATCATATCCGGCCAAATGCACCTGTTCCAGTGCCTCACTCACCCGATGTCGCACGACCTTGCGCGGCAGATGTTGAGCACGTAAACCAAAGGCGACATTTTCGAATACACTCAGATGCGGAAAGAGCATGTAGTCCTGAAAGACGTAGCCGAAAGGTCGTTCTTGAGGTGGAATAGCAAGATGCCGTTCACTATCAAAATAGGCGAATCCTTCCAGGGAAATATGCCCGCGCTCAGGATGGAGCAACCCCGCCAGGAGGCGCAATACGGTGCTTTTGCCCGCGCCACTCTCGCCAAGCAGAACGGTGGTTTTACCCTTTCCTGCTGAGAAGTTGACGTCAAGATGAAAGGTGTTGAGGTGGATGTCAAGATCTGCTGTTAACATATTTAAAGTATATACAAGATACCTGTGCGCATGCAAGCAGGAATGCTCGAATGTATACCAGGGTTCGGCATCGTGTTTCCAATACTTACTTTTTGATAGTATCAGTACTTGCGTTAGAAAACAAAACATGGTATACTTTTATGCAATGAATGGAGTAGAACCCTATTCTGGTCAGCATCAGACCGGAAAGGCAAGGCATGAAATGGCAACGAAGCCAGTAGAAACAATTTCAACAACTCAGACTTACCAGATGTGTCCGCGTTATGAGCATGCTATTCAGTTGCTTGGAAAACGTTGGACAGGACTTATATTGGATTCGCTGATGGAAGGCCCGCGACGGTTTTGCGAACTAACCGCGACAGTTGAGGGACTCTCAGATCGTGTTCTAAGCGATCGTCTGCGCGAACTAGAGGCCGAGGGTATTATTGAGCGCCTCGTCTATCCGCAAATTCCCGTGCGTGTTGAGTATCGTCTTACCGAGAAAGGCCACGATCTGAGGCCTGTAGTGCAGTCTATCCACGAGTGGGCTCAGCAATGGATACCGTTGCCGCAAACCCTTGATGAACAAACCGCTGAGGGAAAAGAAGCATAAAAGGGAATAAGGTATAACACAAGCAGACAGGGCGAGGTATATCTCGCCCTGTCTGCTTGTGTTATAATAGCGCTATGGAAAACTTATGGGCACCATGGCGGATGGATTATATAGCGCCGAAAACACCACAACCACAAGAATGTATTTTTTGCATCCAACAAGCAGATTATCGTGATGAGGAGCACTATATTCTGTATCGCGGTACGCTCTGCTTCATGATGTTGAACCGCTATCCTTACAATAACGGCCATCTGATGATCGCTCCCTATCAACATGTTGCAAGTATTGAGGGACTTGATGCTGCAACACTTGGCGAATTGATGACGCAGGCGCAATTCGCCTTACGAGCTTTGCGCCTGGTTATGAAGCCAGACGGCTTTAATATGGGCATCAATGACGGGAAGGTAGCTGGAGCCGGTTTCGCCGACCACATGCATTTACACATTGTACCTCGCTGGAACGGTGATACGAACTTCATGCCGGTCATAGCTGATATTAAAGTAGTTCCTGAACACCTGGATATTGTGTACCAACAACTCAAAGGCGCATTGGAGTCATTGCGGGACAAATAAGATGAGGCATCTCTTCAGTGGATAGTTCGGGTTGATCTTGTGGAGTGAGATGCGGCTGCAAAGATGTTCTATTTCTTCCCATATGGATACCACCACGGCTTTACAGCGCCCTTGAAGTCCCAGTGCAAGCGCCATTAATCCACAGTTGAAATGGCATGCAATGTCTCTCTCAGCTATCCCTGATCAGCTATCCACCGGAATATATATTGTCATTAGCCTGGCCGCGCTCTTTTCTTTCAGGTTGTACTACGGTATCAGCAGTTACATCTTCACGACCTTTTTCCTTGTTTTTTTGCTCATAGGTCCAGGCGCGGTGATACAGGATTTGCGCTGCTTTCAAGGCATCGACATCGATGTTGGGATCGTTTGCGAGAGCTTCGAAACGCGCGGCTATATCACGAATGGTATGTGGATCTCTCAAACTCCCAATTCGCACTGCTTCATATGATTCTTTTAGCATTTCGATGGATGCAGCCGAAACAGGTGCTTGTGCATATGCGGAAGAGGGTTGAACAGGCATTGAAACTGGCAGGTTCTCTACTGGTTTTGCAACTATCTGTACTTGTTGTGGTTGAGCTACTGCATTTTTCTACCTTATCCTGGATACGTTTTACCAGTGTATCGTTCACACGGTCCCAACGTGTTATGGTTGCGGGATCTATCGAGTTGATATCCACCGATGTTCTAGCATGTGTCCCTTGCGGCCAGTTAATGAAATCGGACGGAGTCAATTCGTTGATCACACTCTGCAAAGTTGCTACAAACAGTTTCTGCAAAGAGGTTTCCCAATTATCTACTTGCAGAGCTGCAAGGTGGGCGTCCTCTGGCAACAGTTGGTAAGAGATTGTCGCCACGAGTTTGACATCCTCGTCTCGGGAGATCTTCACTACCTGTTCAGGACATGTCCAACTTATCTCTTTTGTGCTTAATCGACTACCTACTTTTTCCAGCGGCATTTTCAAGTTGGGACCAGGATAGAGTGTACGCGCATATTTACCGTACATCATTACGATGTCGACAGAACCTTCCGGTACTTGAAGAATTGAACGACGAGCCAGTAAAGTACCTATAACAAGGAGGAGTATCAGCAAAATCAGGCTGGCACCGAATCCAAAGATTGCCAGTGTCCCAACGACTAAGAAGAGTGCATAGCCAATGATGACGAATAACGTCCAGTAGGTGTCATTTGAGCCTGCATAATAGAGCAGAGTTCCTTGCATCACTACGAGGGCAATTAATAGTACAGCCAACGGCAAGGGAAGCAAGAATGCCTGGCCTCTCAATGCAAATGGTAAGGTAAAGAGGAAGATCAGAATTGCGAACGGTAGAGGCACAAGCACAGGAGAGAACCTGCGTATGAAATGGCTTATTCTGTCCTTACCAGAAGAGCGAGTGTCTTGCGGCGGTTCAACTACATCAGGCTCAATCGGTGGAATTACGAGTCCTTGTTTATCAGGTGTTTCAGTCGTAGAAGAAAAATCGGGTTGCTGAACCTGCTTACTATCATTAGGACCTTCTCCCCATATGGCATTCGAATCGCCTTGTTCTGATGTCATATGCGCTCCTCCTTATCCGCAGCAGACATGCGGATTGTGTTCTTACTCACTTTAGCCTACTCGATCATCAATCCTGGAGAGTTGTTGAACCTGACGCCTTTCCCTGCCCGATTCCGCAGGATCCACACCCACCTCCGCCTTTGGAACACCCACCTCCGCCTTTGGAGCACCCACCTCCACCTTTAGAGCACCCACCTCCGCCACTCCCACACCCTCCCCTGCTGCAGCCACCTTTAGAGTCACATGACCCACATACGCCACCTGATACCTGGTTATTTACAGGAACCTGGATAATAACGCCACTTTCAAGCATTACCTCAACCGATTCTTTTGGAACGTTGATTGAGACAACTTTGCCCTGACCACCAGGTGTATCCAGCAACGCGCCCACCTGTGGCATGCTTTGTTTGGCCTGGATATAGTTGTCGTTTTCATATGCGAGACAACAAAGCAAGCGACCGCACACACCCGAGATCTTTGAAGGATTGAGAGGTAAATCCTGCTCCTTTGCCATCTTAATCGAGACGACACCAAAATCGGTAATCCACGAACTGCAGCACAATGTCTTACCACACATTCCTACTCCACCTTGAAGCTTTGCCTGGTCGCGCGCTCCAATTTGGCGTAGTTCAATACGCGTACGAAAAGTTGCTGCCAGGTCACGCACTAATGCACGGAAGTCGACACGTTCGTCAGCAGTGAAATAAAAGGTTAAACGGCTTCCATCAAAGGTATACTCGGCCTCGACTAACTTCATCGGTAGATTGTGTTGTTGAATATGCTGAGCGCATTGTACCAGCGTATCTTTCTCTTTGCCTTTGAAGGAGAGCATCATGCGTAACTCATCTTCATTTGCCAGGCGTAGCACTGGCTTTAAAGAATCACTCAACTCTCTTTCTGCCAACTTTTTCGAGGCTATGACTATGCGTCCTGCTTCTACTCCCCGAACTGTTTCAACAATAACGTACTGTCCCGTTGTATATGATGCCCCTTGAGGGTCAAAATAATAGATGCGTCCAGCGGGACGGAAACGAATGCCGACGATTGTAACAATTTTTTCCAAGGTCGTCGTAACAGACATTATTCTCAATCCCTATTTACATTTCGTTCGCCAGCAGGATTGCCTCTGCTACTTCTCGCATGGATTTGCGATTGTTCATACTTGCCTTTTGTATCTTGCGGAATGCTTCCTGTTCACTAAGGCCTTGTTTTTCCATCAAAACGCCTTTGGCGCGCTCAACTATTTTGCGTGTCTCCAATTGGTCGGTAAGGGTGCGAGTTTTTTCTTCGAGCGCACGAAACTCGTTATAGCGAGCCAGAGCGATTTCAATCGCTGGCGCCACCTCACTTTCGCGAAGTGGTTTGACAATATAATTGACAACGCCTGCTTCTTTGGCTCGTTCAACCAGTGGTTGATCTCCAAAAGCCGTTAGGAGCAAGACAGGTGCGATTTTTTCTTGTGTGAGCGTCTCTGCTGCAGCTATTCCGTCCATGTCGGGCATGCGTATATCCATAATCACGAGGTCGGGACGTACTTCACGAGCCAGGTTAACGGCGCTTACACCATCACCCGCTTCTCCGACGACCAGATAGCCCTGTTTAGAGAGTATATCTTTCAGATCCATACGCTGGATAGCTTCGTCGTCCGCGATTATTATACGTGTAGGCATAACATCCTCCCTTTCATTTCACTACCCCACCTAACATCTACCCCTATGAGGGCAAACTGGCTTGTGTAGCCAGGGCAGGAACTTCAATACTATTAATTACCGAAAGTATACCATAAGACTACGGTATGAATCATTTATTTTTTACGTTCGCGCCGCTGAAGATAGCGTTGTTGCTCCCGGTACTCCTGGTAGAGATCGTCATCAGCTCCCTTCACACCCTGTTTCGTAGTTGGTTGAGAACCTTTGGTCTCCTCAGACCTGGAGGAGGATTGGCCTGACTTGCCACTTTGAGCTGATGACTGACCACTCATCGCCCCAAGGCTACGAGGAATAAGATCGAAGCGTGCCAGCACTACCAATAGGATAATTAGGGTCAACAGGTAAAGGGCAGTCGATGTTGTGACCGCAAAAGACCCTATTTGGAAAAGCACTTTTTCCAGGTGGTTAGCAACTAAGAAGGCTCTCTCATACTGTCCAACTAACATTGCAGCGAAGATATAAATGACCACACCAAACAGATACTTGGTCTTAAAACCACCCCTCGATGGCGCAGCCTTTGCAGGAGCAGCTTTTGGAGTTGGCTTATTTGTGCTTACCTTGTTTGATTGAGATTGCGCGGGTTGACTATCTTTGGCTATGCGATTACTTGCAGAAGATACCCCCGAGTTGCGTGTTGCGCGAGCAATACGTGCTGCTGCCTGGTCAGCCTCTACAGTGCCATCATTTTCGTTCTTTCCAACACTTGAAAAGAATTTCGGAAATCGCCGAGGACGAGAAACCTCAATGGTTGTTGGGGGAGCAACTTCTTCGACTTGTTGTGTCGTGTCACTCATCAACTCGACTGATTGATCCGTCATTGCCAGGTCGTTTGAGGAGGTAACCAGTACTGGACGGTTCTTACCTGCGCTCTTGCTACGTTTATTTTGCGTGGCTTTCTCTTGCTGCGCATCTTGTGTTCCTGCATTTGTTTCTTGATTCATGATTGATCTCCACGGGCTTCATTGAATTGGTCAAAAGGTATTTGCTCATCACCATAAGGGTTTTCTTGATCAGAAACAAGGTGATGGGTACTCGCCGGATTCATTTGCGGCGTTGGTAAGTTAACGGAGCCAGCGACCTGGGGCTGCGGTTGCGGCATCGATGGGTAAGCAGGCACTGGCTGTTGAGAATATGGCAGTACTGCTGGTTGGGGCATAGTGTTTGAAAGCTGCATTGCTGGTTGAGGCATAGCACCTGGAGTATGCATTACAGGAGTAGCTGGAGCCAGTGCTTCTGCTGCCGCCAGACCCGCACGTGCGATTTCATCATCTCGGCCAGGAGCATTGCCGCCGCTTACTCCGATACCACCAACGGTAGCGCCGCCCATGCGAATAGGCCACCCACCAGCAGCCATAATAAATTTCCCCTGTGTCATTGCTGCCATACTTGAGGCAAAACCCGGAATACCCGAACCCCACTGAGCTACAGCATCGGTCGATTGATTAAACATCACTGCTGTACTGGCCTTAGCAAGACTAATGCTGCCCGTAGCCCAACCATAGGGTGCCATCATGCGCTCAAAAAGAACGAGATGACCTCCTGCATCTACAATCGCGATGCTGACAGGGCTTCGCAACTCTAGAGCGCGCTGTTTGCTGGTTTCCAGAATTCTACGTGCAACTTCAATCGATAAACTCAAAGGTTGCTCCTTTTTTTAGCGACGCACACATAAATGTCGCCCAATATTCCACACTTGCTCTTGCTGCCAGTATATCGTATTGCTTGACTACTCACAAGGGGTATTCATGGAAATCCGATTTTATTGCCCCATTCTGCCTCGCTGCTTCTTGATAAATCTGGCTTTTACAAAGATTCAGTTAAACTGATGCGCTGCTTCCGCCACTCTAGTTTGCTGTACTTTTCCTCGACAAGTCGGTTCGCAAGTTCCCATTCCGAGTGGCTCAGCGTATCGTGTACAAAATCTACCTGTAAAGCCGTACTAAATCCGCTGTTGAATGCATCTGCCACAGCATCCCATTTTGCGTAGGGAGCAAACGTATGCAGCGGAGTCGTTTTTTCACGATACAGGGCTAGAGCTTCCTTCATTGCAGCTTCATTTGGAAAACGCAGCATAGTGAAGAATTCAGCGGCACGGTCATCGAGCGGTAATGATCCTTGTTGCAGTAGCGCGTTATCTTTCCATACCTGGGCGCTGCCAATTAACTTAAAGCCACCGCTTGTCAGATCAGCTTGAGTTGACGACGCGAAGCAAGCCGCGGAGGGATGTTTGCTAACCCGCTCATCGCTTAATTCAGCTTGCACACCGAGGAGCGTGAGAGCAGCCAGCAATCCCTGGGCAAGGAAAGCGTAGGCTGCGATAACACCAGGTGGAACGCCAAAGTGTTTGCTCATCACAATACTATAGGTGAATTCATCACGGTGATAGACAGCTCGCCCACCGGTTGGACGGCGAACCAGGGCTACACCACGTTCTAGACACACTTCGCTTACTATTTCTCGTTCGATACTCTGAAATCGCCCCAGGGAAATCGAGGGTTGAGACCAACGGAATACACGCAGTGTGGGCGGGGCTTCGTCTTTCAAATGATGGGTGAGTATAGATTCATCGATGGCCATATTCATGGCCGCATTCTGTACATGTGTGTTGAGGAAACGATATGGTTCGGACATCAAAGAATCCTTAAAGTAAAATTATCGCGAGCGAGCCGCTTTCCATTTTTCACGTTGATTTTCGCGTACCTGTTCAGAAGCCGGCGTATACTGCTTTAAAAAGTCGTCGCGGAAAGCTGGATACGTTCCTCCGATGACCGCTGCTCGCAATTGATCGGCAAGGCGTAACATAAAACGTAGATTGTGAATAGTCCCCAATCGATAGTATAGTTGCTCGTCAGTACGTGCCAGGTGGTGTACATAAGCAGCACTATAATTCCTGCATGTGTAGCAATCGCAGCCTTCTTCGATGGCCGCATGTTCTGCGCGATAGCGTGCAGATTTGATGTTGATACGCCCGAACCTGCTAAATAAACCTCCGTGCCGGGCTACTCGTGTAGGTAGCACGCAGTCGAACATATCCATACCGAGGCCTACCCCTATCACAAGATCTTCGGGCGAGCCTACTCCTAAGAGGTGGCGAGGCTTGCCTTTTGGCAATTCAGGTGTAACATACTTCAAGAGATCCCACATCTCTGCCTTGGGTTCGCCAACCGAAAGGCCTCCAATCGACAGACCGGGAAAAGGCAAATTGCCAATGAAACGGGCACTCTGCTGGCGCAGTTCTGGCTCACATGCACCCTGCACAATGCCAAAGAGCGTTTGTTTCGATTGGTAGCCTTCTCTGGCGATGAGCGCTCGTTCCGCCCAACGGTGGGTACGCTCCATAGCTTCCTTTGCAGCGTCGTAGGTACAGGGATAAGCAGCGCAAATGTCAAGTGGTAAGATGATATCGGCGCCAAGTTCAAACTCGATCTGCATCACGTTTTCAGGCGTAAGCATGTGAGCAGAACCATCAAGGTGTGATTTGAATGTGACTCCCTCTTCGCTCAATTTGCGCAGGTGTCCCAGGCTGAAGACCTGGAAGCCTCCGCTATCGGTGAGGATTGGACCATCCCAATGCATGAATTGATGCAGTCCACCAAAATCGGCAATAAGTTGGTATCCCGGTCGTAGCATCAGGTGGTATGTGTTGGCAAGGATGATAGCTGCTCCCGCTTCCCGCAACTCTTCAGGCGAGACGCTTTTAACTGTTGCCTGCGTACCGACGGGCATAAAGATGGGTGTTTGGACACTGCCATGCGCTGTATGAATCGTTCCGGCCCGTGCCCAGGACTCAGAACATTGAGCTTCTATTGTAAATGAGAATGATGTCATGCGTTTCTGTGGTTCTGTTCTATCCCGTTTCTGAGCGCATTCACAGCGCTCTTATGAGATATATTGTCGCACATTCGTCAAGGAACGGACGGTTAGTGAGGATTTAAAATGCTTTCTACCCACAAAAAATGGCTGCCTCATGTGAATAATACACATAAAAAATGTATAGAAATCGAACCGATCTATAATTTGGCGAACAAAACTATTGCAAATCACAAAATTATGGTGTATGCTTGCATGCGGTATCCGATCTTGGTCTGGCATACAGTGCTCGTCCAGAACATTTAGTCCCGCGCTGCTAGGGGTGACAGACAAACTGGTGACATCTGCTAAGATATGGACCCGGAGGAATACCAACATATCACAAGGAGGTCCCTAGTTGAGTTTCGTTGACAAAACGCTTAAGTGTCGCGAATGTGGAAACGACTTCACATTCACTGCGGGTGAACAAGAGTTTTACCAGCAAAAAGGTTTGATGAATCAGCCTGGTCGGTGTCCTGAATGCCGTGCAGCGCGTCGTAGTTCTTCTGGTTCAGGTAGCCGTGATCGTGGCCCACGTGAAATGCATACGGTCATTTGCGCTGAATGTGGAATCGAGACGCAGGTGCCATTCTTACCCAAGAATGATCGTCCTGTCTATTGCAGCACATGCTATGACAAGGTCCGAGTAGCACGAGACTAAGAGTTTCATCGCTATTTGGGTTTTTCCTGTACTAAACAAGTATCAGGTTGTTATTGACTGACATCGCACCCAGCTGTTTATTGGATGAAGATGGAATGATCAAAACAAAGAGACAAGGCCAGGCTATACTCGTGGCCTTGCTTCTTTTTTTATTCCGTGCGCATTTGAGCGTTTTTACTAGTAAGAACTTTATTACATAACCAGAGTTGGTTCCTCCTTCTCGTGATGTAACACATTTATCCCTATAAATGCAGCTGTTCAGTTACATTGTCTACATGTCATCCGTAACAAACAATACAAATGCATCCTTTACATATGTATTGCATTGTAAACGTTTGTGTTCTAGACTATCGTTAGATGGGTGTTATCAATAACTTCAGAGGTATTCCAATGATGGCCGTGAACCCAGGTGAAGAAGAGTCTGTTGCGTTTTCGCAAGTGACTTTTGAAGACCTGTTGGCGGAGGTTCGCCAGTACTTGACTCCACATGACATGGGGGCGATTCAACGTGCCTACAATGTTGCGAAACAAGCTCATTTGGGGACAATACGTCGTTCTGGAGAGCCTTATATTCAGCATCCATTGGAAGTCGCGCTCTTACTTGCTGATATGCGCATTGATGCCGATAGTATAGTGGCAGCCTTACTACATGATGTTGTTGAAGATACTGATTTTACCTTAGATGAGTTGCGCCAACAATTTGGAGATGCAGTCGCAAATATTGTAGATGGAGTCACTAAATTCGATACTCTGGCGGGCAATCCAATTGTGCCCACCGAAGAAATCGGCGCAAAAGAAGTGAATCGCGCTCAGACTTATCCCCTATCTCAATCGGTAAACCCTACTGTACTC
>WNFF01003470.1_pt1 | contig 14396 bp, 12 predicted proteins | sample 5400441 | NCBI WGS metagenome assembly WNFF01 (sample SAMN13153345, study PRJNA577476) | soil metagenome | isolation source: 120 cm saprolite under Douglas fir tree site 2 hole 3 replicate 1 | place: USA:California | collected 2015-04-18 | reverse complement strand
TTTGCTGATCCAGGGATAAATCGCGGAGCCCGCGCCGATGTAAGTATGGAAAACAGCCGCTACGCAGAACAGCGCGATAAACCAGGGCCATTGGACTTTGGCTTTCGTGTGACGGGCCAGCGCCGTGCCCAGTGTCATTGGAACTATCCACAGAGCGCGCGCCAGTTTGACGGTGGTGCCCACGGCCAGCGCAGCGGCTCCGTACTTGGCAGCCGCTCCGACTACGGAACTGGTGTCATGGATGGCGAGCGCCGCCCACAGCCCGAACTGTGACTGGCTGAGCTTGAAGAAGCTGCCGATGAACGGAAAAGTCAGCAGCGCTACCGAGTTCAGGACAAAGATCGTCCCCAGCGAAACTGCCATCTCTTCGCTGCTCGCTCCCGCGACCGGGCCGACGGCGGCAATGGCGCTTCCACCGCAGATCGCGGTCCCGGTCGAAATCAGGAATGCGGGCTTGCGCTGTACCTTGAGCAGCACACCCAGAGCCATGCCTGCAGTCATGGCAAAGACAATGCCCAGCAAGGTATACAGGAATCCGCTGCGCCCAGCGCGCACCACCTGGTGCAGGTTCATGCCGAAGCCCAACCCGACTACGCTCGCCTGGAGGAGCAACCGGGAGAACTTCGCAGCCGGCGCTGCGAAGGGATTTCTGAAAAGGAGTCCGAACACCAGCCCGATCGCCAGCGCCAGGGGCGGAGAAGCCCAGCCGCTCGCGGCAAACCCCAGCGCCAACAGGAACAACAATGTCGGGATCATGCAAGGATGCCGGGCCCCAAAACGAGGCCCGGAATACTCTATGCGGCCACGCCGGACTTGAAGGATTGCACCGCGGCCTGCTCGTTCTCGAACACTTCAAAGATCGTAACCAGCTTGGTGACCTGCAGGAGGTCATCCACGCGCTGGGTGAGGCTGGCGAGTTTCAGAGCGCCCCCGGCATTGCGGGCGGTGGTGTAGAGCGAGACCAGCGTGCCCAGGCCGCCGGAATCGATGTAATTCACGTCGCGCAGATTGAGCACTACCTTCGGACTTTCGCCCAGCAGCTTCTTGACGCCGTCGCGCAGGCTGGCGGACTCCTCGCCAAACACGATGCGGCCGCTACAGTCCACTACCAGTACGCCATCCACGGTTCGGGTGCTCATTCGCAGTTGCATAAACTGTCTCCTTGTTCGTCCCGGCGTAAAACCCAGTGAAGAAGCCTACCGCGCCGGGACTCTCCGCGCAAGGACCATGCTCTACTTTACGCTTAGAATCTGGCGTTTTCGGGGCCGAACCGGGTTTCCCCGAGACTGTATAATCAGAGATTCCTCATGAGCTACCAGGTCCTGGCCCGTAAGTATCGTCCGCAGAAATTCTCCGATGTCATCGGCCAGGAACACGTTACCAGGACCCTGAAAAACGCGATCGAGCAGGAACGGATCGCCCATGGCTACATTTTCAGCGGGCACCGGGGGATCGGCAAGACTACGGTGGCGCGCATCCTGGCCATGTCGTTGAACTGCCGATCGGCGACGAAGCCTGTGCCTGAACCGTGTGGCGTGTGCGATTCCTGCACGGAGATCCGCGCGGGCAATTCGGTGGACGTGATCGAAATCGACGCCGCCACTAATCGCGGGATTGACGAGATCCGCGAACTGAGGGAAGCCGCTCGCTATCTTCCAGCGCGCGACCGCTACAAAATTTATATCCTCGACGAGGCCCATCAGATCACCGACGCCGCCTTCAACGCGCTGCTCAAGACGCTGGAGGAGCCGCCCTCGCACGTCGTGTTCATGCTGGCCACGACGCAGCCGGAAGACATTCCACAAACCATTCGATCGCGCTGCCAGCACTTCAGCTTTCGGGCGGTCAAGTTCACGGACATTCTGGGCCAGCTGAAAGAGCTGACGCGCAAAGAGAACATTCCGGCCGATGAAGACGCGCTCGCTCTGCTGGCGGAGGCGGGCGACGGATCGATCCGGGACGCGCTCTCGATTCTCGACCAGGCCATCGCTTCGACGGCGGACCATCTCACGCTGGATTCGGTCCGGCGCCTGATCGGGTCGGCTCCGGCGGCGGCCCTCGAGGCCGTGATGCAGGGGATCGCGGATAGTTCGAGCGAGAAGATTCTCCTGCTGGTGGATGAACTGATCAGCGAAGGACACAGTCCGGCACATTTCGCGCGCCAACTGGTGCGTTTTTTGCGGAATGTTACGATGGCGAAAATTGCGGGAAAGGACTCGCCGCTGCTTCAGATTTCGGACGATGAGCGTTCCCGCGCAGCGCGGATCGCCGATCTGTTCAGCGAAGAAGACCTGGCCCGGCACTTGCAGATCATGCTGCGCACGCACGGGGAACTGGGTTATCGGCAGGATCAGCGGTTCCATCTCGAACTCGGCCTGCTCAAGATGGCGCACGCGCAGCGTCTCTTGCCGCTGGAGCAATTGCTCAGCGATGTGGCGCCTTCCGCGGCGGCGACACCACGAACTGGTGGGAGGCCTATCCTGGCTTCGACCCCGGAAGTCCGGCGCACTGAGACGCAAGCGCCGGCGCGATCAAATTATGTGTCGCCGTTTGCGGCCGACTCGGCGCGCAAGAATACGCCCAAGGCCGAGGCCGGAAGCGGGAGCGCTGCCAGCGCACCACGCCTAGGGAATTCGAGCGGTACGGTCGTCATCATGGGATCGGCGGCGCCTGCGGTCTCGGAGATCGCCTCGGAGCCGCAAGCGGAGGCCAAGAACGAAATCAGCGCCGAGTCCCTGCGCGACGTTGTTCTAAACGCACTGAGCGGCCAGCCGATGCTGGTTTCCATGCTGGAAGCTGCGCAATGGAGCCTGGAAGGAAATTCGCTGGTGGCGAGAGTGGCGTTGTCGAGCACGATGATTGATATGTCGTTCACCGCCGACGCGCGCCGAATTGCCTCCGCGGCAGCCAGCGGCGCAGCGGGAAGACCCGTCAAAATTCAAGTGCTGCCCGGGGGAACCGCACAAGCGGCATCGCGGGTACGGCGCCCGTCATCGAATGGAAGTGCCCGCAGTCGCGCCGAGCAGGAGCCGGTCGTTCGGAGCATGCAGGAAAAATTCGGGGCCGAGATCAGGACAGTGATTGATTATCGGGAAAAGCCATAAGAAGTTTCACCGCTGAGACGCAGAGCACGCACAGAAGCTCATTGAACAATCGTTCTCGGTGAACTCGGCGTCTCGGGGTAAAAAGAGGTTTATGCCAGGACTCAATTTGCAAGAGCTGATGTCGCAGGCCAAGCAGCAATACGAAACCCTGCAGAGGAAGATGCAGGAGACTGTGGTTGAAGCTTCGGCAGGCGGGGGCACTGTCACGGTCAAGATGGACGGCCGCAAACAAGTGCTGGGGATCGTGATCGATCCGGAAGCGGTCAAGGCAGGCGACATTGAAATGCTGCAGGATCTGGTTATGGCCGCTGTCAATGAAGCCGGCCGCAAAGTGGATGAGGCGATGCAGGCCAGCATGGGGGGTATGTTGGGCGGACTCGGAGGAATGCTTTGATTTGTAATTGGAAATTGGAAATTTGTAATTTGTAGTTGAAGGTCATACGCGCATCGACAAAGTCGCTCTTCAATTACCAATTACAAATCACCAAACATAGATCCCATGTCCAAATTTGCCGAGCCGATGACCCGGCTCATCGATGAACTGAAGAAGTTGCCGGGCATCGGCAGCAAGACTGCGCAGCGGTTGGCGTTTCATATTCTGCGCTCCAGCGACGACGATGCCGAGGCGCTGGCGGGCGCCGTTCGCGACGTCAAGGCCAACTTGCGGCTGTGCTCAGTGTGCAACAACATCACCGATGTCGACCCCTGCGTTTACTGCACCAATCCTACCCGGAACCAGAAATTAGTCTGCGTGGTGGAAGAGCCGACCAACATTGCGGCGGTCGAGAAGACCCGGCATTTCAATGGCGTCTATCACGTGCTGCACGGATCGATTTCCCCTCTGCACGGAGTGGGACCGGAACAATTGCGAATCGGAAATCTTTTGACGCGGGTCGCGGGCGGGCAGATCGAGGAAGTCATCCTGGCAACCAATCCAACAGTTGAAGGAGAGGCTACCGCCACGTATTTGGCGCAACAGCTACGGCGTCAAGGCCTACGCGTGACGCGCATCGCGATGGGCATCCCGGTCGGAAGCGACATCGAGTACACGGACGAGGTCACGATGCTGAAGGCGATGGAAGGACGGCGGGAGGTTTAGCTTCCGAGGCACGCTGTAGCGACCCGGCTTGCCACCGTCTCATGCCTGCAGCATCGCTGGTGTCGCCGCACACAAATCTGTGCAACATTTTGAACACCCGAATTTTGGGCGATCCTTCCGAGCAATCAGTTCAAGTCAAAGCTGCCGTGCAACATGCTTTATATCAATATATTACGGTCAGTTGTGAATCTTCTTATTTAGGCGATGCCCTGGCAAATCAGATGCACCCAGACGGTGGTCTGCATCCTCGCTCCTTTGAACACTTTTGCTGGCGAGGAAGACAACTGGCGCTAACCCCGCCGGCAAATCTCCAGGGCCAGCGCGCCGTGCTGTGATGTAACCGCATCCAACCGACGCTAATGAAACCGGGCCAACCAGCCCGGTTTCTTTTTTTGGATTGTCACTAGGAATAGGTCAGTCCCCCGCGATTGGCTCCAGAAATAAGTTGGACTCCTGTTCGGCAGCGACGATTCCCTCCGGCAAAGTGCCTCGGTTGTATTCCGTCATACGGTTCTTCCACTTGAGGAAGTCAGTGATGCTCTGCGGTTCGATGCGCACTTCCACTCGCCGCAGGCTTGCCAGCAGCAGGTTCATTTCGTAGCCGAAGCCAATCGCCGTGCGTAAATTCTTGGCCGATGACTTGACTCTTTCGATTTCGCGCCCGCACACTTCGAGCAATCCCCAGCCGGGTTGTAGTTCCTCGAGCCGGATCAGCCCTCTTGACGCAAGGTAATAGCGTTCGCAGCCGACGCCGGTCTCCGGCTTTTGCCGAAACGGCTTCTCGCGATCGGCAAGAAAATCGGCACGAGAGATTTTGCATTCCACCAGCACCGAATGGCACGCCTTCTTCCAGCCAATGGCGTCGGGCATCTCGCCACTGACGCAGGCTTGCTCAGAGAGCACCACTCCACAGCGATAACGCCGCAGCCAGGCTACGGCGAGGGATACCAGTTTTGCGTGAGTCACACAAAAAGGATGAAATAAAAACTTCGTTTTGAAAAGTGGCAGGGGAGCTACGAGCCAGAGCTATGTGCTTCGACCTTCGGGCTTCGGCCTGGTGCGGTCTCCCGCAGTCTTCGCACCAACACTGGCCGGCGCAGCACGACTTCGAGAAGATGCCGGGCGGCGGCGATCTCTTCCGCCGAGCGGTCGAGTGGGGAGTAGCCAGTCGTCTGTATCAGAACAACCTGGTCATCAAGTCCGACTTTGAGGCGCGGTTCCGTGCCATTGCGGGTGTCGAGGGAATTAGTCAGACGCAGAACTCCGGCAAGTTGCAGGGCGACGCGACGCTCAGGAAGGTCCAGAAGCTGCAAGCTCTTCTGGCGCGGCCGGGGCAAGGCTCCCCGATGATAACGGGCGACGAACGCGGCCAGTTGCAGCTCACGCGCGTCCCAGCCCAGGGGCGGAGCAAGGTTGCGGATCATCCGAAATGAATCTTTGTGGTGCGCTCTGTCCCCTTGCGTCTTGCCGACGTCATGCAACAGTGCCGCCGCATGCAGGACGGCGCGGGCATCGTGTTCGGGGCTCTGAGCGATGAGACCAGCCTGCCTCAGGCCGTCGTAGAGGAGGAGGGCCAGCTGGGCCACGCGTCGAGAATGCAAGAAATCCGGATCAAGATAGCTCGCCCAAATCCGCAGGCGGGCCATGGCAGCCGCGCGGAGTTGCAGGCCCGACGGCAGTTCCGCCCGCCATACGCGCCAGAGCGATTGCTTGCCAACTGTTCTCTCCCGATAGCGGTCCAACCGTTTGGAGCGCTCTTCTGTCAGCTTCTGATGCCAGCGGGTGCGGCTTTCGGGATCGGGGAAGGCTGCGACTTGGACTGCCGTGTTCCACAGCACGTCCAGATCATGGATTTCTCCCAGGAAATCCTGCAGATCTTTCAGGTCGGCGCCCCAGGCTGCGTGCTCGCGCGGGAGGAAGTTTTCCACCGTGTAACGAAAGCTCTTGATGCCGATCCGCAGTTCGTGCAAGGCGGTCTGGGAGCGGGTATGCATCGCGCGCTTGTGAAGGTCATAGGCGGCCGTCCACCTCTCAAGCGCAAGATGTTTGAACACTATGCTTCCGGGACGCACGCGCGCCGCGCGACGAGGAAGAGTCCGGCTCCACTGACGCCACTGTTTGCGATCGAACTGTTGCAGATCGCTCAGGGCTTCTTCCTTGGACTGGGCTTCGCGCGTTCGCGCGTGGGCTAGGAGTTTAACCGCGACCGGATCGTCCGCGTCGCTCAGTTTCTCGACCCACTGCTGCAGGACGTGCATGTCGCGAAGGTCGCCAAGAGCCCGGAAGAGTTTCTTGCCGGCCTTCCTCATTTGTTTCCAGGAGGGATCGGGATCCATGGCCATCAGGCCGTCGGCGAGAAAACGGCAGCGGCGGATCGCCACTCGCAGATCGTGAACAGAATCAGCGTCGAAACCCGCAGCCGTGCGTTCGCACTCTACGAGTACAGCCTCCATCCAGGCGCGCAGCCCGAGCTTGAGCTTGGCTTTTGCCGGGACCGCGGCTGGAGTTGTGGCCATCAGATGCTTCTTTGCAAACTATTGTCGCGTGTTTGTCGTTATCCTGCCACAGCGGGTGTAATCGGACGTGGGGAGAACCGTGTTCGAACGGGCTGCGAGCGGAATAACAATCCGGCCTCCGATACAAAAGGCCAGCTCGGAAAGCTGGCCTTCACGGGCTGAAGCCCGATCTTCAATTGTCTATTACGGCACGGCTGGAAGCCGCGCCCGGTACTAACTAGCGGTCCGATTACGCGTCTTGCGTGCTCAGCACTTTCTCGCGCTCCTCCGCGTCCTGGCGTTCTTCCTTCGCTGAGGTGGGAAGCGCGATCTCGAGCACTTCATCAATGCTCTTGACGTAGTGCGGAGTCAGGCCGAGCAATTGCTCGGGCGTCAGGTCTTCTTCGACGTTGGTCTTGTTCTCCGCGGGCAGGATCACGTCGTGCACGCCGGCGCGTTTGGCGGCGAGCACTTTCTCTTTGATTCCGCCCACGGGCAACACATTGCCGCTCAGCGTGATTTCACCCGTCATAGCGGTCAGCGGGCGGACCTGCCGTCCCGTCAGCAGCGAGACCAGCGCGGTCACGATCGTCACGCCGGCCGAAGGTCCGTCTTTCGGGATCGCTCCGGCTGGCACGTGAATGTGGATGTCATGGGTTGCGAAGAATTCCTCGTCGATCCCGAGCTGTGCCGCGTTGGAACGCACCCAACTGAGCGCCGCTTGCATGGACTCCCGCATAACGTCCTGAATCTGGCCGGTGATGGTCAGGCCACCTTTGCCTTTCATCAGGTTCGCTTCGACGAAAAGAACGTCGCCGCCGGCCGGAGTCCAGGCCAGTCCGACGACTACGCCGGCCCGCTTGGTGCGCTCGGCGATTTCGCCTTCACTGCGGATCTTGATGCCGCCCAGGAATTCCTGAATGACCTCTTTGGTCACTACCAGCTTCTCGGTCTTCCCTTCCGCCAGCCTGCGGGCCTGTTTGCGGCAGATGGTTCCGATTGTGCGTTCCAGGTTGCGTACGCCGGCTTCTCGCGTGTAATGGCGGATGACGAAGCTCACCGACTCTTCGGGAAACTCGATCTGATCTTTCGTGATGCCGTTTTCCTCGATCTGGCGCGGGATCAGGTACTGGAATGCGATGTGGACTTTTTCTTCCTCCGTGTATCCCTGCAGTTCGATGATCTCCATGCGGTCGCGCAAGGGCTCGGCGATTGGGTCGAGCATGTTCGCCGTCGTGATGAACAGCACTTTGGAAAGATCGAAGGTGACATCCAGATAGTTGTCCCGGAAAGTCGAATTCTGTTCCGGATCGAGCGCTTCGAGCAATGCCGAGGCCGGATCGCCCCGGAAATCGCGTCCGACCTTGTCGATTTCGTCGAGCATGAAGACCGGATCTTTCGTTTCTGCGCGGCGGATGCCCTGGATGATCTGACCAGGGAGGGCGCCAATGTAAGTGCGACGGTGTCCGCGGATTTCGGCTTCGTCATGCACGCCGCCAAGGGAGAGACGCACGAACTTGCGTCCGAGAGCGCGGGCGATCGACTTACCGAGTGACGTCTTGCCGACTCCGGGGGGACCGACGAAGCAGAGAATCGGACCTTTCATGGTCGGCTTCAGACGACGCACGGAAAGGTAGTCGAGGATGCGGTCCTTTACTTTCTGGAGATCGTAGTGATCGGTGTCGAGAATCTCTTTCGCTTTCGGGATCTCAATTTCTCCACCCGAAGTCTTGGCCCAGGGCAGAACGGCCAGCCACTCGATGTAGTTGCGAGTGACTGAGTAGTCGGCGGCCATCGGCGACATGCGCGACAGGCGGCCCAACTCCTTCAGGGCTTCTTTCTTTACTTCGTCGGGCATGCCGGCGGATTCGATCTTCTGTTTCAGATCTTCCGTGTCGCGCGCGCCTTCGTCCTGCTCGCCTAGTTCTTTCTGGATGGCTTTGATCTGCTCGCGCAGGTAGTACTCGCGCTGAGTTTGCTGCACGCGGTCCTGCACTTCGGACTGGATCTTGTTGCGCAGTTGCTGGACTTCGAGTTCCTTCGCCAGATGCTGATTGACCTTTTCCAGGCGGATGCGGACATCGGTGGTTTCGAGCGTGTCCTGCTTGTCGGCCGTGGAAAGGGAGGGCAGCGACGAGGCGATGAAATCCACCAGGCGTCCCGGCTCTTCGATGTTCATGGCGACGGTCGAGAGTTCGTCAGAAAGCGTTGGGGAACCGGCAACGATCTGCTGGAAAAGCGTCAGCACATTGCGCTGCAGCGCTTCGATTTCGGAATTTTTCGGTGGAATCGTCTCCGGGATCGGCGTCACTTGCGCGCGCATGAACGGACTGAGTTGGGAAAATTCCGCCAGCCGGACTCGCTCCAAGCCTTCCGCAAAAACGAACAGGCTCTGGTTGGGCATCTTGACGACTTTATGCACGATCGCGAGGGTGCCGACGGTGTAAAGATCGGTGGGTTGGGGCGCGTCCACGCGCGCCTCGCGCTGCGCGATCACGACGATCGTCTTGTCTTCTCCGAGCGAATTGATGAGTTGAACAGAGCTGTCTCGACCTACGGTAAGCGGCAAAACCGCGTGGGGGAAGAGCACCGTGTCCCGCACTGGCAGAATGGGCAAAGAGCGTTCAGTCGTATCGTAAGTAGTAATTTCAGACTGATCAGATTTCGTCATACTTTATGCCTTGAGTGAGTTCCACTCAACTTTGGATGACCCAATCCGCCAAAAAGATGCAGGGCTGTGAGCTAGGATGTTGAATTCTAAACGGTTTTAGGTTTTTTACAAGACACTGAAGTGTTGCAGCCTATCGGGGACTGATGGACATAGGAGCGCAGCTCTTTCCCGCGCTCCCACACACTTGAGAATTTGGCTCTTTTTGACCTAGAAGACGACTTACGCTGCCGGGTAGATGCCTAGCACCTTGACAAGTTCCGCGACCTCTTCCAGGTGACGTAGGGCTTTGCGTGCAGCATCATCATCGCCGCGCAGGAGGTCTACAAAGAATACGTACTCCCAGGGACGTCCGCGCATGGGACGCGATTCGATTTTGCTCAGGCTGATGTCGCGGAGCGCAAACACGCTGAGCGCCTTGAAGAGGGCGCCCGGCAGGTTGCGCACGCTGAACGCGAGGGAGGTCTTGCCAGCCCGGCGCGACGCACGCGGTTTGCCGCGCTCGATCAGAAAGAAACGCGTGAAATTCTTCTTGTCGTCTTCGATGCCGGCCTTCAAAATTTTCCCTCCGTATACCTCGGCGGCGTGCCGGCTGGCGATCCCGGCGGCATCATGCAAGGCGTTGGCGACTACGTGCTTGATACTTCCTGCCGTATCGTAGAACGGGGCCGGTTCCAGTTTGGGGTTCTGCGCAAACAGATCGCGGCACTGGTCGAGCGCCACGGGATGGGAGAAGACCCTTCGCAAGTCGCGAAACTTCGTGCCCGGGAGAGCGATCAGGTTGTGCACAATGCGCATGCGGAACTCGCGGACAATGTGGACCTCGCGACTCAGCAGCAGATCGAAATGCTCGGCGACTGACCCCGCCAGTGAGTTCTCAATCGGGATCACCGCGCCCCCGACTGTCCTGCGACCCACTCGGTCGAAGACCTCCAGTGAGCGGGCACAAGGAACGATCTTCGCCCGGGGCACCATCGCTTCCGCGGCTTGATGGCTGAAAGAACCGAGTTCGCCCTGAATTGCAATTTTCATGGAGACGTCTTTAGCTTGATCTCGTCCTTACCAATAAAGAAGTGTAGAGACGCAGCTTGCCGTGTCTCCCGCCTACATCGGCATAACCCGGTGCACAGGGAGACGCGGCACGCCGCGTCTCTACGGATGCTTCACGGGTGCGGCGGCGAGATCTTTGCGCATCACCAACGCGTCCAGATGGTTGGAATAGTAGCCGGGCACGGTCTTTTCCACGAAATATTCTTTGCGCTTGTAGAACTGGATGGCTGCGGCATTATCCACGGCGGTTTCCAGTTCCACGATGGCCGCACCCGCTTGCCGAAGGCGATCCTCTGCGGCTTGCAGCAGTGACGATCCGATGCCGGCTCGGCGCGCTTCGGGGAGGACGTCAATTGTGATGATGTGCCCGGTCTGGCGGCGCGCTTCGGCAACGATGAAGCCTATGATTTTCGCCTGTTCTCGGTCATTCTGGCTGACTTCGCCGTTTCGAGATTCGGCGACCAGCGTGAAGGCTTCGGGGCGCCGCATATAGACGGCCAGTTCCGGGCGCGAGTAGGCCAGCTGGGGATCGAAACAGATCTGATCCATCCGCCACAGCACGTCGAAATCCGTTTTTTGGAAGGGCCGGACACGAAACGACACGCTGCCATTCTAACGGGAGAACACGAAACCTTTCTTGCCTGATTTTATCCATCTACCTCTTGCGCAGATGCATCCATAGACGTAGCATTTTGCAGCAGAGGGCACCGTGGGGCGTTTCGTCCTAATTGATGTCGTCGTAGCAGGGGTCTTGCTCTTGCTATGGTACGGCTGGTTTGTGAGCTACAACCGGCGCCGTGGGGCGGCTCTGTTGCACTGGGTCCAGGCGGCCTGCCTGGGCAGGGGCCGGGTCCTTGATCCGCGCTGGAAGGCCGGCAGCACACAACTGAAGGCCACTCTGCGCCTTTCCTCACGCTGGTTCGAAGACGCCCGCCTAACCGTTCGTCTGCAGCCCCGCCCATTTCCCGTCCAGTGGTTTCTCAGCCGCTGGCGCAAGCAGGGAGAGACTCTGACTTTCGAAGCCAATATGGGATTCCCTCCCGGCTTTCATCTGGATGTGATCCGCCGACGCTGGTCCGGCCACTCGGCTAAGAAAGTGGCGTCCGAGAGCCGGACTTGGACCCTCAGCCGTCCCGGGCCGGTAGTGTTGACTACCAAAGATGACTGGCCACCAGAACTCACTCCGGTGATTAATGCGTTGACCGCGTGGCGGGACAAAGATTTTCTGAACGTTCGCTTCAATCCCACCTCGCCCCACTTCACTGCGACCGTCGCGCTCGAAAACTTGTCCGATGAAAGTACCGCTGCTGCGGTGTTGGGCTTGTTTCGCGAACTGGCGATGAGTTCGTCCGCCAAGCAGCACTAAAAGATCGCCGGTTCTTTGTAGGGCCGGCATCCCTTCGGCTTCGCTCAGGGTAGGCTTTGCCGGCTGTCGCGAGGGCATCTTGCCCTTGCAGATGGGAACTAGCTGGACCACAACGGCATTCACCTGAGCGTGGCCGAGAGTGCGAGGCATCTTGGCCATCTCGAGGTGGGGGCGGGACGCCCCCACGACAGCCGCCGAGACGGCGGCGCTACACATTCCTACTCCGGTTCCGCCACAAAGCGGTAGCCTACGCCACGCACGGTCTGCAGGTGTTTGGGTTGAGACGGGTCCTCTTCGATATAGCGGCGCAGACGCACCACAAAATTATCGATCGCGCGGGTGTCGGTATCTTCGTGCAATCCCCAGACTTCTTCGAGGATAGATTTGCGGGAGACCACTTTTCCGTTGTTGCGGATCAGGTGGCGCAGAAACTCGGCTTCCATCAGCGTGAGATGGATGATGTTTCCAAACGTGCGCAGTTCGAGTTCGCCGAAGTCAATTGTTTTTCCGTTGAAGCTAAAAATGTCAGGCCGACCTTGGGCCCCGGAACCAGTCGGATCTTCACCCGCAGAGTTGCGCTGGGCAGCCTCCTTCATCCATGTACTGCGGCGTAGAAGACCCTCGAGGCGGGCGATCAGGATGGGGAGCTCAAACGGCTTGGGAAGATAGTCGTCGGCACCCGAGGCGAAGCCTTGCAGAACGTCCTCGGCACGTCCGCGGGCCGTCAGCATGAGTATGGGTACGTAGTTTTTGCTTTCCCGAAGCTCGGCCGCAACATTGAAGCCGCTCTTGCCCGGCAACATTACGTCTAGAACCAGGGCATCGAATGGCTCCCTCTTGTCAATCAGGCGCGTGAGGGCGGACTCGCCATCTCCGGCTACTTCCACGGCGTGCCCTTCAGCCTCCAAATTGTAGCGGAGGCCCTGGGCCAGGTGGGCTTCGTCCTCGACCACCAGGACCCGGCTCATGCCACCCTCCGCGGTAGTTCGAGCGTCACCGTCGTTCCCTTCCCCACGCCCTCGCTCTCGGCGAAGACTTGCCCGCCGTGCTTGCGCGCAATGGACCGCACGATGAACAGACCCAGGCCCGTGCCTTTGACCCCAGACAATGAACGGTGCGCCANNGCCACACGATAAAAACGTTTGAAGATGCGCTTCAGTTCGTGGGGGGGGATGCCGACGCCGCGATCGTGAACGCGCAGCACCACGTGCTCCGCATCCGGCACGTCCAGTTCTACGGAGATCCGTACACCGTCAGGCGAATACTTAACCGCATTGTCGAGCAGGTTGGAAACCACAGTGCGCAGCTCTTCCGGATCACCGGTCACATCCGCCGAACCGGCGCCGTTGAGCGATTCCCTGTAGTCGAGCGCTTCGGCCTGCAAGTGGTGCCGGACGCGTGCCAGGTCCACGCACTCGCGAACCAGACTGTTGAATTCGAGCGGAAGGCGCTGTGCGGGGCGCCTCCTCTGCGCGGCTTCGCCCGCCTTCAAAACCTGCTCTACGGTATGCAGCAGGCGCTCGGTGTCGAGCAGCATGGATTGATAGAAGTCGCGGCGCTGTTCCACGTCCACTTCGCGTCGTTGCAGGGTCTGGAGGTAAAGCCGGATGGATGCGATGGGCGTTTTCAGTTCATGTGTGACCGCATTGATAAAGCTGTCGTGCTGTTCGTTGCGACGGATTTCGCGGACCAGAAAAATCGTATTGAGCACCAGTCCGGCAATGATAGCGAGAAAGAGGATCGCGCCCAGAAAGAGCTTGATCTCCTGGCGCCAGTTGAGGATGATCCAACCGACGTTCAGCGCGGTGGCCGCCACCACCAGGCACACGCCCAGCGTGATGACGAAGTAGATCGCTTTCTGCCGGCTGATGATACGCACAGGGAGATTGTAGGCGGGACGGGTGCCAGGTGTCAGGTGGCAGGTGGCAGGTGGCAGGAAATGCAAGGACAGACCGCAGGCGCCGTCAACTTATTTTGTGGAGACGTTGCTTGCTCGACGTTCGCAGGTTTCCCTGCCAGGCTGCCAGCTGCGACCTGCCAGCTCCTTCTCAGTCGTTGCCGGAGACGGCCGATGCAAGCCCGGCGGCGTTCAGATCGCGGACCAGGGCAGGTTTGGGCGGCAGGTTGTTGAGCCTGACTTTGTAGATATGCCGCGCCAGGCCGAGTTTTTTCAGCGCCCAGATGCCGTACCAGTTCAGGTCGATTTCGTACCAGGTCAGGCCATGACGCGCGGAGACGGGATGCGCATGATGATTGTTGTGCCAGCCTTCACCGAAGGTAAGTAGGGCGATGAGGAAGTTATTCGTCGAGAGATCTTTGGTGGCGAAGCGGCGTGATCCCCACATATGGGTGATGGAGTTGACGGTCCACGTGGCGTGCAAGCCTACGACTACGCGCACGAACACTCCCCAGAACAGAAAAGGAAGTCCGCCAATCGCGAACAGGATTGCGCCCAAAATGATGTTCGAGGTGTAGTGATACTTGGTCAGCCAGACATGAACTTTGTCTTTGGTGAGATCGGGAACGTAGCGCGAAAGAGTCGTTGTATCGTGATGCATCGATCGGCCGGTCAGAATCCATCCCATGTGCGACCACCATTTGCCGTCGCGGGGGG
>WNFF01005861.1_pt1 | contig 14398 bp, 10 predicted proteins | sample 5400441 | NCBI WGS metagenome assembly WNFF01 (sample SAMN13153345, study PRJNA577476) | soil metagenome | isolation source: 120 cm saprolite under Douglas fir tree site 2 hole 3 replicate 1 | place: USA:California | collected 2015-04-18 | reverse complement strand
GACCTGATCCTGAAGTTCGAGGGCTGCTATCACGGCCATGCCGACAGCTTTCTCTCCCTGGCCGGCTCGGGGCTGGCCACACTTGGCATCGCCTCGAGCCCGGGCGTGCCAAGAAGCCTGGCCGAGCTGACCTTGAACGTCCCATACAACGATATCGACGGGGTCGAGAAGGCTTTTGCGCAGCAGCCGGGGCGGATCGCGGCGGTGATTGTCGAGCCGGTGGCAGCCAATATGGGCGTAGTTCCGCCCTCACTGCAGTTTCTGGAACATCTGCGCGAGTCGACGCGTCGCAACGGGGCCCTGCTCATCTTTGATGAAGTTATTACGGGCTTCCGTCTGGCCTACGGGGGCGCGCAGACAGTATTCAAGATCGAGCCCGACCTCACCACGCTGGGGAAAATCATCGGGGGCGGGGTGCCTGTCGCCGCCTACGGAGGCCGGAGAGACGTCATGCGGCAGGTGTCTCCGCTGGGCCCGGTCTATCAGGCGGGCACGCTTTCGGGAAATCCGCTCGCGATGCGCGCGGGCCTGGAAACGCTGAAAGTGCTCGCGGGGCCTGGCTTCTACGACGACTTGAACCGTAAAGCGGCGCGCCTGATCGAAGGTTTCCGCAGCGCCCTGGACGACACCAGCGCGGTCGGGCAGGTCACTTCCGTCGGATCCTTACTGACGATTTTCTTCACCAAGCAACGGGTCCGCGATTACTCGGGCGCCAAGAAATCCGATACACGCCGGTTCGCCGCCTTTTTTGCCGAAATGGCGGACCGGGGAATTTTCCTGCCGCCCTCGCAGTTTGAGGCGCTGTTTGTTTCTTCGGCGCACACCGAGGACGACATCGACCGCACGGTGGCCGCCTGCCGCGAGAGCTTTAAGGCGATTCTGGCCACTGCGCCGGCCATCTAGCGAAACAGCCCGCGCCGCCTGCTTTCTGCGCTTGCAATCGCCGTTACACTTGTGGTCATATCGAGATAATTTACCGGGGTTCTGCTTCCAGCGGAGGTGGGTGTGTCGAGCGCGGACCTGCGGCCCTTGGGCCTGGGCGAATTGCTCGACCGGACCTTCACGCTTTACCGGAATCATTTCTGGCTGTTTGTCGGAATCATGGCGGTTCCGCAATTGCTAGTGTTTGCGATAGGTCTGGTCGGAGTCGCGATCGGCTCGATCGTCCCGCCACCGGTGCGGCGGGGCTCCTTGGACTCGGTAGCCGGTCCCGGGGTGGCGGTGATCGTGGGAGGGGTTCTTTTTGGCCTCCTGCTGGCGTTTGCATTCCTGGCGGTTTACGTCTTGGCGCAGGCAGCCACGGTTTCTGCCGTCTCGGAGATTTATTTTGGCCGCACCACGAGTGTCCGCCAGGCCTACGCCCGAGTCCGCCGGAAGGTCTGGAGGCTGATCGGGGTGCTGCTGCTAATCTCCTTGATGGTTGGCGCCGGGGCGATTTTCCTGATTGTCCCTGGAATCCTGGCCTTGCTGGCCACATCGCTTGCGGTTCCTGCTCTGGTCCTGGAAGACTGCTCGTCCACCGCCGCGATCGGCCGCAGCATGGACCTGACAAAGGGGCAATGGGGCCGCATTTTTCTGATCTTTGCACTCTTCATCCTCCTGAGCTGGGTAGCGTTGCTGATACTCGAGTTTCCATTCTCGATAGCTCAGGCGATTCTCCTGAAGCAAGGCGAACAGTCCTCCGTCCTGGCGGCGCTCAGCCAACTGGGCAATTCCATGGCGAGTGTCCTGGTGGGCCCCCTGGGCACCATCGCGTTTGCGCTGGTCTACTATGATGTTCGCGTGCGCAAAGAAGCTTTTGACCTGCAAGTGATGATGGCCGCCCTCGGACCTGCGACGCCGGGCGAGCCCGCTTCGATAGGGCCGGGCTAAGGCATGGCGTGATGGCGAGCGACTTGCGGCCGCTGAGTCTGGGTGAAATCCTGGATCGCACCTTTACGCTTTACCGGAGTCACTTCCTGCTATTCGCGGGGATCATGGCGGCGCCGCAGTTGATTGGCGTCGCCCTCAATCTTGGGTTGCAGGGGATGATCGGCCCCATTTTTGCCCTGCCGCCCGGCCTGGATCCTGCAAAAGCTGGAGTCAACGTGAGTGCGATAGCTGGTAGATTCTTTTTCGCCATCTTGGTATCTGCCGCCATAAATTCGATCCTCTACTCAGTGGCGCTCGGTGCCACGACTCTTGCCCTGTCGGACCTCTATTTCGGCCATACGACAACCATTCGGGGCGCGTATCAGCGAGTTCGCAGACGGTTCTGGGGATTGATGGACGTAGTCTTCTCTGTGGCGCTGCGATTTTTCGGTCTCCTCATGCTCTTCATTTTCGGTTCCGCAATCTTGCTCGGCATGGCTGCTGCTACTATCGGGCGAGCCAGCCCTGCTCTATCCCTGATCATCGGCCTCGTCTTCTTCCTCCTGCTGATTGCGGGCACTGTGCTGGCCGTCTGGGTTGTCTTGCGGTATGGTGTGGCCATCCCCGCACTGTTGCTGGAGGACCTCAAGGCCCGGCAGGCCTTGAAGCGAAGCGTCTTGCTGACAAAAGGCTATAGGGGGAGACTCTTCTTGACTTTCCTTCTGATGTCTTTCGTAACCTATGTTGTCATACTGATTCTGCGGGGGCCGTTCTGGATCGCAGCGGGGCTGCTGGCTGCGAAAACCGGACAGATCCCCAATTGGGTCAGCAGCCTTTCAGTCGTGGCAGCGGGTGTTGGGGCAGCTCTCAGCGGACCTTTACTCATGATCGGGTTGACACTGCTCTACTACGACGTGCGCGTGCGCAGGGAAGCGTTTGACCTCCAGGTGATGATGACCGCGCTCGAGCCTTCCGGGCCGGCGCCGTCTCCGGGGACCTCGGGCCCACCCGCGGTAACCGGAGTATGAGATTGTCTCGCGCTGTTCTGCTCGCTCGGCGCTTCCTCCCGCGATATCTGGTTTCCCTTTTGACTCTTGCCGCAACAGGATTGTTTGTCGCGGTACTGTCGGCCCAGCCGCCGCCTTCGACGCCTGCTCTGAACGGCGAGATGGATCTCGCTGCCTACCGGAACGAGCTCGACCGCCTCGCCACTGCCGTCGCTGATCTCGACAGTCACCCCGCCGGGATCGAGCCGCTTCGCCAGTCTATGCCGAAGTCCTGGCCGGTCCGTGCGGCCGGGCAGCGGTTTGAAGTTTCTACGGGGTGGCTCGACTCTGCGCTCGACACTATGGGGATGAATCCTGTGGTCCGGGCATCGCTGCAGAAAGACATCGAGAATCGTCTCCAGGTCTTGCGGCAGCAGGCGCTCGAGTTGGAGCAGGCGGCCTCTGGCCCGCGCCCCGAGGAGGCGCGCGCCCGCCTCGCCGGCATCCTGCAACGGCGCGAATTCCGGTCCGTCCGTGGGCCGAGTTGGTGGGACCAACTGGTGGGGCGGTTCTGGAGCTGGCTGGGTAGAGTCTTGCGGAAGCTCTTCGGCGAGCTTCGAGTCATGCCGCGGGCGCGCGAAATCATGATCTGGTGCCTGATCGCGTTGGCGTTCATCCTTCTGGCCCTGTGGGTGAAGCGCAGCCTTCTGCGGGGGGAGCGAGCAGGGAGCCTGGAGCTCCGCGACACCCTGCCCCCGGGTAAATCCTGGCACGACTGGGCCAAGCAGGCACTCGCGGCTGCTGCCCGGCACGACTATCGCGAAGCGGTGCACGCCGCCTATTGGGCCGGGGTCTTTCGCCTGGCCGAGCTCGGCGCCTGGCAGCTCGACCGCGCCCGCACGCCGCGAGAATACCTGCGTCTGATGGCGCAGAGCGCGCAGGTGGCAACGCAGCAGGGCGTGCGCGAAGCACGCGTCCTGGGCGAGACTTTTTCGTCGGGCCCCGCCGCACACGACGAACCCCCGCTCTCGCCGGCTATGCAGCCGGAGCGGGCTGCTGCGCTTGCAGCATTGACGCGACGTCTGGAGAACACATGGTACGGCTACGACCCAGTCACGGCAGGAGATTTTCATGAGGCTGTTCTGCAACTGGAGGTGCTTGGATGCCGGTTCCCCTTGAACCTGGCGACCGCAAATTCTTGATCGTAGCTGGCGGCCTGGTGCTCGTTATCCTGGTCGTGGCCCTAGCGTTTTCACCGCCGCCGGCGCAGCCTCGGCAAGGCTTCCCCTCGAGTCATTCCGCAGCCCCGGACGGCGCTAAGGCCGCCTTCCTGCTGCTGAAAGACCTGAGCTACCCGGTCGAGCGCTGGGAGCGGTCTCCGACCGAGTTGCCCTCTGAGCCGGCGTCCGCGCTGCTGATTCTCGCCGAGCCTCTTTTCCCCAGCAGCGCCGAGGAGCGATACGCCCTCCGCGCTTTCCTCCGAGCAGGCGGCCGCGTGTACTGCCCAGCTCGCTGGCCCGCGGCGCTCCGGAGATTAGCATGGAGCCGCGGGCGCGCTGGCAGATGGCGCACTTCAACCATCTCGCGATCTACGCCGCAGGTCGGAATTCCGTCGTGGTCAGCTATAACCATGGCAAGGGGAAGGTGATCTGGTGGGCCGCGGCGACGCCGCTCGCCAATGCCGGCATCGCTGAATCGGGAAATCTGAATCTCTTGCTGAATTGCCTTGGCCCGCCCGGGCAAACGCGCGTGCTCTGGGACGAGTATTTCCACGGTCAGCGCGGCTCGCTGTGGTCGTATTTCGCGGGCACGCCGCTTCCGTGGGGGCTGGCTCAAATAGGCGTCGTGGCTCTGGCGGTGCTGGTGACGTTTGCGCGGCGCGCCGGCCCGGTGCATGCTCCGGTGGCCGAGTCGCGGCTTTCTCCACTCGAGTTCATCGAGACCCTGGGCGATCTCTATCACCGAGGTCACGCCGCCTCTGCGGCGGTGGAAAGCAGTTTCCAGCGATTCCGCTACCTGCTTACGCGGCGGCTGGGCGTGCCGGGCACGACCAGCGTGGCGCGGCTGCACGAAGCCGTCCGCGAACGACTGGGATGGCGCGAGCCCGGCTTGTTCGAGACGCTGCAGCGAGCCGAGCGCGGCACCCGGGACCCCGCCTTGACTGACGAGGAGGCTTTGCAACTGGTGCAGGCGCTCGAGCAATATTCCGGGCTGCTGCAGCTCAAACCGCGGCAGTCAGAGGAGAAACGCGCATGGCCGAGCAGGTAGCCCGAGTGGCGGCGCACGCCCGCACCGAGCTGGCCAAGGCCATTGTCGGCCAGCGCGAAGTGCTCGACCAGATGGTGCTGGTGCTGCTCTGCGGCGGACACGTGCTGGTGGAAGGAGTCCCGGGGCTGGCCAAGACGCTGGCCGTCAAGACGCTGGCGCGCATCGGGCAGTTGCAGTTCCAGCGTGTGCAGTGTACAGCAGACCTGATGCCCGCCGACATCGTCGGCACCACGATCTTCAACCTGGCAAGCGGCACCTTTTCGCTGCACCGCGGGCCCATTTTCACTGACCTCCTGCTGGTAGACGAGATCAACCGCACGCCGCCGCGGACGCAGGCGGCGCTGCTGGAGGCCATGGAGGAGCGCCAGGTAACCATTGACGGCACCAGCCATCCTCTATCGGGCTTTTTCACTGTATTCGCGACACAGAATCCCATCGAGTTCGAGGGCACCTACCCGCTGCCCGAAGCGCAGCTCGATCGCTTCCTGATGAAGATTCGCATCGGCTACCCCGCCGCCGACCAGGAGGCCGAGATCCTCCAGCACTATCAGGAGGGCTTCGATGCGCGAGAGCTCGACCGGCTGGGCCTGCAGCTGCTCGAGACCGCCTGGCTCGCCGGCGCGCGCCGCGAGGTCGCCCAGGTGCGCGTCGAGCCGGCGCTGTTCCGCTACATTACTTCGGTTGTGCGGCGCACCCGCGACTGGCCCTCGCTGAGCCTGGGCGCGAGCCCGCGCGCCGCCGTCAGCCTGCTTTTTGTCGCCAAGGCCACCGCCGCCATGGACGGCCGCGAATTTCTGATCCCGGACGACGTCAAGACCTCGGCGCAGCCCGTGTTGCGCCACCGGCTGTTGCTCAAGCCCGAAGCGGATCTGGAAGGCCTCACTGCCGATCAGGTCATCACCGAAGTGTTGGCGGCAGTCGAAGTGCCTAAGTAAGAGAGGATGGATGCCCGCGCTGCGAGAGCCGACGCCGCACTTGGTACCGCAGACCGTCTCTGCGTGCGCCGCCCCGCAGAAGCGTTTTGGGCTGGGCTTCGGCCTTCGTTTTTTCATGGTTCTGCTTGTGGGGCTGGTCTGGGTGGGCCCGGCGTGGTGGGAGCCGCGATTTCTGTGGGCGCTATTGCTCTGGGACCTGCTGGCTCTGGCCGCATGGGCATGGGATTTTCGACGGCTCCCGCGCCCTGAGCGGCTCGAAATGCGCCGCGTCTGGAACTCGGCTGCCGCACTGGGCACGCCGAGCCTCGTCGAGCTGGAGCTTGCCAATGGCGGGCGCGTCGCTCTGTTCGCCGAGACGGTGGACGATGTCCCTACGGCGCTCCGGGCCGAGCCGGCGAGGGTTGAAATCAACGTTGCCGCAAGAAGCGCCAGCCGAGCCGCATACTCGATTGCCCCGGTCGAGCGTGGCGACGCGCGCCTCGGACGGGTCTATCTGCGTTACCAGAGCCCGCTGCGACTGGCCGAACGTTGGGCCGTCGCCGACCTCTCCCAAATCGTCCGCGTCTATCCCAGCTTGGAAGAGTCCAAGCGCCAGACGATCTATCTGATCCGCAGCCGCCAGGTGGAACTGGAGAAGCGCCTCAAGCGCCAGCGCGGTCTGGGGCGGGAGTTCGAGAGCCTCCGCGAATACCGCCAGGGCGACGAGTGGCGCGAAGTCTGCTGGACCGCCACCGCCCGCCGCAATCACCTGATCACCAAGGTGTACCAGGTTGAGCGCAGCCAGGTGGTCTGGATTGTCGTGGATGCCGGACGGCTGTTGCGCGCCCGCGTCGGGCAACCGGCGACGGCTTCCGTATCACCGGGCGCGACGCTCACAAAGCTCGATTTTGCCGCGAACGCTGCGCTCAGTCTGGCACGCGTGGCGCTTTACTCGGGCGACCGCGTTGGCCTGCTGGCTTACGGCCGCAAGCTGCAGCAGCGCCTGGCGGCAGGACGCGGCACAGCGCACCTGCGCGCGCTGGTCGAACAATTGGCTTTGGTTCACACCGAGCCGTTTGAGGCCGACCACCTCCGCGCCGCCGAAATGCTGCTCGCCACGCAGAAGCGGCGCAGCCTGATTGTCTGGCTCACCGATCTGGCCGAGACCCCGGCTACGCCTGAAGTCATCGAAAGCGCCTTGCAGATGACTGTGCGCCACCTGGTCCTGTTTGGCGTGATCAGCCAGCCCGAGCTGGCGCAACTTGCCTGGCGATTCCCCGAAACCGAAAACGAAATGTACCGGCACGTCGCTGCACAGGAGATGCTCCACCGGCGCGAACTTCTGCTAAGGCGGCTGCGCCAGCAGGGCGCGCTGGCAGTGGAGTTCGAGCCCGGCCGGCTCTCTACCTCGCTCGTGAACCATTACCTCGAAATCAAAGAGCGTAGTTTGCTGTAGCTCGCCTGAGTTGGGGGGCGGGGCTTGCCGGCCTCATCTGTGTAGCCCGCCTCTTCAGAGGTGGAGTTTTTCTGCGATTGTGGCGGAAATTCCTCGCGGCTGAAGCGCGCTTTGTGCGTCCCGGCCTGGCCGGGGGCGAGGGCTACAGCCTGGGCTAAAGGCTTTCAATTCGAGGGCCCAGGGCGCGCGGCTCGGGTAAGGTAAAAGGCGAGCAGGCTGCCCAGCGCTGCGGCCAGCAGAAACTTCGCGACGGGAGCGATGTGAGTCGGGGAGACGAATCCTTCGATAACGCCCGCGATGACCAGCAGCGGGATCGTTCCGAGAAGCAAGCGCACTGCCTGGCCGCCGGCGCGCACCAGCGAATCGCGGCGGGGCAACAGGCCGGGGAACAGCAGCCCGCGGGCAATCAGCAGGCCTGCGCCGCCGGAGATGAAGATTGCGGGCAGTTCGAGCACGCCGTGCGGGGCGATGAAACTGAGCAGCGGCAGGGCCATGCCTGCCTGCCAGCACGCGGCGGTGATCACCCCGAACAGCAGCCCGTTGAAAAACAACATGTAGATGGTGCCGAGCCCCGCGGTGATGCCGAAGGCGAAGGCGGCAAAGGCCACCGTGAGGTTGTTGGTCATGATGCCGCTCGACGCCAGCGGCTTGATGGCCAGAATGGAATGCGTCCACATCTGCCGGCGCTCGATGGTGTCGCTCATCGGCCCGCCAAGCACGTGCCGCGGAAACGCGGGGTCGTGCAGGGAGAGCAAGACTCCGCAGACCGTGGCCGCCAGGAAGATGGCGAATGCCGTCACCGTGTAGGGCAGAGCAGTGCGGAAGATCTGCGGGTACGTCTCGACGTAAAAGCGCAGGATGCCGCCGCGACGCCCGCGGCGTCCCATGTAGATCAGGTTGTGTGCGCGCCCCAGAAGCTGGTTCAAGTAGCGCGCCAGTTGCCTGCTGAGGGGATCTTCACGGACGGTGGCGAGGTCCGAGGCAGTCTGGCGGTATAATAGCCCCAGTTCTTGAAGCTCCTTATGGGTCAGCGCTCGAACCCCGCTGCGCCCGGAGCGGTCCACCAGCTCCGTGAGACGCGCCCAGAGGGGCTTGCGCTTATTAAGCCAACGCCCGGAGAGCATCTGTGTCCTCGCCCGACCCGTCGCCTGAGCAGTGGATCGACAAGCTTATCATTGATACGCCCGAGCAGACGTCGCTGGACTTCCCTCTGGCAGGTATCGGCAGCCGCTTTCTCGCCCTAGCGCTGGATACGCTGATCCAGGGGGTCGCCCTCATTGCGCTGGGGCTGCTGGCGCTCGCTTTGATGGCAGGCTCGTGGTCGTACTGGCGCGAGGGAGGGATCTGGGTAGCGGCCGTGGCGTGGCTGGTCGGGTTCGTGCTCTATTTCGGCTACTTTGCGGTTTTTGAGGCTGTCTGGAACGGTCAGACGCCCGGGAAGCGCTTCGCGCGCCTGCGGGTGATCCAGGAATCCGGCCGGCCCATCTCTGTCTATCAGGCCATCGCGCGCAACCTGCTGCGCCTGGTGGATCAGTTCCCCGGCTTTTACGCCATCGGCATCGTGAGCGCATTCCTCAGCCGCCAAAACAAGCGCCTCGGCGATTACGTTGCCGGCACCGTCGTCGTGCACGAGATGTCCCTTGCGGAAGTGCAGCCGGAATGGGGCTCATCGGAAACAGCGGCGGTAGCTCACTACAATGCCAAGCGGCTGGGCGCCGAGGAATTACAGTTGATTGAGACATTCTTGCAGCGGCGGTCCCACCTCAGCGTGGAAGTGCGGACGCAGATGGCGCGGCAGATCGCTGAGCGCTTGGCCCAGAAGCTACGGATCCCGCCAGAGCAGCGCCGCGGGCCCGTGCTGCCGGGCGGCGACGAGGCGTTTCTGGAAGCCCTGGCGCAGGAACGCCGCGGCACAGCCGGCTATCGCTGACCTTGCGATGCGGAGCCGCTTTGCGCGAAGATGCGCCTCGACTAAACAGGGGATGAGCCATGAGCCAGGAACCTCATGAACTGCATGAGCGGGCTGAGCGCGGGCGCGAAGACACGACCCTGGCGCCGGTGACGATTACCATGGCGATCCTGGCGGTACTGGTGGCGACCGTGTCGCTGCTGGGCCACCGCGCCCATACCGAAGAGCTGCTCCAGCAGACCAAGGCCACCGATCATTGGGCTTACTACCAGGCCAAAAACATCCGCCGACACACCTACGAGTTGTTCCTCGACCTGCTTTCGGTGGTGGAGGTGAAAAACACCGAGGGGGCCGCCCAGGTCAAGGAGAAATACGGGCGCGAAATCGACCGGTACAAAGCGGAGCAGAAAAAAATCGAGGAACAGGCGCGCGACTTCGAGAGCGATACGGAGCGGGCCCGGAAGAGGGCGGACCGCTTCGATCTTGCCGAGGGGTTTCTGGAGGCCGCGCTGGTGATCACTTCGATCACCCTGCTGACCCGGCGGCGGTTCTTCTGGCGGTTCGGGATTGCCCTGGGGCTGGTGGGTGTCGTCGTGGCTGCGACCGGCTTCCGCGTGCACTGAACGGGTCTTCCGCTCCGCGGCTAGGCTGGCGGGGCCGACTGTATCGTCCTGAGTTGTGCCACTTCGCGCAACATCTGATCCAGGCGCGCCAGCAATTCCCGGTGGCGCATTTCTTCCGGTGCAGGTTTCTTTCCGACAAACGACAGCGTCCCTCCCGGTTCGAGCGCGGCCCGCTCGACCTCCTCGAGACTTGCAAATCCCTGCCGGTGCGCCGCAGCTTCGAGCTCGGGCAGCGTGATCAGGTCGCGGCGCAACTGGTCCTGACGCAGCTTGCCGTTTTCGATTAGCACCTCGACTCGGCCCTCGACGACGCGGTCGAGCCGCTCGTGGGAGTAGAGATAGCGCACGACGAAGTAGTTCACCAGCAGCAGGGTCGCCGCGCCGATCAGTCCGCCCGTGACAGAGTTGTCCTCGCCGATGATGGCGTTCTGCACCGTATTCGACAGAGTCAGCAACACCACCAAGTCAAAGGGATTGAGCTGGGCCAATTCCCGCTTACCCGCCAGCCTCAGGCCGATCACCAGAAATGCATAGACGAATATGGGTCGGAGGATCTTTTCCAGCAGTGGCAACGTCAGTATGAACATGTCCGTCCAGATCTTGTGATCCATGGTTTTCCTCCTTCATGCGGCCAGGCCCGTCTGGTTAGCGAATCATGGCGATCCAATGCCGAGTTTTACTGGGTCGAGGGTAGTACCTCGCGAGGGTAGCATGACCCCGCGGGCCAATGAAAACGTCCCCTCCGGCTTTTGCGGGGCGAAAATGGCTCTAGGACTTGCTGAAGCCTCAAATTCAATAACGTTTTAGCCACAGCGCATTCGTCCCACCTCGGCTCTGCTCATCCCGCCGGGTAGAATGGACATAGCCCTTCTGCCTGCAGACAAACGGAGCGATATGCACAAAGACGTCCAGCCCCGAGTGCGCAGGTTCTCGCCGCGTCTGGATGCGCATATTCGCTCCACAGAGCCGGTCCCGACCATTTTTTGGTCCACGGACGCCAAGCTCAGCGTCACCTCCTTGCAGGGCACAGGCCTTGAGCTTCTGGGCTTGCAGCCCGGGGCGCTCGACGGCGCAAGCTTGTCGGATTATTTCGAGAGACAGGACCCCGACCTCCGTTTCCTCGATGCACACCGGCGTGCGCTCCGGGGCGAAACCTCGTGTTTGGAAGCCGAGTGGGGCGGCCGGATATTTGACGCGCATCTGGAGCCGCTGCGTGGCGTCCAGGACGAAATCCTTGGCGTCATCGGAGTCGCCAGGGAACTCGCCGGGAGCAAGCGGGCGGAAGCCGAGATCCGCGCCAGCGAGCGGCGATTGCGCGCGCTGATTGAAAACAGCTCCGACATGATAGCGCTGATAGACGCCGGAGGGACCATTCTGTACGCTAGTTCATCCACAACCCGAATCCTGGGCCACGCTCTGGAAGAGTTCATCGGCCGTTACATATTCGAGTTGATTCATCCTGAAGATCGCCAACATACGCGAACGCTGTTTTCCGAACTGCTCGAGAAGCCTGGCGGCAATGTCGCGGCAAAGTACCGCCTCCTCACCAAGGACGGGTCCTGGCGGTGTATCGAGGGGACCGGAAGCAATCTGCTCGCCGAACCAAGTGTCCGGGCCATCGTCGTGAACTACCGCGATATCACCGAGCGTACGCAAGCGGACGAGGCGTTGCGGCAGGCCGAGGAAAAATACCGCAGCATCGTGGAGAATTCTGTCGAGGGCATCTTCCAGACCACGCCCAAAGGCGGCTACATCAGCGTGAATCCTGCCCTCGCGCGGATGTATGGCTATGAATCGCCCGCGGACCTGATGGCCAGCGTCTCGGATATTGGCTATCAAGTGTACGTCGATCCGGGCCGGCGAGCGGAGTTCAAGCGCCTGATGGAAGAGCACGATGTCGTGCGCGAATTTGAGTATCAGGTTTACCGCAGAGACGGTAAGAAGATCTGGCTCTCCGAGAGCGCGCGCGCCGTCCGCGACCACAACGGCGCGATCCTTTTCTATGAAGGGACCGTCCAGGATTTCACCGATCGCAAGCGCGCGGAGCTCGAGCGGCAGGTGATGTATGAAATCATCCATGGGGTCAATGTCACGGCTCACCTTGACGAACTGCTCCGTTTGATCCACCGCTCGCTCTCCAAGGTGCTCTATGCGGAGAATTGCTTCGTCGCAATGCACGACCCCCGCACCGGGCTCTTCCACTTTCCCTTTTTTGTGGACCGGTTCGACAGCGTCCCCGCACCTCTGCGGCTGGGGAAGAGCTGCACCGCCTACGTCCATCGTACCGGGTGCCCCATCATCATCACCCAGAAGGCTTTTGACGAACTGGCGGAGCAGGGCGAGATCGAGCTGGTGGGCACGCCGTCTCCCACATGGCTGGGCGTGCCGCTCCACACACCTTCAAAGACCATGGGCGTGCTCGTCGTCCAGCATTACGAGGACGCGGACGCCTACAACGACGGCGATTTGGAGTTTCTGGCATCGGTCGGAGGCCAGATCGCCTTGGCCATCGAGCACAAACAGACAGAGGAAGCCCTGCGGGCCAGCGAAAACCGGCTGCGCGCCATCGTGGAGGCCGAACCCGAGTGCGTGAAACTCGTCGCTCACGACGGCACCCTGCTCGATATGAACCCGGCCGGCCTAGCCATGATCGAGGCCGACAGCTCGGCGGAGCTGATCGGCCAGTCGGTCTATCCCTTGGTCTGCCCGGAACACAGGGAGAAGTTCCGCGAGTTCACCGAAAGCGTCTGCAAGGGCCACCGGGGTAGGCTCGAGTTCGAGATCACCGGCTTGAAAGGCACGCGCCGCTGGATGGAAACCTATGCGGTGCCCCTGCCCAACGAGTCGGACTCCTCGGTGATGTTGCTCGGCGTGACCCGGGACATCACCGAGCGCCGGCGCGCCGAGGAGGCCCTGCGCCGGTCGGAGGCGAACTACCGCTCCCTGGTGCAAGGCGCGCCCTATGGAATCTGCCGGCTGAGCACAGACGGCAGATTCCTGGACGTCAACCCGGCGCTGGTCGAGATGCTGGGCCACAGTTCGGAGGCCGAGGTAATGGCTGTCTGCGCAGACCGCGAGGTCTTTCGTGACCCGGGCGAACGCGCGCGCATCCTTCAGCACCATCCCGAGAGGCTCGAAGGCGTCGAGGTGGACTGGAAACGCAAGGACGGCACGCCGATTACCGTACGGCTAAGCGGGCGGCCGGTGCGCGACCCGAGCGGCCCGGCGGCCTGTTACGAGTTGATCGCCGAAAACGTGACCGAGCAGAGCGTGCTCGAGCACCGGCTTCGCCAGGCGCAGAAAATGGAGGCGGTGGGGCGGCTGGCGGGCGGCGTGGCACACGACTTCAACAACCTGCTGATGGTCATCCGGGGCCACACCGAGCTGCTGATGGAACGCGTCCGAGAGGACGCCTGGCAATTCCGAAAAGTCGAGCAAATCGAGAAGGCCGCCGACCGCGCCGCCGCTCTAACGCGTCAGTTGCTGGCATTCAGCCGCATGCAGGTGCTGCAGCCCAAGGTGATCGACTTGAACGCGGTGGTCGCAGAGATGGGCAAGATGCTCCCGCGGCTGATCGGTGAGGACATCGAATTGTCCATCGTCACCTCGCCGACGCTCGGCCGTGTTAAAGCCGACCCCGGCCAGATCGAGCAAGTGATCCTCAATCTCGCCGTCAATGCCCGAGATGCCATGCCGCAGGGCGGCAAACTCGTCATCGAAACCGGGAACTGTGAGCTGGACGAAGCCTATACCCGGCGGCATCAGCCGATGACCCCTGGGAGTTTTGTCATGCTGGCCGTCACCGATACCGGCACAGGGATGGATGCCGAGATTCAGGCCCACGTCTTCGAGCCGTTCTTTACCACCAAGGAGAAGGGGAAGGGCACAGGCTTGGGCTTGGCAACCGTCTACGGCGTGGTGAAACAGAGCGGCGGTTATATCTGGCTGTACAGCGAGCCCGGGAAGGGAACTACGTTCAAAATTTACTTGCCGCGAGTGGAAGACGCGATGGATACGGCGCGCCGCGAAAAGGTTTCCGCCGAAACGCCTTCCGGATCAGAGACCATCTTGCTGGCGGAGGATGAGCGGGAGGTGCGGGTCGTGGCCCGCGAATTCCTCCAGCTCGGCGGCTACACTGTCCTGGAAGCGAAGGACGGGCACGAAGCCATTGAGATCGCCATGCGCCATGCGGGTCCCATCCACCTGCTGGTCACCGACATGGTCATGCCCGGCATGGGCGGTCGGGAGCTGGCGGCACGCCTGTCCGCGGTGCGCCCGGGAATAAAAGTGGTGTATATGTCGGGCTATACCGAATACGCGACCGTCCGTCAGGGAGACTTGGAGGAGAGCGCGGTGCTGCTCACGAAACCCTTCACCCGGACCATCCTGGC
>WNFF01013017.1_pt1 | contig 14403 bp, 12 predicted proteins | sample 5400441 | NCBI WGS metagenome assembly WNFF01 (sample SAMN13153345, study PRJNA577476) | soil metagenome | isolation source: 120 cm saprolite under Douglas fir tree site 2 hole 3 replicate 1 | place: USA:California | collected 2015-04-18 | reverse complement strand
GATGGGCGTCACGGTCTTCCACGGACTGACCACGGGCAACTCCGGATTGAGCGACCAATCGTTCTTGAACAGGAACATCCGGACCCAGCTGTCGAACTTCGCGTCCTTGACCTTCTTGTCCAGGTCCGCCTGCGAGATGTATTTCGGGTGGAACTGTTTCAGGTAGTGGGCCGGCGCATACGCGCCCAATCCGAGGGCTCCCCGCCAGGCCTGGCCGCCGACGTCGGTGGAGCCTGCCAGCATGTCGGGGAACATGTAGTACGGTTCGGAGAACTTGAACTTCACCGTGTAGGTGTCGACCTTCTGGATCTCGCCCTGCTTGCCATTAATCGCCATGGCCGCAGAGGGGGTGGGGACGAGGTCCTTGTTCCGGTAGATGTCCTCGAACCAGAAGACGAAGTCATCCGCGGTGAACGGCTTGCCGTCGCTCCACTTCATCCCGCGGCGCAGGTGCAGGACGAGCGTTCGCCCACCGTCCTGCATCTCGTAGCCCTTGGCGATGTTCGGCGTGACCTTGTCGCCCGTGTAGTCCCAGAACAGCAGGTGGTCGGGACCCGAGCAGCACCGATAGCCGTTCCAGAAATCAGCCGGCCCCGTGAAGCCTCCGCGCCACGTGCCTCCGTACTTGCCGATCTCGTGCACCGGCTTGATGACCAGCGGATCCAGCCCGACGCGCTCCGCCACCGGCGGCAGCTTGCCCGCCTTGACCAGCGCCGCGAGCTGCGGCGCCTCCTTGAGCTGCTTGGGAAGCTTCGCGGGGTCGGTGACGACCTCCGGCCCCTCCAGCTTTCCGATCAAGGCGCTCTTCGAGGCGGCGGCCGCCAAGGCTCCCGCCGCGACCAGACAGATGAGGGCCCCCACCACGAAGGTGACGGTGAATCGGGACCGGAGCGTGCGCAAGTGCTTCGCCATTGAATGCTTCCCCTTTCATGCTTGCCCTGGCCGAGGTGCTCGTGACTTCAGCCCGGCCATCGTTGGCCCACTGCGTCCCTCTTGACGGCGGTCCTGCCCTTCCACGCGAGATCGACGGCCCGAGGCCTTGGCGCGCCGGGCCCCGATTATCGGGATATTCCGTCGCCAAGTCCAGGCTCCTGAGAGACGCCCGCCCTGACCGCCCCTGTCCCTTTCGCCTGGCGGCGGGGCCGGCCGACCGCCTCGGCTCCCGTCGAAGTGACGATCATGGCAGAATGAGGCGTTTGCTGGCCCACCCGCGACGACAGGAGAGAGACCATGGCCGTGATCAAGCCCCCGTTCAAGCAGATCGCCTCGGGGCTGCGCTTTCCGGAGGGCCCGGTGGCCATGCCGGATGGCTCGGTGATCCTCGTGGAGATCGAGCGGCGGACGCTCTCCCGCGTCACGCCGGACGGCAAGATCCGCGTGATCGCCCAGCTCGGGGGCGGTCCGAACGGCGCCGCCATGGGGCCGGGTGGGAGGATCTACGTCACCAACAATGGTGGCCTCAAGTTCGTGGAGCGGCCGGGCAAGCTCTTTCCCGTCGGACAGGCCGATGACTATGCCACGGGCAGCATCCAGGTCGTCGATCCCGAAAGCGGAAAGTTCGACACCCTCTACGACGCGTGCGACGGGCGGAAGCTCTGCGGCCCGAACGACCTCGTCTTCGACCGCGCGGGCGGCTTCTGGTTCACCGACCTCGGCAAGACGCGCGAGCGCGACGCGGACCGGGGCGCCGTCTACTACGCGAAGGCCGACGGCTCCATGATCCGCGAAGCGATCTTCCCGCTCGAGCGGCCGAACGGCATCGGGCTCTCGCCCGACGAGAAGACCCTCTACGTGGTGGAAACACCCACCGCGCGCTGCTGGTCCTTCCGCCTCTCCGCGCCGGGACAGATCGAGTCCGCCAACGGACCCTACCGCGGCGAGAAGGGCGTGGTCGTGGTCGGCCTCGGGGGCTACCAGATGTTCGACTCGCTCGCCGTGGACAGTGAAGGCCACATCTGCGTGGCGACCTTGATCACGGGCGCGGTCAGCGACATCTGGCCGGACGGCAGCCGCGTCGATCAGTACACACTCCCTGACATGATGGTCACCAACGTGTGCTTCGGCGGCCGCGAGCTGCGGACCTCGTACGCCACGCTGTCGATGGGCGGGACGCTCGTGTCCTTCGAGTGGCCGCGTCCCGGCCTGGCGCTGAACCACCTCAACACCGGCCGGGTAGAATGAAAGAGTGCTGACCGCGGCAGACGTCGAGCATTTCATCAATGACGGGTACGTGGCGGTGCGGGGGGCGGTCCCCACCGACGTGATCAGCGACTGCCAGGACGTGCTGTGGATGGATCTGGCGACTCGCGGCGTCAATCGCACCGATCGATCGACGTGGACAGAGCCCGTGATCCGACTCGACTGCCCGGAGGGTGGACCCTTTGTCGCGGCGGGCACGGCGCAGGCGTTGTGGGAGGCGTACGACCAGCTGCTCGGCGAGGGTACGTGGTGGAAGCGCCAGGGCCTGGGCGGCACCATCCCCGTGCGCTTTCCGAGCGAAGCCGATCCGGGTGACGCGGGCTGGCACATCGACGGTAGCTTCGACGGGCCCGACGGCAGCTACTGGGTCAACGTCCGCAGCAAGAAGCGCGGCCTGCTCGTGCTCTTCCTGCTCACCGATGCGGACGAGCGGAGCGCACCCACGCGGATCCTCAAAGGCTCACACCTCGAGGTGCCCCGCGTGCTCGCCGCGGCGGGCGAGGGTGGCCTCAGCTTCGGGCGCGTGGCGCCTCGTCTGCGTGCGTCCACCTTCAAGCGTGAGCAGGTGCTGGCCGAAGGCACGGGCGGCGACGTCTACATCTGTCATCCCTTCCTCGTGCATGCGGCCTCATGGCCCCATCGGGGAGCGCACGCGCGAATGATCGCCCAGCCCAGCGTGGGCATCCCCGAGCCCTTTGCCCTCAGAGACGGGATCGGTGTCTGCCCGGTCGAGGCCGCGATCCTTCTCGGCCTTCGTGGCACGCCGGCGGCCGGGTCATGATCATGCGGGCGCGGCGCCCTGGGTGTTGACGTAGAGGGCGTAGAGCGACTGGCTGGCCGCCATGAAGAGCCGGTTGCGCTTCGGCCCGCCGAAGCAGAGATTGCCGCAGACCTCGGGCAGGCGGATGCGGCCGATGAGCTTTCCCTCGGGTGTCCACACGGTCACGCCGCTATAGCCGAGGCCGCGCCCGCCGGGGTTGCCGTTGCTCGAGACCCAGAGGTTGCCAAAGACGTCAGCGCGGACACCGTCCGGCCCGCACTTGATGCCGTCGACCATGAAGTCGGCGAAGAGCTTCTGGTTGGAGAGCTTGTTGTCGCTGGCCACGTCGAACACGTGCATGTCGCGGTTGCCGCCTGCGTGAGCGTCGCCCGGGCCGCGGCCGGTGCTGATCACGTACAGCTTCTTGTAGTCGGGAGAGAAGGCCAGGCCGTTGGGATTGGGGATCTGATCCTGACCGATCACGAGGTCGACCTTCCCGGTCGGATCCGCGCGGTACACGCTGTTCGGAAGCTCCCGCTTCATGCCGCCGATCTCGGGGGGCTGGCCCAGCCGCGGCTTGAGCCGGCCCGCCGCGTTGCTCGGCCCCCCGGCGGCGTCCGGCGCCCCCTCGTACAGCTGGCCGCCGTAGGGTGGATCGGTGAACCAGTAGCTGCCGTCCGGGTGCGGCACGATGTCGTTGGGAGAGTTCAGCCGCTTGCCGTTGTACGAGTCCGCGATGATCGTCACCGAGCCGTCGTGCTCGTAGCGCACCACGCGCCGCGTGAGGTGCTCGCACGAGAGCTGGCGCCCCTGGAAGTCGAAGGTGTTGCCGTTGGTGTTGTTCGACGGGCTGCGGAAGACCGTGACCCGGCCGTCATCCTCCATCCAGCGTAGCTGCCGGTTGTTGGGAATGTCGCTCCACACCAGATACCGGCCCTGACCGCTCCAGGCTGGTCCCTCCGACCAGAGCGCCCCGGTCCAGAGACGCTGGATCGGAGTGTTTCCCTGCCGAAGGCTGTTGAACGCGGGATCGACGGTGATGACGTCAGGATCGACGTACGTGGTCGGCTGGGCGCCGCGGCCGAAATCGCGCGGGGGCGTGGTCACCGTGCTGGACGGCGTGGCGGGCCCGGGCGGGGGCGCCTGCGCGAGCGCAGCTCGCGGCGTCAAGGTCGTGGCCCCGGCGATCACGCCCATGCCTCCGATGAATCCCCGGCGCGAGATCGGATTCGTGCGCTCCAGGCTGCGTGTCTCCGTTGACATGGGTGCCTCCACGGGTGAGGGTTCCGGGGGTTTCAGCGGCGCCACTACGGCCGCTTCAGTTTCAGGTCCTCCAGCGGCGCGGAATACGCGTAGCTCCGGATCAGGTTGATGCCGGGCTCCTCCACGCGCGGGCCCACGCCCCAGATGAAGGCCAGCTCGTAGATCGGGATGTGGGTCATCCGGTCGCGGAGGATCTGCTGGATCTGGTGGATCAGGGCCTCGCGCTTCTTCACGTCCGTCTCGCGGGCCTGGCGCTGGAAGAGATCCTCCACGTCGGGCATGACTCCGGAGGTATAGATGCCGTTCTTGCTGATGTAGGCATCGAGTCGCGTGGCCGCGTTGCCGCCCGCCCCGGTGATGCCGACGATCACGTTCTTGAGCTTCTTCTCGCGCCACGCCGTGGTCATGGCCGCGCGCTCCATGGTCCGGATCCTCGTCCGGATGCCGACGGCCCCGAGATACTGGGCCAACGCCTCGCCCATGGAGAAGTAGGGCGGCCACGGGTAGAGATCGCCCGCATCGAAGCCGTTGGGATAGCCGGCCTCGGCGAGCAGGCGCCTGGCCTTGGCGGGATCGTAGGCGTCCGGCTCGAAGAAGCGCGAGAACTCCAGCGCGCGAGGGATGAGGGAGCCCGTGGGCTTCGAGAAGCCGAGCGTCTCGGCCTGATTGAGGGCCTGCCGGTCGATGGCGTGGCTGGCCGCTTGGCGCACGCGCCGGTCGTGCCATGGTGATTTCGGATCCCACTGGTCGGGTAGATCCAGCCAGAAGGTCCCCTGTGATTCCCTGGGGGCCACGAGCTTGAACCCCGGCGTGCGCTGGATGTCCTCGGCCACGGGGCCGGTGAGCAGGTAGGCGATGTCCACCTCGCCTTTCTTGAGGGCGGCGGCGCGCGTGGTCTCCTCCGGCATACTGCGGTAGACGAGGCGCTTGAGGTTGGGCACTTTTCGCCAGTATCCCTCGTAGGCCTCCATCACCAGCTCGACGCCGGGATCGAAGCTGACGAACTTGTACGGTCCGGCGCCGATCGGCGCTCGCTTGAAGCCGTCCTCGCCCACCTTCTCGACGTAGGCCTTGGGTACGATCCAGCCGGCGCCGGTGGCCGACGTCCCGTAGAACGTCATGAAGTCCGGCCACGGCTCCTTCAAGAAGAACCGGACACGGCCGGCATCGACGATCTGCACCTCGCGCACGCGCTCCTTGAGCAGCTTCGCCCCCGCGCCCTTGTACCGATCGAAGGAGAACTTGACGTCTGCGGCGGTCACCGGCTCGCCGTTGTGGAACTTCACGCCTTTCCGAAGGACGAACTCGTAGGTGATCCCGTCCTTCGACTGCGTCCACGACTCGGCGAGGCTCGGCGTGTTGATGTTGCCCGGCATGGGCTTCACGAGGGCGTCGTGGAGGGCGTACAGCACCATGAAAGGCGTGATGATGCCCTCGGTCTCGGCGGGGTCGAGCCAGCGGGAGGCCAGCGTGATGTGGACGCCCCACGTCATGGTGCCTTCCGGCGCCGCCGTGGCCGAGCGGGCGAAGCCGAAGAGCTGGGTGAGGGCGAGAAGCGCGACGAGCACACGCGGGGTGAATGACCTCATGGGTTCCTCCCACCTACCGGTACCGGAAGCACGGACATGTTGGATTGTGAGACCTGACCCCGGCTACGCCTTGATCCCGAGCAGCCGGGCCGCCGTCCCGCCCAGCATGGCCACGCGCTCCGCGTCGCTCAGGCCCGGCGTGGCGAGGACGAGATCCACGGCGGTCTTCGTCCACGGGTAGGGATAGTCGGTCCCCACCACGAGCTGGCTCGGGCCCACCTCGGCGGCAAGGTGGCGCATCGCTTCGGGCGTGAACATGATGTTGTCGTAGTACAGCTGCTTGAGATATTCGGTCGGCTTCTTCTTGAGTGGCCCGTCCTTGGGACCGGGGCATCGATCGGGGAAGGTCAGGCAGCCCTGATCGGAGCGCCCCGCGTACGAGGGTAGGTAGCCGCCGCCGTGCGCCGCGCAGATCTTGAGCTCGGGGAAGCGGTCGAGGGTTCCCTCGAAGATCAAGTGCGAGAGCGCGATGGTCGTCTCGAGCGGGTTGCCGATCACGTTCGCCAGCATGCCGTTGCCCTTGAGCCGGCTCGCCAGCGGGTCCGCGGCCCCTGCGCCCTGAGGATGGATGAAGACGAGCACGCCGAGCTGCTCGGCCTTGGCCCAGAACGGGTGAAACTTCGGGTCGCTCAGCTCCTCCTCGTTGACGCTCCCGCCGATGGCGGCCCCGCGCAGCCCATACTTCTTAACCCCCTCTTCCAGCTGCTCGGCCGCGAGGTCCGGGTGCTGCAGGGCGACCGACGCGAAGGCCACGAAGCGCTCGGGGTTCGCCGCGCACGCCTCGGCGAGCTTCTCGTTCTGGATCGTGATGAGCCGGCGCGCGAGATCGCGGTCCGCCTTGTACCAGTAAGGATTGATGCTCAGGGCCTCCACGTCGATGCCCTGCTCGTCCATCGCGCGAATCCGATCCGGGGCGGCCTGGGCCACGTGCAAGCGGCGCCCGTTGACCACCACCTCCCGGCGGCGCGCTTGCGCCTGGGCGGGGGCCCCACCCACCAGTCCGCATCCAACGAAGGCGATGCCGGCCACGGCGCCGGCGGCGTCCTGAACGAATTCTCGGCGAGTGTTCATGGGCTCCTCCGGTGGTGTCGCGGGGGCGGGGGAACGCTGCTCATGACGCCGGCAGCCTATCACACACATCCCAGCCCACGCGGCAGGCGCTGGGACAAGTTGCGAGCCAGACGAGGCGCGAGCGAGCCGGCAGCCCGAGGCGTACGTGGCCGTTCGAGCTGAGGGGCGCAGCCACGAGGCGAGGGCTGAGTTGAACGTACGTTGAGGGCTGCCGGCTCGCTCGCAACGTGGCCTTTCGAGCTGAGCAACGCAGCTGCGAGGCGAGGGCTGAGTCAGTATGGCGAAGCAAATTGGCCCAGCGCCCTCAGGTGAAGGTGAGCGGCTCCACCGAGAGCTCGCCGCGGGCGAAGCGCTCCAGGGCAAGGGGCGCGATGTTCACGGTGGTCGCCCGTCCGTCCAGGATCACCTCTGACATGAGCTGGCCCGCGACGAGGCCGTGCATGAAGCCGTGGCCGCTGAAACCCGCGATCACGTGCAGGCCGGCCACCCCCGGCGCGGCGCCGATGATCCCGGTCTGATCCGGCGTCATCTCGTAGAGGCCCGCCCAGCCCCGCAGGAGCGAGGCGTCGGCGAGGGGAGGGACGCGATGGACCACGCGCTCGATCAGCGACGTGGTCAGGCTCCAGTCCACGTCTGTGCGAAACGATCCCGCCTCCTCCTTGCGCCCGATGCCGAGGAGCAGCCCCGCCCCCTCGCGCCGCACGGAGATTCCCTGGTGCGGATCGATGATGAAGGGAGTGGTCTCGGGGATCCGATCGAAGGGGAAGGGCGTGGTGATGAACTTCGACCGGCGAAGCGGCGCGACGGGAATGTCCACTCCGGCGAGGCGACCGACGGCAGCGGACCACGCGCCGGTAGCGATCACCACGACCGGGGCCTCGAACCGTGCTTCGCGCGTGGCCACGCCCGACACGCGGCCGTCCGCGCGCTCGATGGCGATGACCTCGTGGCCGGTCTGGATCTCGGCTCCCAGCGCGCGGGCCCGCGCGGCGATCGCCGTCGTCACGAGGTAGGGGTCCGCGTAACCGTCGCGCGGCGACCAGGTCGCCCCCTGCAGGTCTTCGGTGTGCAGGTACGGAAAGCGGCGCGCCACCTCGCCTGGGGGCAGGAGCTGGACATCCACCGTGACAAGGATCAGGTAGCCGTGCTGGCGGAACGACGGGTCGACGCCGAACTCGACCTCGAAGCGCTCGAAGGTCTCGATGCCGGCAAGCGTGAGCTCGATGCCGACGCGGTTGGCGTACTGGTGGCGGATCCCTCCGCTGGCCAGGGCCGTCGACCCGGAGCAGACGTCGTCGCGCTCGAGCACGATCACGCGGCCAGCCCGGCGCCGGGCCAGGTGATAGGCCGTGCTGACGCCCATGATGCCGGCGCCGATCACCACAACGTCCGCGCTCGTGCTCACTGGGACCGGGCTGTTCTGGTAGTCAGCGGATCGCTACGGGCTGAGGCTCGATGAAGAATCCTCGCGACCAAACTCTTCCAGCACCGCGATCTGCTCGTTGATGACAGCCAGCATCTCGAGTATGTCGCACACGAACCAATCGCATCCGCTGAGCAAGAGCACGTCGAGAGCGGAAGCGAGGTGGCCGGCGACACCTGCAAGGGCACGGATCTCACGAGCACGCGTGCCTGTGTTGCCCATCCGTCCGCTTGGTAGTCCCAGACGGCGACCCTGTCAACCGAGAAGTTATCCACTTATCCCCAGAAATCCACTGAGATTTTTCGAAATGAGTTCGCCACGTTAGGCGATGGAGATTACCCGGCAGTGGTTGCCGGAGCCTTGTGAAGCTGCCCGTCCTTCATGATCGCCAGGAGCGCATCCTGGCTCTGCAGGCGCTTGATGTCGGCGAGGGGGTCACCGTCCACGAGCAAGAGGTCCGCGAGGTAGCCGGGCTTGATCTGGCCGAGCTCGTCGGGGCGCCCCATGATCTCGCCGCCCAGCCGGGTGGCCGCGACGAGCGTCTCCATCGGCGTGAAGCCGAGCACATCGACGAAGAGGAGGAGGTCTCGCGCGTACGTGCCGTGCAGGTTCCACGCGAAGCCGTAGTCACCCCCGGGCAGGACGCGGACGCCCCGCTTGCGCATCTGGCCCATGGTGTCCACGGAGACCTCCAGCTCGTGCAGGAGGCCGAGCTCGCGGGCCTTCTCGGGGGTGAAGCCCCACTCGCTGGCCGCGTAGCAGGCCTGGTAGGTGAGGCCCAGGGCAGGGACGACGAAGCACCAATCTCGGTTGGCCTCGAGCAGGTCGAGCGCCTCCTCGTCGGCGAAGTTGGCGTGGTAGATGATGCCGAGGCCGTGACGCACGCACATCTTGACCGACTCCGCGCTGCGGGCATGGGCGCAGACGCGCACCCCGGCCGCGCGGGCGATCTCCATGGCCGCCGCCACCTCGGCGTCGGTCATCACCGCGCGCTGGGAGCGGCTGTTGCGCGGCCCCGTGTCGCCCGAGATGTTGAGCTTCAGAAGGTCGGTCCCTTCGCGGACGAGCAGTCGGCAGGCCTTGCGGATCTCGTCGGGCCCGTCGGCGACCCAGGCGAAGGTCGGCATCTCGAGGTGGGGGAGGTGGAGGGCGTTGTCGTCGCCGAGCCCGCCCGTGACCGTGATCTCCGGGCCGTTGGCGAGGTAGCGCGGCCCGGGGATACGGCCGGCGTTGATCTCGTTCCGGATCACGATGTCGAGCCGCGGCTTGGCCGCCGCCCCCGACAGCACGCTGGTGTAGCCGCAGTCGAGCATGGTCCGGGCGTTGCGCATGGTCACGAGCACGTGCTCCTCGGGTGGCAGGCGCGTGAAGTCCGCGTTCGAGGCGGCGTCGGGGTAGCTGACGTGGCCGTGCGGCTCCACGAGCCCGGGCATCAGCGTGGCGCCGGCGCCGTCGATGACGCGCGCACCGCCCCGCGGCAGTCCTCCACCCCGCTGCACGGAGGCGATGCGCTGGCCCTCCACCAGCACGTCGCCGGCAAACGGCGCCGCCCCGCTCCCGTCGAGAATCATCGCGTTGGCGATCAGCGTCCTGTCCATGGCCCCCTCCTCGAGCCCCACGATAGCACGCAGTCCGGTGATAGGATGTCGGCCACGCAGCGACCGTCACCGAGGGGCCACCCGAGCCATGAGGAGAAGCCGCCATGCAGTACGGAGTCGTGTTTCCGCAGATCGAGTTCGGCAACGATGTCCAGGCCATCAAGGACTACGCGCAGACGGCCGAGGGGCTCGGCTATGACTACCTGCTCGTCTACGATCACGTGCTCGGGGCGCATTCCAGTCGTGAGCCAAAGCTGACGGGGCCCTACACGTACGAGCACCCCTTTCACGAGCCCATGGTGTTCTTCGGGTTCCTCGCCGCGATCACCACGAGGCTCGAGCTGGTCACGGGCATCCTCATCCTGCCCCAGCGCCAGACCGCTCTCGTGGCCAAGCAGACCGCGGAGGTCGACGTCCTGAGTGGCGGCCGCCTGCGCCTCGGGATCGGAATCGGCTGGAACTACGTCGAGTACGACGCGCTCGGAAAGGATTTCCGCACGCGGGGCCGCCGCGTCGAGGAGCAGATCGAGGTGATGCGCAAGCTCTGGACCCAGCCGCTCGTGACCCACAAGACCACGGAGCACGTCATCGACAATGCCGGGATCAATCCGCTGCCCATCCGACGGCCCATCCCCATCTGGTTCGGCGGGGCCGCCGAGCCCGTGCTCAAGCGCGCGGCGCGCATCGGGGACGGCTGGATGCCGGCGGGCAGGCCGCCCGACGATCGCATGAAGGGCTACGTCGACCAGCTCCAGGGCTACCTGGCGGCGGCCGGTCGTGATCGCAAGCAGTTCGGCATCGACCCCTGGATCAGCATTCAGGGGCTCGGCAAGGACGAGTGGCACCGCCGCGTCGAGGCGTGGCGTGCCCTGGGAGCCAGCCACGTGGCCGTGGACACGATGCGCGCCGGCTTCACCTCGCCCAAGGCCCACATCGATGCCATCCGTTCCTTCCGCGAGGTACTGAGCTAGTGCTTGGATTCGGCGTCACCATCCCGAACAACTGGGGGATCGCCGATCCGCGGCAGGTCCTGGCCATGGGCCCGCTCGCCGAGGCGCTGGGCTACGACTCCGTCTGGGTCATGGACCACCTGCTGAACAGCGGCTACATCCGGGAACGCCTCGACGACAAGCCGTACTATCACCCGCTGGCCACGCTCTCATACCTGGCGGCAACCACGAGCCGCGTCTCGCTCGGCACCTCCGTCCTGGTCCTGCCCTACCACAATCCCGTCGAGCTCGCGAAGTACGCCGCGAGCCTGGACCAGATGTCGGGCGGCCGAGTGATCCTGGGCGTGGGCGTCGGGGCAATGACGGAGGAGTTCGAGTCGCTGGGGGTTCCGTTCAAGCAACGCGGCGCCCTCACGAACGAGTGCATGGCCATCATGCGAGAGCTCTGGACCAGCCCCGATCCCCACTACAAGAGCGAGCGCTGGAACCTGAGCGGCTTCAAGTTCGCCCCCAAGCCCGCGCAGAAGCCCGCCATCCCTCTCTGGGTCGGCGGGTCGAGTCCGGGAGCGTTGCGGCGGGCCGCCACGATGGGTGACGGATGGCATCCCAGCGGCATGTCTCCGGACGAGTTCGCCGCGGGCCGGGAGGAGGTGCGCAAGCTCGCCGCCGCGGCGGGCCGCGACCCGGCAGCCCTGGCGATGTCCATCCGGGTGGAAGTGGAAGTGGGCGGCCGGGCGTCGAGCCCGCGAGCGGCGAGCCGCGCGCGTCTCGTCGGCGAGGACGTCCAGGAGATGATCGCCGGCATCCGAGCCTACCAGCGCGCGGGCGTGGAGCACATCGTGCTGGCCTTGAACTCGGGCGAGCTGGCGCGCATCACTGCGCTGATGGTGGACATCGCCGAGAAAGTCCTGCCTGAGTGCCGGCGCGCTCAGGGCTCGTGAGAGAAGCCCCGGACATCGCCCGAAGCACGCAGGAGGTCCGATCCCCGTAACAGCTTCGAGAGCGGTATGCTGTGCTCGCGATGTTCCCCTATCGCGACGAGAACGAGACCCAGCGCACGCCCTTCATCAATATCGCCATCATCGTTCTGAACGTCCTCGTCTGGCTCCTTGTGGAGGGGGCGGGCGCCTCGGGGGCGGTGGCGCGGGCGGTCTGCGACCTCGGGCTGATCCCTGGCGAGCTGACCGGCATGCTGCCGCCCGGCACGCGGTTCCCCATGGGCGAGGGCCTCGTCTGCCTCACCGATCCCGGCCGGCAGATCTCCCACATCTTCACGTCCATGTTCCTGCACGGCTCCTGGATGCACCTGATCGGCAACATGTGGTTTCTGTGGGTCTTCGGCGACAACATAGAAGACTCGATGGGCCACGTCCGCTACGCGATCTTCTACCTGACCTGCGGTGTCGCGGCGGCCCTCCTCCAGGTGTTCGTCAGCCCGGCGTCCGGCATCCCGATGGTGGGCGCCTCGGGCGCCATCAGCGGTGTCATGGGCGGCTATCTGGTCCTGTACCCGCGCGTGCGCGTGTTCGCCCTGCTGATCCTCGGCTTCTTCGTCACATCGATCGCCCTGCCGGCCTGGACGATGCTCCTCTACTGGGCAGCCATCCAGTTCGTGAGCGGCCTGTTCGGGCTCCTCTCCCAGGAGCAGGGTGGGGTGGCCTTCTGGGCGCACACCGGCGGATTCGCCGCAGGCCTCGTCTTGATCAAGCTGTTCGCCCGTCGAGACGATGTGATGGCGCACGGGAGCCAACAGTGGGAGCCGCGGAGGCTGGTCGGCCGCTAGGGCGTCGGTGGGAAGATCCGACACAGGTTTCGCTTGAGCAGGGGTGTACTGTCGATTTCAGAGCCGCCCGTTCGACTACAAGACGGGAGAGTTTCTTCTTACGGGCATCTTCGCGAATCTCAGAAAGGAGCAGCGGATGAGCGGGGTACGAGTGCTTGTTGGTACACGCAAGGGCGCGTTCGTCCTGACGGCGGATGGCCAGCGCGACCGGTGGGACGTGAGCGGCCCCTTCTTCGCGGGCTGGGAGCTCTATCACCTAAAGGGCTCGCCCGTTGATCCGAATCGGCTGTATGCCGCGCAGCACACAGGCTGGCACGGGCAGGTGATCCAGCGCTCCGATGACGGGGGCAAGACGTGGGAGGCGGTGGGGAACAAGTTCGTCTACGAGGGCGAGCCCGGCACGCATCTGTGGTACGACGGCACGCCGCGGCCTTTCGAGTTCGTGCGGGTATGGCATCTGGAGCCCTCCCTGGACGATCCCGACACGGTCTACGCGGGGATCCAGGACGCGGCCTTGTACCGCTCGAGCGACGGCGGGCAGAGTTGGCAGGAGCTGCCCGGCCTGCGAACGCACAAGTCCGCGCCGCTCTGGCAGCCGGGGGCGGGGGGGATGTGCCTGCACACCATCCTGCTGGATCCGAGCCATGCCGGGCGGATCTTCATCGCCATTTCGGCGGCGGGGGTGTTCCGCTCCGACGATGCGGGCAAGACGTGGCGGCCGATCAACCGTGGACTGAAATCCGAGGGCATCCCGGACCCGAATGCGGAGGTCGGCCACTGCGTTCACCGCATCGCCATGCACCGGTCGCGCCCTGGCGTGCTCTTCATGCAGAAGCACTGGGACATCATGCGCAGCGACGACGCCGGCGAGTCGTGGCGGGAGGTGAGCGGGAACCTGCCGACCGACTTCGGGTTCCCGATCGACGTGCACGCCCACGAGCCCGATACCATCTACGTCGTCCCCATCAAGAGCGACTCGGAGCACTACGTGCCCGAGGGAAAGCTGCGCGTGTACCGCAGCCGGACGGGCGGAAACGAGTGGGAGGCCCTCACCAGGGGCCTGCCCCAGCAGCACTGCTACGTCAATGTGTTGCGCGACGCGATGGCCGTCGACTCGCTCGATCCGTGCGGCGTGTACTTCGGGACCACGGGCGGGCAGGTGTACGTATCGGCGGATGCGGGGGACCGCTGGGCGCCCATCGTGCGGGACCTGCCGTCGGTGGTGTCCGTCGAGGTGCAGACGCTGCCATGATCCGCGTGGTGCTCCCCGCCCATCTGCGGACGCTCGCGCGCGTCGACGGCGAGGTCAAGCTCGACGTCGATGGGCAGGTGACGCAGCGCTCGGTCCTGGATGCGCTGGAGGCCTCGTATCCGATGCTGCGCGGGACGATCCGCGACCAGGTCACCCAGCAGCGCCGAGCCTTCGTGAGGTTCTTCGCCTGCGAGGAGGACCTGTCCCACGAGCCGCCGGACGCACCGCTGCCCGACGCGGTCGCGCTCGGCGCCGAGCCTTTCCTCGTCGTGGGTGCCATGGCCGGCGGCTAGTCACCACGGGAGAGAGATGGACGCGATGCCTGTGGCCGACCGAGCGCCCTCGGCGGCCGCGCTCGCCGAGCCCTAGCCGCTGCCTCGAGAAACTTGACAAATTCGACATTCTCGAACTAGATTCTCGCCCACCTGAACTAGATCCTCGCCCACAGGCGAACCGTCTATTCCGGTAGATGCTGTTTCCCCCGACTAGCATCGTTCGCGTCTTATCTCTTATCT
>WNFF01006935.1_pt1 | contig 14407 bp, 16 predicted proteins | sample 5400441 | NCBI WGS metagenome assembly WNFF01 (sample SAMN13153345, study PRJNA577476) | soil metagenome | isolation source: 120 cm saprolite under Douglas fir tree site 2 hole 3 replicate 1 | place: USA:California | collected 2015-04-18 | reverse complement strand
GTCGCGGAGGATATCGAGGGTGAGGCGCTGGCGACCCTCGTCGTCAACAAATTGCGCGGCGGGCTTAAGGTCGCGGCGGTGAAAGCCCCGGGCTTTGGCGATCGGCGCAAATCGATGCTGGAGGATCTCGCTGTCCTGACCGGCGGCCAGGTGATCAGCGAGGACCTCGGGATCAAGCTGGAGAACGTCACGCTCGGCATGCTCGGCACCGCCAAGAAGGTGCACATCGACAAGGACAACACGACGATTATCGACGGCGCCGGCAAGAAGGCGGACATCGAAGGCCGCTGTACGCAGCTGCGGGCGCAGATCGAGGAGACGGATTCGGAATACGACAAGGAGAAACTGCAGGAGCGCCTGGCGAAAATGGCCGGCGGCGTTGCCATCATCCGCGTCGGCGGATCCACGGAAGTCGAAGTCAAGGAGCGCAAGGACCGCGTCGACGACGCGATGCATGCGACCCGGGCGGCGGTCGAGGAAGGCGTCGTCGCCGGCGGCGGTGTCACGCTCCTCTACGCAAGCCAGGGGCTCGGCCGACTGAACCCCGAGAACAACGACCAGAAGGTCGGCATCGATATCGTCCGCCGGGCATTGCAGGCGCCGGCACGGCAGATTTTCGAAAACGCCGGGGCGGAGGCCTCGGTCATCGTCGGCAAGCTGTTGGACAAGGGCGAGGCCAATCACGGCTTCGACGCCCAGAGCGGCACCTACGTCGATATGGTGAAGGCGGGCATCATCGACCCGACCAAGGTTGTGCGCCTCGCCCTGCAAGGCGCGGCCTCGGTTGCCGGGCTGCTCATCACCACCGAGGCGATGGTCGCCGACAAGCCGCAAACCGGCGCGTCGCCAATGCCGGGCGGGATGGACGACAGCGGCTATTAGGTCCGGCCTTCCGCACCGGCCCGGTGAAAAGGCCATTGCCGCTTCGTCACAACGGTGCGGCAATGGCCATCTTTCGGGAGAGACAGCGCGATGGGGCGGCACCAACTGCGATCGTCCACGTCTTTTCCGGAACCGAGGGCGAGGAGTGACGGGGTCGAGAAACGGCTGCTCCAAGCCGCCGAAGCGGGTGACGCACGGGCCCAATGCAATCTCGGCATCCTCTACGACAACGGGTTGGACGATAACGGCCATCTCGTCGAGGGCAACCGGCCGCAGGCCGTGCGATGGCTGTTGGCCGCGGCCGAGCAGGGCCTGCCTCGGGCTCAAGTCAAACTGGCCGAGGTCTACGCCGACGGGCCGGACATATCGGGCAGCCACGCGACCGCGTGCGGGTGGTTCCTCCTGGCGGCGATGGGCTTGCGCGGCATCCATCTGCACAAAGCTCGATCCGGATACGAACGTATCGCCGCACAATTGACCCCAGCACAGATCGCCGAGGCGAGGTGTTTTGCGCGCGACTGGACGCCGACACGACCGAAAGCAGTGGCCGATGCTGGCTCGGCAAGCAATCAGCCAGCCCAATGATGGAAGATGGTTCTGACGAGCAAATGCTGGCCCGCAGCATAATCGAGGTGCACGGTGCGGAGGCGACCATCATCGCACGGGGAAATGCCCGAAGCGCGGCGCTCGCCGGCCAGCCGAGTCAGGCGAAGTCCTGGATCAGGGTGCTCGGGATTATCCAGCAACAGGCCGGAACCGATCAAAACCGATAGGACACTCCCAATGTATATTTCTCTGGCGGAAAGCTGTGCAAAGGGCTTCAGACGGTGGTCCGACGCTCACCAGTCCTCCGGTAACGATAACGAAGGTGATGTGGCCCGGCGCGATGCTCCCGCCTGCGCGGCTTTGGACACTGAAGACGCGGTGATGACACCACCCGAAGGGCCGAGTGCGCCATGGCTTGTGCCCGGGGTGGGTAATACGTTCTAAGATCGAGGCACCTCGGAGCGGCAAAGCCCAATTCGGGGATGAAACGTGCCGGCGGCGCGGATAATGGCTTCAGCGGGTGCGCGGCAGGGAGCGCGTCTGGAACGAGCCTCGGGGCCGGGAGCGGCATGCGCAATCTTCGCAGGATCCTGATCGTCGATGACGACGCCGCGCTGCGCCAGTCGCTGGCCGAGCAGCTCGAGCTGCACGCCGAGTTTGCCAGCCTCGAATGCGACAGCGCCGCCGCGGCTCTGGGGATCATGCGGCACGAGCGGTTCGACGCCGTGCTGCTCGATGTCGGATTGCCCGACATGGATGGGCACGAGCTGTGCCGGGAGATGCGCCGCGCCGGGATCACGGTTCCGATCGTGATGCTGACGGCGGCGGACAGCGAGGCCGATACGGTGCTCGGGCTCGATGCCGGCGCCAATGATTATGTGACCAAGCCGTTTCGGTTGAGCGTGCTCTTGGCGCGGCTGCGGGCCCATCTGCGCCAGAGCGAGCTCAATGACGATGCGGTGTTGACAATCGGGCCCTACACCTTCCGGCCGAGCGCCAAGCTGATGACCGATACCGGCGGCCGCAAAAAGGTGCGCCTCACCGAGAAGGAAGCCGCGATCCTCAAATTCCTCTATCGCGCCGGAAGGGTGATCGGCCGCGACACGCTGCTGGGCGAGGTCTGGGGGTATAATGCCGGCGTGACGACGCATACGCTGGAGACGCATGTCTATCGCCTGCGTCAGAAGATCGAGCGCGATCCCTCGCATGCTCAGATCCTGGTGACCGAGCCCGGCGGCTACCGGCTCTTGCCGTAACACTCAGCGATGCTGGCGCCCATCGCCGCGGAAGCCGCGCGCGATGTAGACGGCATAGACGGTCCCGCCGCCGGGGCCCGAATGCGTCGCGATCGTGGTGAGCGGCGTCAGCTCGGCAAAATCGGGCCGCATTTCGTCGACGAGGCCGTGCACGGTGACCGCCAGGAAATCCTCGCCGCGGTGGGTCCCGATGTTGTTCATCAGGCGCCACTGGTCGGTGACCCCGGGGACCGGGTTCCACTCGACCGCCCCGAGCGGGTGGGGCCGCACATAATAGATCAAGGCCGCCAAGAGCTCGCGGTCGTCAGCAAGCAGGGTCAGGCCGGGATGCGTTGCGAGGAGGTTCCCGACGCTTTGCCCGAGCTCGCGCCAGCCGCGCAGGCGATGCAGCGGATCGTATTTGGCGGGGACCGCGACCCCGATCGCGGCGAGCGCGTCGGCCGTGCCGAAGAGTGCCACTGCCGCTGCCAGGTTGATGGCGACCGACACCGCCACCCAGCGCCGCCAGCCGCGCGCGATCGCCCAGGCAACCACCAGCGCGATCGCCGAGACATAGGCGGGCGCCGCCCAATTCGGCTCGGCTCGCGACAACAGGCTGATCACGAGCATCAGTAGGAGGGTCGGCAAGGCAAAGGCGGCAAGCAGCCGCGCGCGCGGGTCGGCGAGGGCGCGGGGGCGCGCGACGATCAGGATCAGGGCGGCGAAAAACAGCGGCCCGATGACGCCGAACTGCGACCCCAGGAACTCGAGGAAGGCGGTCGGGTGTAAGAGCCTCGCCGACAGCGCGGCATTGTCGCGCACATGCAGATAGCTGACGAAGCCATGGCTCCAGTTCCACCACAAATTGGGCAGATAGATCAGCCCCGCGATGGCGGTGGCGGCGAGCAGCGGCCGCAAATGGCGCCGCTCCCCGGGAACGAGGAGGACAAAGCCGAGCGCCGACAAGAGCCAATAGGCCATCGCGTATTTCGCCAGGAGGCCGAGCCCCGCGGCGATCCCGGCGGCCAGCCACCAGCGCTCGCCGCCCGGCTCGCGGGCGCGGATGAAGGCATAGAGCGCCGCCGCCCAGCACGGCAGGAGGACCGCATCAGTCGAGATGATGAAGGCCGACAACGATACGCCCGGGAGCGTCACATAGGCGAGCGCCGCCCAGAACCCGGTGCGGCGGTCATAAAGACGGGCCGCGATCGCGTAAACGAGGCCGGCGGCGCCGGCATGGAGCAGCGGCGCCGCCAAGCGGATCGCAAACTCGCTGTCGCCGAATGCTCCCGTCGTCAGCGCGATCACCCAGGCGACGAGCGGCGGCTTAGAGTAATAGCCAAAGGCGGGGTGCTGCGCCCAAAACCAGTATTGCGCCTCGTCGGGATAGAGCCCGGCCGACTGCACGGCCAGCCATATGAGGCGCACGGCGGTGATCGTCGCCACCGTGGCCAGGGTCCAGGTGCCGTAGGCGCGCCCGATGCCGGGCATTCAAGCGGCGATCCCGGACGGTCGTTCCGGGGAGAAGAGGCTCAGCCCCTGCATCGCGACCCGCTGCAAATTGCGCTGGGCGCAGCATAGGGGAAACCGCGTTGACGCGACATCCGGCCGGACCGGCGTTCCCCCTCACCCAGCTCCGGGTAGGGCTCGGCTGCGCCTCGCCGACCCTGCGCAACCCTCTCCCCCACTGGGGGAGAGGGCAGGGTGAGGGGGAACGTTCAGATCGCCGTTACACCTCACGGTTTCGTGTTTCGCAGAGGCTTTGCGCGAGGCGGATTCATCCTGTACCCATTGGCACGCTTGCCTTTGGGAAGGCGGCGGCTTTTATAGGAGCAGGCGCGCGGGGCCCTCAACACCTGCGGCTCGGGAAAACCACAATCTGGGGAGGAGATCATGCGCAAGACAGCACTCGTTTTCGGTTTGCTCGCGGCGGTCGCGGCATGGCCGATGGCCCAGGCGGCCGTCACCATGTACAAGGCCAACCTCGGTGGGACGGCCGAGGTGCCGCCGGTCACCACACAAGGCAAGGGTACCGCGCAGGTCAACGTCGATCCCGCGACGAAGCAGCTGACGTGGCGGGTCGATTATTCGGGGCTGAGCGGTCCACCGGCCGCTGCGCATATCCATTGCGGCGCCGCCGCCGGCGCCAATGCCGGCGTCGCGGTGCCGCTCGGGACCAATCTCGCCAGTCCGATCCAGGGCTCGGCCGCCCTGACCGATGCGCAGCTGGCCGACCTGACCGCGGGCAAGTGCTACGTCAATGTCCACACCGCAGCAAACAAGGGCGGCGAGCTGCGCGGCCAACTGACCCCATAGTCACTGCGCTCGGCCCGGCACGGCGCAGCCGGCGGCATCGGCCCCCGGCGGGCTGATGCGAACAAGGAGCTGTCCGGTCAGCCCGCACGGCCCGGCACTCGAATCGCCGGCGAGGCGGCCCTCGAAGGCTTCGATCGTGGTGTCGCGAAAGATTGCGCGGATGACGATCCCGTTGCGCGACCAAACGCGCTCGGCTGCTGCCTGATAGCCGCTCGCCGGACCGGGTCCGACGCCGCACCCCGCGTCGGGCGCGCCGTAGGCGGCTTCGATCGCGCCGAGAACCGCGCGCGCCGCCGGCGGGGTGACGCCGTGGCGCTGCCGCTCGAGCTGGATCCGCTTCAGCCCGCCTGTCGCCTTATCGAGCTGAAAAAACGCGATCAACGGAACGCCGCCGACCACCACGCGGCTCAGCACGATTTGCGCATAGCTGTCGCCGAAATCGATCGGCCGCGGCAATGCCGTCGCGCGCGCCCCGAAATGGGCGAGCAGCGCGGTGCTCTGCTCGCCCCAATAGGTCCCCTCCCAGAGATCGGCGATGCCCGCGGCGCGGGCCGCCGCTCCTGGCCAGAGCCCGACCAACAGCAGAAGCAATGCGAGACGGGCGGTTACGATGTGACCTCGCGCCTCAGCCGCCCTCGCGCCTCGTCAGGCGCGGCATCGGCAACGCGATCGGAATATCCCGCTCCGCGATATCGATCGGCGCGTGTTGTTCGATGATCTCCGCGACCCGAGCCTGCCCGGCATCGTCGGCATCGACGGCGAGGAGCGTCGCGCCTCGTCGCACCGCCGCGATATAGATCTCGGCATCCTCCTCGAGGATCCCGAAATCGCGGATGGCGCCTTGGCTGTTGCTCCTGTCGCCGGCAATGATGCTGATGCGGTTCGGCCGGATGCCGGTCTGGATCAGTTCGCAAAGGGCGCGGTGCGCGGCGGCGTAATCATTGAATTGCGCCACGATCATGTGCCTTGCCATCGGTTGACGCTCCCCGGCGCGGCGATCGGTCGAGCCGCTCCCATGCCTGCGAACACGATCGTATGCGCGAAGTTGCGTGTTCGCTTTCTGGTAGGGCGGCGCGTCGATCAGGCAAACCGGTCGGGACTGAACGGCGCGATGTCGATCGGCGCCGGGCGGCCGGCGACGAGATCGGCGACGATTTTGCCGGTCATCGGCGCCGCGGTCATCCCGACATGGCCATGCCCGAAGGCATAGATCACATCGGGGCTGGCGCGCGAGCGCCCGAGCGTGGGCAGCGAATCCGGCAGCGACGGACGGTGCCCCATCCACATCGAGAGGCGCTCCTCGGGATAATCGGCGGCGAGCCCGGGCAGCATCTTCTTACCTTGCGTCAAGAGGATGCGGGCGCGCCGCCAATCCGGCGGCGCGGCGAGCCCGGCCAGCTCGACCGTGCCGGCGAAGCGCAGCCCTAGCGCCATCGGCACCGCGACAAATTTGCCGTCGGCATCTGCGGTCGGGATGCGCGGCATGATCTCGGGATCGCGGATCATCAGATGGTAGCCGCGCTCGGTTTCGAGCGGCACGCGGTCGCCGAGCGAAGCGGCGAGCGGCTTTGAATATGCCCCGGCGCAGACGATCGCGGCATCGGCCGGAAGCTCGCCGGCATCGGTCCGGATCGCGGTCAGCCGCCGGCCGTCGAGGCGGAAGCCGAGCGCTCGCGCCCGGACGATCTCGCCGCCCTGCCGCTGAAACTGCTCGACGAGCCGGGTGACGAGGCCGAGCGGGTTCTCGGTATGGCCGTTCTCGCGCACCAAGAGGCCGCGGACATAGTCGCGCGACAGGGTCGGCTCGAGCTGGCGCAGCTCATCGCCGTCGAATTCGTCGACGACGACCCCGTTTTCCCGTCGCAAGGCCCAGGCAAAACCGTCCTTCGCCAGCGCCTCGGCCGAGCGGTAGACGTAGAGATGGCCGCGCTGATGGATCAGGTCCTCGGCCCCGGCGTCCCTGGCGAGGTCGCGAACCAGCGGCAGGGTCGGCCCGACCAGCGGACGCAGGGCCTTCGCCTGGGCCCGCACCTTTTCCGGCGTGGCGGACCGCACAAAGCGGATCAGATACGGGAGGATTGCCGGCAGGTAGCTCCAGCGCAGTGCCAGCGGCCCCAGCGGGTCCATCAGCCAGCGCGGCACATTGCGGATCACCCCGGGCATCGCCATCGGGGTCACCGACGAGCCGTTGAAACACCCGGCATTGCCGAACGAGGCGCCCTCGCCGGGGTTGCCCGGCTCGATCAGGAACACGCTGTGGCCATCGCGCTGCAGCCAGCTCGCCGCGCACACCCCGACCATGCCGGCACCGATCACCCCGACGCGCCGCGCCATCGCCTGCCTCCCCAATAATCGGCGGCCAGCATGGCGAGACCGGGCAAAGGCCGCAACCCGGGAGCGGGTTTCAGCCCCCACCCCAACCCTCCCCCGCTTGCGGGGGAGGGAGTAACAAACCCTCCCCCGCAAGCGGGGGAGGGCAGGGTGGGGGCTGGGGCGGAAGGGTCAGGACGTGGTAGGCGAGGGCCGGTCGCGGCTGAACATCGCGTTGCGCACCTCCCACAATTCCGGATAGAGCGGGGCCTCGATCAGCTGGTTGGCGGCGGCCTTCAGGTATTGCAGACCCAATGACCCGCCGGTGCCGGGGGTGATGCCGATGACCCGCGACACCGTCGCGAGGTGGACGAAGCGCCAGCGGCGAAACGCATCCTCGAGATCCACCAGCTTTTCACCGAGTTGATACAATTCGGGAGCGCGTTCGCGGTCTTCGTAGACGTGCTGCCACGCCTCGAACACTGCGGCCGACCTTGTATACCGCGAGCTGTAGTCGCGGCGCCGCTCGATCCCGCTGAACGGCAGGCGCGCCATGTAGTCGACCGTCGCGTCGTAGATCGAGGGTGTCTGCAGCGCCGCCGCGATCGCCGCGCGGTCTTGCGGCGTCTCGGCCTGACCCGCTACCGAGAGGGTCCGCTCCCCGTCCGGCGTCAGCAGCACGATCGAGCGGTATTTCAGCCCGAGGCGGAACTCGAAGATGCGGTATTGCACCGACTGGAAGCCCGAGGCGCCGTCGCGGCCGACCGTCTCGCGGAACAGGAAGAACTCGTCCGGGGTCAGCGTCATCAGCACGTCCCACGAATGGATCAAGAGGTTCTGGATTTCGCTGACCCGCGATAACCGCTTGAAGGCCATCAGGCAATCCTTGCCGGAGTTCCCCGCCATCAGTGCCCTGGTGGCGCAGGCCAATTCGTGGATCGCGAGCTTGAACCACAGCTCGTGCGACTGGTGCATGATGATGAACAAAAGCTCGTCTTCCGATTGGGTGCGGGTGACCTGGGAAGACAGCAGTTTTTTGAGCTGCAGATATTTCGCGTAGGTATTGCGATCGGCGGCAGCGGCGGTACGCCTCATCGCCGTTATTCCAGCCGCGCCCCGTAGCGGTGGACATGATAGGGCGCGCGCGCCATGCCGGGACAGTGGCTGCCGACGACCGGCGCCAGCGCCTCGTATAGACGGCGGTTGTCGGCGTTGGCGGCGGCGAGCCGGTCGCGCGATGCCGCGGCGCGGTCACGCAGCCGCGCGAGATCGACGGTCAGGATGCGGCGGTGCTCGACGACCAGGCGGCCGCCAACCATGACGCTGTCGACGGCGGTGCCGTCCTCGCAATGGACGAACTGGTTGACCGGGTCGTTGAACGGCATCCAGTTCGGGTGATCGAGGTCGAGGAGCACCAGGTCGGCCTTGTAGCCGGGAGTGATGCGGCCGATGCGGTCGCCGAGCCCGAGGGTGCGGGCGCTGCCTTCGGTCGCCGCCAGGGCCGCCTCGCGCGTTGACAGCCAGCGCTCGGTGTCCGGCCCCTGCACCTTCGAGACGAACGATGCGAGCCGCATCGCCTCGTACATGTTCTGGTTGTCGGAGCACGACGCGCCGTCGGTGCCGATGCCGAGATTGACATGGGCGTCGAGCATCGCGCGCGCGTCGGCGAGCCCCGAACCGAGCCGCATGTTGCTGCCCGGGTTGTGTGCCACCGACGCGCCGTTTGGCGAGCCAGACGCCGTGCGCCACGGCGAAATGCGGCCCCAGGACGCCGAGCCGATCGAGATGCGCGGTCTGGGTCTGGCCGTAGAGCCGGATGCCGGTCACCGCCTGCACCTTCGACTCGGCGACATGGCTCTGCAGGCCGAGATCGAATTCGCGGGCCAGCGCGGCGCAGCCCAGGATGAACTCGTCGGAGCAATGGTGCGGGATCGTCGGCGCCACGGCGGGCCGGACAAGGTCGCGGTCGAACGACCAGTCGCGCAATATCGCGCGGATCGCGGCCAAGGTCGCCTCGCCCGGCGCCAGCCGCAAGGCGGCGACCGGCTCGCGCAATGAAGCGGGCAGCGCGTCGGCGAGGCCGGGGATGACCTCGAAGAAGCTGCGGTCGGCGACCATCGGCGCAATGACCGCGCGCACGCCGATTTCGGCATAGGCCGAGGCGACCAGCGCCATCCCGCCCTGGCTCGGCACCGGCCATTCGAAGAACAAATCGTAGCAGGCGGTGCAGCCCTTCAGCAGCATCTCGGCGGCGCCGAGCTGGGCCGAGAGCTGGATGTCCTCGGCGCCGCGATTGCCGCCGAGCCACGGCGCCGCGGTCAGCAATAATTCGAGCGTCCAGCGGTCGCCCATCCCCTTGGCAAGGTTGCCGTGGCTGTGGGTGTGGGCATTGACGAGGCCGGGATGAATGAGGCGGCGCGCGGCGGAGATCTCGCGCGCACCCTCGGGCGCCGGAGAGCCGGGGGCCCCGAGCTCGCGGATCGTATCGTCCTCGATCAGGATGTCGGCCGGCTCGGCCGTGCCGGCCCGAATGTCGAGGACCAACCCGCCGCGCAGGATCGTGTACGCCATCGGACAGCCTTCCTCGCTTATACCCAGCGCACCGGAGCGGGATATTGCGCCACAAGCGGGTCGGTGGTCAGCAGCGTAATGCCTTCGACAACGCTCTGTGCCACGAGAATGCGATCGAAGGGGTCCCGATGCAGCAGCGGCAGGCTAGCAACCGCCACGGCGTGCTCGCCGGTAATCACAAGCTCCCGATAGCCGTTATTCAACAAATTGCGTCTGAACAACGCCGCGTCGACGCGGAAATCAGGGCGTCTCAGCGCGCTCTTGATAGCGATCTCCCACAGGCTGGCGGCGCTGAACAGCAGCTCGTTACCCGTATCATCAATGAGCCGTTGCACCTGCCGCGGGAGGCGCGGCGATGGGCCCGCCGACCACAACAGCAGATGCGTATCGAGGATCAGTCTCACTTGCTGCCATAAAATATCTTCTCGATCTCATCCGCGAACATCGTGTCGAAATCGTCCGGCACCTCGATTTCGGGCATAAAGCCGAGCCGCTTCATCTCGCCGGCGGGCGGCGCATCAAGCGGCACAACCTTGACCAGCGGCTTGCCGGCCTTGGCGATGATGAAGGGCTCGCCTTTGGCCGCGCGGTCGACCAACCGAGAAAGATGGGTCTTGGCCTCGTGGATGTTGACGGTTCGCATCGCGGCCTCTCAACTAAACCAAATAAACTTAGTCTAACGTAGGGAGGGGCACAACGGCCGATGCTTGGATCGGCGACCTTGCGTCTTGGTTGCAGCAGCGACAAGATCGGCAATGTAACAGGGAGGATAAGCACATGCGACGCATCGCGATTCTCGCCGTCTGTTTCGGATTGCTCGCGGGTCCGGCGCTGGCGCAGAGCAAGGCGGCGATCCAGAGGCTCGAGGATCAATGGGCCGCGGCCTTCAACAAGGGCGACGCGGCAGCGGTGGCGGCGATGTATGCGCAGGACGCCTACGTGCTGCCCGCGGGTGATGCGATGGTGAAGGGGCGGGCGGCGATCGAAGCCCTGTGGAAGAAGGACATGAGCGCGCTCGGCGACGTCAAATGCACGACGCTCGACGTCAAGCCGCTGGGCGCCAGCGGGGCCGCCGAAATCGGCAACTGCTCGTTCAAGACGAAGGCTCAGCCGCCGCAGGACGGCGCCCTCAAATACGCCGTCGTCTGGCAGAAGGCGGGCGGCCAATGGAAGCTGCTCGTGGACATCTGGAACATGGATAAATAGGCGGCCCGCGCTTTCACACAAATCGTCATTCCCGCGAAAGCGGGAATCCAGGGTGACCGACGTGCCGTTTGCCCTGGACCCCCGATTGCGCGGGGGTGACGAAAAGCGAGCGGTCAGCCGGCCCTTTAATACCTGGCCGGCGCAGTCGCCAGTGATCTCGCCGTCCTCGAAGGCGCCGACATCGGCGCGATGGCGCGGCATCCCCGAGCCGTCCACCACGGCGCCGTTCTTGATCAGCAGGTCGAGCGCCATCACCAATCTCCTGATAGAGTGCGGCGAGCATGGCTCGAACCCCGGGAGAGGAAACGATGGCAAAGGGCATCCTGATCGCGGCGATGGATTTCTCGGCCGCCCCCGAAGACGAGTTCCACGATTGGTACGATCTCGAGCACATCCCGGAGCGGCTGGCGATACCAGGCTTCCTCAACGCACAGCGCTGGATCAGCGTTGACAACCCGAAGGTGTCACTGGCGACCTATGACCTCGACGAGGTCGGCGTGCTGCAGAGCCCGCCCTATCAGGCGATCGCCGGCGCCAATTCGTCGCCCTGGACCAAGCGCACCGCCCGCTTCCGCAAGGGGCTGATGCGCTTTGAGGGGACGCAGGTCTTTCCTGGCGACAAGACGGCGCCCGAGGCCGCCGCCCTCTTGCTGGTCGCGATGAACGTCGCGCCGGAGCACGAAAGCGAATTCAACGAATGGTACAACACCGAGCACATCCCGGCACTCGGCTCGGTGCCGGGCACGCTGTCGGCCCGGCGCTACCGCGGCACCGGCGCGACGCAGCGCTATGCCGCACTCTATCACCTGGCCTCGTCCGACGTGGTGAGCTCGGCGGCCTGGAAAACCGCCGCCAACACGCCGTGGACCGAGAAGCTGCGGCCGCATTTCCGCGACCATCTGCGCTTTGCGTGTGCTCGCTACAGCCGTGCCTGATGGAGCGTTATCGCTTCTAATCCGAGACCCCGCCTCGTCACCCCCGCGGAAGCGGGGTCCAGGGCCAGCGGCACCGCGGTTCGCCTGGATTCCCGCTTTCGCGGGAATGACGAACCCAGATACCGCCCTACCACAGCTTGGGCCAGGCGTCGGCCGGGGGGAGTGGGTTGAAGTTGAGCGGGCTGTCGCTTTCGATCTGCTCGCGGCTCGGCACTTGCGAGGCATCCCAGCCGCCGCCCAGCGCCTCGATCAGCGCGACGCTGGCAACCAGGCGGCTCTGGCGCACGGTGAGTGCTGCCTGGGCATTGGTCAGCGCGGTCGTTTGGGCGACGACGACAGAGGTGTAGGCCACCGTCCCGGCCTTGTACTGGTTGGTGATGATCCGCTCGGCCTCGCGCGAGGAGGCGACCGCGATGTCCTCGGCGGCGGCCTGTTCGGCCAGGATGCGCAGCGCGGCGAGCTCGTCCTCGACCTGCTGAAACCCGCTGAGCACGACCTGCCGGTAATCGGCGATTGCGGCATCGAGAAGCGCGCGGTCCTGTTCGACCAGGGCGTGGCGGGCGCCGGCGTCGAAAACCGTCTGCGCGATGGTCGCCCCGACCGACCACATCCGGCTGGCGGTATTGAAGAGGGTGCCGATCATGGCGGCCGAGACCCCGTAATCGGCCGACAGCGTGACGGTTGGGAAGAAGGCCGCCTCGGCGACGCCGATCTGGGCATTGGCGGTCGCCATGCGGCGCTCGGCCGCAGCGATGTCCGGGCGCCGCTCAAGCAAGGTCGACGGCAGCCCCGCCGGGATGTCGGGCAGGGCGGGCACGCTCGCGACCGGGGCGATGGTCAGATCGGCCGGAGGCTTGCCGATCAGGACGGCGATCGCGTGTTCGAGCTGGGCACGAAGAATTCCGGTGGCGATCGCCTGGGCCTGCGTGCTTTCGAGCTGGGTGCGCGCCTGCGCCACGTCGGAGGCCGCGGCGATCCCGGCATTGTATTGGTTCTCAGTGATGCGCAGCGATTCGCCGTAGGCCGCGACCGCGGCGTCGAGCAGCCGCTTCAGTTCGTCGGTGACGCGCAGCTGCATGTAGTCGCTCGCCAGCTGGCCCTGTGCGGCCAGGCGCGCATTGGCGACATCGCTGGCGTCGGCCTGCGCGGTGGCGACATTGCCCTCGACGGTGCGGCTCACCTTGCCCCACAGATCCGGCACCCAGCTTGCCGCCGCCGAGATGCTGAAGAGGTTGCCGATGCGTCCGGTGTTGCCGCCGGAAACGCCGGTCGTTCCGACCCGTCCGCCGCTCGTGCGCGAGCGTTGCGCTTGGGCATTAATCGTGGCCGTCGGGAAGAACCCGGCGCGGGCCTGGGCGACGATCGCCTCGGCCTGGCGGAACGCGGCCTCGGCCGCTTTCAGGTTCTGGTTGGAAATGTCGATCTGCCGTTCGAGGCCATCGAGCGCCGGGTCGCGGTAGACCGACCACCATGCGCCCCGGTCGATCGCATCCGCCGGCCGCGCCACCTGCCAGTTGGCCAGGGGTTGGGCGGTCGGGGTTGCGGAGGCCTCCTTGTAGGCGGCCGGGACCGGCGCCGCGGGACGCTGGTAATCCGGCCCGACGGTGCAGGCGGCGACCGCCGTTAGTAGTGTCATCCCGGCGAAGGCCGGGATCCACTTCCGGACATGCACCCTCTCCGCCCTCGGGGGCGGAGAGGGTAGGGGTGAGGTGGGGGATTCCAGAGCGTCGGCAGCTACCCACCTCACCCTCCCCATCGCTCCGCGATGGGTCCCCTCCCTCTCCCCCCTGAAGGGCGGAGAGGGCACCAAACAACCCCGAGGCTCGTCGTCGCTGGGGGTCATTCGCCGGGTTGGGGGATATGGCCGGGGCGCTGGCGCCCGGCGCGGTGCCGCAGGGCCCATAGCCGCAAGCGGTCGAGATAGAGATAGATCACCGGGGTCGTGTACAAGGTCAACGCCTGGCTGACCAAGAGCCCGCCGACGATCGAGATGCCGAGCGGCCGGCGCAGCTCGGCACCCTCGCCGAGACCGAGCGCCAGCGGCAGGGCGCCGAGCATCGCCGCCAGCGTCGTCATCATGATCGGGCGGAAGCGCAACAGCGCGGCCCGGTGGATCGCCTCGCGCGGGTCGAGACCCTCGCTGCGCTCGGTGCCGATCGCCACGTCGATCATCATGATCGCGTTCTTTTTGACGATGCCGATCAACAGGATGACGCCGATCAGCGCGATGATGCTGAATTCGATGTTGAACAGCATCAGCGCCAGCACCGCGCCCACCCCGGCCGAGGGCAGGGTCGAGAGGATCGTGATCGGGTGGATGTAACTCTCATAGAGCACGCCCAGCACGATGTAGACGGCGAGCAGCGCCGCCGCGATCAGGATCGGCTCGTTGGCGAGCGCCTGCTC
>WNFF01011687.1_pt1 | contig 14409 bp, 14 predicted proteins | sample 5400441 | NCBI WGS metagenome assembly WNFF01 (sample SAMN13153345, study PRJNA577476) | soil metagenome | isolation source: 120 cm saprolite under Douglas fir tree site 2 hole 3 replicate 1 | place: USA:California | collected 2015-04-18 | reverse complement strand
CTTGGTGCGGACGATTGACTGGACCAGGGATCCCGCCGACGCGGAGACGTTCCATGCCATCCCCCTGACCGGCCGCAACAATGAACTTCTTGGCATCTTTTTCGTCGGCAGTTCGCGAAAAGAGCTGGTGATGTTGACCCGCCAAATCCTGAAAATTGCCGGCGCGGTTGCGGCTGCCGCGCTCTTGATTGGGTTGCTCGTCAGCTTCTGGGTTTCCGCGCGAATCACCAGACCGGTCGAAGAACTTGCCGAAGGCGCCCGTGATGTAGCCAGCGGAAGATGGGATACGCACATCGAGGTTCACGGGCGCGACGAGATCGGCCAGCTCGCCGAAGCCTTCAATCACATGACGCAAACGCTTGCGGCGCAGAAGGAACGCCTGGTGCAGACCGAGCGCGTTGCTGCGTGGCGCGAACTGGCGCGGCGCCTCGCGCACGAGTTGCGCAATCCGCTCTTTCCCATGCAGATTACCGTCGAAAATCTACAGAAAGCCCGCCAGCTCGACGCCGAGCAGTTCCTGGAAGTCTTCCACGAATCGACGGCAACTTTGAAAGCGGAACTTGCCAATCTCAATACCATCGTTGGCCGGTTCAGTGATTTTTCAAAGATGCCCGCGCCGCACTTTGTTCGTGTGAATGTGAATGAAGCGCTGCGCAACGCGGTGCGCCTCTTCGAGCCGCAGTTCAACGAAGTCGGCAAGCCCACGATCACGCCGGAGTTGTTCCTGACCGAACCTCTGCCCGATATCGACGCGGACCCTGACTTACTCCACCGTGCGTTTCAGAATCTCGTGCTGAATGCGCTGGATGCCATGCCTGCCGGAGGGACGCTTACCCTGAGAACGTCGGAACAGGAAGGCAATGTGCGCATCGAAATGGCCGACACGGGCAAAGGCCTGACGCCGGAGGAGTGCTCGCGGCTGTTCACGCCGTATTACACCACGAAGTTGCAAGGGACAGGGCTAGGGCTCGCTATCGTGCAGTCGGTGGTCAGCGATCACCGCGGCACCATTTCCGTGACCAGCGACGAAGGCCGCGGCACGGCTTTTCGAATCGATCTTCCGCAGCGCCAAGCCGGTCGTGCCGCGACGCCGCGCGAAGCGCCGCCAGAGTCCAAAAGCACGCCTTCAACTTTGGCCGCGGCTTCCGACTAACGATTCACGAGGGACCGAAGCTTGCCCCGCAAAGCTCATCTTCTCATCGTCGACGACGACCACAACACGCTGGCATCGCTTTCCCGCGCCTTCCGGCTGGCAGGACACGAAGCCACCGTTTGCGACAACGCGGCCCGTGCCGTGGACCTCCTCCGCGCGCAAACATTCGATGTGATTCTTTCCGATGTGGTGATGCCCGGCAAGAGCGGCTTGGAATTGCTCGAGGATCTGAAGAAAGCGGGCGTGAAGACGCCGATCGTGCTCATTTCCGGTCAAGCAAATATCGAGATGGCGGTGAAGGCTACGAAGCTGGGCGCGCTTGATTTCTTGGAAAAGCCGCTTTCCACCGAGAAACTGCTCGTGACAGTGGAAAATGCCCTGCGGTTGTCGCGGCTCGAAGAGGAAAACCGCGAGCTGCGCCAACGCTTGGGAAAGCACGAACTGGTGGGTTCCGGTCCGGCGATGAATAAGTTAATGGCCCAGATTGATCGTGTGGCCGCAAGCGAGACGCGTGTCTGCATTCTTGGAGAAACCGGTACGGGCAAGGAGTTGGTCGCGCGCGCGATCCATGAAAAATCGCCGCGGCAGGAGCGCCCGTTCATCACGCTGAACTGTGCGGCGGTGCCTGCGGAATTGATTGAATCGGAACTTTTCGGGCACGAAAAAGGCGCTTTCACCGGCGCCGCCGTCAGGCATCTGGGCAAATTCGAACAAGCCCATGGCGGAACTCTTTTTCTGGACGAAATCGGTGACATGCCCGTCGCGATGCAGGCGAAGTTGCTGCGCGTGCTGGAGGAAGGCGAGGTTGAGCGCGTCGGCGGCGACAAGCCAATCAAGGTGAATGTGCGCGTGGTGGTGGCCACGCACCGCAACCTGGAAGATCTCGTGAAGCAGAACGCCTTCCGCCGCGATCTTTTTCACCGCATTTATGTCTTCCCGCTGATGCTGCCTCCCTTGCGCGAGCGCCCGGAGGATTTTCCCGGCTTGGTTGCGCATTTCGCGCGCCAGGTGGCATCGCAAAACGGCTGGAAAGAAAAGATCTTCGCTGAAGAGGCCATCGGCGAATTGCGCAAATACGGCTGGCCTGGAAATGTCCGCGAATTGCGCAACGTCGTGGAACGTCTCATCTTGCTCGCTTCGGACGAAGACGTCGCGGCTGCGGATGTCCGCCTCATTCTTCCCACTTCCGACTCTCCAACTGGCGGACCATCAGCTTCCTCCGACGGAAATTCAACGGGCACGCTCGCCGAGCGCACCGAGGCATTCGAAAGGGAAGCGATGCTTGGCGAAATTCGACGCCACAATTTCCATATGACGAATGCAGCTCGGGCATTGGGCCTCGAGCGCAGTCACCTTTACAAGAAGTGCCAGCAGTTGGGAATCGACCTGCAGTCCCTCCGCAAGCCAGAATAAGCAACCAATCCGAATTGTGTCTGTAAGTTGTTGAAAACAGGCGCAATTTTTCTCTTGACAAAATAGCGATATGTAATACGATATTTGCAGATTGCAATAAGTGAGTCCTCCATGAAACTTGGCGACAAACTCCGTTCCCTCCGCGCTGTCGAAGGTTCCCTCCGTGGCTTGGGCCGTTCCATGACTCAGCAGGAACTGGCCACTGCGATGAGGATCGAGATCGGCCGCGGTTTGAGCCAGGCCTATCTCTCGCAGATCGAGAGTGGCGCCCGGCCCCATCTGACACACACAACGCGCGAGCTTCTGGCGCGGTTCTTCCGCGTCTATCCAGGTTTTCTGGTGGACGACCCGGAAGGCTATACGCCGGGACTGCAGTCTGAATTGCGTGCCATCGACGCGAAAGTTGATTCCTGGCTTTTTGCCGGCGCCGAACAGTTCACTGCTGATCCCGTCCTTCAGCGCGCACTTTTGGCAATCGCGGAACATGAAGACTCTCGCCGGGCGATTTTGCTCCTGGCGGAAATTCTTCGGACACCCGACCTGGCTGAGCGCCTCGGAGAAGTCTTGCATCACGGCAATCAGCAGAATGGGGGACAGAAGGGCAGCGGCCATCCGCCGCCATCCACTTCTCTCCGCAACTGGGCCGTGTCGACCCCGGGAGGGTCGAAGTAGCACCTAGCAGGGTCTCCGTCTCGAATTCCGGCTCGCGCACGAAGTGCGCTCGAGGTGTGCCATGACCTGGTCTGACTTTTATCTCTTCTGCTTCATTGTCGGCTTCTCTTTGAGCGTGCTCTCGTTTCTCGCTGGCGCCGTTCACATCCACCTGCCGTTTCGTCTGCATCTGCCGTTTCACGGCGGACATCACGCGGGTGGTCTCCCTACTGGCGGCCACGCGCATGGCGCGGGTGGTGCAAAAGGTGGATCGGTGCGTGCCGGCGGCCACGTTTCCTGGTTCAACGCGTCAACCGCGATGGCTTTTCTCGCCTGGTTCGGAGGAACGGGCTACATCCTTACCAAGTACTCGCGATTTGTGGCGCTGGCGGCTCTCGGCCTTGCGACACTCGCAGGCCTCTTCGCCGGCTTGTTGGTCTTCAAGTTCATGGTGAAGCTCAAGCGCGCCAGCGATTCGCATCTGGACGACGCCGACTATCGGCTAGAAGGTTCCATCGGAACAATCAGTGTGCCGATCCGTGAGAACGGCACCGGCGAAGTGATCTTTGTGCTCGGCGGCGTGCGGCGGAGCACGGGCGCGCGCGCCGAGGATGGCAAGCCGATCCCAAGAGGCGCGGAGGTCGCCATCGAGCGCTACGAAAATGGCATTGCCTACGTGAAGCCATGGGAGGAGTTCACCAGCTAGTTTTGGTGATCTTCGCTCAGAAGTGGTTACGAGAGTTTCTCGGACTGATGCACGACGCAAACAGTCCGGACGGAGTGCAAAGAGGAGGTTCTTATGTTTGGGCTGCCAACAGAAGTTGTGGTCTGGTCTGGGCTACTCGTTCTCGCGATTTTTCTTATCATGGCCATGATTGCGAAGATGTTTCGCAAGGCGGGGCCGCATGAAGCGCTGATCATCTACGGCATGCGCGGTACGCGCATCGTCAAGGGCGGCGGCACGATCATTTTCCCGATGGTCGAACAATGCCGTGAACTCTCGCTGGAGTTGATGTCGTTTGACGTCGCTCCGCAGCAGAGCCTCTACACGCAGCAAGGCGTGGCTGTCACCGTCGAAGCGGTCGCGCAGATCAAGGTGAAGTCCGACCCGGAGTCGATTCGCACCGCCGCGGAGCAGTTCCTGACGAAGCGGCCGGAACAACGCGAAGGGTTGATTCGCCTGGTAATGGAAGGCCATCTCCGCGGCATCATCGGTCAGCTCACAGTCGAGCAGATCGTGAAGGAACCTGAGATGGTTGCCGACCGCATGCGTTCCACCAACGCCAGCGACATGAACAAGATGGGGCTCGAGGTTGTGAGCTTCACGCTCAAGGAAGTGCGCGACAAGAACGAATACATCACCAACATGGGCCGGCCGGACATTGCGCGAATCAAGCGCGATGCGGAAGTGGCCGCCGCCGAAGCCGATCGCGACATTGCCATCAAGCGTGCTGAGTCCCAGCGCGCCTCAGCCGTTGCCAAGGCGCAAGCCGACCAGGAGCGCGTCGCTGCAGAAACCGCTTCTCTTGCCAAGCAAGCCGAAGCCGAGCGCGACCTGGACATCAAGAAGGCCAACTACCTCGAAATGACGAAAAAAGCTCAGGCGACCGCCGACAAAGCGTATGAAATTGAAACCAACGTCATGCAGCAACAGGTCGTTGCTGAATCTGTGAAAGTGCAGCAAGTCGAGCGCGAAGCTCAAGTGAAAGTGCAGGAAGCGGAAATCGAGCGCCGCGAACGAGAGCTCATCGCCACCGTACTGAAACAGGCGGAAATCGAGCGCCAGCGCATCGAAACGCTAGCCAGCGCCGAGCGCCAACGATTGATGACCGAAGCTGAAGGCCGTGCCTCTGCCATACGCGCGCAGGGTGAAGCCGAAGCCGAGATCATCTTCAAGAAGGGCGAAGCCGAGGCCAAGGCCATGAACGTCAAAGCGGAAGCTTTCCAGGAATACAACCAGGCTGCCGTGCTCGACAAACTCATCACCGGACTGCCGGAAGTAGTGCGCGCTCTCAGTGAGCCGCTCAGCAAGGTGGACAAGGTGACCATCGTTTCCACGGGTAATGGCGATGCCGCCGGCGCTTACAAGCTCACCGGGGACATCACCAGGATTGCCGCGCAGGTGCCCGCCCTCTTTGAAGCGCTCTCCGGCATGCAAATGTCGGAACTGCTCAGCAAAGTGCGGCTGATCGGCGACAAAGCGCCGAAGCCGGAGCCGCCCCAAGCCCCGATCAAGAGGGCGTAACGATCGCTTCCGCCCCGGTGGGTTTGTGAGAACCCACCGGGGCGCCCAATGGTCTCGGGGGATGGCCATGAGCATGAAAGAAAAGCTTCTACTCCTTTGGCTTCTTGTAGTGGTGGTATTCAGTCTTGTATTTCGCCACTTTTTGGCAAGCACGATCTATGCGCTTGGCAGGGCCGTCGCGTTAAATCTCGTTTCTTTGCCGTGCCTTGCAAAGTTTGCCGCGGGAATTTCCGGCGTGCATCTCTCGCTCTGATTCAGCTTACGGGGCTGGCGGGCACGCTCGATTGTCTTTACAGGACTTAAGTGGTTCGCATCTTTTGGTTCTTGAAAGGAGATTTATCATGGGACTTTTAGAACGAGTAAGCACTTTGATTCGCGCAAATATCAATGACATGGTCGATCGCGCCGAGGATCCGGAAAAAATGATCAAACAGGTGATTCTCGACATGGAGAATCAGTACCTCCAGGTCAAGACGCAGGTGGCCGTTTCCATCGCCGACCAGCACATGCTGGAAAAAAAGTGGCGCGAGAACGAAGACTCCGGGAAGGACTGGATGCGCAAGGCAGAGACCGCCGTGGACAAGAGCCAGGATGACTTGGCCCGTGCCGCGCTCGACCGCTTCCAGACCTCGCTGCGGCTGGCGCAAAGCTACCGCGAACAAGTGGACGACCAGAGGGCTCAGGTCGAAACGCTGAAGGGGGCGCTCGTGAAACTCGAACAAAAGCTCGGCGAAGCGAAGTCCAAACGCGATCTGCTTCTCGCGCGCCATCGGCGCAGCATTGCTCTGGGCAAAGCGGCGCGCGCGCAAACCGCCATGGGCGACAACTCCAAGAGCGCCACTTTCGACCGGCTAAAGGACCGCGTGCATCACACCGAAGCGGTCGCCACCGCCGAAGTCGAGCTCTTGACCGACGATGTCGGCGAGAAGCTAACGCGTCTGGATCGCGACGCGGAGGTCGACCGCCTCCTCGCCGATTTGAAAGCCCGCCGCGGTTTGCCAGCGTAGAATTCGGGGCGTTCCTCAGAATTGCGGGGGCGTTATATATCGGTGGTAGGCGCTTCACGCCAGAGGTGAGTCAAGACGCCCCTGCGGGACGGTAGGCACCGAAAATGCGTGTCTAAGTTCCCGCTTTAAGTCGGGAAGGATATTAAGATGCACGCTTTTCTTTCGTCGCTCGGGCATTTGTTTTGGAAGTCGCTGACCAGTTTGGTTGGCGGATGGATGGGTACAACTCTGTTGGCATTGGCTTTGGGCATTGTCAACTATTGGGTTGCGCCATGGATTGACGCGAAGCTTCACGGAGGAATGGCCGTGAAGGATCGTAGGCTAACAGGAAGTCTTATTATTACTGGAACTACGTGGCTGCTACTCTTTGGAATAAGTGTTATCCATACAGTCTATACAGAACATACGAATCTGGTTTTGAAAAATCAAGCACTAGCCGAAGCAAATCGGCAATTCAGCGGTCAAATCGATGCCCTCAGTACTGAACTGCAAAAAGAAAAGCAAGAGAACGCGGCACTAAAGGAGCAAGTTCCCAGCGAGACTAGTCTTAAGATCCGCGCATTTCGAGCGGCGAACGAATACGAGCGCTTGTTCCGCAGAAGGGCGAAAGATGCCCCGACGTGCAATCAAACATCAACGATGTCGCCAGAAGAACAAAGAGCGGCTATAGAGCCGTGCAATAAATATATGTTTGAGACAAATATAGAGAATTGTGCGCCACACGCCTCTTGGTGTGGGATTACGGTTTCGGTACAACTTAGAGCCTTTGCCGCTCGCCTAGACGCAAACGACAATGTAAAGCGTTAGGCAACTTTGGCAGTGACGTTCTTATATTCGAGGTTTGGCGGCAGAATTAATTTGGTAACCGTATCGCGGAATGAAACTGATTCATGCGATCGTTAGAGCGAAATGTCGTTTCGTCTTCTCTGAGCTCGCCTCACCTTGGCGTCTGCCACGCGAATGATGAGACGCTTCCCCAGTGCCCGCGCTGCCCGAGCAATCGTATCGAGCGTCACAGAGACGTTTTGAGGGTCCAGCAGGCGATCCAGCTGTGACCGGCTCGTTTGAAGCTGCTTGGCCATCGCCTGTTTGGTCTTTTGCTTTTCACGCATGGCCTGTTTAAGTTGCCACGCCAGTACCCGTTTGATGGCGACAGCTTCTACTTCTTCCCGGATTCCTTCTTTATCGAGAAAGCTGTCAAAGGTCGAACCACTGTGGTCCGTTTTCTTGCGATTTTTTCTTGCGTTCATGGAAGTCCCCTTTTGTGCTTGTTCTTGTTGTTCCTCGCCAGATCCAAATCCTCGTCCGGTGTCTTCTGTGTCTTCTTGATGAATCCATGCAGCAAGACCATCCGGCCCAACTTGTCGATATAGAAAAGCACCCGCGCGATTCGGTTCTGTCTCAAGTTCGTTCGCACTTCAAAGATGCCGTCTCCCAATGGCCTGCAAGCCGGCATCCCGATGGGCCAGCCGAACTCCACTGTCTTGATGTCCTCCCCGATGCGCTTGCGATCCTCGGGTGATGGCAGACCTTTCAACCAATCCCGCAAAGGCTCTCCACCTGCCTCGGTGCGGAAGAAGATCGCCGGAACCCGCTTGCCCTGTCTTTCGAGTGCGTGAGACTGGGTGTCTATGTTCGCTGGGGATGACTTGGGCTTTTTACCCACCCAAGTAGTGTACCATATACGGTACATTCGAGCAAGCAGAGCGAGATGCCATTCGCCGCGTGCGGTGCGGCGTGCTAGCGGGCTTGCGCCGAGGCGAGTCCCTTGCGCTTCAGGGGTTTCCAGACAACGTCGCCGCGTAGGTACTGCCAAAGGCCCTGCAGCCTCCAGATCATGTGCAATTGCCGGTAAGGAAAATGTTCGAAGAAGCAGTAGCTGACGAGCCGCGCTACATCTTGCCAGTCGTTGTACCGCTTGTAGGTAATCTCTTCTTGCAAAACGGAACCGATGGAGATCACCGTCGCAAACGCATATCCGAATATGAGGAATTGCAGGAAAAATTCCCGGCTCAGCACTCCCAGGCACGCAGCGAGAATGATGGTTATGATCCCCATAATCTCGACGACAGGTGCGAACAGCTCAAACAGCCACAAATAAGGGAGAGCAAAGCAACCGATCCTGCCGTAACGCGGCCGGAAGAGCATATCCCGGTTTGGCCAGAGCACGTCCAACAAACCCTTCTGCCAGCGTGCTCGCTGCCTGCCCAGCGATTGCAGGTCCGAGGGGACTTCTGTCCAGCACATGGGATCAGGAACAAAGTGGATGCGGTAGTCCACACCTTTTTCCAGCAAGTGCCGGTGCAAACGCGCCACCAGGTCGAAATCTTCGCCAATCGAGCGCGAACGATAACCGCCGACGGCGCGCACCAGATCCGTTCGAAATACGCCGAATGCCCCGGAAATGATCGTCAGCATGTTTCCCTGCCCCCATGCTTCTCTGCCGATCAAGAACGCGCGCAGATACTCAATGACCTGGATCACCTCAATGCTCTTGCGCGGCAAACGCACACGCCTCAGATGGCCTCCTTCGATTTCCGACCCATTCAAGACGCGGATGATCCCTCCCACTGCCACGATGCGTTTCGGGTCCGCCATGATCGGTAACATGATTCGCAGCAGCGCGTCGCGCTCGAGGACCGAATCGGCATCCACTATGCACACGTACGGTGAGGTCGCCGCGTTCAAACCCGCGTTCACCGCATCCGCTTTGCTGCCTCCGGATTCCTTGTCAACGACCAACAGACTTGCGTTTACCTCGCTGCGGTACAAGCCCCGCACTGGCGCGCTCTCCGCTTGTGGTATGTACACCGCCCGGACCGGCCGAAGCAGGAACTCTTCCCGCATCTCATCCAGCGTGCGGTCTTCCGATCCATCGTTGACGACGATGACCTCGAGTTGCGGGTAATCCAGCTCCAGGAGGTTTCGCACCGCCACTCGAATGGATGCCTCCTCGTTGTGCGCAGGGGCAATGACCGTGATGGGCGGTGCCAGCGGCGATGCTTTGAACCAATCCAATGGATGGCTTTGCAGCCTCCGCTGGTGCGCAGCACTCGTCTTCAGCGCGACAATCAACATCGTCAGGTACGCTAAATTGCTGGCCAGGTAATACCAGAAGAGCGTGTGATTCGAAATATCCAGCAGATGAGTCATGACAGGAACGCCGATTTCGCCGGGCCACTCTCCACCAGCGCGGGTTCTTCTGCCAGCAGCACTCCCGTCTGAAGTATTTTCCGCAGGCTCGATTTCTCATTCTCGCTTCCCGGTGAAGAGGCCTGAAGTTCCTCTTCCAGTTTTCCTCGCAAGCCGGCATTTTCGAGTGCGCTCAAATAAGCCTGCAGCCCATAGCGGTCTTGCGTCTCTATCACTTTTTGGAAAATCGGAGCCATCTCCGTCTTCAGTTTTACGAGTGCCTCCGCCGCGCGCAAGCGCACCAGCCGGTGCGAATCAGTCAGCCCCCGGATCAGATCTGGAATCGCGCGGGGTTCGCAGAGTCCGCCCAGGCTTATAATCGCGCGCAGCCGCACAAACCATACGGGATCTCCCACCAGCTCGTTGAGAACGTCGAAGGCCAGCCCTCGTTCCGCGTGAGCCATCGCCCGGGCTGCCGCGGCGCGCAATTCATCGAGGTCGTCTCCCACGAACTGCAGCAGGTCCAGGCTGAGCGATGGAGTGGCCACTTCGCCCAGCACGCGGCCAAGCACTTCACGCAGTGGGCCCACGGCGTGTTGCACATAGGGAATCAGCATCTGGGGGCGCTCCGCGCAACACTGGATGAGTGCGCTTTGCAGCGGCAGCGTCGGCACGCACAATCCTCTCTCGCCCACCCAGCCAAGGATCTCCTCCGCCGCTTGTGGAGCGGCCGTCCGCCCCAGGCCTCGCAGCGCCGCCAGCCGTATTTCCAGGTCGCGGTCGCGCAATCCTTCCGCCAGCGCTGAGATGCCTTCCAGCGCGCGCGTTTGTCCCAGCGCCACCAGCGCCCGCATGCGCCGCCAGCCGGTGAGTTTCCGGGCTTCAAAAATGCGTTTTTCGATGAGCCCGCTTTCCCGCAGAAATTTCAGCAATTGCGCCGACTCTTCTGCTCCCGCCCCTTCGAGCGCGTCCAGCGCAATGCTCTCGACAATCCGCCGGTCGAAGGATTTCTGGCGCCACGTCTCGTATGGAATCTTCCCGGAAACCAGCCGGTCCCAATCCTGGCGCAATTCGAAGACGCGTGCGTCGCGCTTCGCGAAATACCGCTTTCGGTACATCCGCCGAAACAAAATAAACCCCAGCAACAGCCCATTCGCAACGATCGCCGCGACGATGGCCTTCAGCACCAACGCTGCCGGCCCTAGCCTCCAGAGCCTTTCAAAAATGGATTCCATAACTCAATCCGAAACTTGTGTCCGTTCTGTCCTGGGTGCGTTTCTGATACGAGGCGTAGCCCGTGACGTCTTGCCGGGCTTTAATCTGGAACCGCAATCCGCCGCCGTAGGTTTGTGAAGCGAATCTCCCGATCTGATCTATTTGCGCGAAATCCTCCGTGCCGGCAGCGAAGAATACGCTTCCGGAAAGCCGCTTCTCTCCCCAATTCGCCAGAGGAAATCCCATCCGCGTCATTCCGGAAGGCCGCCATTCCGCGCCGGTCCCCGAAAATGCGCTGCGCACCCCCGTGGCTCCCAGCGACAGCGTGAAATCCTTCGGGAGGTAGATAATTGTCGTGCCGTTCAGCGTCAGAATCCGGGACGCCTGATACCAGTACCAATGTTGCCCGTAGACAAATTCCACCCCGCGCAGAAAATTCGTCTCGCTGGCCTTCCATCCATGGTTGATGTCAAAAAAAAACTCGCTCTTCGGGATCACCGCGTTGTCATGCCCGGCTGCGCCGCCAACCGTCAAAGCCCCCCATCGGGGCAGGCGCCCCGTAATGGCGCCTGAAAACTTCCCTGCGCGGATTCCTGCTCGCTCGTAGAAACTTCCCGCGAAGCTAGTGGCCCAGTGCGGCGTCCACTGTGAGACCAGGCTGACCCATCCGTCGTGATTGGCACTCGTGAAGTTAAAGAGGTCGTTGTCCTGGCCGAAGCGCATTTCGTGTCTCGGCTCGCCGCGGACGGAAATCAACCCGGCGCGCGCTTCCATGCTGGCGGGGTCCAGATTCAGCGCTTTCTGAAATTCCACTCGGGCTTCGTTTCGTTCGCCCATGGCGCGTAGCGCCCGCGCTCGTGCCGCGCGCAGGTCCGCGCGTTTCGGGTCAAGCTCCACGGCACGGTCCAGTGCCCGCAAGGCATCTTCTAATCTCTCTTCGCGCAAATACACGCCCGCCAGCCCCATCCAGTTATCCGGATCGTTCCGAGCGGACTTCAGGATTTCCAGGTATTCCTTTTCCGCGCCCGCCAGGTGACCGGACCACGTCAGAACGCGCGCGCGCCACGCACGCACGTCCATGTCTTGCGGAGCCCGGGCGAGTTCGCGTTCGACAATTCTCATTGCCGAATCCCAGTCTCTCGCCACGGCATATGCCCTTACCTCTGCTTGCCAGTCGTGACGCTGCTCTTGTGTGCGCATCGGCGAGCCCCAAAGCGATGCTCCAGCGAGAAACATGAACAGTCGGAGCAACCGAAAGTTAAACGGTTTCTGGACAACCGGGCTCGCTTTATCCTCCAATGTATATTCTTCACACACGGCGATATTCGCTTTTAGAGCAATAGGCAGTCCATTCCCCTATAAAAGCTCTGCAATCTGTATAATCTAAGTGGTCTCTTATCTTTTACTTGCAAAGCTATTAGTTTGAAACGAGGGGAGTGTGTTCCTTGGAGGGACACATCCCTGAATTCGGACCAAATTGGTACAATCACTGTCTCGATTTTAGATTCAGCTTGTCGGATCAAGTCTTGCGCGCCACGGATTGCTTCTATTTTTGGGGAATGAAGTCGGCATGAATTCACTGTTCATCGCTGCTCCGGCGGCGCTGGCGACACTGGGAGCCATCACTTACGGTGCCGTTCATCCGCGCTCGCAGCTTTTTGGCCGTACGATCTGCCGGACCAATTCACCGCTTAAGCTGGCCATCACGTTTGACGATGGCCCGAATCCAGCGATCACACCCAAGCTGCTCGATCTTCTCGACCGTTTCAACGCTAAGGCGACATTTTTCCTGATTGGCCGATACGTGCGCGAATGTCCTGAGTTGGTTAGAGAAACTATCGCGCGTGGGCACACTGTTGGAAATCACACGGAGACGCACCCGAATCTTTTGTGGCTGACACCCACACAAGTGCGCGTTGAGCTGCGCCTCTGCCACGACGCGATTTCCAGTGCGCTGGGCTCGCCGCCAAAGTGGTTTCGCCCGCCCTTTGGGATGCGAAACCCTTGGGTCATTCCGGCGGCCCGCGAGCTGGGCTACCGCACCGCCACGTGGACTCTGATTCCCGGTGATTGGCAGGAGAAACCGGTGGAATGGCTGATTCTGCGAATGCAGCCGATTACGCAGCATGCCCAGCAGAGCTTGGCCAATGGCTCCAGCTCATCCGTTGAAGGCAGCGGCACCGGCGATATCCTCTGCCTCCACGACGGCGCGCATCGCCAAATGAATGGCGACCGCTCCCGGACGCTGGCTGCTCTCGAGCATTGGCTGCCGCGCTGGCGTGACCTCGGCCTCGAATTTGTTACAATCGGAGATGCGGTGTGCACACCCGCCCCTTAATCATGGACGAACGCGCGTTTTACACGGAAAAAGAAGAGACCCGCAAAGTGAAGCTGGTCTGTCCGAGCTGCCGCGGTGAATTCGAGGCTCCCGTCCGGTGGAAGGTCTGCCGGAAGAAAAGGGAATTGCCGCGCGGAATCGGCGAGGAAGACAGACGAAAGTTTGCGAAGGCCAGTTCCTACATGGTCCGGCTGGATGACCTGGTGGCTTGCTATAAGTGCCGGAAACGTTTCGAATTGACCGGCCAGTCCACGGTTCTCATCAACGATAATCTCGGCGATCCCAACGCCGATCCGGAAAACTTCGGCAATCGCTGAGGCAGTTGTCAGTTCTTAGTTTAAGTGAACCCAAGATATCCGAATACTTCTTCAATGTTCAGGGCAACTCGCTGGTAAGCGGGTTGAACAAAGCAGGAAGGCCGGTTTCCTTTCCGATTTCATTCTTTCTGGAATGAAAAACTCACACGTTTCCATTGGGGATTTGTAGCAGCTTCCAAGAACTAACGACTAAAAACTTATAACTAAAAACTGTTCAAATCTCCGGATACATCTCAAAAAAGGCTTCGATCGACTGGCGGAATGTGTTCTCGATTTCTTCTTTGCTGCCCTCGATTAAGTGCATGGCCACCCGCGCTGTGCGGCCGTTCTTCAGCACCACCGTCGCGTCCTTCACTTCGCCAAGTTCTTCCTCCGGCAGCAACCTCATCCCGTAAATTAACGCCAGCTTCGCCATGCGTTTCTCCTCACTCCTCTTCAAGCCTAGCCTCCGCCCTTCCGCAGGTCAAACCGCCACCCAATGCCGCCACGTGATGCCTCCTCATACCTTCATTCCCGCAGTTTTTCCTCGCATGGGAAGCCTGCGGAAGTCCACGACCCAAGAGCGAAGTTCCGTCTTTTGCATAACGGCAAATTGCCGCTCAACTCGCGCTATACTCAGGCATCCAACATCGTGTCCCGATGCATCGCATCAAGCATTGTGGAGGGGGGTGTCGTGAAAGACTATCTGCCTCGAAGGATTTCCCAATCTTTAAGTTTGATTGCCGTGTTGCTGGCAATCGGCGCATCCTGCGCCGCGCAGCAGCCCGAAGGGCCGCAGTCTGCCGCGCCGCCTCCGGTCGCGACGAAGCCTGCTCCGCCACAACCGGCTGGCTCCAGCGAAAGAATTACGGTTCCTGCTGGAACAAGAGTCGGCGTCGTGCTCCAGAACGGTATCTCCACGCGTAGCGCCAAGCCGGGAGACTCGGTCTACCTTCAAA
>WNFF01003406.1_pt1 | contig 14411 bp, 15 predicted proteins | sample 5400441 | NCBI WGS metagenome assembly WNFF01 (sample SAMN13153345, study PRJNA577476) | soil metagenome | isolation source: 120 cm saprolite under Douglas fir tree site 2 hole 3 replicate 1 | place: USA:California | collected 2015-04-18 | reverse complement strand
TTGAACCCAGGAGAGATCATATGGTCGACATGAGAAAAGAGAGCGATAGCCTCGGTGTGGTTGAAGTGCCAGCGGACAAGCTGTGGGGCGCTCAAACCCAGCGCTCGCTCGAGCATTTCAGCATCGGGAAGGACTTGATGCCCCGAGAAATGATCACCGCCTACGCCACCTTGAAGAAGGCCGCCGCGACCGCGAACCATGCCGGAAAGCGGCTTGACGATCAGCGTTGCAAGTTGATCGTTCAGACTTGCGACGAAATTCTCGCCGGCCAGCATCACGACATGTTTCCTTTGCATGTCTGGATGACCGGCAGCGGCACCCAATTCAACATGAACGTCAACGAAGTGATCTCGAACCGTTGCTGCCAACTCGCGGGCACACCGCTTGGGAGCAAGACACCGGTTCACCCCAACGATCACGTCAACATGGCCCAGTCGTCGAACGACTCATTTCCATCGGCCATGTATATCGCGGCAGCCGTGAACGCAAAGCAGCGCCTGATACCCGCGGTCACCGCCTTGCACGATGCGATCAGCGCGAAGGCACACGCCTGGCGCGACATCGTCAAGATCGGGCGGACGCACATGCAGGACGCCACCCCCCTGACATTGGGCCAGGAATGGTCTGGCTATGCCGGGATGTTGGCGGATGATCTGGAGCGGATCGAAGCAGCCCTGCAAGGCGTGTATCGGCTGGCTTTGGGCGGCACGGCGGTTGGAACCGGCATTAACTCCGCGCCTGGCTTTGCCGAAGCGGCCGCCGCCGAGATCGCCAGGCTCACCGGCCTGCCCTTTGTCACCGCGCCCAACAAGTTCACGGTGCAAGGCGCCCACGATGCGCTGGTCCAGTTGTCCGGCACGCTTCGGACGCTCGCGGTATCGCTGTACAAGATCGGCAACGACATTCGCCTGATGTCCTGCGGACCTCGCGCTGGATTTGCGGAATTGGAAATCCCGGAGAATGAGCCGGGCTCCTCGATCATGCCGGGCAAGGTGAATCCGACCCAGTGCGAAGCGCTGACGATGATCGCCGTGCAGGTGATGGCCAATGACGTCGCGGTGGGCTTTGGCGGCGCGGGCGGCTACCTCGAAATGAACGTCTACAAGCCGCTGATCATCTTCAACATCACCCATTCCATCACGATCATGACGGATGGCTGCGTTAACTTCCGGAAGTTCCTGGTCGAGGGCACCAAGCCCAACCTGAAGAAGATCAACGAATACGTCGAACGTTCCCTCATGCTGGTGACGGCACTTTCGCCCGTTATCGGTTACGACAAGGCGTCAAAGATCGCCCACTACGCCATGGACAACGATCTCACGCTGAAGGCTGCGGCGTTGAAATTGGGCTTTGTCACGGAAGCCGAATAGCTGATCTTTCAAATGCATCGATTGTGAGGACCTCGCATGACTTTAGATAAACGTTCCGATCTTGTCCTCGCCTTCGCTCGAGTCCTTTACGTCAACGGCCAGGCGACGGACCAGACCGTGGCCGCGACCGAGCGACTAGGCTCCGCGCTCGGAGTGCGTGCCGAGCTCATGCCGCGCTGGGGGGAGCTTCAACTTCTGTCCGCGGAAAAGGACGGCAGACTGATCCGCCAAGTGGCGGCCGATCCCACCGGCGTGGACATGGATCGTGTGGCCTCCACGATGCAGGCGATCGACGATATCGAGGCTGGCCGGCTTGCGCCGGAGGCAGCATTGAAAGCGATCGGCGCGATTTCGCGCGCGCCGCCAGCTCCATTGTGGCTTTTCACACTCGCGGCAGCGGCAGGTGCCGTGGCGCTATCCGTGATCTTTGGTGTCCAGCACCTGCTTCCTGCGGTCCTGATATTCGTGAGCGCCGCTTTGGGCGCCATTCTGCGCCGTGCCTTGGCACAGTACAGCGCGAACCTGTTTATCCAGCAATTCTCCGCGGCGCTGCTCGCTGGCGTTATCGGCGCCTTGGCGGTTCGGTATCATCTGAGCTCCTCACTGCGCCTTGTCATGGTCTGCCCGTGCATGATTCTGATGCCGGGACCGCACATCCTCAATGGCGCGCTGGACCTTATCAATGGCCGCATCCATCTCGGCGCCACCCGCCTGATCTATGCGGGGCTCGTCATCGTGGCGATCTCGACGGGATTGTTGCTTGGATTGGTGCTTCTCGGCGGCACCCTGCCGATTGATCCAGCCGGCAGCGGCGTTCCTTTATGGCAAGACGTGATCGCCGCCGGAGTGGCCGTCGCCAGTTACAGCACCTTCTTCTCCACGCCGCGGAATATGCTGACGTGGCCGGTGGCGGTCGGCATGCTTGCCCACGCGTTGCGGTGGGTGGCGCTCTCGTTGCTCGGCGCCAGCCTCGCGACCGGCGCCCTCGTCGCTTGTCTTTTTGTCGGATTGATCCTCACACCCGTCGCTCGCCGTCGGCACATGCCGTTTGCGGCTATTGGCTTCGCCTCGGTGGTGTCGATGATTCCGGGTGTCTACCTTTTTAGGATGGCGAGCGGCCTTCTGCAAATCGCAGACGGATCACATGCCACGTTCGACCTGATAAGCGCGACTATCGCCGACGGCACGACCGCCCTGTTTATCATCTTAGCGATGAGCTTTGGCCTCATCATTCCAAAGATCGCCATTGATTACCTCAGCGAGAGAGCAACGCATGCAAATCATAGGAGCAAAGTAAGATGCTGACGCTTACCACAAGTGACGCGATCCATCCTTCTCGTCGCCCATCTGACGACGCGTTGGCGCTGTCGCAATTGGAGGAGCGACTTCCGCCTCTGCTCAGCGTGATCGCGGGGATGGTCGACCTCACGGGCTTCTTCACACTCGGCAATATCTTCACTGCCCACGCAACCGGCAACCTCGTGGTGATCGCGGCCAAGGCCGTCCGCGGCGGCCCGTTGGACTTGGCGCAAACCCTGTCAGTTCCCGTCTTCATCCTCGCAGTTGCAGCCGTGTGGCTGCTCGCCCGAGCATCGGGCCGGCGCGGTCCGGGCCTGACACGGCTACTTCTCCAAGTTCAGTTTCTGCTGCTCACGGGAATCTTGATTTTCAGCGTCATCACAAAACCGTCCGCCAATCCGCACGGTTTGATGGCCGGCATCGCCGTCATGATTGCCGTCTCGGCAATGGCTTGCCAGTTTGCTCTTTTTCGCTTGGCTTTACCGGGGGGGATTTCAACCGCCGTGATGACCGGCAATTTGACCAACACCGTGCTCTCGCTGATGGACATGTTGTCGAATAAACGTCCGTTGATGACGGTCGACGCCGGGCGGTTGAAGAGATCCCTGTATCTCCTTTTCGGCTTTCTTGTGGGCTGCATCGTGGCCGCCGCTGCCATCTCCTTGCTGGCAGACTGGGCTTGGTCACTTCCGGTTGCACTGGCCGCTGTGGCGGTCGCCTTACCGTGACACGACTGGAGGATTACAGCATGAAGATTTTTATCACTGGCGCCAGCGGGTTCGTTGGCGGCACCGTCGCCCGTCGGCTGCTCGATGCAGGCCATAGCGTACGTGGTTTGGTACGCGATGCGGCTAAGGCCGAACAACTCAAAGCGCTGGGCATCGAGCCAGTGCTCGGCGACCTTGAAGATAGCGATCTACTGGTGCGCGAGGCACGGAGCGCCGACGGCGTGATCAACGCCGCGGACAGCGACCATCTGCCGGCCATTGAAGCCCTCGTCGAAGGCCTGCGCGGTTCCGACAAGCCGCTGCTGCATACTAGCGGCTCCAGCGTGATCGGGGACGATGCGCGGGGCAATCGACTGTCAGAGAGCATCTTCGACGAGGACACACCGTTCGTGGTGGAGGCCGCCAAGCAGCCGCGCCGCGACATCGACCTGCGCGTGCTCGATGCCGCGAACGAGGGTATTCGCGCAGTAGTGCTCTGCCCGAGCAACATCTACGGCAGCGGCACCGGGCTGAACCCGCGCAGCGTGCAAATCCCATTCCTGGTGGACCAGGCGCGCGAAACCAACGTGGTGCGCATTGTCGGTCTGGGTGTCAACCGCTGGTCCAACGTGCATATCGAAGACGCCGCCGAGCTGTATCTGCTGGCCCTGCACAAGGCCCCGGCCGGCGCGTTCTACTTCATCGAGAACGGCGAAGCCTCTTTCGCGGAGATCGGCGACGCCATTGCCCGGCGCCTGAAGTTGGGCCCGGTGCAATCCTGGACCGCAGAGGAAGCCGCCGAGCGTTGGGGCAAACGCCACGCCTACTACACCCTCGGCAGCAACAGCCGCGTCCGCGCAAAGCGTGCCCGCAAGGAACTCGGCTGGGCGCCGCGCCATACCTCGGCGCTCACCTGGATCGCAGAGGAGATGCAGCTATGAGCAAAGTCTGGTTCGTCACCGGTGGCTCTGGCGGCATCGGCGCGTGCGGCCTCATTTTCTGCGGGTTGGCGGTACTGACGATCGCGCTGAAGGCAGCGACCTATGGAAGCCATGGCAGCCGCCTCGAGGCGTGGCGAGCATCAGGCCAAGACGCCTCTAACAGCTCTATCGCAAAGGAACATTCACGATGAGAAAGCCACCTTCGCCCAAATGTGCGAATACGCTTTGCGTCGCAGCACAACACATCAAAACGCTGCGTTCCCTGTTGCTTGGTCTCGTGCTGGCAGCTGGATTCCAGGGCTGCGCGAGCGCCGCCGAACCACTCCCGCCGCATCGGCCGGCCGAGATCTCCCCCTCGACTATCCGCGGCTTCAACGGCCCTGAGGACATGCAGTTAACTCCCGACCGCAAGCACATAGTCGTCAGCGAATTGCCTCTGGATTGGGCCCATCCGCAAGGACCTTCGCTGGTATTGGTCGATCTGCCCGACGATCGAGTGCACCCGCTATCAGTCAAAATGCAAGCGGAATCGGGCTGGGGCGATCCCGCATGTCCCGTCCCTGCGGCGTTCAGCACCCATGGCCTGTTCGTTTCGCAGCGTCCGGATGGGCACGTTCAAATCATCGCGGTGAACCACACGGGGCGTGAGTCCATAGAGTTCATCGAACTGGTGAATGGTGCCTCTGGTTACAATGCAATCTGGCGGGGTTGCGTTGCCTTCGATGGCGGCTCGTTCAATGACCTCGTGGCCTACGGCAGCAACGGCCTCATTGCCACTGTTATGCTCGACAAAACTCTCGTCGGCGGCAAGGATCCGATGGCCTTCCTGTTCAGCGGGGCCAAGACCGGCTATCTCGCCGAATGGAATCCGCGTACCGGCTGGAAGCATCTCCCGGGCAGCGAAGCGGCGCTGAACAACGGCATCCAACTCAGCGCCGATAGTCGTTTCGTCTGGTTTACCGCTTGGACTAGCCGCCAAGTGCTCAAGTATGATCTCCAAGCACAGCGGATCACCCGTAGCGTTGCCGTGCCCTTCTCTCCGGACAATCTGACATTGAAGAGCGACGGCACCGTGATCGTGGCCGGCATCGACGACCTCGCCCGTTGGCGCGATTGCACCGCGGAGGAAGGCCATTTCTGCCAAGACAAACTGGCGTTTTCGGTGGTCACCCTCGATCCCAAAACTTTCACCGTGAAGCCGCTCTTCCACGGCAAGCCCGGCCTGCTGCAAGGCGCCTCGGTCGCCCTTGCGATCGACAACGCACTCTATGTCGGAACCGCCACCGGCGACCGCCTGCTGAAAATTTCGAGCGTTGAACTTGCAACCCCAAGAGAGAGAGAACGTGAATTGAGCAGGACTAGGCGCTCGCGCGGCCAGATTGCATATGCCGATCGAGCAGAAACCGGAAACGGAAGGCAAGACGGACTTGGGTTGCCTTACTCCATCAAACTCAATGAGAGCGAGTACTAATGAGCCCGCCCGCATTTTCGTTGCCTGGCACGCAAGGCCGGCGGCTCTCCTGGCCGACCCCCTCGGAGCTTACCAGCAAGATACGGTCCGCGGGGCCGGCGTTGCTGTTCGGCTTGCGCCTTTGGGTAGCGGTCTGCCTCGCGCTCTACATCGCTTTCTGGCTTGAGCTCGACAATGCACAGTGGGCCGGCACTTCAGCGGCGGTCGTTTGTCAACCAAGCCTCGGCGCGTCGCTTCGCAAGGGCTCGTTCCGCATGATCGGCACGATAGTCGGCGCAGTGGCGATCGTCATCCTGACCGCGTGCTTTCCGCAAAGCCGCACCGGCTTTCTTCAGGGCCTGGCGCTGTTGGGTGCGGCATGTGGCCTCGTGGCCACCCTCCTCCGCAACTTTAGCGCCTACGCGGTCGTACTGGCCGGCTGCACGGCGGCGATCATCGCAAGCGACGAGCTTGGCGCGACCGGGGGCGCAAGTGGCGTGGTGTTCACGCTTGCCATCACCCGCGCCGCCGAGATCTGCATCGGCATCGTTTGCGCGGGGGTCGTCCTCGTCGGCACAGACTTTGGCGGCGCGCGTCAGCGCCTCGCCACGCAACTTGCTATCCTCGCGACCGAAATCGCCGACCGGCTTGGCGAAGCGTTCTCGGTTGTTAGATCAGACCAGGCGGACACGTGGCCGACGCGGCGCGATCTCGTGACGCGGGTCGTCGCGCTGAGCCCGCTCATCGACGAGGCCATCGGCGAGGCCTCCAACCTGCGTTATCGCTTGCCGGCATTGCGGGCGGCAGTCAACGGCCTGTTCGCCGCCTTATCCGGCTGGCGCACGGTTGCCAACTGTCTTGAACAGCTGCAGGATAGCGAGGGAAGGAGGGAGGCAGACATCATTCTCCAAACCCTCCCGCAGCAGCTGCGTCCACCATCGGTACGTGGTGGCGCATCAGTCTGGATACGCGAGCCGTCCGACCTGCGTCGTGTGTGCCAGGCAGCGATACGAGCGCTGGTGGCTCTTCCAGCTGACACGCCGTCGCTCCGCCTGCTTGCGGACGGGACAGCCGAGGCGCTGCTCGGCCTCTCGCAAACGCTGGACGGCTTGACGCTGCTGGCCAATCCCGCTCACACGGTTCCGCTTCGACGCGGCGCCCGGCCCCACTTACCCGATCTGCTTCCGGCTTTGATCACCGCAGTGCGGATCTTCGTTACGATTGTTGCCGTCGAGCTTTTCTGGCTCGCGACCGCGTGGCCCAACGGGGCCACAGCCATTGCCTTTGCCGCTATCGGCGTGATCCTGTTCTCTCCCCGCGACGATCAGGCGTATGCGGTTGGCAAGATCTTCACGTTTGGAGTCGGCCTCACCGCATTCATTGCGGGAATCGTGAAATTCGCGGTGTTGCCCAACAACGAGACGTTCGCCGGCTTCAGCGTCACTCTCGGTCTTGTTCTGGTGCCCCTTGGTGCGCTCGCGGCCCAATCCAGGCAGGGCACGATGTTCGGGGTCATGTCGGCATTCTTCGTTGCCCTCGTGGCGCCGGCGAACCAGATGACCTATGACACCGCACAATTCTACAACTCGACGGTCGCCATCGTCGCGGGGCTGGGTTCCGCGCTGCTGGCCATGCTCCTGCTGCCACCGCTATCGCCTACAGTGCGAGTTCGTCGAACACTAGCGTTCACGTTGTGTGATCTTCGCGGCCTCGCGGCGGGCAGAATTGCCCCGTTGGCCGCTGACTGGGAAGCCCGCGTCTATCATCACCTCTCCCGATTATCGACGCAAATCGAACCGTCGCAGCTCGCGCGGCTCGCCGCATCGCGCACCGGTTCGACCTCGGCTCCGATCTCGACAGCGCGCTCAATGCGGTAGCACGAGGCAACACCAGAAAAGCCATTCAAAGCCTGGCACAGATCGATCACAGGCTTGCCGCACGTTCCGGCGTCGGACCGGATGCCATAGTCGGGCTTCGGGCCCGCGGCAGCATCCGCGTGATATCCGAGACGCTGGTCCAGCATCGAGTCTATTTCGATGGGAAGCCGCAATGAGGTTTAACGAGATCGACCTGTTTGGAGTCTATGTTGCGCCTATCTCGTTGATGATGATCGGCGCGTGGCTGATTCTCATACCGCTGCGTCGCCTCGCGGATGGCTTCGGGCTGTTGCAGCAAGTGTGGCATCCAGCCCTGTTCTGGTTCGCGGTCTACATGATGTCTCTTTCCGCGATCGTGCTGATCGCCGCGCGCTGAGTCACGATAATGTCCGCGGGCAAACCTAGATCCGAGCACGTCATCGCCGAAGTCGATCACAGCTACGCTACGCCTCCACCTACCGGCGGCGACAACGCTAAACTTCCCATTCGCGCCGTTTCGGTCGTCATCACGCTCGGCGCCGTGCTGCTCGCAGCTCTCCTCACTTGGGCCACGTGGCAAGTCTACATGACGGCGCCGTGGACGCGCGACGGTACCGTGCGCGTCTATGTCGTGGGGATGGCGCCTGAGGTAGCCGGACGGATCGTCGAGCTGCCGGTCGCCGACAACCAATTGGTCAAAAAGGGCGACCCGCTGATGGTGATCGACCCCACGAACTACGCGATCGCCGTCCGTCATTCGGAGGCGGCCGTGGAGCAGGCGAAGGCCGTCGCGCAGAACGCGGAAGCTCAGTCGGAGCGCCGACAAAAGCTCACGAATCTGTCGATCTCGACGGAGGTGAAGCAAATTTTCGCTACCACCGCATTGAGTGCCGATGCCGCCTACCAGCAGGCGGTCGCCAGTCGCGATCAGGCGCGGGTGAATCTCGAGCGCACGCGTATATAGCCACATCTTGATCAGATGCAGCACGCGCCGATCAACAATCCGGCGCGCCACCGACTTTAGTTTCCCCAGTCAACGGCTACGTGACCAACCTGTTGGTGCAACTCGGCGACTTCGTCAACGTCGGGCAGAAAAGCATCTCAGTGGTCAATGCCGACTCCTTTTGGGTCGATGGTTATTTCGAGGAGAACAACCTACGACGAATCCGCGAAGGGGACCCGGCAACGATCAAACTGATGGGCCACAGCCAAGTCCTTGGTGGACACGTCGACAGCATTGCCCGAGGCATCAATGTTCCAAATGCACAACCGGACTCGTCAGGCCTCGCGTCGGTGAATCCGATCTTTACGTGGGTTCGCCTCGCACAACGCGTGCCTGTGCGCATCCGCATCGATGACGTCCCGGACGGCGTGCGCCTAATCGCCGGAATGACCGCCACTGTGGAGATCGATCATGGATCACGGAAGCACCAAGGCAACCGCTGGCTGCCCAGCTGGTAGCAGAGGTGTCGCGAAGCCATCTGCGAGGAAATGACAGGAGGGTGCAGTGAGTGAGGCTATTCTGTCCGAGCGACGGACCTCCGAGGACAGCTGTTTCAGGGACTCCCCGCTCCATCGTGCGATCGAGCGCCTTGGCGTCGTCATCTCACGACCTGTCCTTGGCGGCCTTCACCATCGATATTTCAGTATCTAATCTTCGGCACACAAAAGCATGACGCCTCCGTTGTTCACGTGATTCGGAATCCGTGCTACAACGTGATCGTGGAGTCTCGTGAATGCAACTGCATGACACTTCGGGTCTATCACTATCTGTAATGAGGAACTAACCCCAATTACATACCCCTTCCGAACTTAGGAAATCACTAGAAGCTTATTTCTAAACGAGATTCTTCCTTCAAGTATGTTGATGCACAAGTATCCCACTCAATACCCCACTCGCACGGTTGGTCACGGCTGATCCCGCAGTCCAAGTGATCGAGCGTGATATTGCGCATCCGCATATTTGAGCTCGATGGGTCGGCGGGCGCGCCAGCCTGCCGCCGCGGAGGCCGCTGCGCGCACTGCAGCTTCGATATCCGCGTCGCACCCAGCGGCTACCGTTCACACCTTCGTGTCCCCGTGGCAAAGCTTCTGATGGGCAAGGCTGTTGGGGATGTCGTCGGTGAATCCGGTCAAGAGCTTGAGATCGTAGCGATCTCGTAACACCTGCCGCACTGGACGCACCCGATGGCTTCACTAGCCGCCGACTAGACGCGCGACCAGGATTTAGGCCTTTCCGGTCGGCTCAATTCCTCAAGCAGGAAAACAAACGATTGGTAGGGACGCCCCGTCAGACAGGCTCCCGAGACGGGTTTCCCGGAAGACGAACACGGTGGCGACTACCGCCCACATCCCGCCCAAGAAGTCGGAAGATTCGTCGACTCGAGACAGGGTATGCGTCATAATCCAATAAGTGATGAGGCACGCTATCGCCATGTTCAGGGCGTAGGCGACATCCCACGAAGACAGCTTCGGGTTTTTCACTTCCGGTGTGACTTCGTCTCGCACTGCATCACTCCGCGATGATCGGTCTTCGGCTTCCCGCGTGTTCGCCGAGTCGATACTATGAGTTCGCTCTCCGCGAGAACCAGGGCGGCCACTGCCGGCCGCCCTGGGGACGCGTATCAGTATTGAGGTTTATAGAGGTGATGTTCGATCCATGCTCGGATATCCCGCGGCCGCTCCACCTGAGCCAAACCCTCATCGAACATGAACTCGGCGACGCGGGTTGCCGTTGTGATTTCCGTTTCCAGAATGTTGTCCTGGCCCGGAAATAGCATGCCCTTTGCTCGGAGATCCGGACCGATCTGATCGGCGGAGGCCTGAGCGGCGACGATGAAGCACTTGTCGGTGAGCCGCCGCGCACGCGTTGCGTAGGTTGCGAGTCCGACCGCAGGAAAGATGTAGAAGTTGTTGGCCTGACCGGGATGGTAAGTTTTGCCGTTCAGCGTCACGTCCGGGAATTGTACGCCAGCGGCAAACAGCGCTTTGCCCTTCGACCAGGTGTATGCCTGCTCGGCCGTGCACTCTGCCTTGTCAGTGGGATTGGACAGCGCGAAGATGATCGGCCGTTCATTAAGCCTGCTCATCGCCTCGACAACACGCTGGTTGAACGCACCACCCTTGGTACTGACGCCGATCAGGACCGTCGGCTTCAAGGTCTCAATCGTTTTCACGAGATCCTTCGAAGGAGCCGCCTTGTGCGCATATACCTTCTGCGCTTCCGATAGATCGGCGCGAGATGGCTCCAGCAGCCCGTCGACGTCGAACATGGAGATGCGGCTGCGCGCTTCATCTTGAGACAGTCCCTCGTCTTGCATGGCTGCGGCGATCAACTTGGCGATGCCTATCCCGGCCGAGCCGGCGCCCAGGAACAGGATGCGCTGTTCGGTCGACGGAGCACCGACGATCTGCAACGCCGTCGTCAGTCCAGCAAGCGCGACGCTGGCCGTACCCTGGATGTCGTCGTTGTAACATAGTATCTTGTCGGTGTAGCGGTTGAGCAATCGAATCGCATCGGTTCCCTTCCAGTCCTCGAAGTGAATGCAGCAATCAGGGAAGACCTGCTGCACCGCTTGGACGAATTCTTCGACGAGTTCGTCCAGTTCCTCGTCGGACGGGGGCTTCTCACGTGAGCCAAGATAGAGCGGATCGGCGCGGAGCGCCTCGTTGGTCGTGCCGATATCGAACAGCACCGGCAGCAGGCACTCTGGAGGGACCGCCGCACACGCTGTGTAGAGTTGCAGCTTTCCGATCGGGATTCCCATGCCGTTGGCGCCGATATCGCCGAGGCCGAGGATGCGGCCTCCTGTAGAGACGCAGATGAAACGTATATCCCGCTGCGGCCAGTTGCGCAGGACTTCGGCGATCCGTCCCTTCATTGCGCGCGCGATATACATGCCTCGCGCGCGGCGATAGATGTGGCCGAAGGCGAGGCAGGCATCGGCGACGGTCGGGTCGTAGAGGATTGGTATGAAGCGCGCCGGATCGGACATAACTGTGCGATAGAACAAGGTCTCATTCCGATCGGACAAGCCGACAAGATAAATGTATCGCTCAAGGTCGTTCGGCTTGCCGTCAAGGTGTCCCAGCACGCGCTCGACTTGCCGGTCGAGCGTATCCGTCGGGGCCGGCAGAAGGCCTTCGAGCCCGAGGCGCTTGCGTTCGTCTGGAGTGAACGCCGTACCCTTGTTGCGAACGGGGTCGTTCAGCAGCGCGACACCATGCAGGGTATTGTGAGATTGGGTCTTAGCGATCTGCATCATATAATTTTTCCTCTGTTTCAGTGGGTTGGATTGCCGACTGCGCGAGCAATTGGCAGGACGGAAAGCGAGCGCACGCCCTGTGCGCCGTGGATGAGCACACCTTCGATATCCGCCGTCGCGGATGGGCCGGTGTGGAAGCTGGCATAGTGCCTGTCGCGGAACTCGGGCCGGCGATAGGCGTGGTGCAGGTTGACGACAATGTCGGCGGGATCGAGGAGTACGATCAGGTGCTGCGCGAGGTAGGCGACCCCGTTGACGCGGAGGTCGGCATCGCTCAGGAGCACGGAGCCGGTCTCCGCGACGGCGAACGATGCTCGGACGATGGCAAAATCGACATCCGCCAGATCCCGTGGCGCGCCCGCGCGGGCGATATCCCGGTTGCCCGCGATCTCCGGCACGGTAGAACACACGATTTTGGCGTCCGCGATCTTGGCCCGTACCGGCGCCAGGGTATCGGCGGAGGTCGGAGGATCGAGGAACACGCCGCCCATGCGGTGCAGATTGTCCTTGAACGCAGACAGAGGCGACGCCCGCGGGTCGCTGTCAAATAGGGGTACGTGAGGCAGCGGCCGGTCCACGCGTGGCAGATTGGCTCGGATCGAGGCCAGGATGTCGTCGCGGCTGCTCATCGCTTCACCCCCCGGTTGGCGTGATACCAGCTGTGGAAAGTTTGTTTGGGCGGATGCGGCACCTCGCGGTGCTTCCCCCAGGCGTTGAGGCCGTTGTAGATGACGAAGCGCGGCAGGTGGGCGAGCGCTGTGTCGGCGGTGGCGATCGCGGCGCGGTAGGCAGCGGGCTGGGACAGCAACACACCGGCGGCCTTCATTGCGGCCTTTTTGGCGAGCGGCACCTCATGCTGCTTCACGAGAACGCGCCGCCACGCATAGATCTGCTCGTGGATGTTGATCTTCACCGGGCAGACATTGGTGCAACTACCGTTGAGCGACGAAGCGAATGGCAGGTTGCTGTATTTCCGCGCGTTGAAGGTCGGATCGATGATGAGGCCGATCGGGCCGGAGTAGGTGGCGCCGTAGCTCAGGCCACCGCTGCGCCGATAGACCGGACAGGTGTTCATGCAGGCGCCGCAGCGGATGCATTTCAGGGACGTCCAGAACTCCTCCAGGCCCAGACGCTCGGACCGGCCGTTGTCCACGAGCACCACATGCATCTCGCCACCCGCCCGAGGTCCGCGGAAATGGGAGGTGTACTGGGTCATCGGCGATCCGAGGGCGCTGCGTGACAAGAGGCGGACGAGCACCGCCAGGTGCTCCAGGCGGGGAATAATCTTCTCGATGCCGATCGAGGCGATGTGCAGCTTCGGCACGTTGGCCGACAAATCGGCGTTGCCCTCGTTGGTGCAGACGACGAATGTCCCGGTCTCGGCGACCACGAAATTGCCCCCCGTCATGCCCGCGTCGGCGTTGAGGATCAGCGGTCGGGTCGCCTCCCGTTGTGCTTCTGCCAGATAATGGACGTCACTATTGCCAGGGTCGGTGCCGATCGTACGTGAGAATACTTCCGCCACATCGGTGCGCAGCTTGTGCACGGCCGGCACCACGACATGGCTTGGATCCTCGTTGTCAAGCTGCTGAATGCGCTCGCCGAGATCGGTCTCGATCACCTCGATCCCGACGGAAGCCATGTAATGCCGGAAGCCGCACTCCTCGGTCAGCATCGACTTGCTTTTGATCAGCGACGTCGCGCCGTGGTCGCGCAGGATGCCATGCACAATCTGGTTATGCTCGGCGGCGTCGCGCGCCCAATGCACGTGAATCCCGTTCGATCTCGCGTTGGCCTCGAACTCGTCGAGATACTTGGCGAGATGGGTGAGTGTGTGCTCTTTGATCGCCGAAGCGAGCGACCGAAGCTCCTCCCATTCGGGAATGCCGTGCATCTCGCGGTCGCGCTTCTGTCGCAGATCCCAGAGCCGCTCGTCATGCATCTTCTCGTGCTCGGTAGCGGCGATGAAGCGCGCGGCAGCCTCCTGCTGGTCGATCGGTCGGTTGCCGCGGACCTTGGCACCCCGCGGCTGCGGCTCGGGAGCCGGCCGCAGCGGCTTCGATGTTCCCTCGGCGTGATCCAGGCGGCGGCCGTCGCGGATGATGGCATCGGGATCGCCCTCGGCCCGCAGCTCGGGGTACAGCATGGCGCTGTCGATTCGCTCGCGTATCGTGCTCATGCGCTGGCTCCGTTCAGGATCTCGGCGATGTGAATGAACTTCATCGGAACGCCGATGCGCTCGGCGCAGCCCTGCTGATGCATCAGACACGAGCTGTCGGCCGAGACGATGTATTCGGCGCCGGCCTGCGCATGGTCGCTGACCTTGTCGTAGCCCATCTTGGTGGAGACGACCTCCTCGAACACCGAGAAGGTGCCGCCGAAGCCGCAGCATTCGTCCGGGCGGGCCGGCCGAACGAACTCGATACCGTCAACTTTGGAAAGCAGGTCGATGGGCTTGGAGAAGAATGGTTCGTGGAGCTCGGACGGAAGCGCATGCTTGAGCCCGCGCAGCGTGCCGCAACT
>WNFF01007347.1_pt1 | contig 14419 bp, 16 predicted proteins | sample 5400441 | NCBI WGS metagenome assembly WNFF01 (sample SAMN13153345, study PRJNA577476) | soil metagenome | isolation source: 120 cm saprolite under Douglas fir tree site 2 hole 3 replicate 1 | place: USA:California | collected 2015-04-18 | reverse complement strand
ACGATGGGCACGTCGGTTATGTCGTTTGCCACTCCGATCGCCTCGACCAGCTCGTCGAGGTAGCCGAACGTCTCGAGGATGAGGATGTCGACGGCGGGGGCGGCCAGCAGGCACCGGATCTGCTCGCGGATCACCTCGATGCGTTCGGCCGATCCGATGCGGCGTCGCTGCAGCGCGGTGACGGCGGGCGACACCGACCCGGCGACCAGGACGGCGCGATCGCACCGGTCCTGGGCCGCGCGGGCGATCCGGACCCCGGCCCGGTTGATCTCGTCCACCTGGTCGGGGAAGCCGTGGTCGCCGAGCCAGAGCCGGTTGGCCCCGAACGTGTTGGTCTGGATGATGTCCGCGCCGGCGATGAGGTAGCTCTCATGGATGGTGCTGACCAGGCCGGGGTCGGACAGGTTGAGCTCGGGCAGCGAGCCGTCCAGCGCGGCGCCGGCCGCGTGCAGCATGGTGCCCATCGCGCCGTCGCACACCAGCACGCGCTGTCCGAGGCCGAGGAGGGCGGTCACGGCTCGTCCCCGAGCGAGTCGAGGATCTCCAGGGCCACCTGCGCGATGAGCCGGTCGGTGTAGTTGTCGAGCCGGAGCCCGGTGATCTCCTCGATGCGCTTGACCCGGTAGGCCACCGTGTTGGGGTGGACGTGCAGGATGCGCGAGGCTCGCTGCGGGCTGTTGTTCTCCCGGAAGTAGCAGGCCAGCGTGGCCAGGTACGCCGACTTGTGCTCGTGTTCGTGCATGCTCAGCTTGCCGAGCACGTCGGCGGCGAACGACCTCAGCTCGGCCAGGTCGGGCACCTGGAGCAGCAGCCGGAGGATGCCGAGGTCGCCGAACGCCGAGACGGCCCCGGACCGGCCGAGCCGCTGCAGGGTCTGGGTGGTGCGCTGCGCCTGCGCGTAGGAGCGCGCGACCTCCCGCGGGTCGCGGCAGGTCCCGCCGATCCCGATGACGACCTTGGCGGCGGGGAACAGCTCGGCCAGGCGGGCCAGGCACGCGGCGGCGAGCTGGCGCGCGTCCATGGTGGCGGACGGGCCGGCGCCGTCCGGCGCCGCGGTGACCACCACCACCTCGGACTCACGCGCCGAGATGATCGCGTCCGGTGCCCGGGTCGCGACGAAGTGCTCGATGCTCTCCCAGATCCGCTGCCGCTGCGCCGCGCCATCTCCGTGGTTGGGAGGAGCCGCACCACCCCGGCCAGGTCCGCGTCCTGCAGGGCCAGCCCGGACAGGTACCGGTACACGGTGACGAGCTCGCGCAGCGCGGCGTTCTCCCGGTCCAGGTTCCGGGCCGGGGCAGGGGCAGGGGGTCGTGAGCCGTCGTCTGCCAGCACAGGCGACCAGTTAGGTACCGCCGGGGCGCGCGCGTCGTTGTGGCGGACCACAAACCGTGGCCGCGATCGGTTGTCCACCTGCAGGAACTGGTCACAACCGCGTTGCCGGACGGGAACCGATGGTTTACCAGTCGATGTCGAGGGCGGGGCGGTGCAGGGCCAGCACGTGCTCATGGGTTTCGCGCTCGGCCACCAGCCGCGCCCGCCCGTCCCGGCAGAACACGATTGGCGGTTTGAGGGCCCCGTTGTAGTTGTTGGCCATCGTGTAGGTGTACGCCCCGGTGACCGGCATGGCGATCAGGTCACCGACTTTCGGCGCGGGCAGGCCGAGGCCGGCCACCAGCAGGTCACCCGACTCGCACTGGCGGCCGACCAGGTTCACCACCTCGTCCGGTGCGGCGGACAGGCGCGTCGCGACCGCCGCTTCGAACCCCTGCCCGGTGAGCGCCACGTCGAGGTTGTCGGCCATGCCGCCGTCGACCGCGACGAACGTGCGGCCGGTGCGCTTGACCGTGGTGACCCGGTACAACGTGGTGCACGAGCGGGCCACCAGGGACCGGCCGGGCTCGATCACGAGCTTGACGCCGGACGGCAGATACGCGCGGGCCGCTGCGGTGACGGCGTCGAGATACTGCTCCACGGTGGGAGCCTCGTCCTTGCGGGTGTACCGGACGCCGAGGCCGCCGCCCACGTCGTAGACACCGAAGGCGCCGAGCGCGGCCACCGCCTCCACCGCCCGGGCGAACGGCTCGGTGTCCAGGATCTGCGACCCGATGTGCAGGTGCAGCCCATCCAGGCGCAGCTTCTGGCTGGCGCGAATGCGGGCGATCGCCTCGCGGGCCTGGTCGAGGGGAAGGCCGAACTTGGAGTCGGCGCCGCCGGTGGACTGCGACTCGTGGGTTTCCGGCGCGATCCCGGGGATGATCCGGATCAGCACCGGCTGCGGGCGGGTGGCCAGCTGCTCCAGCCGGTCGATGTCGTCGAAGTTGTCCACCACCACGGTCCCGACGCCGACCTGGTGGGCCATCGTCAGCTCGGCGGTGGTTTTGGCGTTGCCGTGCAGGTACATGCGCTCGGGCGGGACCCCCGCGGCCAGGGCCATGACGAGTTCGCCCGCCCCGGCGACGTCGATGCTCAGTCCCTCGGCGGCGAACAGCTGGTAAGCCGCCAGGCAGGGGAACGCCTTGGAGGCGAACACCACCTCGGAGTCCGGATGGCGGGCGGCGAGGCCCTCGCGCATCCGGCGGGCCTGGTTCCGCAGGCCCGCCTCGTCCACGATGTAGGCGGGCGTGCCGAAACGTTCGGCGAGGTCCCGGGCTCCGACGCCGCCGATGACCAGTTCCCCTTCAGGCGTGACCGAGCTGTGCTCGGGAAACAGTTCGAGCAGGTCTGCGGGGCGGGGCGAGTCAGCCGTCATGTATCCGCACCTTAGCTGGTGCGGGTCAGCCGGCCGATCACGGCTTCTGGGCGACCAGCACGCAGTAATACGACTCGGCGGCGTTGGCGGGCACCGGGTCGCCGGGGTCCGGCCGCCATAGCGGCGGCCAGGCCAGGCCCGGCTCGATCAGCTCCATGCCCGCCACGAGTTTCACGATGCCGGCCCGGCTGCGGACATGGGCCTGTTCGGTCGCCTGATCGAAGACCCGCTCCACGTCGCTGACCTCGGGGACAGTGTCGGGCGTGGCGTGCGATATCGCGACATGGCTGCCCGCCGGGAACGGCTCAAGCAGCCGCGCGATGAGCCCGGCCGGGTCATCCTCATCGGAGACGAAGTGCAGGATGGACAAGAACAAGAAGGCCACCGGCTCGCTGAAATCGATCAGGTCCCGCAGCGCCGGGTCGGCCAGGATCTTATCCGGCGCGAGCAGGTCCTGCTCGATGATCGCCGTGTTCGGGACGCCGTGCAGCATGTTCCTGGCGTGCGCCAGGACGACCAGGTCATGATCGACGTAGACCACCCGCGCATCCGGGGAGGCCTGCAGGGCGATCTCGTGGGTATTGCCGACGGTGGGCAGCCCGGCGCCGATATCGATGATCTGCCGGATGCCCGCCTCACCGACCAGGTAGCGGACCACCCGGCGCAGGAACGCCCGGTTCCACTGGACCGCCAGCCGCACGTTCGGCAGCTGGGCGATCATCGACTCGGCCACCGCCCGGTCAGCCGGGTAATTATCCTTACCGCCCAGTAGGTAGTCGTAGATGCGTGCCGCGCTGGGGATATCCGGCCGGAAGGTCGTCCGCCAGTCTCCGTCGCACGCCACCAGCACGTCCCCTTTGCGCTACCGCGGCGCGTTCCCGGCCGCTCCCGGGTCCGCGCGGACCGCTAGGCTAGGGGAGCGCAGGCTACGCGCGCGTCACGCCGGTACCCGTCATCCCCCCACCGCGCATATTACCTCAGATTGCGAATCGCAAATCAAGAAATCGAGGCCACGTGTGCAATTGCACCAGGGCTCCTTGCAGGGACAGCGCGGCCAGCGCCTCGTGGGTCAGGCCGAGGCTGAGCTGGTCCTGCATGAGCCGTCGCCGAACGGGCTGCGGGCCCGCCGGGCCGAGCTGGTCGAGCTGGTCGAGGCGCAGCTGGTCCAGCTACGGCGGTTCCGCTCCTTCGACCCGGTGCCGGAGGCGGATCTCCGCCGGTCCTGCGCGCGCAACGTCGCCCGGGTGGTGGCGACCCTCGAACAGCGCGACATGCTGCCCGCCGACATCGAGGAGGACGAGCGGGCGTCCGGGCAGCGCCGCGCCGTGCAGGGCATGCCGACCGACGACGTGGTCAAGGCGTACCGGGCCGTGATCAGCGTCTTGCGCGACGCCTTCATCGAGGAGGCGTCCGCCGCGGCCGCGGACCCGTGGGCCGTGCTGGCCGGGACCCGGATCCTGTGGGACCTGACCGACCGGTACAGCGACGTGCTGGTGTCGGCGCGTCAGCAGGTCGACATCGACACCGCACGCCGCGACGAGCAGCACCGGATCGCCTTCCTGCACCGGCTGCTGGCCGGAAGCCTGGATCCGGCGGACCTGGCCGCGGGCGGCGCCGTGCACGGCATGCTGCCCGACCGCGACTACTGGGTGCTGCGCGGACGCCATCGGCTCGGCGACACCCACCGGCTGAGCCGCCATCTCGAGTCGCGCGCGAGCAGCTTCCGGCCGCTGGTAGCCCCGTTCGACAACGACGTCGTGGCCATCAGCACGGCCCGGCCGGCGCCGCTCGAGGACGCGGTGATCGCGGTCGGCGGCCCGGCCCGGCTGGGCGGTATCCCGCACGCGTTCGGCGAAGCGACGCGGGTGCTCAACGTGGCCCTGCGGTACCGGCGGGCCGGTGTCATCGACAGTTCTTCGCTCTCGGTGCGCGTCGCGGTCGAGCAGCACGACGAACTCGGCGAGCAGCTTTCCCGCAGGTACCTGGGGCCGGTGACGGCCCATCCGGGCTCGGCCGAGATCCTCGGCACGGTGCAGGCCTACCTGCGGCAGCACCGCTCGATCGGGGACACCGCGCGGTCGCTGTCCGTGCACCCGAACACGATCAGGTACCGGCTGAGCCGCTTCCACGCGCTGACCGGCGCCGACCTCAGCAGCACGGACACCCTGGTAGAGGTGTGGTGGGCGCTCGAGTACGCGAGCATCCGCCCGGGCGGCGGTTGACGGGCTGAAGCGGCTCATGCCAACGTAACCAACACTTGTTTAGGCATTGGAGGCTACGGTGCCGGGCGAGCACGAGGTGAAGCTGGACGTTATTAGCTCCGATGAGCGGCCGGTCGAGATGGACGAGTTCCACCGGTGGCTCACCGAGAACCTGCCGCGCTTCATGCTGCCCCGCTACCTGGAACTCCGGCCCGTTATCGTGGGCAGAAACATCCCTTATGGGGGCAGTAGCCGCCCACGATCATGGTCAGCCGACGGGTTTAGCGGTCCTTGAGGCCGAGCAGGACTGCGTCGGCCAGGCGCTCGCCGATTTCCTCGCCGGTGTCCGGGCCGTCGGGCTTGTACCACTCGGCGGTCCAGTTCAGCGCCCCGAGCAGGCCGAGCACCGAGGTTTTCAGGTCGAGCTTGGGGTTGAATATCCCGGCCCGGCGGCCATCTTCCACGACGGTCGTCATTATGGCCTCATATTGGCGGCGTTTCTCGACCACCCGGGAAAGGTTCTCGCCGGTGAGATAGCGCCACTGGTGGAAGACGACAAGGGTGCGTTCGGCATTCTGCGCGACGATCGCGACATGGCCCTTGATCAGCTGCCGGAGACGATCCTCGGGATTCCCCGGTCCCGCGACGGCGGCGTACCCGAGGGCCAGGAACTTATCGATTCCCGCTTCGACAATCTCGAGCAGGAGGGTCTCCTTGCCGTCGATGTGCGCATAGAGGCTGCCCGGCAGGACGCCCACCGCCGCGGCGATATCGCGCATGGTGGTGCCCGTATAGCCCTGCGACCCGAACAAGCGGGTCGCCTCTTCCAGGATCGACCCGCGGGTCCCCTTGACGCCAGCACGCCGGGCCACGAATCATCTCCTCTCGTTGCGTTCTGTTCGTTGCGTTCTGTTCCCGCCGGGGCGGAGAACCAGACGCGCAGTTTGCTCATTTAATGCTCTTAAACGAATGATTGTTTATCCGCAGGATAGCACTTCTTTACCGTCGCGCGCCGCCCGCCGCGCTTCCGGCCGGGCCGGCGAAATCAGGGATATTACTCGCGTTCGGCGGCGATGGCGTTCTGCCGCAGGATCTCGGCGATCTGCCCGGCCGGCAGGCCCGCCTCGGTCCGGACAGCCTCGGTGTCGGCACCGACCTTGGCGGGCCACCTGGCCACCGTGCCCCCAAGTTCGTGCCGTATCCGGGGACGACGCCGTCGGGCCACCGAGTGTTCATCCTGCCGACCCGCGCGCCGCGCAGGTCAGGGCCTAAGTTACGCGTAACATAGGACGTGGTGAGTGACACCAGGGACTGTGCGCAGTGCGGCGCCACGTTCGCGCCGCGCCGTGAACACGCGCGGTTCTGCTCCGCTCGCTGCCGGGTCGCGTGGAACCGGCTAAACGTCGGCGATACCCCCGCCGCGGCGGGCGCGCTCGACTGGACCATCACCGCGATGCGGGAAACGATCGACCGGCTGCTGCGGGCCAGGGGCTCGGACCGGCCGCACGCGTTCGCGGTGATCAGCGAGGCCGTGTGGTGGGCCACCATGGTCGACGCCACCTTGGTGCGTTACCACCCCGACACCTACGACGGCGTCCTGGCTGACCACGGCGCGGCGGAGCGCCGGGTGATCGAGGGAACGTTCGGCGGCCTGCGGTTCGTGCGGAATCAGATGGGCTACTACCTGGATCACGCTGACTTCATCCAGCCGCAGGAAACCAATGGCGGCCCTCACGCCTGCCCCATCGCGGTCTGGACCTGGCGGTCACTGCCCGAGCCTGGGCTGGCCTGGCTCCCGGCGCGCGGGCAGGAATGGGAGATGACGCGGTACCGCGAGTACCAGGCCCAGCTCGCGGACAAGCCCGTCGGCGAGACCTTCAGGCGCGCGGCCGCCTTCCTCCGTCTGGCCTCCGAACGCTGCCTCACCCGCAGCTGACCCGTCCAGGGAGCGGGGCGGGGTCAGGTGGGTGGCTGGCGGCGGTCGGGGGTCCACAGGGTCGTGGTGGATATGGCGACCTCGACCGCGGTGACGCCCGGCCACGGTGCGTGCGGCCGGCGGCGAGTGGCCCGGTCCGTTGACAGGTCCTGGCGATGGCTATAGCGTACAAACAACTGATTGTTAGGATTTGCTCGAGGGAGTGGTCTGTGACGCAGACGACGCCGGAAACCGGCCTCACGCCAGCGGAGCGGCAGTACCCGCTGCCGCCCACCCTCCTGGACGCGTCCGTCTACACCGATCCGGACCGCTACCGGGCCGAGGTCACCGCGATCTTCCATCACTCGTGGTTCCCGGTCCGTCCCTCGTCCGACGTGCCGGACCCGCGGGACTACCTGGTCTGGGAGCAGACCGGCCAGTCGGTCGTGATCACCCGGCTGGACGACGGCGCGGTCCGCGCCTGGCACAACGTCTGCCAGCACCGCGGCGCGCGGCTGGTCGACGGGGCCGGCCGCTGCGGGCGCGGCCGGTTCACCTGCCCCTGGCACGGCTTCGTCTACGACCTGGAGGGCGTGGTCAGCGGCGTCCCGCTGCCGGGCACGTTCGATGCGGACGTGCTGCGCGGCCTGCGGGCGCCCGCGGTGCGGGCGACCGAGTGGGGCGGCTGGATCTGGCTGGCGTTCGCCGACGACGTGCCGCCGCTGACCGAGTACCTCGGCGACATCGGGACCGAGCTGGCCGGCTACGGCCTGGACGATTTCACCGTCAGGTTCCGTACGTCGGTGCTGCTCAAGGCGAACTGGAAGATCGTCGTGGACGCCTTCAACGAGACCTGGCACGTGCCGTTCACGCACCAGGACACGCTGGCCGGCCTGGTCAGGTGACGGGACGCGGTACTGAAGGTCACCCCGCCGCATTCCTGGATGACGCTGCCGATCCGCGGCTTCACCGACCGGGCGGGCGCCCAGCAGGACCGCCGCAAGTCTCACCTGTGCCACTACCTGGTCTTCGCGAACACCATCTTCAGCTGCTTCCCGACCCACCTGCAGATGTGGAACGCCTGGCCGGTCTCCATCGACGAGACGCTGCTGTGCGCCTACGAGGTCGCCGGCCCCGCGCCGGACGGGATGCCCGAGGAGAAGTGGACCCGGCACAACCAGCGGGACTGGGACCAGTTCCTCGAGGTCCTGGCGGAGGACGCCGGGGTGGTCAACAACTTCGCGCAGGTGATCGGCTCGCTCGGCTTCCGCCGGAACATGTTCAACACCGCGGAGAGCAGGCTGACGGCCTTCCACCAGGAGGTGGCCCGGCGGCTGGGAGAAGCCGCCCGGTAACTCACAGGCCCATTTCCCTGGCGATGATGCTGTGCTGGATCTCGGTGGTGCCGCCGCCGACCATCGCGTGCTTGGCCTCGCGGAAGTAGCGCTCCATGTCGTACTCCGGCAGCTGGGCGTAGCCGCCCAGGGCCTGCATGCCGTTGAAGGCGACCTTGAACGCGACGTCGGAGGCGAACACCTTGGCCATCGAGACCTCCTTGATCGCCCGCTCGCCGCGGGCCATCTTGGTCGCCGCCTGTAGACGAGCAGCCGGGCCGCCTCGACCTGGCACTCGTTCTCCGCCATCCGGTGCTTGAGCACCTGGAACGAGGACAGCGGGCGGCCGAACTGGGTGCGGCCCTTCGTGTAGGCGATGGTGTCGTCCAGCGCGGTGCGCGCGTTGCCCACGTACGTCGCGGCCAGGCTCAGCCGCTCGTACTCCAGGTGCTCGCCGATGTAGGTCCAGCCCGCGCCGACCTCGCCGATGACGTTCTGCTTCGGCACCCGCACATCGGTCAGGAAGATCTCGGTGGTGCCCAGGCTCCGGCGCACCATCGTGTTCAGCTTGCGGATGTCGATGCCGGGCGCAGTGTTCGGCACCAGGATCAGGCTGAGCCCCTTGTGCTTGTCCGGGCCGGTCCCTGGCGAGCACGGTGATGACCGTGTTCGGCAGGTGTGCGCCCGAGCAGAACACTTTGTTCCCGTTCAGGACGAAATCGTCGCCGTCGGCCACTGCCCTGGTCTGCAGGCTGGCGGCGTCGGAGCCGGAGCCCGGCTCGGTGATCGAGACGCTGCTGTTCGGCCGTGCCGTGGCTGGCGATGTTGGTCGCGGTGAACATCGACGTCATCACGGCGGCGGCGAAGTCCAGGCTGAACTTGGCGATCGCCTCGCAGAAGATCGCGTACATCACCGGGTCGGCGTCCAGGCCGCCGTAAGCCTCCGGGATGAGCAGCCCGAGCCAGCCCCGGTCGGCGATCTTCTGGTACGCCTCGTCCGGGAACTCGCGCGACTCGTCGTGCTTGCGGATGTACTCGCGCCCGACCTCGCGCTCCCCGAAGTCGTCGAGGGTATCGCTCGGGTCCGCGCAGACGCCTTACGCCGTTCCCGCGTGAGCCGTTTGCGTTCGCGGGCGGCGTTCTCCAGGAACGCCTGGGTCTGCTCCGCGGTGAGCCGCTGCGCCGGGTAGGCGGTGCACAGGTGCGTGGCACCCAGGTAGACCTCGATGCAGCGGTCATCATGGGGCATGTAGCGGATCTGCACCCGCTGCCCGCGGCGGCCATGCAACTCCGGAGCGATGTACGCGAGGTTGCTGAACCGGATCCCGTCCTTGCCGATAGTCCGTTCCCCGCTGGCCAGCAGCAGGTGCCGCAGCCGGTCCGGGCTGATGCGGTGCAGCGGGCCGGGGTCGTCCTGCCACGCCTGCAGCGGGGTGCGGCCGTCCAGCCCGTCGTGCGGCCGCTCGGTGTTGTACCAGTCCGCCCACTGGGCGAAGAGCCCGGCGAAGGCCTCGATCGGCATCGGCGTCACCGGGGCGCTCGCAGCGCGCAGCCGCGCGGCGAACCGGTCATCCAGCGGCCCGTACAGCCGCCCGGCCGCATCCCGGGGACCGCCGGTGAACCCCGGCAGCCCGCACAGCAGGGTCTGGTCAATGGTGCGGTGGACGCGTTCCACCTTTCCCTTCCGGTGCGGGGAGAACGCCGGCATCCGCCGGGGGTCGATGCACAAGGCGCCGAACGCGTCATGGACGGCGCCGGCGGCGAACTCCAGGCCCCGGTCGATCCGCACCCGGGCCGGGATCGCGCCGAACGGGCCGCGGGCCGGGTCGTGCACCAGGGCCATCCGCACCGCGGTCAGCACCGTGCCCGCATGCGGGGTCAGCGCGATCGCCCACCCGGCCAGCACCCGGGTCGCGTCATCGATCACCGTGGTCAGCCACGGGCAGCACGCCGCGCCGCGGGGCGGCATCACCAAGATGGGCAGCTGCTTGTGGTCCATCTCCCAGGTCTGGTTGCGGTGCCCGGCCGGGCGGGTCAGGTAGACGCCCGCGGCCCGCTGCCCCTGTTCGCCCTCGGCCCACGCCGCGGCCTCCGCCGCGGTCAGCTCGCGGCGGAACGCCTTCTGCAAGGTCCGTATGGCGGCCGGCGGCGCCCCGCGCCAGCCCTCACGCAGCGACGCCGGCACCGGCACCCCGGCGGCCAACACCTCTAGCGCGTCCGGGCTGGCCAGCGCCGCCCCGCTGTTGACGCTCATCTGAAATTCCCCAGTCCTGCTCACTGAATTTCCCCACCTTGGGCGACACGCCGCCGGGGTCCTTCCGGGCCTGGGCGGCTCCCCCTGATGCTGCCGGGTGTCACAGTCCGGTAGCTCAGGGGGAGCTCATCGTCAATGCTCACACAGGGGGAGTCAGTGGAAGCGCACGCGCTGGGGGAAAGAGGATGGTCGGTGTCGGCGATCGCCCGGCACCTGGGAAGGGACCGCAAGACGGTCCGGGCGTACCTGAGCGGGGAGAGGGAGCCGGGGCGGCGGAAGCCCGCGGGCCCGGACCCGTTCGCGCGGTTCGGGTCGTACTGCGAGATCCGGTTCGGCGACGACCCGCACCTGTGGGCCACGACGCTGTTCGACGAGGTCGCGGACCTGGGGTATGAGGGCGCGTACCCGTCGTTCACCCGGGAGGTGCGCAAGCGCGGGCTGCGGCCGGGATGCGAGAGGTGCGCGACGGCCGGGGTGCCGGAGGAATTCGCGGTGATCGCCCATCCGGCGGGCGGGGAGACCCAGTGGGACTGGGTCGAGCTGCCGGACCCGCCGCCGGCCTGGGGCCAGGGGAAGACCGCGCACCTGCTGGTCGGGGCGCTGTCGCATTCGGGCGCGTGGCGCGGGGCGCTCGCCGAATGCGAGGAGCAGCCGTACCTGGTGGCGTCGCTGCACGCGGTCTGCGGGCGGCTGGGCGGGGTGACCCGCCGGTGGCGGTTCGACCGCATGTCGACGGTGTGCCATCCGGAGTCCGGGGACGTGACCGCGTCGTTCGCGGAGGCCGCGAAGTACTACGGCGTGGCCGTGGACGTGTGCCCGTCGCGGCGCGGGTGGCGCAAGGGCGTGGTGGAGAAGGCGAACCACTCCGCGGCGCAGAGATGGTGGCGGACGCTGCCCGATGAGGTGACCCCGGCGCAGGCGCAGGCCCGGCTGGACGCGTGGTGCGCGGCGAAGGGCGACGCGCGGCGCCGGGCCCGGGACGGGCAGCGGGCGACGGTCGGGGAGCTGATGGCGGCCGAGCCGCTGCGGCCGCTGCCGGCGGTGCCGTTCCCCGCGGTCATCGAGGACGCCAGGAAGGTGACGGCGCAGGCGCTGGTGTCCTGGCACGGGAACTCCTACTCCGTCCCGCCCGGCCACGGCGGGACCGAGGTCACCGTCCGGCACCGGCTCGGCGGCGTGACGCTCGACGTGGTCACCTCGGCGGGCACGGTGCTGGCCCGGCACCGCCGCGAGCCCGACCACGCCGGCGCGGTCGTCCGCGACGACGGGCACGTCGCGGCGCTGGAGAAGAAGGTGCTGGCCGCCCGCGGGCAGGCCGGGCGGCCGTGCAACCGCAAGGAGCGCCGTCCGCCGTCGGCCGCGGCGCTGGCCGAGGCCGCCGCGATCCGCGGCGATGCGGCCGGCGCGGGGGCGCCGGTGACCGATTTCGCCGCGTGGGCCGCCGGGGCACGGCCGCTGCGCCCGGAAGGCCAGGGCTGACGGGCCGTCCGGCCGTGTCAGGAGAGCACTCATCAGGGGGATTCATCATGCCGCTTGTTCCCGTCCCGGCCGGCGAGCCGGGCAGTGAGGCGAAGCGAAGCGAAATGAAGCGAAGCGAAACGGAAATCCCGGAGGCGCTGATGACCGCGATGACGACCGTGACGCCGGCCGGCGGCAGCCGGTGCAAGCGCTCGGGCTGCGCCGCGCCGCTGCCGCGCCAGGAATCCGGCCGGTCCCGGCAGTTCTGCAGCGATGAGTGCCGCCGCCGGCATTACAACGCGCTGCGCGGCACGCCGCCGGCTGTGCTGCCGGCGCCGGCGGACGGTCCCGGGCCGGCGCTGGCCCGCCTGGGCCAGCTGCTGGCCGAGGCCGGCCGGCTCGCCGCGCAGGCCGCCGGGCAGGTCGCCGACGCCGCGCCCGAGCGGGCCGCCGCGACGGTCGCCGAGGCCGAGGCGGCCCGCCGCCGCGCCGAGGCCCGCGCGGCCGTCGCCGAGGCACTGGCCGCCGAGTCCGCCGAGGCAGCGGGAGCGGCGTGGGAAACCGCCGACGCCGCCGAGGCCGCCGCCCTGGCCGCCGAAGCGCAGGCCCGCGAGCTGCAGGCCCGGGCAGCCGGACTGGCCGGCCAGCTCGAGGCCGCCCTCGCCCGCGCCGCGGACGCCGAGGCCGCCCGCGAGGCCGCCGCCCGCGAGCGCGCCGCCGCCGCCGCGGCAGCGGCGCAGGCCGCCGCCGCGCTGGACGCCGCCCGCGAGCAGCACGCCCGGGAACTCGACGCCGTCCGGGCCGCCTGCCAGGACCGGGCCGACGCGGCCCGCGCCCTGGCCGGAGCCGCGGCCGGGCGCGCGGAACGCGCCGAGGCAGCCCTGGACGCCGAGCGCGCCGAGCGCCGTGCCCTCACCGACCGGCTCACCGCCGCCCCGCCCGCCAGGGCCCGCCCGCGGGCCGCCGCCGGCGGCAGCGGCACCTGACGCCCCGGGCCGGGCCGCCCCCGCGGGCGGCCGGCCCGGGGACACCGGAAGACACGAACACGAAAGGGAAACAGCCCGATGACCACCACCGCCGCGAACGACGCCGCGGCCGCCTGCCAGCGGCTCCGCGGCCACCTCGCCTCCCTGAAACTGAACGCCGCCATCGAGGCCCTGCCCTCGGTCCTGGACGCCGCCCGCGACGGGCAGCTCACCGTCCTGGACGCCATCGAGCAGCTCATGGGCACCGAGGCCGCCGCCGCCGATGCCCGCAAGCTCGCCTCCCGCCTGCACTGGGCCGCCCTCCCGGCCCCCTGGCGGATCCAGGACTACGACTTCTCCGCCCAGCCCGGCGCCGACGAGAACCTCATCCGCGACCTCGCCTCCCTCCGCTTCATCGGCGAGGCCGCCAACATTATTTTCATCGGCCCCCCGGGAACGGGGAAAACCATGCTGTCGGTCGCCCTGGCCCGCGCCGCCGCCGAGGCCGGCCACAAGGTCCTGTTCACCACCTGCGAGGACCTCACCCGGCGGCTGCGCCGCGCGATCGCCGAGCACCGCTTCGCCTCCGGCCTGCGGTTCTTCACCACGCCGAGGCTGCTGGTCATCGACGAGGTGGGCTACCGGATCCTCGGCGAGGAAGCCCGCTCCCTGCTCTTCGAGGTCATCAACGCCCGCTACCTCAAAGGCAGCATCATCACCACCTCCCACGTCGGCATCGCGTCCTGGGCCGAAAGGCTCGGCGACCCCATGCTCGCCGCCGCCACCCTCGACCGGCTCCTCCACAAAGGCGTCATCGTCGCCATCGACGGCCCCTCCTACCGGATGCGCGCCCACCAGCAGCGCGCCGACACCCTCCGCAAGGCCACCGCGGCCCCCGCGGGAGACCCCCGGTGAACGCCGAGCGGCGCACCTGCCCCGCCTGCGGCACCGAATTCACCTGGACCCCCGCCGCGCCCCGCCAGAAATACTGCAGCGCCCGCTGCAAGCACCGCTGGCACCGCGCCCACGGCAAACCCCGCAACCGCCGCCGCCGCGGCACGACCCGCGACGACGCGCGTCCCGCCACCGCGACGACCGCCGTCCCCCCGCCGCCCCCGCCCCCCGGCGGCCTCGCCGCCGCCCCCGCCTGCCCCCACTGCCGCCAGCCCGTCGCCCTCGTCGCCTGGCTCGTCCCGCCCGCCGCGGCCAGCGTCGCCACGCCGTCGCGACACGCCGATCAGGGCACGTGACAAACAGTGATCAAACAGATACTCTAAGAGTCAACCAAGTGGGGAACTCCTCTGAGCACACTTGGGGATTTTCGGCGAGCGCCATCACCTGCGGGCCCGGTGCACCGCCGCCATGTTGCCGCGGTACCGCGCGTATGCTTCCCGGTCGGCCTCGCTGAGCTGGTACGCGCCGCGTCCGGCCGGGGTCCCGGGCTGGCCGGCGGCCAGGCTCAGCCACCGCCATACCGTCCGTTCCCGCACCCCGAGCCCGGAGGCGGCCAGCCGCACATGGGCGGCCGTCAGCTCCCCGGCCT
>WNFF01002741.1_pt1 | contig 14422 bp, 9 predicted proteins | sample 5400441 | NCBI WGS metagenome assembly WNFF01 (sample SAMN13153345, study PRJNA577476) | soil metagenome | isolation source: 120 cm saprolite under Douglas fir tree site 2 hole 3 replicate 1 | place: USA:California | collected 2015-04-18 | reverse complement strand
TTGCGCGACCATTGATTGAAGAAATTCCCGCCCCAGCCTTGCGGCGTAACCAGCATGTCCGCCGGCCCTTGGCCATGCGCATTGCTGTCAAACCGGATGTACTGCGCAATCGTGCTGAAGATCGCGCCAGAGCCAAACTGATAGCGATCCGTCAGCCCAACCGCTATGCCTTTTTGGTTCAGGTCGTTCGAGGCCGGCTGCGGAACCAGAGCATTGATGTCCGCGTTCCGTTGCCGCAGCGGGAACGCATTCACCGTGAGCATCAGGATGTGTGTATTGGAGAGGATCGCCTCGACGGTCGAAAACGAGCTGAACCCTTGCTTTTTGCTGATGTCATCGGGCCAGGGCAAGCCGCGCACCGTGCGCTTTTTCATGTCGTACTGGAAAATTTCCGAAAAGAGCAGTTTGTGCGCCAGCAGCGGTACGACAAAGTCCAGCCCCGGGGTCGCCTCCTGCAGTCCGATCATGCTCCCGTTCTTGCCGAGCACGGACGGAATGAAACTTTTCAATCGGTAGTTCCACCGGTCGTCGGGAGGTTTGGTTTCCACTACCGTCAATCCCCCGGAAAAACTTCCCAGGCCCGCGTTATACGGTGTCTTGTACACCGCGAAGGATTGCACGGCATCGGTCGGCACTGGCACGGAGAAACTTCCCGTCACCGGATCGGTGGTCCGCGCCGAATTCACAAGCAACAAGCTCTGATTCTCGTCCGCGCCTTTGAAGCTCAGTTTTCCATCCTGTGTTTTCAATACGCCCGGAGTAACCGGCAGGACTTCACGGATCTTCTCCTGCGCCGTCGGAAGTGAAATCAGTTGGCGCTGGGTGAGGGTCACACTCGGGGTCGACGCGCTCTCGGTCGCTATCGCCTCGGTATCTTCGCTTACCTCCACCTTCTCCGTGACCGTCTCCAGCTCCGCCCGAATATCCAAGGCAGTAGTCTGCCCCGCATTCACTGCGACCGTCTTTGTATAGGGTCTAAATCCCGGCTGGTGGATCGAAATCGTGTACGTCCCCGGCTTGAGGCCGTTAAATTCGTACTGCCCCGCCTCCTCCGTACCCGCGGTCAGCGCGCTGCCGTCGGGCCCCGGCGTCAGCTTTAAAATAACGCCCGCCAGGCCACTCGAGGCGTTCTCTTGCAGCGTGGTCACCGTCCCGCGAATGGACCCTGAAGGTGAACTCTCCCCGCGAGAGTGGGTTTCTTGCCCCAACACCGGGCCAGCCGCGAGCAGCAATGCAAAAACAGCCACCGCTGCTAGTAACCAGCGGCAGGCGACGCGGCCCGCCCGCGCTGTCGCGGGATGTGAAGGCACAGTTCTGCCACTAGCAAGTCGAGGGAAGCTCATAGTTCCATCAGCCCAATAGCTAATTCCCAATTATCTCGTGACTAGTTCTAGTACACCGACAAATATCCGCAGCACCCTTGTCCAGCCAGTGAACACGCCCATTTGCCCCTTTTTGAAACTCCCTACGGAGGCCACCTTAATCAGGTGTAACCACAGGGCCTTCCCCGGTTTGAGGCACCAATAAGAAACCCCGCGAGGTCCTGCCAATCCATCCTCGCGGGGTCGCCAGTTTGTTTAGGCTGTCTTAGAAGTGGAAGCCGAGCTCCACGGTTTCAGTACGCGGCGTGACGAAGTGCGTCCCGCTAAACGTCGACAGGAAGTTGTAGAGTGCAGTTTTGTTCGTCAGGTTGATGGCCGTGAACCGCAGGCTCCACCTGTAGCGGTCACCGTGGAAAAGATTGTCGTCGCCCATGGCCACATCAAACAGATGTCGCGGTTTGATGCGCGACGGGTTCAAGTCGGGATTGTCGGTCCCCGGAGTCGGTAAGTTGATTCGCGTCGATCCGTATTGCGACGGCGCACAGCTGTTCAGAGGCGCGGTCAGAGTCGGGAACAAGTTCCCGCAGAAAAGCCCCGCTTGTAACTGCTGGTCTGCCGTCAGCACGGTGAGATCGACTGGTGTGTTCGCACTCGGCGCAAGCGGAACCGCGCCAGCAACGAGGCCACTATCGTAGCGCCAGTTGAAACCGACCCAGGGGCCGTTGCTCTTCCATTGATACTGAAGGTGCGTGCTTTGCTGGAACGCCTGGTCATGGTCGATGCGGAAGACACCAGGTGGGGGAGGCGTGTTGAAGATCAGGCCCCCCACTCCCGGAGGATAGAACCGGTCGCGCGAGGTTCCGAGTACGGTAACAGCCGTAAACCCATGGAAGTTCGGCACGCTCACGCGGGCCGCAACCCCATCGATCTTTGACTTGGTCCACTGCACGGGGAAAGTTAACGGTGTGCTGAATAGGACGCTGAAGTCATAGTCGGGGTTAGTGTACTTCCAATAATAATCCGCGGTCACCAAGAGGTATTTTCCGAAGGCTTGCTCGAAGCCCGCATTGAAGAGATTGCGCTTACCTGAGTGCGGGGGTATTGCTCCGCCACCCGGACCGCCCAATCCGCCGAGTCCCGTCGAACTGGAAACAAGCAGATTCTCGTTATACGGAGTCACAATGGCACGCGCATATCCCACACGCAGCACGGTGTTGGTTCCTTTAATGTTGTAAGCAACTGCGAGGCGCGGTTGCGCTGCCGAAATGCTGCTGAGCCCGCGGTAGAGGTCCCCACGGAGACCTAAATTGAACATCCAATTCCCCAACCTGATCGCGTCCTGAACGTACAGGGACGTTTCCTTGACGTCAGTATGATCGTTGAACTTCAAAAGGGTGCCTGCGCGCGTCAGATCGAAAGGCAGAAGCCCAGGCAAAAAACCAGTATTCGCGGTATCGCCCGGGTGAGCAGCCGCGCATTGCGTGGGATCTGTCGGCGTTGCGCTTGGATCGGGGGTACCGTCGGGAAGCTGGCATGGCGCGTTGAACGTTGGGTCCGTTAAGCCCAAACTGAACTGCTCCTTCAGGAACCAATGCTGAAGTTGCGCACCTATCTTGATGTTGTGCGCACCCTTAACGTAACTGAGGTCAGAGCGCACCCCCAGGTTGGTGAGATGCCTGTTTTGTGCGAGCGTCGCCGGCAAGTCCGAGAAGGCGTTCGAGCTCGGAAAATAGTGATAGCGATCTTGGCGCACGAAAGTGTTCACGGAAAGCAGCGTATACGGGTTGAATATGTGCGTCCACGCAGGCGCGATATTAAACGTGTTGATCAGTACTCGCTGGTCCTGCCCTGCAGCCGCCTGATCGAATTGATTGGGCTGTTGGAACCAAGAGCGCGCATAGTTCAGGTTCAGGTGGATGTTGTCTTCCGTACGAGGTTGAAAGTCGAGACGGTCCCAGAAATTCTCTGTGTTTCCTTTGTCGTGGATAACGGTGAGCTCCGGAGGATCGAGAAAGCGGCCAGATTGGAAACCGCTCGCCGAGATGAAATTTCCGAAGTGCTGGCGGCCGACAGCATAGTCGAATCCAACATTCTCCGTCCCAAAAGAGCCATACGAAGCGTACACGCTGCCTATCGGCCGCAGGTTGAGGCCCGAGCGTGTCGTCACATTGATGATCAAGGTGGTTTTGTCACCATACTCGGCTGGTGGAATCCCGTTGACCGCCTCGAGAGATTGCACCGCACCGAAGGGAATCTGGTTCGAGAAAATCTTGTTCTGCTGATCGGTAATAGGCTGACCATCGACTGAGAAGGAGTTCTCTTGGTGCTCGCCGAGCCCGTGGAATAGTCCGTTGGAATCGGCCGCCACGCCCGGCGTGGTGTAGGTGATCAGAGAACTGATCGTTGAGGAACCTCCCAGCGGAAACTTGTCAAACAGGTCGCGGTCCACATCCGTGTGTGCTACTGGGTCATTTTCGATCAGGTCGGCGGCCTCGCTTTGGACCGTCACCGAAGTTGACGCCGATGCCACCTTTAGGGTCACCGCTACACTCACGGTCACCAGCGAACGTATATCGACATCCTGCGCGTACTGCGCGAAACCAGATGCCGTAGCAGATAGGTGATAGGGATTGAAGGGCACGCTCGTGAACCGGAATTTCCCTTCACTGTCGGTCGTGGTGCTCCGGTCAAAGTGGCTGACCGGATTGTGAATTTCGACCGTTGCGTTCGGCACCGCTGCACCTGACGGATCCTTCACGATTCCTTCGACCGTGCCTGAGGACTGCGCCTTCGTTGGTCCAGCCGCAAGTAACAGAACAAATCCCAAAACAAGAACTGCGCTGATACTGAAATGCTTCAACATTTTTTCTCCATCCCTTAGAGGGCTGTGTGTTTTGTGTGGATAGAGGCCGCCGGAAGACGGGCGGTGACGCCAGCTTTCAACTAGGCCGGCGCGCGGAAATACACTTCAAGCCACGGGTGAGAATTTGGCGATAGGAGGTGCGCGCCCGGCGCGATGCAGAGAAAACGAGTCACTCGGGGCCGCGTGCCGCGGGAGCGATGAATACCAGGTAACAAGCTCAGGCTGGCTGACCAGATCGAGCGGCGCCGCTGCCAGCGTCGGCATGTGCAACGCCTGGCAAACGTGGCAGGCCGTGTCGGGCCCCTTCGCGTGCTCATGAAGGAAGCTGCCGCCCGCGGCGAAGTATAGCAGTGCGACGCAGGCCAGTATCGCCAGCGCGCGTTGCGCCGTCGATCGTCCGATAATCGTATTCCCCGAGTGCATAAGCGACACTTTAGCTTAGCACCTTTGGACGGGCGGTGAGGCAAGTTGGTTGCAATAAGGAACCAATGGGAACGACTAGCTCCTTGACCGCGCAGCCAATCCGACCTAACCTCCTTCTTGCTAAGTACATGCCCGCCTGGACAGATCGCGCTCGCGCCTTGGTTCTGCTCCTCGGGACGGTCTTCCTCGCGACACCGTTACATTTTTGTGCCGATCTAACGGTCACCCCGTCGGCCTCGCACTTCTGTCCCATTTGTTCCACCGTCGGATCCGTGGTCGCCGCCCAGACGCCTGGCATGGCCATTGTGCCGGTCCTGAATCGGCTCGAAGTTGCTCCCCTAGTCGTCCCGGGATTTTCGGCAGTTCCGCGTGCCATCTCTCCGCGCGCGCCTCCCTCCCTCTAGTTACCCGCGGTCGCCCCGGTAACAATCCTTAGGTGCCCGAACTATCGGTTGTAAGAGTGAGGAGTAATGCCATGAAGAGAATCACAGTACTCGCTGCCGCTATTTTCTGTTCTGCCGTTGCCTCGGCACAGCAGGCTCCCCCGCCCAAGCCCAACAAAGACGTGCCCTCCGCGCAATCCTCAGTCGCAGGGTCGGAAGAAACGCGCATGAAAACTCTCGAGGATCAGGTGCGCGTGCTCGCCGAACAAGTAACCTTGCTCCGAGGCGAGCTGAAAGCGATGCGCGACGCGAGATCGGTTGAACCGCGCTCCGAAGAACCCATTCTGCTTACGGCTGCACATGTCGCACCTGGCATTTTGGCTTCCTCCACGCCCGCTGCCGTCCCCGCTTCGCCTCAGCCTGCTCCACCGCAGGCCACGCAGACTCAGATTTTTGGAGGAGCGTCGTCCAACGCCAAGCTCCTCAATCCCGACATCAGCTTGATCGGCGACTTCATCGGTGCCGCAGGACGCAACACCGTTTCTCCCTCGCGCTCGCTAGAATTGCACGAATCCGAAGTCGGCCTGCAAGCCATCATCGATCCTTACGCGCGCGCCGACGCTTTCATTTCCTTCGGCGAAACCGGCGTAAATGTCGAGGAAGCCTATGTGACCTTTACCTCTCTTCCCGCCGGGCTTCTTCTGAAAGTCGGCAAAATGCGCGCGGAGTTTGGCAAGGTCAACACCATTCACAATCACGCTCTGTCATTTATCGACCGGCCGCTGGTGACCAACAATCTTGTCGGCGGTGAGGACGGTATCGACGATGCCGGCTTCTCCCTGTCGCGTTTCTTGCCCGCGCCGAAAAACTGGTTTTTCCAAGGAACGGCCCAGGTTTTTCGCGGCGATTCCGACGATCTGTTCCAAGCTACGCGCCGCCAGGACCTCAGCGTTGTTGGCCACCTCCGTGCTTACCGCGATCTCAGCGAATCCACCAATCTCGATCTCGGCGTTTCCTACGCTCGCGGCCACAACCATGCCGGCGCCGGCACCGTTTTGGGTCCTTCTAGATTTCTCACCAATCTCTATAGCGTCGACGCCACACTCCGTTGGAAACCCCTGCGTCGCGCCATTTATCACTCTTTCTTATTCCGCAATGAATTTTTCTGGAGCGCCCGCGACCAGGTTTCTTCCGCTGCCTTTTTCCAGACCGAGCATGCCTTCGGCCTCTATTCCGATGCCGAATACCGCGCCAACCGCCGCTGGACCATCGGCGGCCGCTTTGACCGCAGCGGACACGCAGCGAATGCAAATCTGACGGATACCGGCTTTTCCGCTATCCTCACCTACTGGCCCAGCGAGTTCAGCCAGATCCGCGGCCAGTACCGCTTCGGGCATCTCGCCGATCCGGTCACTACCAATTATTCGAACGCCAACGAATTCTTGTTTCAATTTCTCTTCGTGATGGGTGCGCATGGCGCACATCCGTTCTAAAGATCTTTCTGGAGACCCTCTATGCAAAACACAACCACGCACACTCGTATCAGCCGTTTCAGCGCGCTTGCCGCTGCCTTTCTGCTTGTATTCGTTCTTGCCGTTTCTCCGGGTCGCGCCGAAAGCAAACTGCAAATTATGACCGCCACTACGGACCTCGCCTCGCTGGCCCAAGAAGTCGGCGGCGACAAAGTGGATGTCGAATCCATTGCCCGCGGTTACCAGGATCCCCACTTCGTGGAAGCCAAGCCTAGTTTTCTGCTCAAGCTGCGAAGGGCCGATCTGCTCATCGTCGTCGGCCTCGAATTGGAGATCGGCTGGCTGCCGCCGCTCATCACGCAGTCCACCAATCCAAAAATTCAGGTCGGCGCGCCCGGCTACCTTGACGCCTCGCGTTTTGCCAAGATCCTCGAAATCCCCACCGGCCAGGTGACTCGCGCGGAAGGCGACGTCCACCCGCTCGGGAATCCCCATTATTGGCTCGATCCGGAAAACGGCTTGCGCATCGCCAAGGGCATCCAGAACAAGCTCAGCGAAATGCGTCCCAATGGCTCTGCCTATTTCGCACAGCGCTACGATTCGTTCGAACAGCGCCTGAAGCAGGCCGACCAACGGTGGCTGGCCGATATGAAGCCTTACGCCGGCCGCAAAATCGTCACCTATCACCGCTCCTGGCCGAATTTTGCCGAACACTTCAGCTTGCATGTCATTGGATACGTCGAGCCGCGGCCCGGCATTCCTCCCAGCCCTCAGCACACTGTGGAATTGATCGCGCAGATGAAGCGCGATGGCGTCAAAATCATCGTCGTGGAGCCGTATTTCGATCTCAAGACGCCCAACAGTGTCGCCCGGCAAACCGGCGGTCAGGTCGTCGTTCTCATGCCCTCGGTGGGCGGTGAAAAAGAGATCACCGACTATTTCAAGCTGTTTGACTACGACATGGCCAAGCTCAAGCAGGCTTTCGATACCGTTCTCTGATGCGAACGTCCCGCTGAACTTAGAAAAAGCAGTTCGAAGCCGGTTCGAAGGAGATGAAATCGCGATGCTGGAATTCTTGCTTCCTGCTTTTGTAGCGAGCCTGATTCTTACCGGCATTCATGCCTATCTCGGCGTCCATGTAGTCGAACGCGGGGTCATCTTCGTGGACCTGGCGCTCGCGCAAATCGCCGCGCTCGGCGCCACCGTCGCCATCGTCGCCGGCATGGACCCCCATGGCCGAGGCTCTTACTGGATCAGCCTGGGCTTCACATTCCTCGGCGCCGCGATCTTCGCGCTCGCGCGCAGCCGCCGTGGCCACATCCCCCAGGAAGCCTTTATCGGCATCGCGTACGCCGTCGCCTCCGCCGCCGCGATTCTTCTGATGAGCAAGGCGACCGGCGAAACCGAGCACCTGAAAGACATGCTCGTCGGCAATATCCTCGCCGTCTCCTGGGCTGAGGTGAAGAAAACCGCGATTCTCTACGGCGCCGTCGGCATCTTCCACTACATCTTTCGCAGAAAATTCCTGGCCATCTCCATGAATCACGCGAAAGCCGAACGAGCCGGCCTCAACGTGCGCTTCTGGGATTTTCTCTTTTACGCCTCGTTTGGTTTTGTAGTGACTTCTTCGGTCGCCATCGCCGGCGTCCTGCTGGTTTTCTGCTATCTCATCGTCCCCAGCGTCGGTGCCATGCTCTTTGCGGACCGCATCGGCGCGCGGCTCGCCATCGGCTGGACCATGGGCACGCTAGTTTCCGCTCTGGGCGTCTATCTCTCCGCCCAAATCGACCTGCCGACGGGCGCCACCATCGTTGTCACGTTTGGCGGCGTCCTCATTATCATGTTCCTGATCCATCTGATTCTGCATCACGGCCGCGAAGCTCGCCAGCTCGAAGGCGCAGCGGCCGCACACCGCGAAATCTAGGATTCGCACGCTCGATCAAAAGCTTCGTCGTATTTCTTCGTTGCTACTTCGCGGGCTGCGCCGTCGGCGGCAAAATCCCGTTCAAACGCAAATAAATCGCCTGCGTGGCATAGTGATCGGTCCAACTGCCGCCCAGAGCCACCAGCGCGCCTCCCCGCGAGATCGGACGGTTGCCGAACAGCACGAATTGCTCCCCCAGTTTCGAATCGTCCACCTTCGCCAGCGCCGCCGTGCAAAACGCAAAGGAATCCTTCACCGCCGTCACCAGCTTGTCCTTTGCATCCGTATCCGCAATCTTCACCTCCGGCGGCGTCTGCCCGGAAATCTTCGCGCAGAAGGTATTGTTCGATTGCGCGATGTGCATCACCAGGTGCCCGAACGAATTCATCTCCGGCGAAGGCTTGAAGCCGTACTTCTCCGCCGGCATGGCTTCCGCCGCCGCCACCATGTTCTTCTCGTATCGCGCCACTCCCGCTTTCACAAACCCGCTCACCGGATTCGCCACCGGCGACAAGTCCGGCGGCGCACTCGCGGCTGGTGCCGCCTGCTGCGCAAACGCACTGCCCACCGCCATAAACACCGTTATCACCGCAATCAGCAAACTCACACGTGTTTTCATTTTCGCCCCTCCCGGCAAAATCCGCTCGAAAGCATACGCCCTCCACACCTCTCCAACAAGCGCCACTCGCGCCCCGGCCGCTTTCCCTATTCCCCCCGCCCTCCTGCTCCCATTTTCTTTGGAAACATTTTCGTTCGCGCCCCGTCTCTACCTATAGCTATCTATAGGAACACTATGCTCAAGCCCAAAAACGACCTTCTCCAGGGCACCCTCGCCCTCCTGGTCCTCAAGACCCTCGCTCGCGGGCCTATGCACGGCTACGGCATCACTCTTCATATCCAGCAGGTTTCCGAAGACATCCTCCGCGTCGAGGAAGGCTCCCTCTACCCCGCCCTCCACCGCATGGAACAGGACGGCTGGGTCAGCGCGGAGTGGGGCACGTCGGAAAACAATCGGCGCGCTCGCTACTATCGCCTGACTGCCGCGGGTCGCAAGCAGCTCGCCGCAGAAGAACACAACTGGCAACGCCTCACGCAAGCCGTCGCCCACGTTCTCAAGTTCGCCTGAGCGGCAGGAAAGGAAGGTGCACCGTGTCCTGGATCACTCGCCTACGAGGCATGTTAGGAAGAGAACGCTTGGACCACGACCTCGACGAAGAGCTGCGCTCGCACCTCGAGATGCGCGCCGCTGATAACCTCGCCGCCGGCATGTCCCCTGAAGCCGCGCGCTACGAGGCGCAAAAACGCTTCGGCAACACCGCCCTCCTCAAAGAAGACACTCGCAACGCCGACATCGTCGGCTGGGTGGACGTGGCCGCTCGCGATTTTCACTACGCGCTCCGCATGCTGCAGCGCAGCCCCGGCTTTACCGCCGTCGCTGTTCTCACCCTGGCCCTCGGCATCGGCGCGAACACCGCAATTTTTTCCGTCATCAACTCCGTTCTCCTTCGCCCGCTCCCGTATCACCATCCGGGCAGTCTGGTGATGGTCTGGGAAACCAATTCGCAGCATCCCAAGCCCCACAACACCGTCTCTCCGCCAAATTTCCTCGATTGGCAGAGCCGCAATACCGTTTTCTCGAACATGGCTTACATCGCCGACGTGCGCAACAATCTCACCGGAAATGGCGACCCCGAGGAAGTCGTCGTCCAGGCCGTCTCCGCGAATTTCTTTTCCGTGCTCGGAGTCAATCTTCTCCTTGGCCCGGGCTTCACCCCGGAAAATGGCCAAGCTGGTCACGACAACGTCGTCATTCTCAGCTACGGCCTTTGGAAGGATCGTTTCACTAGCGATCCGGCGATTGTAGGCCAATCAATTCTTCTCAATGGAAAACCCCAGACCGTCGTCGGCGTCGCGCCCCAGAATTTCAATTGGTTCATCAAGGACGGATCGCTCACCGCCGCAAAGCCCCGGCTGTGGTCGCCCTTCGTGTTTCCTAAATCGTTCCACGATCACAAGCAAATTGGCCGCTTCCTGACCGTGGCCGCGCGCTTGAAGCCCGGCGTCACCGCTGCCCAGGCACAGGCCGAAATGACCGCCATCGCCGCCCAGCTCGAACATGAGTATCCCGATTTTGACGGACACTGGGGCATCAACGTAGTCCCGCTGCGCCAGCAGATTTCCGGCGAAATCCGTCCTGCTCTGCTGATCTTGTTCGGCGCTGTAGCCTTCGTCCTACTGATTGCCTGCGCCAATGTCTCCAGTCTGCTTCTCGCCCGCGCGGCCAGCCGCGAGCGTGAGATGGCCATTCGAACGGCCATCGGCGCAAGTCGCTGGCGCATCGCGCGTCAACTGCTAATGGAAAGTTTACTGCTGGCCGTAATTGGCGGGGGAATCGGCGTAGCACTCACTGTGCTTGGCACAAATGCCCTTCTCGCCGCGAGCCCGCATAATCTTCTCGACCTCCCCTCTGTTTCGATCGATCTGCGACTCTTGGCTTTTGCCGTTGCCGCCACCTTGTTGGCGGGCTTGCTCTTCGGCTTTCTTCCTTCCTATGTATCCGCGCATTCGCAGATCTCCCAAACGCTCAGAGAAGGCGGCCGCGGTTCGTCCACCGGTAAACGCCGCCGCTTCGCAAGGAGCGCCTTTGTAGTTGCGCAGTTGAGCCTCGCGCTCGTCCTTCTCGCCGGCTCCGGTTTGCTGATTCGCAGCTTCGTTCGCCTCGTCGGCGTCCATCCGGGCTTTGATACCGCTCATCTCTTGACCTTCAAGGTCTCTCTTCCGCAGTCCAAGTACGCCAAAGACAAACTGTGTATGGCGTTTTTCCAGCAGTTGCTTGCACGCATCGCTGCCGTTCCCGGAGTCCGCTCCGTCACCATGGAAAACTTTCCTCCCCTGACCGGTTTGGGCGCCGCCACCGGCGTCCACCTTCTCGACCAGCCGCAGGTAGCGCTGATGGATCTTCCCGTAGCGAACGTCCGCGTGGTCGGACCCGAATATTTCTCCACGATGAGCATCCCTTTGCATGCGGGACGTCTCTTCAGTGAACAGGAAATGGCGGAGGAAAAGCATGTCGCCATCATCAACCAGGCCTTCGCGGATAAATATTTGAACGGCGTTAATCCCCTGGGGCAGAAAGCCGTCATCTATATGAAGAGCCTTGCGGAGTCCGGGAATCAGCCATCGGAAATCATAGGGGTGGTCGGCGATGTCCGCCAGATGGGGCTCGACGTCGCCGCGGAGCCTACCGTTTACTGGCCCATACCCGAGCTGGTCTATTCCGGAATGACCATTCTGGTGCGCACTGCCAGCGATCCCTTGTCCGTGGTTTCCGCCATCCACGCGGAGCTTCAACAATTGGACCGCGAACAGCCCATGGCCTCCATCGCCACCATGGATCAGCTTCTCGCTGATTCTCTCTCCCGCGCGCGATTCACCATGCTTCTTCTCGGAATTTTTGCAGCCGTCGCTCTGCTGCTCGCCGCCGTGGGGGTCTATGGCCTGATCTCCTACAGCGTCACGCAGCGCACGCAGGAACTCGGCATTCGCATCGCCCTCGGAGCCCAGCGCCGCGATGTCCTCCGCTTCGTCCTCGGTCAGGGAACACGCTTGACACTTTTCGGTCTTGTCTTGGGAATCGCTGCTGCGCTCGGGATCACGCGTCTCTTGGCCAGCCTTCTTTTCGGCATCAGCGCCACCGATCCGCTCACCTTCGCTGGCGTCGCCGCCTTACTTGCGTCCGTCGCCCTGCTGGCCTGCTTCATCCCCGCCCGCCGCGCCACCCGCGTCGACCCCATCGTAGCCCTCCGCTATGAATGACGGCCAGCCGGTTTGGTCGCACAGGCTTCAGCCCATGCTCTTAGCTCTTGTGCAGCCTTTGCGCCGCCATCTTTCTTTTCTCGCTTCTCTCTCTGGGCCCCCTGGTGGCTGCTCTTCTCCGAGCTCTCTGTGCTCCTGCTTCTGCGTTCTCCGTGTTAAGTTTCTTCCCCCTGACGTCCGTTCCTCTCACCCTAAATTCTTCAGCGTCTTCTCAATCAACCCAGCCGTCCCCGCATACGGATCCCCCGGGCTGTCCCACTCCATCGAAAAATAACCCTTATACCCATGTTTTTTCGCAATCCCAAACGTCCGCGCTAAATCCACGTGCGCCACTTTGTCCTTCCCGTCGCCCACTTCCGTTTCCTTCACATGCGAAATGTTGTAAGCGTGGCCGAACATCGCATCAATTCCTCGGTACGCGTACTCTTCTTCGTAAGCCGCCAGCGTGTTCGCGAAATCCGGCAGCGCATGAAGCCACGGGCTGTTCACCTTTTCAATCGCTTTCACCAGAAAGAACGGATCTTCGCTGACAGCATTGTCGTTCTCGAGGTTGACCACTACGTTCTTCGCCGCGCCGTGTTCCGCCACACGCTGCAAGCTCTCGACCGTCCGCGCCAGGTCCGGTTTCGCATCCTTCGCCCGCGGAAGGTTCGTCCGCACGCTCGGCGAACCGCTCGCCACCGCCGCATCAATCCATTGTTTGCTGAACGACACCGCACGTTCCCGCTCCGCCCCGTCCGCCGCGTACGGGCTGTTCTCGCCGTCCACGGCCATGTTCACGATCGCCCCGCCCGCCTTCGCTACCGCCGCACGCAGCTCCTCGAGGTACCCCTTCTCCAGCGAACGGAAATGCTCGCTCCACGGTTCAATCTTCTTGATATTGAATTTCGCCCCGACGTGCGCCGCAAACTCCTTTAGCTCCATCTTCCCGCTGCCGGCCTTGTCCTCACGCCCCGCCACAAAATCCCGGAACGGATACGACGCAATCGCAATCCGCCCTCGCGCCGCCTCCGGAAAGCGCATACTCGGTCCCGCATCCGCAGCGAACGCCGTTCCCCATCCCGCGAACAGCCCCGGCCACACTCCCATGCAAACAGCCGCTCCCGCTGCTGAACTAGCAGCCTCCACCAGAAATTGCCGTCTTGATTTGTGGGTTATGTGTACCAAAACCGCGCCAGTCTAGCAGACTCATCCATCACCCGCCATCCACGCAGTCGTTTGCTCACCAACTTACCCGCTTCCGGCCATACGCAGGGCCGTGGTAGCCTGAACACACCCACCCACAGTTTCCAGCCCAGATCTCCCGGCGTCGTACCTTCTAAATTGTTCATTTTCTGTCGTCTAGTGGCTGTGCCACTTCCGGAAGCCTAGATGCATCGTACCTCGAGGAGGTCAAGACGTGGGGCCACACGGCAGAAGTAACACCCGTCGTCCACGAAGAAAAGAGACGCGAGCGAGGTGCGCCAGAAGGTTCTTGCAGAAACTCGTTATGGGGTTTCTGCGCCTCACCGCTGTGCTGCTGGCGAGCGCGGCCTGCGGGTATATCGGCGGTCGCCTCTGGCCTTTGGACTTGAATGCACCCCGCTACCCAGCCTTTCCCGCCCCCAGGATCCAGGGCAGTCGCTTAGTCGTGCCGTTTTCGCCCGGTGTAGCCTCAGCGGAAGTCGCCGCCTTCAATGACCAGCTCGAGGCCTTCCTGCATTTTGAGTACTTGCGCGGCCGGGAAGCCCGCAGCGGCAACGACACTTCGGACATTCTGTTGACGGCTTTCGATACCCCGAAGGGACCCTCTTACAAGATCTTCATCGTCGGCGACAACGATCTGCTCACCGCCGTCCCGCGCCTAGCGGGACTCGAAGGCCGCAACCTGATCGCCCACTACGAGCTGAATACCTGGACGGAGAAGGATTTTGCCTACTACCAACAGCAAAGTCACATGTTCGACGTCGCATATGGCGTTCCCACGGAGCAGAAGCTGGAATCCCTCAGTTCTTTTCAACTTCTCCCCGCCTTGGCAAGGTTTCTCGTCTTCAAATCGCAAACCGACAACCGCGTGCTCGACCGAAGCGATGCCGCTCCCCGCCCGCTAACAAGAGAACAGGCCACACAGCTCGCCTCCAACATTCTCGCCGTCGCGGATTTCTACGCGCTCCCGCTCGACTATTTCCTCGGTGTCGGCGCCATGGAGAACGATTACATGGACATTGACGGCGACCTCA
>WNFF01004021.1_pt1 | contig 14425 bp, 10 predicted proteins | sample 5400441 | NCBI WGS metagenome assembly WNFF01 (sample SAMN13153345, study PRJNA577476) | soil metagenome | isolation source: 120 cm saprolite under Douglas fir tree site 2 hole 3 replicate 1 | place: USA:California | collected 2015-04-18 | reverse complement strand
CGCGATCGCGTCGTCGCTCAATCCAGCCGCCAATTCGGCCCGAGCGCGCGCGGCGATGATCGAGACATCGCCGGGCTCGGCCTTGCGCGATTCGGGGCGTGCGATTGCCAGCGCTCGATCCTTGTCGCCGACCCGCAGGTAAAGATCGACCAGGGCCGCAGTCAGCCTGGAATTCCCCAATGCCGCCCGCTGCGCGGCCTCCAGCGGCGCGACGGCGCGATTGCGATTGCCCTCTCGCGACCGCAGGTCGACCAACCTCGATAATGCATCGAGATCGGTCGGATCCTTGGCCAGGACTTTCCCGAGTTGCGCATCGGCCTCTTCGAGCCGTCCTTGCAGCTCGGCAATCCGCGCGAGGTTGAGGCGCGCCGAGGCAAAATCGGGATCGGTCTTGAGGATTGCGGCAAAGGTCTGCCCCGCGCCATCGAGATCGAAGCGTGCCAACTTGACGAGACCGTCGAGATTGCGCGCTGTCGGGTCGTCAGGCCGCAGCTTGTTCAGGTTATCGGCCGCCTTGGCCGCCGCGTCGAAGTGTCCGGCCGCCAACTCGGTCAGGATCAGGAACTGTCCACCCACCGGGCTCGACGGCGCCAGCTCCAGGGTTCGCTCGAGATCGCCGACCGCCGAGTTGAGGTCACCGGCGCTGAAATGGGTCGCCGCCAACTGCAATCGCAGCCCAGCGTCGTCGGGCGCACGATCGACAGCCTTCTGGAAGGCCTGGAGGGCCTGCTCTGATTTGCCGGCGAGGGCAAACGCCTGCCCGAGTAATTGGTATGTCTCAGCGTCGGCATCGCCGCCGCTGACGAGAGTGCTCAATACCTCGATCGCCCGATCCTGGTGCCTCGTTTCCAGTTCCAGCCGGGCGATCAGCTTTTGAGCGCCAAGATCATGCGGGTTGCGGGCGGCATAGCGAGTGACGGCGGCGAGCGCTTGATCAAATTGCTGGAGGTTATATTTGACCGCTGCGAGAAGATAATTTGCGCGAGGTACGGTGTTGAGGTCACCCGTTATCCTTTGAAGAATAGCATCCGCCTCTTTGTATTGCTTTGCCTTGGCGAAGAGCACGGCGCGAAGGTAGATTGCCTGTGCATTGTTGGGATGCACCGCCAATATGACGTCAACATCCGACACCGCTTGTGCATCAGCACCCTGCTCCAATAATAGGCCGGCCCGCTGCAACCGACCAGCGACGAAATCGGGTGAATCTGTCAGAGCCTTGTCCAACACGGCGACCGCACCCGCCCGATCGCCCTTGGCCAGAAGCAATTGCGCTTGTGCGAGCGGAACCGCCGGCGACTTCGCATCGATCTTCGCAGCACGCTCCAATAGCGCCCCAGCCGCCTCGAACTCAGTCTTGGCGATCAGAACTTTCGCTTCTCCGAGCACGGGCTCCACGGCATCGGGGTTTAGAAACGCCGCTTGGCTAAACGATTCGCGGGCCTCGGCGGGCTTACCTACGGCAAAGAATGCGTAGCCACGGGCGACCAGTACCGCCTGGCGTTGCTCCCGTTCCCCCTCGGTCGGCAAGAACTCGTAGACGATCGAGCGAAACTTGCCTTGCGCCAAATAGGCGTGCACGAGGAGTGGGACCGCACGCTCGGGGTCATAGCCTTGGTCCCTTGCAATTCTGCCTTCCTGCTCCGCGCCCGCTGCATCGTCAAGACGCAATTTCAAGGCTCCGAGCCGGTAGTGCGCCTCCAGATTGCCGGGGTCCGCCTTGACGGCATTCTCCAACTGAACCGCGGCCGCTCGGAATTCGCCAATCGCGGTCAGGCGCTCAGCCTCCGAGAGATAATCGATTGCGGCTGCGGACGGGAGGCAGCCTAAAAAACCGGAAACAACGATGACGCTTGCTGCGAGGTAGCGGTGGAGCATCATTTGCCGTCCTTAAGCGGGAGCGCCGGGGCGCAACGATCTAGATCGTTGCTCTTCCCTTCCCAAACCACCCCATGAGCATCGATCGAAGAATACACGGCGAGCGGCCTCGCTCGCGTCGCCGGCTACGACCAGAGCGACCATGCGCCGGCTATGAGCACAAACAGCGCAGTCAATCCATTCGTCGTAATATGTGCGGCGACCGCGTCGCCCAGCTTGCCGTGCCGATAAAACGCCAGGGCGTAGGCCATCCCCGCGACCGTTCCGGTCAGCCATCTCCCATGCAATAAGCCGAAGGCGGCGGAGGACACCAGGAACGAGACCCAGTTGAACCGGCTGGCTTCATTTCCTTCGAGACTCGCCGCCGCCAGCCGGCGAAGCAAATAGCCACGAAACGCCATTTCTTCCACCAGAGGGATGACGAGCGTCGACCCGACCACCCGAAACCCGACCCAGACCACGGCCTCGCTTTGGCCCAGCGCGGCAATCCCCGCGCCCAGCGTTGTACCGTCGCCCGTCGTGATCCGATCGACCGCCGTCCACAGAACGAATACGACACCGCCGATGCCTACCGATGGCCAGGACCAGCCCCAATCCCATCGCGCGTAAACGCTGCGAAACCAGAGCAACGCCGCCGCCACCGCAAGAACCCGCAGCGGATAGAGCCGATCGAACCCGGATGAGAGGGCTGCGGTTACCACCATCGATCCCATCAGAACCAGGAAAGGCACCAGCAATGCCGCGGCAATGGGATTGATTTCCTCCCCAGCGCCGTCCAGGCGAACCGATGCAAAGAACCTCATACGGTGAGTGACGGCGATAACGCTCAGGGCAAGGGCGAGAAACGAAATCCAGCCGGCCTGCGAATGGAAACCCCCTGCGGCCAACGCGGGCGAATAGGAGCTTCCGATGGCGACCAGCGCGGCGATCCGCAGTACATTTGCCAGCCAGACCGCCAGCGCCCCAATCGGAAACAGCAGGAAGGCGTGGGGGAAGCGGATGCGAGAGCGGAACAGCCAGAGATAAATCGCAAGAAAGATCGTGACGAGACCGATGCCCTCGTATCCCGAGCACTGCGGAGCGATCTGGACGACGAAGGTCGGCGTCCCGAGCAGCAGCCGCGACGGATCGGAGACGACGTTCGAATAGACAAGCCGCAGCAGATGCTCGGCCAGAAAAAATGCTGCCGAGGCCAGCGGCCTCCAATAGGCCTGGGCGATCTCTCCACCGAACCAGGCGGCCGTCGCGGCCGCGATTGCGGCCAGCAGGGTAAGGTGCTCCCTGGCACCGAAGACGCGCCAATAGTCGAAAGGCGCCAGGGCGAGCAACCAGAAGAAGAGGCTAGTGATCGCTAGCCCTTCGCATGCAGCCAGCCCGCCGCTCGAGACCTGCCCGCCGCCGCGGGTGGCGACGGCGAGGAAGGTGTAGAGCGCGGCGAAGGCCAGGAAATGCAGCACCAGCCAAGGCTGCCATCGGTGGTCCGCAGCGCATTGCCGGGCGTATTCGAACGTGATCTTGAAGCGAGGGGCGAGCAGCACGAAAAAAGCGCCGACGGAGGCAGCGCCGATCCGAATCAGCACCGGCGAAACGGCCGCAAGCCGCACCCACCAGTGATCGCTCGCTGATAAGGCTGGGCTTTCGAAGCTGACCGTGAGGAGAAGCCCCTCAGCCAAAAGCGTCGCCGCCAGCATGCACAAGCGGATTATCAGGCGGCGATCGAGATCGAGCCTCAGAGCCTCGCCGTTGGATTCAACTCTCAGGTCCGCCATGGCCGGTCCTATATTCTTTAAGATACTGAATTTTAAATTAAAATCTGGGACATGATGGGCAAATTCGCCGTTTCATACGCAAAGTGTCGGACATTAACCATTTATTTTATTGAAACTGCGGGGATCCTCGTCCCAATCTCTCGGAGCGTATCATCAGTGAAGGCGCCTGAGGAATGGCTAGTTCAATGGTCGAAAGCTTAACCCGGTGACGCTTTCGGGTTACCTCGGGTTTTTCCTCCGCCGATCAACCGACTCGGCCTATAGTTGCATCAAATGCGGCTGACTTTAGTCACAATTTCCGGATCGGGTAGCGGCGAGGGTCGTATCGTATCGCAGCGCGTACCGCGCGGGAGATGCGGTCCAAGAGTTCAGGGGGTATAGAAAAATGTCTGACCACCACATCATCAAAGCACTCGGGATCGCCTCCGCCTTGGCTCTTGGAGTCGCGACGCAGGCGTCTGCGAGCCCGATCCTCGGTATCGAGTTGATTGAGTCAGGGTTTGCGACGTTTTCGACGACCAGCAGCGCCGACCCGCTGATTGTTTCCCAAAGTTTTGGGACGTTCAAGACGAACGTCGAGGTTAACAACCTCGAAACGGATCCGCTGTCTATGGATCTCAGTTCAACCAATGTTAGTACCAGCACAGCCGGAACCCTCACGATCATCGCCTCGGCAACCGGCCTAACTTCGCCGTTGGGGTTATCGCAGCTCTTCTCGCAGTTCAGCGGCAACTATTCCGGCGCCGTGACGTCGGCCACATTTCAGACGTACGTTTCAAATTCGAACACAATGTTCGGCATGGATACGTTGCTGGCTTCGCTCACCGGTACCGGCACTCCGTTTGCAACGTCCGCTGATAGTTCTGTAACGACTAACGATCCATTTGCGATAACCGAAGTCCTCACCATATCAACAACCGGGCAAGCTACGATCAGCTTCGATGGCTCGATCGCGGCTCCCGAGATTGACGCTGGGACGGGCGGTGCTGCGATTGCGCTGCTCCTTGGCGCGCTGGGCTTGGTCGGCGAACGGCGCCGGCGGCCCGAAGCGACCGCGTGAAATCGGTTCGCATCGGCGTCGTAAGGCACGAAATTTCGCCACACGCCCCCCGGCGAGGGACCTTTCATCGTTAGTCGCTGTTGCGTCCAAAGCGAGGGCGCAGGTGCCGCCGCGGCGGGATGTCTAATCCATAGGGCTTAATCCTTTTGGCGATTTCGGGGTACCCCGGTTTTCTCCCCCGGCCGTCAATGGATTCGACCTACAATTGAATCGATGGAGACCAAAGTTTGGTCACAATTCTGGGTCGGGTAGCGGCGAAGGCAGATAGAGGCGAGGCCGTATCGCGTGGAAGATGCGTCCTAAGAGCTCCAGGAATCCCTACGAAAATGTTTGATAATCGCATCATCGGAGCATTCGGGATCGCCGCGGCGCTTGCCCTTGGCGTCGCGACGCCGGCGTCTGCGAACCCAATGCTCGGTATCGAATTGATCGAGTCAGGGTATGCGCCGTTTTCGACGACCAGCAGCGCCGACCCGCTGATTACCGTCGTCAAAAATTACGGGACGTTCAAGACGAACGTCGAGGTCAACAATCTCGTCACGAATCCGCTGTCGATTGACCTCAGTTCAACCGACGTTAGTACCAGCACAGCCGGAACCCTCACGATCATCGCGTCGGCAACGGGCCTGACGACACCGCTCGGATTGAACAGTTTTCTCTCGCAGCTCACCGGAAACTTCAATAATGGCGTGACCTCGACCACATTGGAGACGTACATTTCGAATTCGAATACAATGTTCGGCACGGACACGTTGTTGAATTCGCTGAGTGCCGCAAGCTCTCCATTTGCAACATTTGGTAGTAATTCTACGGTAACGACCGATCCATTCTCAATAACAGAAGTAATAACTGTAACGACATCCGGGAAAGCGACTATAAACTTCGATGGCTCGATTGCCGTCGCTCCCGAGATTGACGCCAGGTCGGGTGCCGCCGCGATCGCACTGCTCCTTGGCGTGCTGGGTTTGGCAGGAGAACGGCGCAGGCGGCCGGTAGTGACTGCCTGAAAATCGTTCGGCGTTCCCAAAGACCCATATCGGGCCCGACTACACAACCTCCCAGCACAACCGGCTTCGGTCCCCGAAAAGCGGGGAATGACGCTTCAATCTGATCGAACAGCGCGCCGCTTGCCCCGAAAAGCAAGGCCGGGCGGAATCGCGTCGATTCCGCCCGGCGCAGCCCCGGATTGAGGTGAGCGCTCCGGGACTCATTAGGCCAACATCTGACAAATCGGCCCGTCGTCCGGCTCACCCTGTGATATCGGGACGCAGCTTTGCGATCGCGTCGAGGTGGCGGCCGTGGTCGCCGGCGAAGCGCAGCACGAGGTGGCCGGCCCCGGCCCGCACCCAGCTCGACAGCCACGCCGCCGCGCCCTCGGCGGGGCCGGCATAGGTCGCCTGGCGGGTCCGCATCCCGGCGGCCGGGCGGCCGTAGTAGTTCTCGATAAAGGCGTTCATCCGCTCCTCGGCATGGGCAGCATTCTCGTCGATCGCCAGGGTCAGATAGACCGCACCGGTCAGCTGCCCGGGGTCGCGCCCGACCTCACGCGCGATATCGCCGATCTCGGCCCATTGCGCGCGCCAGCGCTCGGGGTCCGGCGAATTCGGGAACCAGCCGTCGTAGAGCCGGCCGACGCGCTCGAGGCTGGCGCGCACCATGCCGCCGATCCAGATCGGCGGGCCGCCCGGGCGGTGGGGCGCCGGGCCGAGCGTGGCGTTGTCGACGATCCAGCGGCCGTTCCAGCTGACCGGCTTGCCCGTCCACAGCGCGCGGGCGAGGCGCAGCCCTTCGAGCATGCGCCCGACGCGCTTTTCGAACGGCACGCCGCAGGCGACGAACTCGGCGCGGATATTGGCAACGTCGCTGGCGATGCCGACGCCGAGGATGAAGCGCCCTTCGCTGATCTGATCCAGCGTCGCGATCCCGTGTGCCAAGACGACCGGGTTGCGCAGCGCCGGCAGCAGCACCGCGGTGCCGAGCTCGGCGCGCCTCGTACGCGCGGCGACCGCGGACAGGAGGGTCAGCGGCTCGTGCCGCGGCCGGGCCAGGATCGAGTCGCCGACCCAGATCGAATCGTAGCCGAGCCCCTCGGCCCGCTCGGCGAGCGCCAACAGCGGCGCCGCTTCGGGGCGGCCCTCCATGACCTGCTCGCGGGTCGGCAGCAGGTATCCGATGCGTACGGGCATGGCAGCCTCTCGCTAGATATCCGCATACACATGCGTCTCGGCGTGGCCGCCGGGGTGGGTGACGGCGCCCTTCTCGGTGTCGCCGACGGTCTGCGCGTATTTCCACAACGTGCCCGACTGGTAGCCGGTTTTGCGCGGCGTCCAGGCGCGGCGGCGCTCGGCCAGCTCGGAATCGCTTAACGCGACATCGATCGTGCCGGCGACGGCGTCGATCGTGACCTTGTCGCCGTCGCGCAGCAGCGCTATCGGGCCGCCGACCGCCGCCTCCGGGCCGACATGGCCGATACAAAAGCCGTGCGTCGCGCCCGAGAAGCGGCCATCGGTGATCAGCGCCACCCGATCGCCGACGCCCTGGCCGTAGAGCGCCGCGGTCGTCGACAGCATCTCGCGCATGCCGGGCCCGCCGCGCGGTCCCTCATAGCGGATGACGATGATGTCGCCGTCCTGGTAGCGGCGCTGCTCGACCGCAGCGAAGGCGTCCTCTTCGCAATCGAAGCAGAGGGCCGTGCCGGCAAAGCGCAACGTCGTCATGCCGGCCACCTTTACGATCGCGCCCTGCGGCGCCAGATTGCCCTTCAGCACGACCAGCCCGCCGGTTGGCGCCAGCGGCCGGGAAGTCGGGCGAACCACGTCCTGTCCGGTCGGGAAGACGACATCCTTCAAGTTCTCGGCGATGGTCTTGCCGGTGACGGTCAGACAGTCGCCATGCAGATAGCCGCCGTCGAGCAATGCCTTCATCAGCACGGCGACGCCGCCGATGTCGTGCAAATCCTTCATCACATAGCGCCCACCCGGCTTCAAATCCCCGATATACGGGGTCTTCTGGCAGATTTCGCCGAAATCATGCAGGTCGAACGCGATGCCGGCCTCGTTGGCGATCGCCGGCAGGTGCAACCCGCCATTGGTCGAGCCGCCGGCCGCCGCAACGACGGTCGCGGCGTTTTCGAGTGCCTCCCGGGTCACGATGTCGCGCGGCCGGATATTGCGGCGGAGAAGTTCCATGACCGCGTGACCCGAGGCTTCGGCATAGGCGTCGCGCGAATCGTAGGGCGCCGGCGCGCCGGCGGAGCCGGGCAGCGCGAGGCCGATCGCCTCCGAGACGCAGGCCATCGTGTTGGCCGTGAACAGGCCGCCGCACGAGCCGGATGACGGGCAGGCGGCGCATTCCAGCTCGTGCAGATCCTCGTCCGACATCGCCCCGACATTGTGCGAGCCGACCGCCTCGAACACGTCGCCGATCGTCACGTCCTTGCCCTTGAAGCGGCCCGGCAGGATCGAGCCGCCATACATGAAGACCGACGGTACGTTGAGCCGCACCATCGCCATCATCAGCCCGGGCAGCGACTTGTCGCAGCCGGCGAGGCCCACCAACGCGTCGTAGCAATGCCCGCGCATCGTCAATTCGACCGAGTCGGCGATGACCTCGCGGCTGACCAGCGAGGCCTTCATGCCCTCATGGCCCATCGCGATGCCGTCGGTGACGGTGATCGTGGTGAACTCGCGCGGCGTGCCGGCCGCCGCCGCGACGCCCTTCTTGGCGGCCTGCGCCTGGCGCGACAGGGCGATGTTGCACGGCGCCGCCTCGTTCCAGGTGGTCGCCACGCCGACCAGCGGCTGGGCGATCTGCTCGGCGCTGAGGCCCATCGAATAGAGGAAGGCGCGATGCGGCGCGCGCTCCGGGCCGACCGTGACGTGCCGGCTCGGCAGGCGCGATTTGTCGATGGCCGGATGGCGGACATCATCGGGCATGGCCGGGTCTCCTATGCGGGCGAGGGGAGGAGTGAGGCACCGTAGCGGCCCTGTCCGGCGCAATCAATGGCCGGCGCAATCAATGCCTCGCTGTGTTTGCGTCTCGGCACGCGACGCGGCAATGTACGCGACTGTTTTCGCTACCGCTCCCCCTCGTCATGGTCGGAAGAAGCCCGCGCGGCGGGCGTCTCGAAGGACGAACAGCGGCTAGCCGGAAAGGTATAGAGGCATGCGGCTTTGGGCTGGGCTGATGACAATGCTTTGGGTGGCGGCGTGCTCCTCGGCGCCGGGCGGCACGGCGACGCTGACGCTCAACGATCCCTATTGGGACCGGGTCAACGTCCAAATTGTGATCACCAAACGAGCCGATTGCGACAGCCACGAGGAGGGTTATATCGAGACCAAGGAACTGGTCATGCGCAAGGAGCGCTCCGAGACGATCGAGGTTCCCAACGACGCCACTGTCTGCTGGCGCCATGACCGCAATCCCAACCAGCCGGTTGCCGGCGCCTGGTCGGGGTGGACGCGGGCGACGCTGCAGCCCGGCAAGAGCGCCCAGTCGGATTTGTAAGCGACAGAAATATCGCATTCTCGGCGAAAGCCGGGATCCACTTCTCTACGGTTCCGGGCGCGGGTAAGGGGATCCCGGCTTTCGCCGGGAATGCGCCTAAAAGGGAATGCCCTTGCACGTTGCAACTGTAGAAGCCCCGCCCAGAACCTTCGCCCGGAGCGTCGGCGTGCTCGCTCGCCTGTTCGCCGCCGCGCTCGCGTTGTCGCTGGGTCCTGCTGTTTCGCATGCCCAGCCTGGCTCGATCGAACTGCAGCCATTGCCGCCGCTCGCGCCCGCCGCAGAGACCCCCCAGCCTCCTCCAGCGGGGTTCCCCCCGGCCGCCGCCGCTCCCGGAGCACCAGCCATGTCGGCACCCGCCGGGCGGGTGTTCTGCGAGCAGCCGGTCACGGTTCGGCTCGCCGACCCGGATGCGGTCGCCGAGCGTTTCCGACCCTTCATCGGGATCTGGAGCGATGCGGCCTGGACGCCGCTTCTTTGCGCCGCGCTGATCGTCGAAAATGTCTCGCCCGATGGCACCGCGACGATCCTTTATGTCTTCGGGCCGATGGGCGCGAACGCGCGCGCAGCGGGCGGCGTTCTGCAGGGTACCGGGATCATCCGCGACGGCGAGCTGAGGTTCCAGAATTCCGATGGCAGCCAATTCGCCTTTCGGCCGCTCTACGCCGATCTCGACGGCCGCTTCACGACGCCCAAGAACCAGAGCTATCAGGCCGTCTTCAAGAGGACGCCGTGAGCGTGGCCCGCGATCGCGGCGAGTTGACGCTGCGGGGCGGCATTCCCAGATCTTGCGGACGCGGGGGTTGGACGACACACGAGAATGAGCGAGCAGTCCGATCGCGATCGCGGGTTTCGTTTTAGCGGTGGCGGCGATATGACACGCGGTGAGCGCATCGGCCAGGCGACGGCGCCGTCGCCGATCAGCGATCTGAGCGAGCGCAGCCGCGAGGTCTTTCGGCTGATCGTCGACGGCTATGTGCAGACCGGCGAGCCGATCGGCTCGCGTACCTTGTCTCGGTTGTTGGGGCAGAGCCTATCGCCGGCGACGATCCGCAACGTGATGGCCGATCTCGAAGAGGCCGGGCTGTTGTACGCGCCGCATACCTCCGCCGGGAGGCTGCCGACCGAGGCGGGCCTGCGCCTGTTCGTGCATGGTCTGTTGGAAATCGGCAACCTCGCCGAGGACGAGCGCCACAATATCGAAAGCCTGTGCGCGGCGCGCGGCCAGAGCCTGGCGCAGGCGCTAGAAGAGGCGACGACGGCGCTGTCGGGCCTGTCGCATTGCGCCGGGGTCGTCGTCGTGCCGAAGTACGAACGTCCGCTGAAGCACATCGAGTTCGTGCATCTCGGGCCCGGGCGCGCGCTGGTCGTACTGGTTACCGAGGATAGCCTCGTCGAGAACCGGGTGATCGAAGTGCCGCTCGGGCTGCCGCCTTCGACGCTGGTCTCGGCCGGCAATTTTCTCAATTCGCGGCTGATCGGGCGCACGATCGAAGAGGCGCGCGGCGAAATCGATCAGGAGATCGGGTCGCACAAGGCGCAACTCGACGAGCTGACCTCGCGGGTTGTGTCCAGCGGACTGGCGTGCTGGGCTGGCGGCGACGGCGCAAGCGCGCTGATCGTGCGCGGCCAGGCCAATTTGCTCGAAGACGTGACCGCGCTCGCCGATCTCGAGCGGCTGCGTTCGCTGTTCGAGATGCTGGAAACCAAGGAGACCGTGCTGCGCCTGCTCGACGCCAGCAAGAAGGCCGAAGGGGTGCAGATCTTTATTGGCGCCGAAAGCCATCTGTTCGGCGTCGCCGGCTGTTCGTTGATCATCGCGCCGTATCAGAACAGCCGCGAGCGGATCATCGGCGCTATCGGGGTCATTGGCCCCACCCGGATCAACTACGCGCGGATCATCCCGATGGTGGATTACACCGCCAAGGTGATCGGCCGGCTCATAGGATAATCGAGCATGATCGAGGAAAAGGAGGAGGCGGGCGTGGGCCCCGCCGGCATGGCCGCCAACGATCGCGGGGACGATCCCGGCGCCGGCCGCGATTTTCCCGACGAGGGTGCCCCGGCCTCTCCCGAGGAGCGCCTCGCAGCGGTCGAGGCCGAGCTTGCCGACACCAAGGACCGCCTGCTGCGGGCGCTTGCCGAGACAGAGAATGTCCGCCGCCGCTTTCAGCGCGAGCGCGAAGATGCGCAGAAATACGCGATATCCGGCTTTGCCAAGGATTTGCTGAGCGCGGTCGACAATCTGCGGCGGGCGCTCGACGCCGTGCCCGAGGCGGAGGTCACCGATGCGCGCACGCGGAGCCTCCTGGACGGGGTTGCGGTGACCGAGCGCGAGCTGCTCGCCGCGTTCGAGCGCCACGGCGTGAAGCGCATCGATCCCAAGGGTGAGCGCTTCGACCACAATTTTCACCAGGCGATCTTCGAGGCGGAGCGGCCCGGCACGCCGGCCGGGACGGTGATCGAGGTGCTGCAGCCCGGTTATGTGCTGCACGACCGGCTGCTGCGCCCGGCGATGGTTGGCGTTGCCAAGGGCGGGGCGAAGCCGGTCGACGACAGCGGCGACGCGGCCTGATCAGGGGTCGGGTCGCGCGTCGACGCTCGGGATCTGCAGCCACCAGCACCGCCCCCTGGATGACGAAGGGCAGCTTGTTGGCGGCGAGCCCGTCGAAGATCGGCGTGCCGAGGGTTAAGGTGCCGACCGTCGAGCCGATCGTCGCGGTGCCGATCGCGATTGTCACCGACACCCTGATTCCGGCCAGGATCGCTGGCGCAGCAAGCGGCAGTTCGACATCGCGCAGCCGCTGCCAGGCGGAGAGGCCCATGCCTTGCGCCGCATCGCGCACCGCGGCGGGGACGCCTTCGAGACCGGTGATCGCGTTCTCGATGATCGGCAGCAGACCGTAAAGAAACAGCGCGACGATCGTCGGCTGCGGCCCAAAGCCGAGCGCCGGGACCGAAAGGGCCAGCACCGCCGCCGGCGGAAAGGTTTGGCCGATTGTCGCGAGCGCATTGACGATCGGGCGGAAATCGCGCCCGGTCGGGCGGGTCACGAAGATCGCGAGGCCGATGCCGAGCAGCGTCGCGGCGAGGCTCGCCAGCGCCACCAACCCGGCATGCGACAGAAACAGGTCGACAAAGCTGTCGCGCCCGAAGACCGGCGGGCTGACCGCCGGAAACGCCCAGCCGAAGACCGGCCGCAGCTGCGGCATCCCGATGAGGAGCGCGGCAAACATCACCGCCACCCACAGCACTGGGCTGGCTGCATAGGGGAGGGAACGGAGTATCAATCCGGGCACAAGCATCTCGATTTGGGTTGCATCGAGGCGGTCCGTCCTTCGAGACGCGCTCCTGCGGAGCGCTCTTCAGGATGACGTAAGTTTATGATGGCATTAAGAAAGATCGTCATCCTGAGGAGCCCGCAACGCGGGCGTCTCGAAGGACGCACCACGGCACCTCCAAGGCTCTTATGTTCATCACCGCACCAGATCGGCGAGCGTGATCACTCCGAGCGGCCGGCCGCCGATGTCGACGACCGGCAGGCGGTCGGTGTGGCGCGTGGCCATCGCGGCGAGCGCGTCGCGCAGCGAGGCATCGCTCGATAGCGGCTCGCCTTCGGCCGCTTCGCCCGGACGCAGCCGGTCGGCGACCGTGCGCAGCAACAACAGCTTTAGGCCGCTCGCCTCGCCGCCGACAAATTCGGCGACGAATGCGCTTGCCGGATGTTCGAGGAGGTCGAGCGGGGTGCCCCATTGCGCGAGCCGGCCGCGCTCCATGATGGCGATGTCGGTCGCCAGCAGCAGCGCCTCTTCGATGTCGTGGGTGACAAACACGATTGTTTTTTTCGTCGCCTGCTGGATGCGGAGGATCTCGCCCTGCAGCGCCGCGCGGGTTACCGGGTCGACCGCGGCAAACGGCTCGTCCATCAACAAGAGGTCGGGGTCGGCGGCCAGCGCGCGAGCCACGCCGATGCGCTGCTGTTCGCCGCCCGACAGCTGATGCGGGTATTTCGCGCGATAGGAAGCGGGGTCGAGGCGCAACAGCTCCAACAGCTCGGTCACCCGGTCGCGCACCCGCGCTCGCGGCCAGTTCAAGAGGCGCGGCACGGTGGCGATATTGTCCTCGACCCGCCAATGCGGAAAGAGCCCGATCGACTGGATCGCATAGCCGATCCGCCGGCGCAGCGCCTCGGGCGGCACTAGGCGCACATCCTCGCCGCCGACCCGGATCATCCCGGAATCGAACGCAACCAGCCGGTTGATCATGCGCAAGGTCGTCGATTTGCCGCAGCCCGAGGGTCCGAGCAGGACGCAGAACGCCCCTTCGGGGATTGTCAGCGACAGCCCGTCGACGACACGATTGTCGCCATAGGTCTTGCTAACGCGTTCGATCTCGATCATTGCCGCGAGGCCAGCGCGGACAGCATCTGCAACAGAAAATCGGCGGCGAGCGCGAGGAGGATCGCCGGCAACGCCCCGAGCAGCACCAGATCGGCGGCGTATTGCCCGAGCCCCTCGAAGACAAAGCTGCCGAGACCGCCGGCGCCGATCAGCGCGGCAACGACGGCCAGCCCGACCGCCTGCACCGTGACGATGCGCAGCCCGGCGAGCAGCAAGGGCAGCGCCAGCGGCAGCTCGACGCGCCAGAACAGCTGCGGCCGCGTCATCCCCATGCCGCGCGCGGCGTCGATCACCGCCGGGTCGACCCCGGCAATCCCCGCCACGCTGTTCCGCACGATCGGCAATAGCGCATAAAGAATGAGCGCGATGATTGCCGGCGCCGGGCCAATGCCGCCGATCCCGAGCGCGGCGACGGCAGGGACCGCGTTCGCGAGCGCTGACAACGGCACGATCAACAGCCCGAACAGCGCGATCGACGGGATCGTCTGCAGCAGGTTCAGCACGGCGAACAGCGGCTCCTGAACGCGTGGATGCCGCACCATAGCGACCCCAAGCGGAAAGCCGATCAGCACCGCCGGGCCGACCGCAGCGGCGACCAGAACGACGTGACGGCCCAGTGCCGTGGCGAACAGGTCCTGGCGCGTCTTGTATTCGCGGGCGAGCGACAGCGCATCGAAGAGGCCGGCCTGCGCCATCACGGCGATCGCCACACCAAGCGCCGCGATCACTGCCAACCGCTCGCCGGTGCCGGCGCCGGCGCGTTGCAGCGCGTCGACCAGTGCCAGTGCGGCCGTGCCGAGGAGGATCCAAAACCCGGC
>WNFF01009048.1_pt1 | contig 14428 bp, 10 predicted proteins | sample 5400441 | NCBI WGS metagenome assembly WNFF01 (sample SAMN13153345, study PRJNA577476) | soil metagenome | isolation source: 120 cm saprolite under Douglas fir tree site 2 hole 3 replicate 1 | place: USA:California | collected 2015-04-18 | reverse complement strand
AGAATTCATCTAAGCGGTTCGCGCGCCGCCGCCAAGATGCGTCGTTGCGGTTATTGCGGCAGATACGGCGCCCACTCCATAATCGCCTTTCGGGCGGAGGAAGCCAGCCGAATGACCGATCGTTTCGACATCGTGGTCGCGGGGGCCGGCCACAACAGCCTGTTCTCGGCGGCCTATCTTGCCAAGGCGGGCTATCGCTGCGTCGTGCTCGACGGCCGTCCCGTCGTCGGCGGCAACTGCGTTACCGAAGAGCTGACGCTGCCAGGATTCTGGCACGACTCCTGCGCCTCCGCCCACGTCGTCATCCAGGACAGCCCGACGCTGCGCAACGACGAGCTCGAGCTTGGCAAGTACGGGCTCGAATACATCTTTCCCGACATCGTCGTGCACATGCCGTTTCCGGACGGGACGTGGCTCACGCAGTATCGCGATCTCGACCGCACCTGCGAGGAATTCGCGAAATTCTCCAAGCGCGATGCCGCGGCCTATCGCCGGCTGATCGAGGAGTACCAGGCGATCAAGCCGGTGTTCGATGCCGCTGCCTATGCGCCGGTCGGGTTCGGCAAGCCGATCAACGATCGCCTCAACGAGCATCCCGACGGCAAGCTGTGGCAGCGCCGCATCGCCATGTCGGCATGGGACATCATCCGCGATCAGTTCGAGGACGATCACTGCCGCGCCTTCCTGTTGTGGATGGCGTTCCAGACGGTGGTGCCGCCGGAATGGCCGATGTCGGGGCGGCTCGCCTATTCGCTGGTGTATGGCCGCCAGCGCTGGAGCTGGTGCGTGCCGAAAGGCGGCTCGGGAGCGCTCACGCAGGCGCTGGCGAAACTGATCGAGGCGCACGGCGGCACGGTGCTGACGAAGAAATCGGTCGAGCGGCTCATGATCGAGAACGATCGCTGCGTCGGCGTGCAATGCGCCGACGGCACCGCCTATCGCGGCGACAAGGCGGTGCTCTCGACGATCCACATCAAGCATCTGGTCGGGATGGCGCCGCAGCGGCTGTGGGGCGACGATTTCGTGACCGGCGTGAACAGCTGGCAGGCGGGCCCGACCTTGTTCGTCACCCATTACGCCACCACCGAGCCGCTGCGCTACGCGGTCGACGGCGAAACCATCGCGCCGATGACCACCGGTCTCATGGCCGAGCCGATGCGCGCGCTGCGGATGGGCTTCGATTACGCGCGCGGCGCCGTCAACCTCGACGATCCGCCGCTGCTCTGCGTCTGCCCGACCGTCGCCGATCCGGCACGCGCGCCGCCCGGCAAGCACACCATCAAGATCATCGGCTTCCAGCCCTACGACCTCAAGGAAGGCCCGGAGCGCTGGGACGAGATCAAGGACGAGGTCTCGGACGCGCATCTCAATTATCTGCGGCGCTATGCTCCGACGCTGACCGACGACAAGATCCTGGCGCGCGTGGTGGAAAGTCCGGTCGATCTCGAGCGCATGAACCCGCACAACTGGCGCGGCACCTGCCACGGCGGCGCGGCCAATCCGGCGCAATCGGCGGCGCTGCGGCCGGTGCCGGGCTGGGCGCAGCACCGCATGCCGATCGCCGGCCTCTACCAGACCGGCTCGACCACCCATCCGGGCGGCTCGATCTCGGCCGGACCGGGCCGCAATGCCGCAGCAGTCATGCTGAAGGATTTCGGAAGCAGCCTTGAAAGCGTGCTAGAAAACCAACCGAAGAACAGGGAACTCGCGGCGACCAAGTGATGAGATCGCGGCTCGCTATTCACGGAGGATCGATCATGGGGCGACGGAGCAAACTTTGGCTCGGCATCGCGGCGCTCGTCGCGGCACTCGGCATTTCGGCGCCGGCCTCGGCGCAGACCTGGCCGACGCAGACGGTGCACATCGTCGTTCCGTTTGGCCCCGGCAGCGTGACCGATATCGCGGCGCGCCTCCTGGCCGATGATCTGAGCAGGCGTTGGGGCCAGCAGGTGATCGTCGAGAACCGCCCCGGTCTCGCCGGCACCGTCGCCGTGGCCAAGGCGCCGGCCGATGGCTACACGCTGATGGTGACCTCCAACGGCCACACCGTCGCCGGGCTCACCAACAAGAACGTGTCGTTCGACCCGGTGAAGGATTTTGCCGGCATCACGCGCATCTGCTCGGTGCCGCTCTACCTGATCACCCATCCGGATGTTCCGGCCCGCACCCTCAAGGAGGTGATCGAGCTGGCCAAGGCGAAGCCTGGCACGCTCAACTTCTCCTCGCCCGGGCTGGGCAGCACCACGTTCATCGCCGGCGCCCTTTTTCGCAAGCAGGCCGGCATCAACGTCGTGCACGTGCCCTACAAGGGCGCGCCCGAGGCGGTGACCGCTGTCATGCGCAACGACGTGCAGCTCTATTTCTCGCCCTACAATCTCGCCAAGGAGCTGGGCGACGCGGGCAAGATCATTGCGATCGCGGCGGCCACGGCCAAGCGGATTCCGGACCTGCCGAACGTGCCGACGTTCACCGAGGCCGGCCTGCCGTTCGTCTACGATTCCTGGTTCGGCCTGATGGCGCCGGCCGGCGTGCCGAAGGAGATCATCGCCAAGATCAACAAGGACGTGGTGGATTATCTCAAGAGCCCGGACGCGCAGGCAAAGTTTGCGGCCCAGTACGCGATCCCGGTGACCGATACGCCCGAAGCGTTCGACAAGATCATTCGCGACGAGACCGCGCACCTGACCCAGGTGTTCAAGGAGGCCGGCATCAGCAACTGAGCCGGCGCGGTCGCGGCGCTGAGTGATTTGCGCGGCGGCCGGCTCACCGGCGCGGCGGTGCTCATTCCTTGACGGAAATCCATTCGGCGGAGTGGACCGAGACGCCCAAGAGGAATGTCACTCCGCCTTGATGTTGGCCGCTCGGATGACCTTGCCCCATTTCTCCGTCTCGTCCGCGACAAGCTTTTCGAATTCGACTGGCGTGAGCACGAGCGCCGTGCCGCCCAAATCGGCGAAGCGCGCCTGGGTTTTGCGATCGCCAAGCGCTGCGTTGATCTCCTTATTGAGCTTGTCGACGATCTCCGCCGGCGTTTGCTTGGGCGCACCGATGCCGAACAGCGAAGCGGCCTCGTAACCCGGGACGAATTCGCTTACGGCTGGAATGGCGGGCAGCGCATCCGAACGGGTTGTGGTCGTGACCGCCAACGCCCGCAGCTGGCCGGTCTTCAAATACGACATCGACCCGGCCAGGCCCGCGAAGGACATCTGCACGTGGCCGGCGAGCAGATCGGTCAATGCGGGTACGGCGCCCCGGTAAGGCACGTGAACGAAATCGACGCCCGCCATCATCTTGAGCAACTCGCCCGCGAGGTGGCCGATGCTCCCGTTGCCGGGCGAAGCCATCGTGACCTGTGCGGGGTGAGCTTTGGCGTAGGCGATCAATTCGGCGAACGACTTGGCAGGAATGGACGGATTCGCCAGCATGACTTGCGGCTGCCGAAACACGCTCGCGACCGGCGCGATGTCGCGAATGAAATTGAACTTGAGCTTTTGATACAGCGTCGCGTTGATCACGTCCGACGAATTGACCAGGAGGAGCGTATAGCCGTCCGGGGGAGCGCGCACGACAGATTCAGCCGCGATAGTCGCGCCTGCGCCCGGTCGATTTTCGATCACGAACGGCTGGGCGAGCCGTTCGGACAGCCCCTCGCCAACCACGCGCGCGGCGATATCGGTCGAGCCGCCGGGCGTAAAGCCGACGACGATGCGAACCGGCCGCGACGGATAACTCTCGGGCCTGGCCGGCGCCGCGACGGCTGGGAGAGCGGCGGCGCCCGCCGTCAGACTCAGAAAAGCTCTGCGAGACAGTGTCATGGCAATCTCTTCGGTCCTGTTGCGGACATTGAGAATGCGCCGCGGTGCGAGCCTCGGCGGCAAAATAGGCAATGATGCCATGCCTGCATAATGCTATTTTCGCATGAACCCATAACGGTTCGGTGATGGATCAGAGCCATGCAGCTGAAAGACCGCATCGGATGCCGGATAAAGCTCCACGACCTTCACGTTTTGATGTCGGTGGTGCAGGCGGGCAGCATGAGCAAGGCGGCCGCCTTTCTGAACACAGGGCAGCCGGCTATATCTCGCTCCATCGCGGATCTGGAACACGCCCTTGGAGTGCGGCTGCTCGACCGCAGCCGCCAAGGGGTGAAGCCGACCGAGTACGGTCGCGCCTTGCTCGACGGCGGAACGGCGGTGTTCGACGATCTGCGTCAGACGGTGAAGAACATCGCGTTTCTCGCCGACCCTACGGTCGGGGAGGTGCGAGTCGGATGCAACCCGTTTCTGGCCGCGAGCTTCGTGTCGGCCGTCGTCGATCGGCTCTCCCGTCGCCATCCAGGCATCGTGTTTCGTCTTGTCACCGCATACGTGGAAACGCTCCATCGAGAGTTGACGGAGCGGAATGTCGATTTCCTGATTGCCCGGAGGTCCGGCCCGATCGCGGATGAGCGACTGGATTACGAATTCCTCTTCGACGAGTCGTATTCGGTCGTGGTAGGCGCGCAAAATCCCTGGGCGCGGCGACGAAGGGTCGAGCTTGGCGAGTTGTTGAACGAGCCCTGGGGACTCGATTATCCGCACACGACCGTTATCGGCGAACCCGCCGACGTCCGGATACGTCTGCTGGCGACCGGCCGGTTCATGACCATTTTCCCGGACTCCGTCTTGAGATTTTCTGCTCGCCGTCCGGAGCTGAAAGCTTTGCCTGTCAAGGAATCGCTCGGTCGCGTTCCGGTAGGGATCGTCACTTTGAAGGACCGCACCATCAGTCCTCTCGCGCAAATGTTCATCGACAGCACCCGTAAGCTCGCGAAGCAACAGGCGCAAAACAAAGGTGTCCCGCGTAATGCCGGGGGACTTATCGCGGCTCGGCGTGGCCGATCACGCGCTTGATGTGCGGAAAGAGCCGGCGCAGGCCGCGCTCGAGGTCGTCGACCATCTCGTGCGTCTCGCCGACGCGGATCGCCGGATCGACGTCGCAGTGGAAATTGACGATCTCGCCCTCGGGCGTCTCGCGCACGCGCACGTCGTGGATGTTGCGCAGGCTGCCGCGCGCGAGCGCAAGCTCGGCGAGCGCCGCGCGCACCTCCTCGACGCGGGCGGGCGGAGCGTCGCGGCCGGAGAGCCCGTCGACCTGCAGCGGCTCGATGTGGCTCTCGACCTCGACCGCGGGGCCGAGCTCCTCGCGCACGGCGGCTTCGAGCCCGGACGCGATCTCGTGCGCGGCAGCAAGCGTGAGCGCGCCGTCGACCTCGAGATCGAGCGAGACCGCAAGCCGGTCGGCGAGCGACTGCACCGTCACGTGGTGGACCGCGAGGCCGCGATTGCGCGCGATCACCATCACGCGCTCGAGCACGGTCTCGTCGTCGAGCGCGCGCGGGGTGACGGTCACGTTGAGCTCGGTGCCCGACATCGCGGCGCGGACTCTGTTGGCGATCTCGGCCTTGAGCGCCTCCACCCGGTCGAGCGGGAGCGTGCGGCTCGCGGCGACGTCGAGGTCGGCAAAGAGGGTCGGGCCGACCTGACGCGCGCGCACGCGGTCGATGTCGACCACGCCTCTCACCTTGCGCGCCACCGCCACGATGCGTTCGGCGGCGCCGGCCGGCGCCGTGTCGGTGAGCGTGTCGATGGTGCGTCGGCCGAGCCGCCAGCCGGCGAGGCAGACGAAGAGCGCCACCACGAGGGCAGCGGCGGAGTCCGCCCACGGATGGCCGAATTTGACGCCGAACAGCCCGATGATCACCGCGGCCGACGACCACATGTCGGAGCCGAAATGCAGGGCGTCGGCCTCGAGCGCCTCGCTCGAATGCTCCTTCGCGGCCTTGTAAAGCGCGCGCGAGCGGAAGAAGTCGATGACGATCGAGACGCCCATGACGGCGAACGCCGCGGTCGTCGCCTCGACCGCGTAGGCCTCCGCGCCGGCAAGGCGCTTGACCGCCTCCCAGATCACCACGCCGCAGAGCACGAACAGGAGCGCGGTCTCGGCAAGCGCGGACAGGCTCTCCACCTTGCCGTGGCCGTAATGATGCTCCTCGTCCGCCGGCTTGTCGCCGATGCGCACCGCGAAGTAGGTGATTACCGTGGCGACGAGATCGATGAGGGAGTGGGCGGCTTCCGACAGGATCGCGAGCGAGCCGGTTCCGAGCCCGACCGCGGCCTTGGCGACGGTCAGTCCCGCCGAGGCGGCGATCGAGGTGAGCGCGACGCGCTGCTTGTCGGTGGCCATGGACGAGCGGTTACCGGGGACTGGAGGACGCGTCAATCACATTCCGTTGTCATTGCGAGCGAAGCGAAGCAATCTCAGCCGCATGTGTTGTGGTTGAGATGCTTCGTCGCCTTCGGCTCCTCGCAATGACATCTCTGTCAATGAAAATCCCGGCTCTTGAGCAGAGGCAGGTCGAGCTGCGCCGATTGGGATGATGAGTTCGGCCCGACAAGATCGCCGTCGCGCAGGCGGCGCAGCTCGGCGCTGAGATCGACAAAACTGCGCGCCACCACGTGGACCACGAGGCCGGCGCGCTGCACGGGGCCGCGCACGGCCAGGAAGCGCGACGTCATCACGGTGCGGCGGTGCTTCGCGAAGACTTTCGGCCAGACGATGATGTTGGCGATGTCGGTCTCGTCCTCGAGCGTCATGAAGATGACGCCGTTGGCGGTGCCCGGCTGCTGGCGGATGAGCACGAGCCCGGCGACGGTGACGATCTGGTCCTGCCGCAGGCCTTCGTCGCGCAGCTCCGTATTGCGCCGCGCGCCGAGCCGCATGAGGCGATCGCGGAAGAAGCCGATGGGATGCGCCTTGAGCGACAGGCCGGTCGCCAGATAGTCCTCCGCCACGTGCTCGCTGAGCGCCATGGGCGGCAGCGCGATCTCGGGCTCGGGAAAAAGCTCGTCGCCGAGATGCGGCGTGAGGAGCGGGAGGAGGCCCGCGTCGGCCGCCGGCTTTTGCTCCTGCTCTTCCGGCGATTTTTTGATTTTCCTGATCGCCGTCCGCTTCACTCCGATCGTATCGAGCCGGCGCGCCGCCCACAGCGCGGCGCGGCGATCGAGCCCGATCGAGCGGAAGGCATCGGCCTCGGCGAGGCGCTCGATGGTGAAACGCGAGACGCCGGACACCGCGGCGAGCCGCTCGATGCTGGCAAAGCCGTTGCCGCGCGTCGCGATGAGCTTGCCGAGCTCGTCCTCGCTCAGCCCCTGGATCTGGCGGAAGCCGAGACGCACGGCGGAGCGGGTGGGCTCTTCACCTCTCCCCGACGCAAGTCGGGCTTGCCCGACTTGCGCACCAATAGTGCCGAAATCGGGTAGCCCCGATTTCGGATGCGGGGAGAGGTCGGATTCCGTGCGCTTGCGCGCGGAATCCGGGTGAGGGGGCGCCTCCGCGAGTTGGAGCCGCTCAGAATCGTGGAGACGCCCCCTCACCCCGACCCTCTCCCCGCACGCGGGGAGAGGGAGCGCGCGCTCAGTGCCCGACCGATCTGTGGCCGGCTCCAGCGTGCAGTCCCACTCGCTGAAATTGATGTCCGCCTCGCGCACCTCGACGGCGTGCTGGCGCGCGTCGCGCACCAATTGGGCCGGCTGATAGAAGCCCATGGGCTGGCTGTTGAGGATCGCGGCGCAGAAGACGTCGGGATAATGGCACTTGATCCACGAGGAGACGTAGACCAGCAGCGCAAAGCTCGCCGCGTGGCTTTCGGGAAAGCCGTATTCGCCGAAGCCCTCGATCTGGCCAAAGCAGTTTTCCGCGAAGGCGCGGTCGTAGCCGCGCCGCGTCATGCCGTCGATGAACTTGTCGCGAAACAGATGGACGCTGCCGTTGTGGCGGAAGGTCGCCATGGCGCGCCGCAGCCCGTCCGCTTCGTCGGGCGTGAACTTCGCGGCCGTGATCGCGATCTGCATCGCCTGTTCCTGAAACAGCGGCACGCCGAGAGTCCGCTCGAGGACGTCGCGCAATTCGTCGGCGTCGCCGTGCGCCGGATCGGGGGAGGGGTAGTGAACCTTCTCGATCCCGTCGCGCCGGCGCAGATAGGGATGCACCATGTCGCCCTGGATCGGGCCGGGGCGCACGATCGCGACCTCGATGACAAGATCGTAGAAGCATCGCGGCTTGAGGCGCGGCAGCATCGACATCTGCGCGCGGCTCTCGACCTGGAAGACGCCGACCGAGTCGGCGCGGCACAGCATGTCGTAGGTTGCCTCGTCGTCCTGCGGGATGGTGGCGAGCGAGTAGTCCTTGCCGTAGTGGAGCCTGATGAGATCGAGGCTGCGGCGCAGGCAGCTCAGCATGCCGAGCGCGAGCACGTCGACCTTCATGAGGCCGAGCGTGTCGATGTCGTCCTTGTCCCATTCGATGAAGGTGCGCTCGTCCATGGCCGCGTTGCCGATCGGCACCGTCTCTTCGAGCAGCGCGCGCGTGAGCACGAAGCCGCCGACATGCTGGGAGAGATGGCGCGGGAAGCCGATCAGGTCGTTGGCGAGCGCGACCGCCTGGCGAATCGCCGGATTGTTGGGATCGAGCCCGGCATGACGGATCTGATCGTCCGCGACGCCCTCGTCGCTGATGCCCCACACGGTCTTGGCGAGCGCCGCGGTCACGTCGGGCGTGAGGCCGAAAACCTTGCCGACCTCGCCGATCGCGCGGCGGGCGCGATAATGGATGACGGTCGCGCAGATCGCCGCGCGGTCGCGCCCGTAGCGCTTGTAGATGTACTGGATGACCTCCTCGCGCCGCTCGTGCTCGAAATCGACGTCGATGTCGGGCGGCTCGCCGCGGTTCTCCGAGATGAAGCGGGCGAACAGGAGATTGCTCTTGTTCGGATTGACCGAGGTGATGCCGAGGCAATAGCAGACCGCGCTGTTCGCCGCCGAGCCGCGGCCCTGGCAGAGGATCTCCTTCTCGCGGCTGCGGGCGAAAGCGACCACGTCGTGGACGGTGAGGAAATAGCGGGCGTAATCGAGCTTGGCGATGAGCGCCAGCTCCTCGTGCAATCGCTGCGTGACGTCGGCCGGGATCCCGTCCGGATATTTGTCCTGCGGGTAGCGTTCGCGCGCGCCCGCCCAGGTCAGATCCTCCAGATGCTGCTGCGGCGTCTTGCCGGGCGGCACCGGCTCGTCGGGATATTCGTATGTGAGCTGCCTGAGATCGAAACGGCAGGCTTGCGCGATCTTGGTGGTGCGCGCGATCGCATCGGGAAAATGGGCGAAGAGCCGCGCCATCTCGGCGGACGATTTGAGATGGCGCTCGGCATTGACCGCGAGGCGCAGGCCCGCCTGCGCGATGGTGCATTTCTCCCGGATGCAGGTGAGCACGTCGGCGAGCGGCCTTCGCTCCGGCGCGTGGTAGAGCACGTCGTTGACGGCGACGAGCGGGGCGCCCGTGCGCGCGCCGAGTTCATCGAGCAGGCGCAGCCGGCGCGGCTCGTCGCCGCGATAGCGGTGGATGCCGGCGAGAAAGCTGCGCCCCGGCGCCGCGCTTGCGAGCGCGGCGAGCCGTGCCTCGAAATCCGGCGAGAGCGTCTCGGGCGGCAGCGCGATCAGCATCTGCCCTTGCGCCGCGGCAAGAATCTCGTCGAAGCCGAGATGGCACTCGCCTTTCTTCGCCTTGAGATTTCCTGATGTGAGCAGGCGGCAAAGCCGTCCATAGGCGGCGCGGTCGGTCGGATAGGCCAGCACCTCGAAGCCGTCCGTGGTGACGAGGCGCGTGCCGACCAGAAGCTTGATCTTTCTTTTCTTCGCTTCGTCATAGGCGCGCACGACACCGGCAAAGCTGTTGCGGTCGGTGATGCCGATGGCGGCGAGGCCGAGCGCATCGGCGGCCGCCACCATCTCCTGCGGATGCGAGCCCGCGCGCAGGAAGGAGAAGTTGGTGGTGACGGCAAGCTCGGCGTAGGCGGTCATGGCGAGACTCCCGCCTCGTCATTCCGGGACGCCCCGAAGGGGCGGGCCCGGAATCTATAACCACGGACCTCAGTGAATATGGATTCCGGGCTCGCCGGCTTCGCCGGCGTCCCGGAATGACGAACGAGAGAGGATATCCTCACGCGAACAGCCCGTGCACGAACCAGCGCGGGGAGGCGGTCTCGCGCCCAAAAAGTCCTTCGCGGTAGAGCCAGAAGCGGCGGCCGTCCTCGTCCTCCACGAGGTAATAATCGCGCGTCGGCGCCTGCATCTGGCGCCACCATTCGCCCGTGATGCGCTCCGGTCCTTGCGCGCGGGCGACGCCGTGCATCACGCCGCGCCAGCGGAAGCGCCGCGGCGGGCCTTCCGGCACCAGCGCGGTAACCTCGGCGGGCTCCGCGCGCGCGAACAGGAGAAGCGGACGCGGGCGCGTTTCGTCCGGCGGAGCCCAAGGGAAAGAAGCGGAAGCGGCGGGCGATGCGGTTGCGGCGCATCTCGTCTCGGCGCGTTCGGGCAGATGGCTCGCGAGCGGGGCGAGCCGCCGCACGCTGAGGGACCCGAGGCGCTGGCGCAGGCCATCGATGAGCTCCGCGCAGCGCTCGTCCATGCGCTCGGTCGTGCAGGTCCCGTCGGCGGCGAGATCGGCCTGCTTTTCGTCCATGCGCTCCGCCACGGTGACGGCAAGGCCGAGCGCCTCGAAGCCGAAACCCGCCTCGATCTCCGGCAGGCGCTCGAGCTTGAGGCCGATGAGGCGCGCCACATGGGCCGGGCTGCGCGTCGGCAACGAAAGGCCGATGTCGAGCGCGGTGACTGCGCCGTCGACGCGGTAGAGCGCGAGCCGCAAGGCGCGCGCGCCGACGCCATCGCGCTCGAGCACGTGCACGAGGTCGCGCATGAGGCGGGTCGCGATGGCGATCACCGCGTCCTGCGTCATGACGGGTTCGAGCAGATAACGCAGGCTGTGATAGACCGGCGGCGGAACGATGGATGCGAGCGGCTCGGGCGCGCGCCCGAGCGCCTGGTCGAGCCGCAGGAGCAGCTCCTTTTCAAAACGCGCCGCGAAGGGGGCGCGCGCCTTGTCGATGATGGCGCCGACGCGTCTGAAGCCGAGCCGCCGCAGCGTCGCGCGCGTCTCGGAGGAAAGCCGCAGCGCCTCGATCGGCAAAGGCGCGAGCGCCGCGCTTTCTTCTCGTGTCGGCAGGATGACGGGCGCCTGCGCATGAAAGCGCGCGAGCGCCCAGGCGGCGCCCGCCGTCTCGGCGGCGGCGAGCCGCGCCGGCAGGCCGAAATGCGCGAGCCGGCGCGCGATATCGTCGAGCAGCTTTTCCTCGCCGCCAAAGAGATGCGAGGCGCCGGTGACGTCGAGGAAGAGGCCATCCGCGCCGCTCTTCTCGTCCCACGGCGCGACCGCGGGCGTATAGCGCGTCGCCCACAGCGCGAGCCGCCGCAATGCCGCGTGATCGGCGGCCGGATCGGCATCGTGCACCTGCAGCGGACCGGCTTTGGCGCGCGCATCCGCGAGCGCATCGCCGATCAACAGACCTTCCGCCTCGGCGGCCGCATTCATGGCGGCGATGCGTGGAATGCCGGAGGCATCGACCACAAGAACGAAGGGCCGGGCGGGATCAACCGGCGCGTCGGATGCGCGGCGCCGCTCCTCGGTGAGGAAGCGCTGAATCGGCCAACGGGGCAGCCAGACTGAAACGATGCGCGCCATGATCGAACTCCACCAACCATTCACCGGACCGCCCGTTGCGGCACCGCTCGAGGCTCACCTCCCAGCGCGAGCCCGCGATGAGCCCGAAGCGGTCGCGCGCCGCCTCGGCGCTGCCCACGCGCCAGCGCGTCGCTGCCGCGCTCGCCTCATCCGCTTTCGCCGGCCGCAGCAGCAAAAGCGGCAGACCCGCATCGCCGGCAGCGAGATGCAGCCGTTGGCTCATCTTGAGCGCGAGCTTGTCGATCATCCCGGCGACGGCGGCGGGAATGCGCGAGCGCAGCGCCTCTTCAAAAGCCCACAGCGCCTGCTTGTCGTTTTTGGTCTCGACCAGGATCAGCCGGGCGGGATCGACGCCGAAGTTTTGGAGGCCATGGCCGCAGACGCGGCCGTGATCGGCGATGCCGCCGACGAGCAGCACAGGCCGGTCCGGCGGCAGAAGGGTGAGCAGGCCGGCGAGAAAGCCGAAGGCCGCCGGCGTGTCGCCCGGGGCCTGCGGCGCGATCTCATGCAGCGCGCCGGCGACGAGGCCGCTTTGCGGCAGATGGGTATCGAGAGCGGGAAGACCGAAGGAGAAGACGCGCGTCCCCGCCGACAGGCCCTCCAGCCGCGGCAACAGGCGGCGCAATTTTTCGACGATTTCGCTACGGCTGCGGGGACAGCCGGAATGGTGGACGGGCGACATGACGGGACAGGCTCATTTCTCCTCTCCCGAGATTAGAACAAAACAGGAACAAAGGCAAGAGGCCGAGATGCCTCAGGGGTTTCGCCGGCCAGCTGGAAATACTGCCCGCCGATGAAATTAATATTTTAAAATCAAAAGCTTACCAGAACTCAGCGGGTCCCGGATCGCGGCTGCGTTTGATTGCTCTGCGCCGTCCCGCCCCCGCGGATGTTTCCCCACGGATCGGTCTTGGCGTTCTGGTCGGGCATCTTCTTGATGGCCGATTGATAGGCCTTGTCGCGCGCCTTTTCGTAATCGGCCTCTTCCTGCGTCTTGGGCCGGGTCGAGCCGGCGCCCAACATGTTCATGTTGACGCGTCCCTGCCGAACCTTACAGCCTTGATCCGTCAGCGCCAAGACGCGAGGTGCGGTCCGAGAACAGCCTGGCCGGTCCGGAAGCATCAACAGAATGTAAAATCCTACCCCCGGCTGCACCCCTATCCGGCTTCCATCCCGTAAGCATGATCGCAACCCGTCAAATCCCGATCGCGCGCTGCCGCGACCAATGATCGACCGGCAACTCGCATTGCCGTCCTCGCATAACTCAAGAGGTGGATCATGACGCGCTTTCTTTCGCTTGCCGCCGTTGCCCTCACGCTGGCCTCGGCTTCGGCGCAGGCCGGCACGATGAACGGAGCATCGCTGAACGGCCTCCATCAGAATGGCCTCCAGAGGAACGGCTTCGAGCACAACGGATTCGACATCACGGGCTATGCCCCCAACGGCACCAGCGTGAACGGCACGTCCACGAATCCCGTGACGAAGCCGGACAGCTCGAGCGGCTCCGCCGTGATCATCGGCATCGAGCTGCCGCCCCGCTAGCACCGACCCTGCGCCCCAAGTCGGGTGGAGGTCCGGAAGAGGGTCACGGCGCAAGTGGCTGCCGCCGTGGTCCTCTTCCGGCTTTATCTCGTCGAGGTGGGCAACTACGCGGTGGCTGCGAACTTCCGCACCGCCGCCACCAGCTCGTCCGGCGCCTGGCCGGGCACGTCGTGCTGGGAATTCGTGGTTTCCCACGCGATCTTCGGATAGTCGCGCGTCATGCGCTCGAGGATCTCCGGCGTATAGCGATCCGAGCGCAGGCCGCGCACCACCATCACCGGGCATTTGACCGCGGCGAGATCCCGCCAGACGTCGCGCGGCGGGCGTTGCGGCAGCTGCGCGCCTTCGCCCTGCGGCTTGGAATTCCGGAAGTCGGGATCGCGTTTGAGCATGAACCCCTTCTCGACCCGCACGAGCGCGCGCTCGGCCCGCTCGCGATCGTGTGCGATGCGCGGCGGGTTCGCGAGCTTGGCGAAATGCGCCATGGCGGCGTCGACGGTCTCGAACACGAGCGGCGGATTGCCGATCGAGGCGCGCGGCCCGCCGGCGTCGCGCTCCATGCCGCTGTCGACGACGACGAGGCGCGAGAGCTTGTCGGGAAAATTCGCCGCGAAGGCGATCGACAGACGGCCCGACGCGGAGTGGCCGACCACGATCGGCCGCTCCCAGCCGAGCGCGCCGATCACCGCGAGCGTGTCGCCCACGTTGGCGTCGACCGAATAGTCCTTGCTCGGGGACCAGCCGGACTCGCCGAAACCGCGCTTGTCGTAGGTCGCGACCTCGCGGTCGGTGGCAAGCTTTTGCGCGACGGCGACCCAGTCGTAGGAATCGTAGTAGTTGGCGCCGTGCATGAGCAGGATCGGCGTCGCCCCGCGCGCGCCGAAGGCGCGATAGAACAGACTGACGTCTCCGGACGTGACCCGGCCGTTGCGTTCCTCGCCCGCCATGGACGCTCTCCAATTCTGTTTACGCCAAGGGATCGATATTATCACGTCGCAGAGGCTTGGGATCAGGTCATGGATTCGACAATTACCCCGGCCGCGATCGCGGCCACCTTCGAGCGCATCCGCACCCACGTGCGCGAGACGCCGGTGGTCGCGGTCGACGGCGCGGATTTCCGCCTGGCGCCGATGCGGCTCGTGCTCAAGCTCGAGCTGATGCAGCACTCCGGATCGTTCAAGGCGCGCGGCGCCTTCGCCAACCTGCTGCTGCGGAAAATCCCGCCCGCGGGCGTGACCGCGGCCTCGGGCGGAAACCATGGCGCAGCGGTCGCGTTCGC
>WNFF01003865.1_pt1 | contig 14430 bp, 11 predicted proteins | sample 5400441 | NCBI WGS metagenome assembly WNFF01 (sample SAMN13153345, study PRJNA577476) | soil metagenome | isolation source: 120 cm saprolite under Douglas fir tree site 2 hole 3 replicate 1 | place: USA:California | collected 2015-04-18 | reverse complement strand
CCCACATCAAGGACCGAGCCATCGCGCTCGCACAGGAAACCGCCGCCGAGGAGGCCGACAGCGTGGCGCTTACGGAGGCCGCGTTCGCCATTTTGGATAGGACGGGCGAGTCGCCGCCCGCGACGCGTGAAGCGATGTTCGCACTCATGCGGGACCGGCTCGACGATATCGATGACCTCTTGCTTCAGGATATCTCACCACGCGAGTTGTGGGCCAGCATCACCGATGAACATGTCATGCGGAAAGAGCTGGCGCGCGTGCTGCGGGATGCCGGGAACCAGAGCTATACCATCGATCAGGAATCAGTGACCGCGGATGAAAAGGAAACCGATATCCGTTTCCGATCAACCGGGTCCAAACAGCAAGGGACCATCGAACTCAAGCTTGGTGACGGGCGTTCGGGAACCGATCTTTTCAACACGATCCGGGATCAACTGCTCACGAAATACATGGCGGCGGATGAGTGCCGTGCGGGTTGTCTTCTTGTCACGATTGCGAAGGACCGGAAATGGGATCATCCCCAGAGTGGCAAGAGGATCAGTTTCGAGGAACTAATGGCCGTACTGAATGAAGAGGCTGAACGGCTCTCGAACGAGCTTGGCGGTACGGCAAAGCTCATGGCGAAAGGGCTGGATCTACGGCCGCGCCTTAGGACGGAAAAGGACGGCGCCGCCAAGCCGCGCTAGGCTCGAAGACTAGCCGCGCTGAAATCGCACCGGCGGCTTGAAGGCGATCAGTTCCAAAGGTTGAGCTTGAATAAAGGCGGATGGAGCATCCGCCTTACTTTCGTGTTCGGCTTTCGAAATTTTTCCTGATGTCGGGACTTCCCATAGAATCCCCCGCAACGTATGCACCGCGGCCAGGGGGGTATTTAATCTCTGGGCCGACCGGGAGTGGGTACCGCGCCGGGGGTTCGCACGCGAAATCTCGAAATTAAATACAAAAAGCCCAATGCAGAAAAAATGTAGCAAATCTTTCTCTCGACCGAGGTTTGGGGGGCGCGCAGCTATGCACACAGAGATGGCTCCGACATCGAGCCGAGCACAAGGCAAAGGAGAGCCCAACGTCGCTGCTTCGGACGCCAACGTGCGTGACAGGCACGGGCACCCGGTCATTTACCGCCGCTATCGGGGGACTGCGGACATGAATGGACGTGTAGCCTCGGCCAACTCGGTCGAGTTTGACCCAAACCGGACATGGGATGGCCGATCATCGCGGATGCGCATAGGCCGATGATTTGAGTGTTCGACCGTGTGGGACAGACACATGTGAAAATTGACGAGCGTCAATGTTGTGATGCGGTTCAGCGGACCTACATTGACGCGTAACGACGCGATCACGCGTCGGGCGGCCGCCGCGGCGACCGGCAAACGCATAGGAACAAGGAGGTTCCCATGATCAAGAGTGCCCTTTATGCCGCGATTGGGTTCGCCGCGATCTCCTCGATAGCCTTGGCAGAAGACCTTTCTTCGGCGACGGCCCCGTTGCCTCCCGGGACATTCACGACGTCAGCGCACTCTGACGAATGGAAAATTGCGAACGCGCTGAGCGCCGGCCCAGCCACCATCACGGAGCACGCAGCCGTGATTGATTGGCCCGCGAATCCGAACGATGAAATGTCTCATGGCAGGGTGCTTCGTCAGGGCTCCAATGGTTGGACATGCATGCCCGACGTTCCCGGAAGGCCTCAGCACGACCCGATGTGCGTGGACGAGACCATGATGAAGTGGTTCATGGCGACACTGGCCGGGAAGAAGCCGGACATCGATCGCGTTGGACTGTCCTATATGCTGATGGGCGACGTGAGGCAGGGACAGGGCGCAACTCCGGCAAAAGACCCCAGCCAGGTCAAAGAATGGTTCTATATCGGTCCGCATATCATGGTCGTGCTTCCGGATTCAGCCAAGGACGCGCTCCGGAGCATCAATCAGGATCTCTCCAATGACCAGCCCTATACAACGCTCCTCAATTCCGCAGATGTAGCGACGCCACTCTGGGTCATTCCCGTTGCAAAGGGCGGCAACAGGATCAAGGAGGAGCCAGCGAAATAAGGCTCATCGAAGATTGGCAGTAGAGTCCGGCACGGTAAGTGTGATTTCCGGAAATTGAAGTAATCCTGTGAACAAGGTGCGCTGCGTTTGAAATATCAAAGCCGTCCGCTACTGGCACTCTGCGTCAGTTCGGGACATGCCGCGACCGCCGGCGCCGTATCGAGCCGACGCGATTGACCCTCAACCGACATAGACCGGAGTGGAATCCCGCAGCGCAGCAGTGTCGGTGTGCTATCCTTCTTTCCGTCGGAGGCGCCCCCGCCTCCATGCTACGACCAACCTGCCACGAGGTGATCGAATGAACCGCCGCGAGCTCATCACGCTGCTCGGTGGCGCGACGGCCGTGTGGCCGCTTGCGGCGGGCGCGCAGCAGGCGATGCCGGTGATCGGGTTTCTCAGTTCCCGCTCACCCGGGGAGTCCAAGCATCTGGTGGATGCGTTCCGCGCGGGCCTGCAAACGTTGGGCTACGTCGAAGGTCATAACGTCGCGATCCATTTCCGCTGGGCCGAGGGCCAATACGATCGCCTGCCGGCGATGGCCGCCGAGTTGGTTCGCGAGAACGTAGCGGTCCTGGCGACGCTTGGCGGCGAGCCCTCAGCGCTTGCGGCCAAAGCGGCGACCTCGACGATCCCGATTGTCTTCAGCCTCGGCGGCGACCCGGTCAAAGCCGGTCTGGTCGCGAGCCTCAACCGGCCGGGCGGCAACGCCACCGGCGTCAGTCTTTTGACCTTCGCACCCGAAGCAAAGCGGCTGGGGTTGCTGCACGAGGTGGTGCCGAACGCCGAGGTGATCGGTGCGCTGATCAATCCAGACTATCAGGGCGCCGAAGACCAGTGGCATGAGGTGCAAGACGCCGCGCGCGCCATCGATCGCCGCGTCGAGCGGGGCTTGGCGGCAAGCGAGCAAGAGCTCGAACCAGCATTCGCCGCGCTCGTGCAGAAGCGTGTCGCCGCATTGCTCGTCACCGCCGATCCCTTCTTCGATACAAGACGCGATCGGATCGTGGCGCTGATGGCGCAATTCAAGCTGCCGACGATGTATCAGTTCCGCGATTACGCCGTTGCCGGCGGGCTGATGAGCTACGGCATCAGCATCAGCGATGGCTACCGCCAGGTCGGTGTCTACACCGGCCAGGTCCTCAAAGGCGCCAAGCCCGCCGATCTGCCGGTCCAACAATCGATCCGGTTCGAATTCGTGATCAATATGAAGACCGCCAAGGCGCTTGGCCTCAGCATCCCGGACAAGCTGCTCGCGCTCGCCGACGAGGTGATCGAATGAAGCGCCGCGAGTTCATCACGCTTCTCGGAGGCGCGGCCGCGTCTCCGGTTTCTTGGCCGCTCTCGGTCCGCGCGCAGCAGGGCGAGCGCATGCGGCGCATTGGTTTGCTGCCAGGTTACGCGGAAGGTGATGTTGAAGGACAGGCCAGCGTCGCCGCGTTCCAGGAGCGACTCCAGGAACTTGGATGGACGAAAGGCCGCAACATCCGGATCGACATTCGGTGGACCGGAGGTGATCCCGATAAGGCGCGGACCTTTGCCAAAGAACTGGTCAATGCCTCACCAGACCTGATCGTGCCCACTTCCAACTTGGTGACCGCGATCCTGCAAAAAGAGACTTCGACGATACCGATCCTCTTCGTGCTTGTTGGCGATCCAGTCGGGAGCGGGTTTGTCGCGAGCTTGGCGCGGCCGGGAGGTAACATCACCGGATTTGCTATCTTCGAGGCCGAGATCGGAGGAAAATGGCTGGAAGTACTCAAGGAGATTGCACCGCGAGTCAACCGGGTCGGCTTCATCCTTCATCCCGAAACTGCAGCGCACGTTGGATTTTTCGGGGCAGCCAAAGCCGCCGCACCGTCACTCGGGATCGAGGTTACCGCACTCGGCGTGCACACGAACTCCGAGATCGAGCGCGCTATCGCGGAGTTCGCGGCGGGGGATAACGGAGGCCTGATCATTGGGCCGCATGCGATCACCCTTAACAACCGCGACCTCATCATTCGACTGGCGTCGCGCTATCGTCTCCCGGCTGTTTTTGGACTCCGTTATGATACGACAAGCGGTGGCTTGGTCGCTTATGGGCCTAATCCGATCAGTCTGTTCCAGCAGGCGCCGTCGTATGTCGATCGAATCCTGAAGGGCGCCAGGCCGGCGGAGTTGCCGGTGCAATTCCCGACGAAGTATGAACTGGTCGTCAACCTCAAGACCGCGAGATCGATTGGGCTCGAAGTATCTCCAACGCTGCTGGCGCGCGCCGACGAGGTGATCGAGTAGGCTCCAAATTTGCTGCACTGCATATGTCGGCTAATGGCACGTCACGTCACTTCGTTGCGATGCGCCAATTCGGTCGCTATTGGAGGCAGAGCGGACATGTTGCGGGCGTATGAAGCAGGAGCGCATGGGTGCTTCGGAGGCCGGAGGGCTCGAGCGCGGATGATCACCGAGTCATCGAGGCGATGCGTTCGCCGAGCGGAAGTTATGAAGTCGACCTGAGTTCAGCCTGCTAGTCGGGCACGCAGCGTGTAGCGCCCGTGGCTTCCGCGAAACATCTCCGCAGCTCGGGCGTTTCCTACTATTTGGCCGAGGCTCATATGAAAATGACAGGGCAATTCATCGCGGCCACCCCCGGAACGGCGTTCGCGGCCTGCTCGCTGCTTTTTGCATCAACCGTGTTCGCTCAACCCGTCTCTGATTCGCTTGGCGACCTATTAGTCGGGAAGGCAGCATTTGGGGATTGGCGCACAGATGCCCCTTTGGTGCGGCGCAAAATCACCGATCTGCCGCCGCCATACGCCACTCCATCCGCGTCAAATCCTCCTCGCATGGTCGCAAAACCGGCTTCCGCCGCGCCCAACGTGCCGCCAGGCTTTCAGGTCGAGCTGTTCGCCTCCAATCTTCGCGATCCGCGCACGGTTCGGGTCGCGCCGAACGGCGACATCTTCATCGCCGAATCAGAGCCGGGACGGATTCGGGTCCTGCGCGCCGACGAGGGAGCTGCCAAGCCCAGCATCAACGACGTGTTCGCCTCAGGCCTCGACCAGCCGTTCGGCATCGCGTTCTATCCGTCGGGATCGGAGCCGCAGTGGATATACGTCGCCAACACGGGGTCTGTGCTCCGCTATCCCTATCGCAATGGTGACCTCAAGGTGCGCGGGAAACCCGAGGTGATCGTGCGCGATCTTCCCGGCACAGGGGGCCGCTCAGTGCAGCGCGGCCACATTACGCGCGACATTGCTTTCTCCAAGGACGGCAGCCAGATGTTTGTCTCGGTTGGGTCGGCATCGAATGATGGGGAGGGAATGGGCAAACGCGATGCCACCGCGATCGCACGTTGGGAAGCGGAGCATGGCCTGGGCAGTGCGTGGGGCAACGAGACCGATCGCGCGGCCGTGCTCGTGTTCGACCCGGAGGGCAGGAATCGGCGAGTATTCGCAAGCGGGCTGCGAAACTGCGTCGGACTCGCCGTGCACCCGCTGACGGGGGACCTGTATTGCTCGACCAACGAGCGCGACGGCCTCGGCGATGATCTCGTCCCCGACTTCATTACGCGTGTGCGTGAGGGCGCTTTCTACGGCTGGCCCTGGTACTACGTGGGCGCGAATGAAGATCCGCGACATCGAGGCGAACGGCCGGACCTAAAGGACAAGATCATCGTCCCCGACGTGCTGATCCAGGCGCATTCGGCCTCGATGGGGATGATCATCTACGATGGCGACCAATTCCCCTCGGAATACAGCGGTGATGTGTTTGCGGCTGAGCACGGCTCATGGAACCGCTCGAAGCGCACCGGCTATAAAGTTATCCGCGTGCGCCTAAAGGACGGGGTACCGACCGGCGAATATGAGGACTTCATGACCGGCTTCGTCGTCGACGACTCCTCTGTCTGGGGGCGTCCCGTCGGCGTAGCGGTGGCGCATGACGGCGCTCTCCTCGTCACCGAGGATGGAAATGGCACGATGTGGCGCGTCTCTTATCGTGGCGGCCCATAGTAACTGTTCATGCTGGGCTCAATCGCCCGGCCTCCGCACGCAAAATCTCGAAATTAAAAAGAAAAAACCCACTGCAGGGTGGGGGCGGTCAAAAGTCTGGAGTTTTCGATTGGGGACCGCGCTGGATGACCTTCCACTCCACGCCAGATAAAAATATTGCCGGAACTGACAAATTTCTTGCGCAACACTCGGGTGACTGTGCGCGCCGCCGGAACTGCAATTATGTCCCGCGAGTTTCCGTGGCATGGCGGATTTCGTGTTCGAGCCACCCCTTCGTCTTGTGCAGGCAAACTTTTATTTTGGAAGCTTGTCCGCGAGAATTCCGAGCTTGTGGATCTCCGGCGTTTTGGCAAACAGGTCGCCGGCCTTGGCTTTTTCCATCAACGCCGCCGCTACCTTGCCGTTGAGATGCGCGTCGCGGCCGGCCTCGTCGTCGAACGTGTCGAAGATGGCGAACGAGGATGGTCCCTCTTGAATGGCGAACCACGAGATCGTGCCCACCTCAGCGTTCACCAAGGGTACGGCGGAACGTAAAAAATCCGCGACCTCCTTCTCCTTGCCCGGCTTCGCCTCCAGCGGAACGTACAGTGCAAATTTTGTCATCACTTTCTCCTGCTTGGACAGGGGCCATCAGGCACGAAGACCTGCAACACACATTTCGCACCCCCCGACACTGTCCACTTTCATCAGCGTCACTGTCACAGACCAACTTGGTGAAGGCACACGAACGCGAATGCTTTGGCAATATTGCCTCGCTTGGCGCGGTCTTGCGCCAATCGCCAAATATGTGGCGAACGATGCTATCGCCCTCCTTCTGAGGATCGATGCAAGGCCAAGCCAACGACGGCAATATGCAGCCGATGCAAACTCGTTATTCATTCTGTGCGTCAATTCCCGCAGAAGCAGATATTCCTCGGAGTTAGGAATAGGCACTCGCATAGCGGCGTCCGCTCATCTTCCTTAACGCGTCGCTTGCGCCATAGGTGCCGCTGAACTCGCGGCGGCGGCGTTGAGCTCGCCTATCGCAGAAAGGTAATTTGCGGTCAGCCCGGATGCTATCCAGCCGAATTTATGCTCATCATAGATGCCATGGATTTCCGCGGCGTCGATCTCAACCTCCTGGTGTGCCTGCGGGTTCTGCTTGTCGAGCGGCACGTCACGCGGTCGGCCGAGAGGCTCGGCGTTACCCAGCCCGCCATGAGTGCGTCGCTGGCGCGCTTGCGGACGCTGTTCCGCGATCAGCTCCTGGTGCGCGGTCCGAAAGGCTTAGTGCTGACGCCACGGGCCGAACAACTTCTTGATCAGCTCAACCAAGTGATGGCTGTCATCGAGGAGATGATCGCCCTGCCGGCAGAGTTCGCGGCGGAAACAAGTCAGCGGACGTTCACCGTCATCGGCACCGATTTCGTCGAGTTCATCCTTCTCCCGTCCTTGATGGCCGCGTTGGCCACCGAGGCCCCGAACCTGCAGGTCTTATTTAGGACGCCGGACCCCGGAAACATTCCGGCTATGACGGCCAGCGGAGAGCTCGACCTTGCCGTCGGCTACCTCCCGGAGGTGTCGGAGGAGCTGATCAAGCGCACCGTGTTCCGCGAGCCGTTCGTCTGCGTGGCGCGGCGCGGTCACCCACTTCTCCACGACGGCAGTCTGCCGCTCGACCGCTACGTCGAGCTGCAGCATGTGCAGGTGCTTCCGGGAAACGCCACAATGTACGCCGCCGCGATCGACACGGCGCTCGCCGCCATGGGGTTGGTGCGCAAGGTCGCGCTTTGGGAGCCGAGCTTCCTCGCCGTCGCTAGTGTGGTCGCCCGGACAGACCTGATCAGTACGGTGCCGAGGCGCCTCGCTACCCATGTCGCGCAGGGCCTGCCGATCACGATCTACGACCTACCTCTGCCGCTGCCTGCGCCCGAGTTCGCAATGTATTGGCACTCGCGAAGCCAGGGCGACGCGGGGCACAAATGGCTCAGGGAGAGAGTCGCGGCCCTGCTGCGAGCCTGACATCCCGTGCGGCCGCTGCGCCGTAGCGCCGAGCCTGCGTCCACAGCTCTTTTGACGATGTTTTTATCGATGAACGCGATCAATGACGAGAGCTATACACGGTGTCTATGATGAACATAAGTGCTGCAAAATAGCTTGGTAGCGGGCAGGGCAATATTCTTGGGCGGCCTCGAACGTCAAAGGTGAGGCCCATGTTGATGAATTCACCACGTACGACGCATTTTGAGACGGGCGTCGCGAGCACGGCCTTGGCCCCGCAGTTGTTCTTCGAAGATGCCACGCTCTGGGAGACGGCGCCCAAGCTGATGAGGCTGATCGAGAGCGCAAGCTCCGACAATCGGCTCTATTTCGAAGCCCTCGGCATCGTCCTGGCGTACGAGCTCGTGCATCTCGCTCATGGAGCATAATCATGGATGATCTGAATGGACGGGTGGCGCTCGTCACCGGCGCGTCGCGCGGTATCGGTCGCGATATTGCCCTGGCTCTGGCTGCGGCAGGCTGCAGCGTCGCCGTCGCCTACAACAAGGACAAGGCGGGGGCTGAAGCCGTTGTAGGTGAGATCAAGGAAGGCGGCCAGCAAGCCGTTGCGCTCACTGGCGATGTCGCGAAGCCGGACGCCGCCGCGGCACTGGTGCGTGACACCGAGAGCCAGCTGGGGCCGATCGGCATCCTTGTCAACAATGCTGGCATCAACCCGGTCAAGTCGTTTGACCAGATCACAGTCGAGGATTGGGACGAGACGATTCGGGTCAATCTCAGCTCCGCTTTCCACGTCACCCAAGCGGCGCTGCCTGGACTGCGCACCCGCAAGTGGGGACGGATCATCATCATGTCGTCCGTCGCGGCGCAGATCGGAGGCGTGATCGGCCCGCACTACGCGGCCAGCAAGGCAGGACTGATCGGGCTCGCCCACTCCTATGCCGCCATGCTGGCCAAGGAAGGGATCACGTCGAATGTGATCGCTCCGGCGCTGATCGAAACCGACATGATCAAGGATAACCCCGCGATCAAGCCGACCCTCATTCCGATCGGTCGCTTCGGCACGGTGGACGAGGTCTCCTCGGTCGCCGTTATGCTGGCCGGCAACGGCTACATCACCGGCCAGACCATCAACGTCAACGGCGGCTGGTATATGAGCTGATGAGAACCCCCGCGCGCCTTGTCGTTCCCGAAAATTCGATCCGGTAGGATTCGCGCTGTGAGGGAGAATCAGACCATCATCCGATGCGATGTTTGCGATCATCTACCTGCTTGGAACATTTATCGCCGATCTGCTCAAGTCGCGACGCCGGCTTGAAGTTGAGAACCTCTTTCTGCGTCATCGGCTCAACATTATCCTGAGACGACCGCCGCAACGTCTGCGGCTGCGGGGGAGTGACCGGGCCCTGATGGTGTGGATGACGCGGCTCTGGCCAAGCCTGCTGGCTTTGGCTCGAGGTGATCGGTCAGACAAGCGGCGGTACCAATCAGCGAGACATACGCTCGTTTCCTCAGCGAAGCCTAGCTCGAACAATCGATAAATCCACGGCCCGATCGCGATATCCGCCAAGGTCAGTTCATCGCCGCCCAAATAAGCCCGCCCTTCCAATGCCCAATCGCTGCGCCACTTGCCGCGCCAAACCGGCGCCGCCATATCACCACCGTTTCCAAAACAGGCGCTGTCCATGGCTAACTTATTGGTTCCGCTGTCCCGTCTAACCGAGAAGGAACGTCAGGCCGTCAAATTGTGTGGCATCCACCCTTTAACGGAGCGTCAGTGCGCCATAAACACACTGTTTGAGGCCGGCAGGGAATATAGAGCAGCCTACGCACTGCCTTGATTTATTCAAAAATGTCTGCCATATGCCGCGCCCCTAGCCATACTTGGCTAGCGAAGCGTCGCTGAACTCTTATATCAGCGGCATGATGAGGAACCCGATGCGCCGCACAGGCACATACATATTCGCGCTCAGCGCCGCCGCCGCGCGACCGGTCAGTCGGTCGTGCGATTGGCGTTCGTTGTGCGTGGCGATGTGCGGTTCTCTGCATCCGACCAATAAGCGGCCCGAACAAGGGTCACAGTTAAGAAAACCGGACTAACCGGCGGCGGGCCACAACCCCTCCGCCATAACAGGCAGAGGGACCGAATGGCCCACAACACCACCAGTCAACGATCGCAATCTGAGTCCTGCGCTCGCTCGCGCCCGAAGGGGTGTGCGTGCGTGAGAACCGTTCGCGCCCGAAGGGGTGCGCGCGTGAGATCCCTTGCGTGAATGAGAGAGTTTTCAGGCTGAGCGCCCCTCTGCATAAGGCGCTCCCTCGGCCGGTAGAGCCCACACGGGCGCTGGTTTCCGGCGAGGCGGAATTCGGATTGCTGGCGTAGCACAATGGCAGTGCAAGCGCTTCGTAAGCGAGAGGTTGCGGGTTCAACTCCTGCCGCCAGCACCATGCCCGCATAGCTCAACTGGTAGAGCCTCCGGCTTGTACCTGGAGAGATGCACGTTCAACTCGATGCTGCGGGCTCCAATTCGCTCCTCTCGATCATGAGGCAGGTCACCGCTTTGGTAAGGCGGAGAGGCAAGTTCGAGACTTGCGGGGAGCACCATTTTTGCGTCGGTAGCCCAACTGGCAGGAGGCGCTTCCCTCAGAAGGAAGATAGTGCGGGTTCGAATCCCTCCCGACGCACCAACGCCCATGTAGACCAACGGCAGGAGTCGCCGCCCTCAAAGCGCGGACAGTGTTGGTTCGAATCCAACCATGGGCACCAAATTCGCGGGCGTGGCGGAATCGGTATACGCGCTGGGCTTAAACCCCGGTCTTTGCAGGTTCGATCCCTGTCGCCCGCACCATTTCATGCGCGCTTAGCTCAGAGGCAGAGCGGGGCTCCTACAAAGCTCAGGTCGGGATTTCGAAATTCTCAGCGCGCACCAGAATTGCCCCGTCGTCTAGTGGCTAAGGCACTCGGCCGATAACCGAGAAAACGCGGATCGAAACCGCGCGGGGCGACCAGCCGGACTCCTAGCTCAATTGGCAGAGCGCCATCCTTTTAAGTTGGAAGATGCCGGATCGTCCCCGGCGGAGTCCTCGGACCCGTAACTCAACTGGCAGAGCACCGTCCTCTTAAGTCGGGGGTTGTCGGATCGTGCCCGACCGGGTTCACCAAATTCGCGTCTGTACCCCAATGGCAGAAGGAGCGGTTCGAGAAACCGTACAGTGCTCGTTCGAGTCGAGCCAGACGCACCAATTGCCCTGTGACGCTGCTGGTGTGGCGACCCGGTTGTCAACCGGACGAGAGGGGATCGAAACCCCTACAGGGCGCCATCATCGGCGCCAGCACTGGCGTGCAGCTCGGTCTTATAAACCGGGGCAGCGGACCGCTGTAGACGGCAGGGATCGAAACCCTGGGCGCCGACCATCAACCAACGGAGAAAGGAGGTCGCCATGCGAGCCCACCCCGCACTTGTCTTGAATGCCGACTTCCAGCCCTTGAACTACTTTCCGTTGTCCACGATGGATTGGCAGACGGCCGTCAAGAACATCTACGAAGGCAACCTGTCGGTCGTGGCGGACTATGACGAGGTTGTGCGCAGTCCCTCCAGAACGATGCGGTTGCCGAGCGTGGTCGCAATGCGCGACTTCGTGCCGATTCCGAAGCGCGTTGCGTTCACGCGGTTCAACGTGTTCCTGCGGGATCGGTTTCGTTGCCAGTATTGCGGCCAGCGGTTCACCGCCGATCAACTCACGTTCGATCACGTCAAGCCACGCTCATTTGGTGGCGTAACGGAATGGAAGAACGTCGTGGCGGCCTGCGATCCTTGCAATCTGCGCAAGTCCAATCGATTCGACATGCGGCCTCTGCGCATGCCGGTCGAACCGACATCGCAGCAGCTCATCGCTGCCAAGCGGATGTTCCCGCCCAACTACCTGCACGAAAGTTGGTTGGACTATCTGTATTGGGACAGCGAGATCGAGAACTGACCGTCACGTAGCTCAACTGGAGGAGCACCGCCCTCCGAAGGCGACGGATGCAGGTTCGAGTCCTGTCGTGACGACCAACATGGTGAGTGAATCGGCCAGGTGGCCGGCGCTGTTTTGAAAACGGATGGTGCCCGCGACGGCATGGGGATCAATACCTCCGCTCTCCGCCAACATGGAAGATTAACCGGGCAGGCGCACCGGCACCGCTTGGAAAACGGCTGGCACCCTAACGGGTGTGCGATTCGAGTTCGCAGTCTTCCGCCATTGATGGACAGTCAACGCGGCGAGTGCCGCGCGCCCGTTCGAAGCGGGATGGATGCCGCAAGGCATTGGGGATCAAGACCTCGGCTGTCCACCAATTCTGCGAACGCACGGATGTACTGCGGCGCATGCGAGTGAGTTCAAGCCTCGCAACCTTTGACGCAGCGTGCAGCATTGGCAGCTCGCGTGGCTCATAACCACGAGGTAGGCCGTTCGATTCGGTCCGCTGCAACCAATCGGGTGTCGCCAAGTCTGGTGACTGAGCGGGTCTGTAAAACCTGCGCCTATGTGCATGCCGAGTTCGATTCTCGGGACACCCACCATGCGGCCTTGGTCTATTGGCAGGGCCTCGGAGTGCCACTCCGATGACGCGAGTTCGATTCTCGCAGGCCGCACGCTCGGAAAGCTAATCTGGTGAAAGCGCCTGCTTGAAGAGCAGGAGAGCGTGGCTCGAAACCACGTCCGAGCACCACGGGCCGGCCGCCGGGGCGGAGAGATGCCTTGCAAGCAACTCGCGCTGGGTTCGACTCCCAGTCGGTCCACCAGTTCATTCCGGTCAACCGTCCTTGGTGGATGGGCCTGACTGTTAATCAGGATGCGGCAGGTTCGAATCCTGCGACCGGAGCCAATCATGCGACGTTCTGCTAGCAGCCAGGCATCTGCGTTCTCAGCGCAGCAACATGGGTTCGAGTCCCATACGTCGCACCAATTCTTCCCGTAGCTCAATTGGACGAGCGCCCGGCTACGAACCGGGAGGCATGCAGGTTCGATCCCTGTCGGGAAGGCCAATTCAACAGGGTGTAGCTCAGACAGGCCAGAGCTCCGCACTTGGAATGCGGAGGTCGGAGGTTCGAATCCTCTCACCCTGACCATTTGATGCCGCTTAGCTCAGTTGGCAGAGCGTCGCTCTCTGAAAGCGAAGGTCCGCGGTTCGAGGCCGCGAGCGGCTACCAATCATGTCGTAGCATGTCGCGCGAGGCCAGGGCGGTCATGGGCCGGTCTGCAAAACCGGAAAAGACGGGTTCAACTCCCGTTCGCGCATCCAATTGGCTCCAGTGGCTCGAATGGACAGGCGCCCGATTTCTACTCGGGTCTATGCGGGTTCGAATCCTGCTTGGAGCGCCAATGCCTGCGTAGCTCAGCGGATGAGCGCCCGCGTCCTAAGGGGGATGACGCTGGTTCGACTCCAGTCGCAGGCTCCAATGACAACCCTAATTTGGAGAGTTAACCGGAGGGGTCTCCGGCGCCGCCTGCTAAGCGGTCGGTCGGTTCGCCGATGAGCATCATGCGCTCAGCTCTCCGCCAAATCGACGCGGGTTTGGGATATTGGCAGTTCCTCGCCCTTCCAAGGCGATGATGTGGGTTCGATTCCCACAGCCCGCACCAGTTGCTCCCTTCCGCTAATGGCAGGCGACCTGACTTTCAATCAGGCAACGACGGATCGTAACCGTCAGGGAGCACCACCGACCGCGGACCCTCCGGCGAGGAGCGGAGCCTTTGAAGCTTCGCAGGAGCGATCGACACGCTCGTCCGCTGCCAACGCTCGGGCTCCGGGGAGCGGCGACCTCTCATAAGGGTCGCAGGGCCGGTTCGAGGCCGGCACGAGCGACCATTTTGTCATGCCGCCTTAGCTCAATGGCAGAGCGCTGCGTTGTGGCCGCAGAGACGCTGGATCGTTACCGGCAGGCGGTGCCAGATATCGGGCGTGTAGCTCACCGGCAGAGCGGCGGTCTCCAAAACCGCGTCAGAGAGGGTTCGATTCCTTCCTCGCCCGCCAACCTTCGTGCGCCAGCAGCAGGACTGAGTCCAAAAACCTTGAAGGTCACGGCGCCGCAATATTGGTGATCTTGATCACGGATTGACCGCAGGCTCGGCCACGTCCTTGGCGGCAGCGACCAAAGACCGTGGATCACAACTCACTCAAATCCTCCGGCACGTCGCCAAACTTCTTCAGCACGACCGCATCCGAAAATTCGCCAACGTTCGGATCGCCTGCGCGCTTGAACGCGACGGCCCCCGCATTGGCAGGATCCATTTACGCCCGACACCTTTTCGAATTGGGCCGGCCTGCAGGCGCGCCCGGGCGCATCGCCTTGCCAGTTGCGGGCGATGACGACGCAGCCAAGACCGTCGTTCTGAAGCTCGTCGAAGAACTGGGCTTTGATGGCGTC
>WNFF01004394.1_pt1 | contig 14440 bp, 13 predicted proteins | sample 5400441 | NCBI WGS metagenome assembly WNFF01 (sample SAMN13153345, study PRJNA577476) | soil metagenome | isolation source: 120 cm saprolite under Douglas fir tree site 2 hole 3 replicate 1 | place: USA:California | collected 2015-04-18 | reverse complement strand
GGTCGTTGAAGATCGCGAGCGCCGTGGCGGCCACGCGCTGCTGCGAGGGCTCGACATATCGCGCCGGAACGAGCGTGCATACGATCGTCGGCACACCGGTTTCGGTGGCGGCCGCGATCAGGCGGGCGAACATGTTCTCGAATTCATCGGCGGCCGCAGCAAGCGTGTCCAGTGCATCTTGGATCGATTGCGCGCGGCCTTTCAGCAAGCCGCTCGTCTCGATCGCCCATCCGCCGTCGACGCAGATCACGATGTGCGTGACTTCCGCCGGGATCGCCCGCACGCGACTTGGCCGCAGCACCTCGGGCGGCTGGAGAACAGTGAGCTTCCAGGGATTACGGGGCCGCGGGACGAGTGTGCTCTCGGCCTGCCCTTTTCCGAGATCGATGTTTTGCAGCGCGTCTCCGAGCAGTACAAGGTGCCGGATAACGTCGGGCGAGCTCTGTTCTTCCTGAAGGGAATTCGGTGTCACGTCGTCCTCCTCTGAGCGGATAGGGTTTCTTGTGGGCGCTTAGTGCGCCTTTTCCCAATTCTGTCCCGATCCCACGTCCACGACAAGCGGGATCTTGAGCTTCGCCACCTCGCTCATCAGCTCCGGGATTTCGGCCTTCACGCGGGCAAGCTCGTCCTCCGGCGCCTCGAGCACCAGCTCGTCGTGCACCTGCATGATGAGCTTGGTGGAAAGCCTTTCGCGGTCCAGCCACCCCCGGACGGCAATCATCGCGAGCTTGATCAGGTCGGCGGCCGTGCCCTGCATGGGCGCGTTGATCGCTGCGCGCTCGGCTCCGCCGCGGCGCGCCGGATTCGCGCTCTTGATCTCGGGCAGCCACAGGCGCCTCCCGAACACGGTCTCGACATAACCGCGGTCGCGCGCGGTCTTGCGCACCCCCTCCATGTACTTTGCCACCCCCGGATAGCGGGTGAAGTAGCTCGCGATATAGGCCTGCGCGGTGGCGCGCTCCAGGCCCAGCTGCTGCGCCAGACCGAAGGCCGACATCCCGTAGATCAGCCCGAAGTTGATCACCTTGGCGTAGCGGCGCTCTTCGGGCGTGACGTCCTGGAGTGAGCGTCCGAAAACCTCGGCCGCCGTGGCGCGGTGGATGTCCTCCCCCGCCTCGAACGCGCGCAGCAGGTTCTCGTCCCCCGAGATGTGCGCCATGATGCGCAGCTCGACCTGCGAATAATCGGCGCTCACGATGGCGTGGCCGCGCGCAGCGACGAAGGCTTCGCGGATGCGCCGCCCCTCGGGGGTTCTCACGGGAATGTTCTGAAGGTTGGGGTCGTTCGAGGCGAGGCGCCCGGTGACCGCGGTCGCTTGCCCGTAGTTGGTGTGCACCCGGCCCGTGCGCGGATTCACCATCTTCGGCAATTTGTCCGTGTAGGTGGACTTGAGCTTGGAGATTTCCCGGTAGTCGAGAAGGATTTTCGCGAGCGGGTGATCGAGCGCGAGTTTCTCGAGCACGTCCTCGTCGGTCGAGGGCGCGCCCGACGGCGTCTTCTTGATGACGGGCATTCCTTTTTTCTCGAAGAAAATCTCGGCGATCTGCTTCGGCGAACCGAGGTTGAAGGGCTGGCCGGCCTCGTGGTGAGCCTTGCTTTCGAGCTCGAGCATCTTCTGCCCCAGCTCGTGGCTCATCGCCTCGAGCTGCGCGGCATCGATCAGGACCCCGTCTCTCTCCATCCTGAAAAGGACTTCGCGCGCGGGGAGCTCGATCGAGCGATACACGTAAGCGAGTTTCTCTTCGGTTTCCAGCTTCGGAAGGAGCGCATGGTGGATCCGGAGCGTGAGGTCGGCGTCCTCGGCGGCGTACGCCGCGGCCCGCGCGACATCGACCTGCTCGAAGGGAATTCGCCCGACGCCTGTTCCGGTCACCTCGTCGTACGTGAGTGTTTTCAACCCGAGGTGGCGGGTAGCGAGGCTGTCCATGTCGTGGCGCGCGTGGCTCTCCAGCACGTAGGACTCGAGCAGCGTGTCGTGCGCGATACCTCTCAAGGCGACGCCGTGGTTGGCGAGCACGTGCTGGTCGTATTTGATGTTCTGGCCGAGCTTCTTGCGGGCTTCGTTCTCGAGCCAGGGTTTCAGCATCGCAAGCGCCCGCTCTACGCCCAGCTGGCCCGGCACGCCAGTGTAGTTGTGCGCGAGCGGCAGGTAGGCGGCGGCGCCCGCATTCACGCTGAAGGACATGCCCACGAGCCGCGCCTGCATCGGGTCCAGGCTCGTCGTCTCGGTGTCGAAGGCAACGAGCTCGGCCGCTTCGAGCACCTTGAGCCAGCGAGCGAGATCGGCTTCCTCGACGAGCGTCTCGTAGTGGCGCTCCTCGCGGTCAGAGCGGACGGGCGCGGGGGGAGTCTCCGGAGGCGGGGGTTGCTTCGTGTCGCCCGCCGCCTCCTTCGGCCAGGACTTGAATCCTAAACGAGAGATCAATTCGGCGAGACGCTTCTCGTCGCGGGGACCGAGCTTCAGCTCCTCCAGCTTCACCGGCAACTCCAGATCGCATTTCACCGCGAGCAATGCCTGAGCTTTGGGGAGCCAGTCGAGCGCCTTTCGCAGATTTTCGCCCACCGCACCGCCGATCTCATCCGCATGCCGCATCACCTCTTCGAGGGAGCCGTACTGCTCGATCCACTTCGCCGCGGTCTTGGGTCCGACTTTGTCGACTCCAGGCACGTTGTCCACGGAATCGCCGACGAGCGTCAGGTAATCGAGCATGCGTTCGGGCGGAACGCCGAACTTCGCCTTGACGCCCGCGGGGTCGAGGCGCTCGTTCGACATGGTATTGACGAGGGTCACGCGGTCGGTGACGAGTTGCGCGAGGTCCTTGTCGCCGGTGGAAATCACGCAGCGCAAGCCGCGCTTCTCGGCCTCGCGCGCGAGCGTGCCTATGACGTCGTCCGCCTCCACGCCTTCGATCTGCAGCAAGGGCCAGCCCGAGGCCTGTATCGCGTCGAGAAGCGGCGCGACCTGCGCGCCCAGATCGTCGGGCATGGGCGCCCGGTTCGCCTTGTATTGCGCGTACATCTCGTCGCGGAAAGTCTTGCCTCGCGCGTCGAAGACGCAGGCAAGATAGTCCGCCTTGTGATCTGCAAGCAGCCGACGTAGCATGTTGAGCACGCCGTAGATCGCGCCGGTGGGCTCGCCCGCCGCGTTGCGCAGGTCGGGCAACGCATGGAAGGCGCGGTACAGGTACGACGACCCGTCAACCAGCAGCAGCGTTTTTTCCAAGGGAACTTATGAGCGACAAGATTCCGAAATCTTTCGACAGCGCCTCGCGGGAGGCGAACGCCGCGGGCGAGGCCTGGCGTCTGTTCCGCATTATGTCAGAATTCGTCGAGGCCACCGAGCGAATGGACGAGATCCGTCCGGCAGTGAGCGTGTTCGGCAGCGCGCGCGTTCCGGCCGGCCATCCGTACTATGCGCTTGCCGAGAAGACGTCGCGGCTGCTTTCCGACGCCGGATTCTCCGTGGTTTCGGGCGGCGGCCCCGGAATCATGGAAGCCTCCAACCGCGGGGCCCACTTCGGGCGCTCCCCCGCAGTGGGTCTCAATATCGAGCTACCGCGCGAACAGTTCGGCAACACTTACCAGGACATATCCCTGCTGTTCCGGCATTTTTTCGCGCGCAAGGCGATGTTCGTGAGGTGCGCGAGCGCCTACGTGTTCCTGCCAGGCGGCTTCGGGACGCTCGATGAATTTTCGGAGGTTCTCGTGCTCATGCAGACGGGCAAGAGCGCGCGCGTGCCGTGCATACTCATGCATGCGCCGTTCTGGCGCGGTTTGCTCCAGTGGATGCGCGAGCGGCTCGTCGGGGAGAAGATGATCAACCCTCAAGACATGGAGATGGTCCAGGTCATCGACGAACCCGAAGGTGTGGTCGAGGCGATCTTCAAGCATTACGAACATCGGAGCTTCCAACCGCGCGCTGCCGAGCGCGAAATCCTGCTCAACCTCTAGCAAGGGCGACGCGCTGCGCGCGCGGCTGCCCTTCGCGACGCCGCGGGAGCACGACAGTTCTGCTAGACTGCCTGCGTAAAGGATTTCAATAAATGTCGCGCCGATTTCTCGCTGCGGTCCTGCTTGCCATCGCATTGCCAGCCTGGTCGCAGCAGCCGCCCAAGCTCGAGCCCCTTCCCGAGCTTCCGCCGCCGCCACCCGGCGCTTCTTCGGACCAGCCGGGCGAGCCGCCTGTGCGGATCCACCCCGGCGGCGGCGACCAGGTCGAGGAGCAGCTCATCGACGGCCGGCGCGTGGTGCGCGTCACCACGCCTTTGGGCCAGGAGTACTACCTGATCGAGGACCTGGGCGATGGCGCGGGGTTGAGAAACGAGAGCCTCGATCACGGCGTGCGGGTCCCGCTTTGGGTGATCCGCCGGTTCTGACGCTGGCGCCGGCGTCGGCGACTGCTCGGGCATCATGTCTGTTTTCACGCGCGTCACCGCCGAGGAACTTTCGGCCTGGCTGAAACGCTACGGCATCGGCGCGCTGGTCGATGTGCAGGGCATCGCTGCAGGGATCGAAAACACGAATTACTTCGTCACCACTTTGCACGGCCGCTTCGTGCTCACGCTTTTCGAGAGGCTCAGTGCAGCGGAGCTTCCCTTCTATCTGAACCTCATGGCGCACCTTGCGCGTCACGGCATACCGTGCCCCGCGCCGATCGCCGACCGCAGCGACAGGTACCTCGGAACCTTGAACGGCAAGCCCGCCTGTTTCGTCACCTGCCTTCCCGGCGCCCCGGTGAGCTCGCCACAGCCGCGCCACTGCGAGCAGGTCGGTGCCATCCTTGCCGACATGCATCTTGCCGGAAGAGGTTACGACGGAAAGCTCGAGAATCCACGGGGGCCGAAGTGGTGGCGCGAGGCGGCGCGCGAGGTGGCGCCGTTCCTCGACGAAGGGTGCCGCGAGCTGCTTGCATCCGAGCTCGAATTCCAGGCGCTCCACCGCACGCTCGATCTGCCGCGCGGTCCTGTTCACGCCGATCTGTTCCGCGATAACGTGCTGTTCGATGGAGACCGCATCGGCGGAGTGATCGATTTTTATTTCGCCGGGATCGACGCGCTCCTGTTCGACGTCGCAGTGACGGTCAACGACTGGTGCGTAGACCCGGCCGGCGAAATCGACCCGGGGCGTGCGACGGCGCTCGTTGGGGCGTACCGCCGGGCCCGCGAATTCACCCGGGTCGAGCAGCAAGCCTGGCCGGTTCTGCTACGCGCCGCAGCACTGCGGTTCTGGCTTTCGCGTTTGTACGATTTCTACTTGCCTCGCGCGGGCGAGCTCACCCACGCGCATGACCCGGAACATTTTCGACGGGTGCTCGAGGCGCGCCGCACCCGTCCCTTCCCTCTTGTTTGAAACCGGCGGCTGGACCACACTGGCGCTGATGAGCACGAGCGGATCTCGAGTCTAGCGATGCGCGTCGTTCCGGCGAGAAACGGCTGGTCCTGGCTCTTGAGAGGCTTTGCGCTTTTCCGCAAGAGCCCGCCGATGTGGCTGTTTCTGGTATTCACGTACTACATCGCCGTGGCGCTTCTCGGCCAGATCCGTTACCTGGGCCCCGCCACCTCCACTGTGTTGTTGCCGGCGTTTTCAGTCAGCTTCATGATCATGTGCGCGGTGCTCGACCGCGGAGGCTTGCTGCGTCCGGCGCTGCTTTTTTCCGGTTTTCGATGCGGACCGGCCACGCTGGTCGCGCTGGGCGTTCTGTACCTCCTCTCGATCGTTATGGTGCTCGGCGTGGCCTCGTTTGCGGACGCGGGTGCGCTCATGCAATGGGTCCTCTCCGGCCAGGAGCCCTCCGTCGAGGCCTTGCGCGACGGCAGCGTTTCGCGCGCGATGCTGGTCGCGACCTTGGCCGCGACCCCGGTGCTGATGGCTTTCTGGTTTGCGCCCGTGCTCGCCGCATGGAACCGCATCGGTGCTGCTCAGTCGCTCTTTTACAGCTTTTTCGCCGTATTGCGGAATTGGCGCGCATTCTTCGTTTATGGGGCCGTACTCGCGTTGGCCGGGGTGGTCTTCCTTGTGGCGGTCACCGTCGCGGCTTTCTTGATGCAGGGAAAGGTACAGGTGTTGCACTCCCTTGCATTGATTCTTACTCTGCTCTCCCTGCCTACGGTGTTCGCCAGCTTTTACGCGAGCTATCGGGATATCTTCCCGGAAAACGCAGTCCCGGCCGAGCCTCCGTCGAACCGGGAAAACCCGTAATCGCGGCCGATTCTGCTATCCTTCGCCGCAGCGCAGACGATTCGCCGATGCGGCGCCCCCGGACGGGGAGTAAAATTTGATCGACACACCCTGCGAGCTATGCGACTCCTCTGGCGGGAATTTGCTCTGGCGCGACGGGTTCTGCCGCGTCGTGCTGGTCGACGATCCGGATTATCCCGGCTTTTGCAGGGTGGTCCTCGAGCGGCACGTGAAGGAGATGACCGACCTTGAGCCTGCCGAGCGCACGCGGCTCATGAATGCGGTGTTCGCCACCGAGGCCGTGCTCCGCGAGTTCCTCGATCCGGACAAGATCAACCTCGCGAGCCTCGGTAACGTCACGCGCCACCTGCACTGGCACGTGATTCCGCGCCATCAGCGCGATCGCCATTTTCCCCGCCCAATCTGGGCCGAGCCTTCGCGCGCGGACGTCCTGCGGCGCCCGGCTCCGGACCGCGGCGCGCTTGCGGCCGCGCTGAGACGAAGACTGGACTGAGCCCATGTCGAGCCTCGATCCCCCGAGCATCAAGCCGGACGTCGCTCCCGATTTCACGGACTCTTCCGGCTGCGCGAAGTGGTTGCAGTCGCTGCCGCTCATCAACGTCGGCCCCTCCCACGTTCGTCTCCTCGCTCAACTCGATGAGTTGAATGCCTACACCATCGCGCCTGCCGAGCGGCTCAAGATCCTGGAGCTCTTGCGCGAACCGGTGAGCTTCGTGCAAAAGGAACATTCCAAGAAATTTTCCAGCCGCCCCGCCCCGCTCACCAAGCCGGAGCGGGAGATCCTCGACAGCGTACACGCGCTCTGGGACGCGCTTTCATACGGATATCAATATTGCCTGAAAGCGGTCGCGGGCGGCGCCTCCGCCGCGAGCGCAGCCTTGATAGGCCAGCGCGTCTTGTGGTGCACCGGGCAGAAAATGCTTGCCTACTATCAAGCCTATCAGGACGTCGGCGAGCGCGAATGGAAGCTTCTGCACAGCGTCTATGCGTTCGTCGAGGACCGTGGCGTGGCCGGAGGCGAAGTCGCCCATCCGGCCCATAAAGGCAGGCAGACGACCTGCACGGAAACCTACGCGCAGATTCTGCTGATCGATCTCGCCAACCCCGGAAAGCTCACGCCGCGCCAGATCGAGCTCATTTCGCTCTGGCTCGAGCGCTGGACGCCGAAGGTCTCGATCGGGCGCACCCCCGCTGCCGCCGGCAACGGCGTCGCGCCCCTGGTCATCGATCTTTCGAGTGCTGCTGGCGCTTCGCGCCGCATGCCGGAGGGCGACACGGCCCGCGTTCTCGACATCCACGAGCTTGGGAGCAGCGTACGCAAGCGCGTCGGCCTGCTGCGCAAGGGCGAGACCCCTGCGGCGCTCGGCCTAGGCGAGGATGTGACCGCCCCGCTCGCCGAAAGCCTGCTCACCATGCTCTATCGGCGGTGGTGCGAGGACAAGCAATCACGCGCGCACCCACGCCGCAGCGCAAGCGGCACAGCACAGACCTGCTCGGGGATGGCCGCGGTGCATTACTTCGTCACCGGCCGCGCGTTCGCGGTCCGCGGAGGCCCTCCAAAAATATCCCAGGTGCAGCACGAACAAATTGCGACCCTCGGACGCGTCGCCACGCGCCACGAGGATGAGCCCGGCCCCCCGCCGGATTTCGCTGTCGAGACCTGGCAGATCAGGGACGAGAGTGCCTCCGGGCTGCGCCTTGCGCGAGTCGATCCTGCCGCAAGCTCGCGCCTAACACTCGGGCAGCTGCTCGGGATCCGGCTGGCGGACGCGAAGGCCTTTCTTCTCTGCGCGGTCAAGTGGCTCTCGGTCTCGGTGGAATTCGAATTGCGCATCGGCGTCCAGATCCTCCCCGGGATTCCCCAAGGGGCCGCGATCAGGGCGGTCGGCGCCAACGCCGCGGCTGAGCAATACACCCCGGCCTTCTTGCTGCCGGCGGTCGCCGCCCTCCAGGCTCCGGAAACGCTGGTTGTTCCGGCGGGATGGTTCAAGCCGAATCGAGAGATCGAGGTGCTCACGGAGCGCTCCAGCAAGCTGCGACTTGCGTCGGTCGTCGATCGCGGCGCCGATTTCGAGCGCGTCACGTTCGAGGCAGCCTAAGGCACGCCGTTCCCGCGACATCCTCTGCCAAATTTTTCACATCCCTGCCTCGGTGGACCCAGTGTTTATGCCTTTGTCATAGTAGAGTGTGATATTCGCAATTCGCAGGAATAGACCCCGAAAGGGGACTCATGGTCCTTAGCGACTTCCTCCCCGACACGCAACCGCGTCTCGCCGACTTGACAAGCTGTGAAGACTGGCTTGCGCGCGCGGCGCTTGCCGGCATGCCGCATGCCTGCAGCGCGCTTCTGACGCTGCTCGAGGAGATCGAAGCTCATCCGCCCAGGCATTCGGCCTACCTGCAGATCCTCGAGCGGCTGCGCTATCCCGTCATGCATGCCGAAGCGGAACAAGCCAAGGGCTTCGCCGGAAAACCCCTGCCGCTCAACCATAGCGAAGCCGCAGCCTTCGTTCAGGCGAACGGCTTGTGGGCCGCGATGCTCCGGGCTTATGGACGCCTCCTGAGCGCCGCGTTGAAAGGCAAGCATCCCGAGCTCGAGCCCTCGCTCGCCCGACTCTTCCAGCGCGTGCTCGGCTGCGCGGGAGAAGCGATCGGGACCTGCCTGCTCGCGCGACGCGAGTTCGGAGCGGACTACTGGAGGTTGATGCACCAGGCCTACGCGGTAGCCGAAGCGCGCGCAATCAGGGGCGAGACTGTTGCTGATCTGAGCGTCGAGTCCTCGCCGATGGCGGCGTACGTGGAAGTGCTGATGCTGCAGCTTGCCCAACCGCACCGCCTGTCTCACCGAGAACTCGACTGGACGCGCAAGTGGGCCCGTCTCTGGGCGCACAAGGCCGTGCTCACCCGCGAGGCGCCTTGGCACGACGGCTACGCGGTGGATCTCGCAGGAGCTTCGGGGCCCGCCTTGGCGAAGGCGGCGGCCGATTCGTCGACCTTGCGCTTTCTCGATCTCGCCCGCGTTGCCCCCTCGATCAGCACACGCATCCAGCGCCTAGAAGAAGGCGCCGAGCCTGCCACGCTCGGACTCGGTTCCGATTGCACGCGACTTGCCGCTCAGGATCTGCTCAAGACGCTGCAGCGTGCCTGGATCGATTCCGCACCGGCGCGCGACTTTCCGCGCCGCGCACGCCCCTCGCCTATGGAATTGGTGAGCGGTTTTGCCGCGATTCACCACGCGATCGAAGGTAATCCCGTCGCGAAGAGCGCGAGTCCATCGAGCTATTCCTACGGGGAAGCCGAACGATTTCATACGTTCCAACCCAGCGCCGAGCGGGATACGCGCGAGCAAGGTCTGGAGACCTGGGAAACGCTGGGGGAATCTGACGACGGATTCAGACTTCGCCGCACGACGCAGGGCATGCGTCTTGCCCACCGACAGCTCGTGGCGCTGCGACCAAGCGGCGCGCGCCAGTTCATCCTTTGCCACGTCGACTCGCTCATCGAAGGACCAGATCAAACCCTCACTATCGGGGCCCGAGCTCTGAAGGGGGAAGCAAAGGCCTGCGCCGTACGGTCGTCCGACCGGAGCGCCCCACAGCGAGCCGATGCATTGATGCTTCCGGTCGCGCCGGGCCTGTCACCTGCGCTCGTGCTGCCCGCGGGTTGGTACCGGCGCGCCGGCCAGCTCGAACTCGATCTCGGCAATGCCATACGACGCGTTACGCTTGCCGGCTTGCTCGAACACGGTTTCGACTACGATCGGGTCCGCGTTTCAACGTCTTGAACAAGCGTAGGTCTCGTCTCTTCGGACGGGACGCCACGCGCAATGAGTTTTTCGCGCGGCCGGTCGTTTAAAATGCCTCATGGCGGCCGCGGACAGACCAACTCCCACCGAAATCAAGCTGCACCAGAAATCCCGGGTGCTCGAGGTTTCATTTTCCGACGGCAGCCGTTTCGAGCTGCCCTACGAATTCCTGCGCGTGTACTCCCCGTCGGCCGAAGTGCGCGGCCATGGACCGGGACAGGAAATCCTGCAGGTCGGCAAGAAGGACGTGGACATCCTGAGCCTGGAACCGGTGGGCAGCTACGCGGTGCAGCCGCATTTTTCCGACGGGCACGGCACCGGCATTTATTCCTGGGACTACCTCTACGATCTGGGCACGAATCGTCAATCTCTCTGGCAGACTTATCTCAAGCGGCTCGAGGCAGCCGGGGCGCGCCGCGAGGCCTGAGCACCCGAAAATGAACACGTCTTAACGGCGTGCTAGCATGCTCGCGTGAGTCAAACCCACTTCGGATACCAGCGCATCGACAAAGCCCAAAAGGCTTCGCGCGTCGCCAGCGTTTTTTCCTCGGTCGCACCCCGGTACGATCTGATGAACGATTTGATGTCCGGCGGCCTGCACAGGCTGTGGAAGGCCTTCGCGGTGGCGCTCGCCGGCGTGCGCGAGGGCGAGCGGGTGCTCGATGTGGCCGCCGGATCAGGCGATCTGGCTTTCCACTTCGCGAAGCGTGTCGGGACGAGCGGAGAGGTGTGGCTCACCGACATCAACCGTGCGATGCTGGAGCGAGGCCGCGATCGTCTGCTCGACCGCGGCCGCGCGGTCCCCGCCGTGCAGTGCGACGCGGAAGAGCTGCCGTTTCCTTCGAACTACTTTGACTGCGTCAGCGTCGCGTTCGGCCTGCGCAACATGACCGACCAAGACGCGGCGCTCGCCGAAATGCGCCGCGTGCTGAGACCCGGCGGAAGGCTGCTCGTGCTCGAGTTCTCCCGCATCTGGCGGCCGCTCGCGAAGGCCTACGACTGGTACTCGTTCAAGGTGCTTCCCTGGCTGGGCAAGACGGTGACGGGCGATGACGCGGCTTATCGTTATCTCGCCGAATCGATCCGCATGCACCCCGACCAGGAGAGCCTGAAGGGTATGCTGGAACGGGCGGGGCTCGAGGATGTCGAATATTTCAACCTGAGCGCGGGCGTGGTGGCCTTGCACCGGGGCCACAAATTTTGAATCGCGGAGAGAGACCATGAAAAACTTGATCGTTTTCTTGTTCACGCTGGCTTTCGGTGCCGGTATCCTGGCAGATGACGTCCAGGCGGCCAGGCTCGGTGGCGGCAGAAGTCTCGGAGTCCAACGCCAGGTCACCGCGCCTCCGAAGCAGGCGACTCCTCCGACGCAGCAGCAGCCTGCAACGACGCCGCAACCGTCCGGGCCGGGAGCGCGCTTCTCATGGCCTTGCTTGCCGGGGTCGTCGTGTTCGCTTTGATGCGTCTGCTGTCGAAGCGGCGCGCGCAGGGACCGCAGGTACAGTACGCCGGTTTCGGCAACGAGACCGTGGCTGCGCCGCCGCCCTCGCAGCTTCCCGGGGACGCGAGTGTGCAGCCGAATTACCGCAGCCAATTCATCTCCAATATTCCGGCGGGCTTTGACGTCGAAGGCTTTCTCAAGGAGGCCCGGCGCAACTTCCTGCGCCTGCAGGAAGCGAACGACCGCGGCGACCTCGCGCGGCTGCGCCAAGTCACGACCGAGGACATGTTCAACACGCTGAAAGGCGACGTCGTTGCACATTCGGGCGCGCAACAGACCGACGTGGTGACTTTGAATGCTGCGCTTCTGGAGCTCGTCACCGAGGGCGGGCTGCATTGGGCGAGCGTGCGATTTTCCGGTTCGATCCGCGAAGAGGCGAATGCGCTGGCCGAGCCGTTCGAAGAGATCTGGCACGTGCGAAAGCCGGTGACCGGCTCCTCGGGCTGGCTGCTCGCTGGGATACAGCAGCTCAGCTGATTCGCTCCCACGGGACCCGACCCGCAAACCCCATGATCGAGCGAGGCGCGATCTCAGGGCTGAATCATCTTCTGAGGCAGCAACCGTGGGCGGCAGAGCGACTGAGATCCTTTGCGGGTCAAGGCGTGGAATTTCGGTGCCCGCCTTTTCCAGACCTGCGCTTGAGGATCACGGATAACGGTCTTCTCGATCGGGCACTCGTTGAAACGGCGAGCGCGCTCGTCGTGAAGATCACCCCAGGCGCCCTTCCGTTCCTACTTGCTCGCGACGAGACCGCCAGAAAGCAGGTTGAAATCGAGGGTTCGGCGGACTTGGCGAGTGCGGTGGACCACCTGTTCCGCAATCTCACCTGGGATTTCGAGGAAGATCTCTCCAAGGTGTTCGGCGACATCATTGCCCACCGCCTCGCTTCTAGCGGCAGGGCCCTCGCCGCGTGGCAGCGCGACGCCGCATTGCGCCTTGCCGAAAACCTTGTGGAGTACTGGACCGAAGAGCAGCCCCTGCTCGCGCGGCCTGCCGATGTGGAGAACTTTTGCCGCAACGTCGACACGCTGCGCGACGACGTAGCGCGGATCGAGAAGCGCATCGAGCATCTTTCGGCATCGGGCAAGCGCCGCTAAGGGGCAGCCGCCGCTCCTCGGGTGAGGCCGACCGATTCTGGTAAATTGGCCGCTTCGCCCTGCGGGCTCCCACCTCCTTGCTTCGTCTCGCCAAGATCCTCTGGATAGCCCTGCGCTTCGGGCTGGACGAGTTCGCGCTCGCTTCGGGTAGCAAGCTCGCGCGCGCCCTGAACGCCCTTCTTTTCTTTCGCGCGCTCTCCGAGCCGCGCGGCGCGCGGCTGCGCCTGGCGCTCGAAGCGCTCGGCCCCATTTTCGTCAAGTTCGGCCAGGTGCTCTCGACACGCCGGGACTTGCTCCCCGCCGACCTCGCAGACGAGCTGGCGAAACTCCAGGACCGGGTGCCGCCGTTTCCAGGCGAGGTCGCGGTGGCCGAGGTCGAGAGCGCGTTCGGCAGGCCGGTCGCGAAAGTCTTCGAGAAATTCGAACTGCAGCCCGTGGCGAGCGCGTCGGTCGCCCAGGTGCATCTCGCCGTGCTTCCCGGAGGCACCGAGGCGGCGGTCAAGATCCTGCGGCCGGGAATGATGCCGGTGATCGCGAAAGACCTCGCACTGATGGACGCGGCCGCAGGCTTGGTCGAGCGCTTCTGGGCCGACGGCAGGCGCTTGAAGCCCCGCGAAGTGGTCGCAGAATTCGCGCGACATTTGTCCGAGGAGCTCGACCTCATGCGCGAAGCGGCGCACGCGAGCCAGCTGCGCCGCAATTTCCTCGACTCGCCGCTGCTCGCGGTGCCGGAGGTGTACTGGGACTTCTGCACGAGCACCGTCATGACGATGCAGAGGATGCGCGGCACCCCGGTGAGCCGGGTGCAAGAGCTGCGCCGGCAGGGCGTGGACATTCCGAAGCTCGCGCGCACGGGTGTCGAAATTTTCTTCACGCAGGTGTTCCGCGACGGCTTCTTTCATGCGGACATGCATCCGGGAAACATCCTGGTGACGCCCGATGGCCGCTACGTCGCGCTCGACTTCGGCATCATGGGAACCCTCACCGAGGTCGACAAGCAGTATCTCGCGCAGAACTTCCTCGGTTTTTTCAGGCGCGATTACGCCCGCGTGGCGCGGGCGCACCTCGAGGCGGGCTGGGTGCCGTCCGATACGCGAATGGACGAGTTCGAAGGCGCGATTCGCGCCGTGTGCGAGCCGTTCTTCGACCGGCCGCTGAAGGAAATCTCCTTCGGACGGGCGCTCGTGCGCCTGTTCCAGACCTCGCGCCGCTTCAACGTCCAGATCCAGCCGCAGCTCGTCATGCTGCAGAAGACGCTCCTCAATATCGAGGGGCTCGGGCGCCAGCTCGACCCGGACCTCGACCTGTGGACCACTGCCAAGCCGTTCCTCGAGAACTGGATGCGCGAGCAAATCGGCCTGAAGGGGCTGCTGCGCGCGCTTCGCAACGAGGCGCCGCGCTGGGCGACGATGCTGCCGCAGCTGCCGCGCCTTCTGCACCACGCGCTCGCGGACGACCGCGTCGGGCACATCGAGCGCGCGCTCGAAGAGCTGCTGGTGCTCCAGCGGCGCCGCAACCGGATGATCGGCGTTGCGGTCGCGCTGCTTGCGCTGGCGCTGATTCTGGCCGCGGCCCTCGGCCTCGCATAAGCCGGAACGCGGCGCGCTCCGGTCTATAATCCGCGCCATGCTGATTGCATCCGTCGTGCTTTATCTGCTTGTCACGATCGCGATCGGTCTGTGGGCGGCAATGCGGGTGAAAAACTCGAAGGACTACGTCGTCGCCGGCCGCAGCCTGCCTCTCTACATGAACACGGCGACGGTCTTCGCCACCTGGTTCGGCGCCGAAAGCGTGCTCTCCGTTTCGGTCGAGTTCTCCAAGAGCGGGCTGGGCGGCATC
>WNFF01002735.1_pt1 | contig 14444 bp, 12 predicted proteins | sample 5400441 | NCBI WGS metagenome assembly WNFF01 (sample SAMN13153345, study PRJNA577476) | soil metagenome | isolation source: 120 cm saprolite under Douglas fir tree site 2 hole 3 replicate 1 | place: USA:California | collected 2015-04-18 | reverse complement strand
TCAACGAAATCGCGATCGCATTCAACGAAAAATCGCGCCGCCGCAGATCCTCCATGATGGTCGACCAACGAATCTCCGGCCGCGTGCCCGGCCGCACGTAGTGGTCATCGCGTGCCGCCGAGATGCTGCCTTCCACGTCACCCCCGAATAGCACCTCGATGTGCCGCAGCTTTTCGTCCTCGGAGAGGATCTTCGCCCCGCCCTTCTCCAGCTCGCGCGCAATTTTTGACGGATTGCCCTCAACCGTGAAATCCAGATCGCGCAACGAAGCTCCGGTGATGAGGTCGCGCACCGTTCCGCCCGTCAGGTACAAATTGAAGCCCATCGCCGCGGAAAGTTCCTGCACGCGCATCATCACGGCGCGCTGCTCCGGCGACAACCGGCTTTCCAGCAAGAACATGTAATCTGGCATCGCTCTCCTTAGCCTTGACGTGCGCAAGCCATTCTCAGTGCACGTTCTCTCTGCATTTTCCCGAGGTTTTGGCCGGCCCTTCTCCCTCGCGCATGCCCCTGCTACGCTCGCGGGTGGTGGGCCTTGTAAATCTGCTTCAACCGCTCCTCGACTACATGGGTATAAATCTGCGTCGTGGAAATATCTGCGTGACCGAGCATAAGCTGCACCGAGCGCAAATCCGCGCCGCCCTCCAGCAAATGAGTCGCAAAACTATGCCGCAGCATGTGCGGGGTCAGCGCCACGCGCAGCCCTGCGCGGCGGCCGTAAGCTGACAAAATCTTCCACACACCCACGCGGCTGAGCGCCGCGCCGCGCCGGTTCACAAAAAGAGCCGGCCCCGAACTCGCTCTCGCATTGCGCAGCAACTGCGGGCGGCCCTCGCGAAGGTACTTGTCCACCATGCTCAAAGCCTTCTTGCCGACGGGAACGATACGTTCCTTATCGCCTTTGCCAATGCAACGCACGCAGCCCACCTTGGCATCCAGATCGCTCACACCCAGGCCAATTAGCTCCGATACGCGCAACCCCGTCGAATACAGCACCTCCAGCATCGCCCGATCGCGCAAGCCAGTCGGCGTCTTGGAGTCCGGCTGCTCCAGCAACTTCTCCACTTCCTCCAACCGCAAATATCCGGGCAAGTGCCGCCGGATCTTCGGCGATTCCAGGTTGCTCGACGGGTCTTCGGAGATCAAATCCTGGACCTGCGCGAACCTGAAAAAATTCCGCAGCGTCACCAATTGCCGCGCGACCGTCCGGCTCTCCAGCTTTTGCCGGTACAACCCAGCCAAAAAATCCACCAGGTCATCCCGCCCCACGCTCTCCAGAGTCAGCTTGCGTTTCCGCGCAAACTGCTCAAACTTTTCTAAGTCGCGCTTGTACGCGGAAATGGTGTTCGCGGAAAGGCCCTTCTCCACGCGCACGTGCATCAAGAACGACGAAATGACCGCCGAAATGTCCATCAGGTTTCCACGTATTCCGCGCCGTCACGCCCTCGCCGTAAAGCGATTCCATAAACCTCTTCCATCTCATGGCACCGGAAGATCCACGCCAGGCCCAGATACAGGGCGGTGGCCCCAACGATAAGTCCGGTGAATATCGAGAGTTGCACCAGGAACCGCGAATGCATCGCAAACTCCGTGTAACGATTGCCAAACCAGCAAGCTACTCCCATTATCCCGGCGCACAGGGAAATCTTTGAGAAAGAACGCAGGATTTCCATCGTTCCCAACGCACCGTACCGCAACCGGAAGATGATGAACAGCGCGAAGAAATCAAAGAAGCAGGCTATGGCCGTAGCCAGCGCCGGGCCGCCATTCTGCACGCGCTTGAAGAAAAACTGCAAGAAGACTATGTTCAGCACCAGATTGATCATCAGCGAAATCCCGCCCACCATGACCGGCGTCCGGGTGTCTCGCGTCGAATAGAACGCCGGCACGATCAGCTTCACCGAAGCCAGCGCCGGCAGTCCTATCGCGTAATACAGTAAGGCCCGCGCCGTCAGCCGGGTAGACTCGGCCACGAACTGTCCGTGTTGGAACAACACCCGGATGATCGGCTCCCGCAAAATCATCAGTCCCAACGCAGCCGGTACCGTTATAAATGCCACAATTCGCACGGAAAACGTCAGCGTTTTCTTCAAAGCCTCGAAATCCCTGGCCGCCGCCTGATGCGACATCATCGGCAAGATGGCTGTAGCCACGGCGATGGCGTACCCACCCAGCACCAGTTCCATCACGCGATCGGCCACGTAAAGCGCTGCCAAACTGCCCTCCGGCATCTTGCTCGCCGTCGAAAAATAGGTGTCCACAAACAGGTTGATCTGCCCGATGCCGATTCCGAAGAACCGCGGTACGATGAGCCGCGCAACGTCGCGGATTCCGGGATGCGAGAACGAAATCCCAAAATTGAAGTTCATCCCTTTCCGCACCAATGTCGGTACCTGGATCAGAAACTGCAATGCTCCCCCGACTAACACCCCCACCGAAAGGGAAACCGCCGGATCCTTGAAGTACGGCCACACCAGCGCCGTCGAAAACATAATGATCGACAGGTTTAGAAACACGGAGGTCGCCGCCGGTAATCCAAACACGTGAAAGCAATTGAGAATCCCGGAGGCCAGCGCCGCCAACGCCACAAAAAACAAGTACGGGAAAATGACGCGGTTCAGCGAGATCGCCTGGTCCCACGAAACGTTTTTACCTGCATTCGCGGTGAACGCATGGATCACCGCCGGCGAAAAGACCATTCCCAGTACGGTGATCAGCGCTACAATCAGCGCCAGCGTCCAAAAAAGCCGGTTCGCGAAATCCCAAACCTCTTCCTTCGGCTTTTCCCGCAGGTACGTCGTAAAAACAGGTATAAAGGACGCAGTCATGGAACCTTCCGCCACCAGGCGCCGGAAAAGGTTCGGAATGCGGTACGCCAAAACAAAGGAATTGGCTGCCAGGGAGGTTCCCAGCAAGAAGGTGATGCGCTGGTCGCGGACGTAGCCCAAAATGCGGCTAACGATGGTGACCAGGGATATGATCGAGGCCGACTTCAGAATCTGCTTTTTTTCGGTCAACGGACCTCGCTCCGTGGCCTAAACCCAATGAAAACAATGAGTTGACAGGGAAAACGCGCTTAACATAACATACATTTTGACGTTTCGCAAATTTACCCATTTTCACACGCGCGCATTCTTTGAAGAACCGAGCCCCAGCCTCCACGCACAAGAAAGTCGTCGTCGTGCTCCTGGACAAGACAGCCCTGCGCGGCTATCTCGGTCCTACGCGGCTTGGCCAATCCGACCCCATCGACGTTCTCTCCCCCGACGGTGAGCATGAGCAGATTCCTCTTGCCAAGGTGCGCGCCATTTATTTTGTCCGCGAGTTCTCTGACGACTTCGAGCCCGAACGCAAGGCCTTCCTGAGTCGGCCAAAACTCGACGGCCTATGGGTCCGCCTCCGTTTCACGGACAATGACACGCTCGAGGGTGTCGTGACCAACGACCTGCTCTCAATACTCGACAACGGCTTGCAAATCACTCCGCCAGACCTGAACTCTGCGACCGATCGTATCTTCATTCCCCGCACCGCCCTCGCCGAAGTAACTGTCCTTGGCGTGGTGGGTATCGCGCGCCGCAAGCCCGCGGCCGCTGCCGCGAACCAGCCTCGCCTCTTCACGGAATAGCAGGTGCGCGCAAGGTTGTCGGCGCTCGCTGCGACCACTATTTGTCACGCAGCACCTAACCGCGAGGGAACTCTTGTCGTCCATACACGTATACAAGGATGAGTGGCCGCGCGAGGTGCCGATGCAATCGCTCTTATCTGACTTGCGTTATGCGGCCCGTGAGCTCCGCAAACGCCCGGGTTTCACCCTCACCGCCGTTCTCTCTCTTGCCCTCGGCATCGGCGCCACGAGCGCCGTCTTCTCCGTGATTTACGCCGTGCTGATCGATCCGTTTCCGTATCCCGGCGCGGATCGCATTGTGGAGGTTCGACTGGTGGACAAGACCGGCAACGACCGCCACTACATCGGCTTCAGCGGCCCACAAATCGATCAGCTTCGCCAAGCCAAGTCGCTCGAAGACGTCACCGCCATGGATTGGTGGAATCTCACGACCACGGACGGCGACCTCCCGGAAGACGTTCAGACGATGTATATTTCGCCGAACGCTCCAAATCATTGGGGCATCCGCGCGCAGAAGGGGCGCTGGTTGATTCCCTCCGATGCGCCGCCGGGACAATCCCCGCAGCCCGTAGTCGTGCTGACCTACCAGTTTTGGCAGCGATACTATCTCGGCGACCCCAACGTCGTCGGCCGGACCATCCAGCTGGTGCACAAGCCCTACCAGATCATTGGCGTGATGCCGCCGCGTTTCAAATGGGGCGCGGCGGACATGTATCTTCCGCTCAAGGTCACGCAAGACCCGAACATTCGTCTCGCCGCGAGCTTCAAGCTCCGCCCAGGGGTCACTGCCGCGCAAGCCAGCGCGGAGCTGATGCCCATTCTGCAAGAGTTCGCCAGGCAGTCTCCCACGCAATATCCGAACGATTTCAAGGTGAAGATGCCCAGCATCGTTGACGTGTACGCCAGGCCGCTCGGACCCACGCTTTATCTGCTGCTGGGCGCGGTGGCGTCGCTGCTGCTAATCGGTTGCGCCAATGTTTCCATCCTGCTATTGGCGCGAGGCACCGAGCGGCAGCACGAACTTGCCGTGCGGGCGGCCATTGGCGCCAGCCGATTGCGGATGATTCGGCAACTGCTTACGGAATCGCTGGGTATCGCCACGGCCGGAGCTGCGCTGGGCGTGCTGCTGGCGTGGAAGGGACTCGCGTTCATCGCGGCACGGCTGCCGGAGTTTTCGTTCCCCGCGGAATCCGTAATCAAGATGAATGTGCCGGTGCTGCTGTTCAGCGTGGCGCTGGCGTTCACCACCGCGATTGTGTTTGGACTCTGGCCGGCGCTGCAGCTTTCGCGGCCGGAGATCGCCCGACTGATGCAGAGCAGCACGCGCCGCGTATCGGGCAGCGTTCACGCCAGGCGCAGTCACGGCGCCATGGTCGCCGCGCAGGTCGCGCTTACCCTGTTGATGCTCACCGCAGCCAGCGCCGCGGGCAAAGGCTTTCTCCGCCTGGTGAACACCGATCTGGGCTACGACCCGCACAACACCATGTCCGTGCCCATTCCCGTACATGAAAACACGCATGTGGCCTGGAAGGACCGCGGCGAATACTTCGAGCAAATCCGCGCCAGACTCGCGGCCATGCCCCAGGTGGTGGCCGCCGGCATCTCCACCAACGCGACTCCGCCCTCGAATGGCTGGCCCCAGACGATTGAAATGATGGGCATCACCCAAAAGCCCGAAGCGCGTGTGAACTTCATCAGCCCGGAGTATTTCCCGCTTCTGCGCATCCCGCTTGCGCAGGGCCGCATCTGGGATCATGCTGAAACGATGCGTGGCGCACAGCTAATGGTCATCAACCAGACCATGGCACGGCAGTTCTGGCCGAACGGCGACGCCATCGGCCAGCAAGTCAAGATACCTTCGCTGAAGGATCAGCCGCCCTACCAGCGTGCTGCCGCCGGAAGCGATGGCTGGTTTCAAATTATCGGCATTGTGGCCGACGCGCGCGATGACGGCTTGCGAAACCCTGTCAAGCCTCAGGTTTATGTCCCTTATACGTCGCAGATGTGGATGTTTACACAAATCCTCGTGCGCACGCGCATCGCGCCGCTTTCGCTTTTGCACGATGTTCGCGCCCAGCTTGTGCAGATCGATCCGGAACAGCAAACCATGCGCGTGCGCGACCTCGACGCATGGATTACCGGCCAGCAAGAGTATGCGCAGCAGCGCCTGGTTGCCACGCTGTTCGGCATCTTCTCGATTTTGGCCCTGGCGCTCGCTGCCGTTGGCCTGTACAGCGTGGTGTCCTATGGGGTCGCGACGCGCACCAACGAATTCGGTATTCGCATGGCCCTCGGCGCCAGAGCCGCGGACGTGTTCCGCATCGTGCTTTCCTCAACGGCGGTGAATGTGGGTGCCGGGCTAGCGGCTGGCCTTTTGTTGAGCATCGCCTTGGACAAACTCGCCACCAAATGGGTGACCGAAAGCTCCCGCGACCCGCTGATCCTGACGGGCGTGACTCTGCTGCTAGTCGCCGCCGCCACGCTGGCCTGTCTCGTACCGGCCCGGCGTGCCGCTGCCACCGACCCCATGCAAGCGCTGCGCTACGACTAAGCTCCGGAGACTCGGTGCGAGGGTGTGAGGGATTTCGCTCTCCGGATCATCGGGAGATTTGGCGGAATGCCCAGATGGCGAGTTCCCCAGTGGCAGAGCTCACTCATCAGCGGAATCAGCTCGTCGCCGGCTTTGGTCAGCGAATAGGTCACTTGCGGCGGCACGACCGGCTTGCTGATCCGGCGCACTATACCGTCGGACGCAAGCTCACGTAATTGCGACGCCAGAACTTTTTCGCTGATCCCGGGTACCAGGTCTCGCAGCTCTGCAAATCGCCTGGAACCGAATCCCAGGTGCCACACAACTAAGACTTTCCACTTCCCGCTTAGGACGTTAATCGTGCCCTGCACCGGACAGCCATGATTGTCTTTCATCTGCGACTCCGGGCTTACAAAATTGTGCGTACTTCCTGGCAGCACTCAATCTTTATACCATTTACGAAGAAGCGTTGGCCGTCGGTCTCGACAGTACGCCGTTCGCGAGGCCAGCGGCCCCTCTGAGTCTGGAGAACGAGCCATGATTCTAGTGACAGGAGCAAGCGGAACAGTCGGCAAAGCAGTGTTGAAAGAAGTGGCGCGAAGCGGGGCAAAACACCGGGCGATGTACCGGTCACCGGATGAAGCCGCCAAGGCTCCGACAGGAACGGCGACCGTGGTTGCGGACTTCGCCAAAAAAGAGACGCTAGCCGCGGCGCTGCGGGACGTCGAGAGCGTCTATCTGGTTTGCTCCCCAGTTCCCGACCTGGTGCAACTGGAAGGCAACATGATCGAGGCCAGCCTCGCCGCCGGCGTAAGACACATCGTCTTGAACTCCGCGCTCGGCGCGGGCGACTTCGCAAAGTCCTTCCCTTCCTGGCACCGCAAAGTCGAGGACCAGCTCAAGGGCACGGGGATTTCGTTCACCATCCTCCGGCCAAATAGCTTCCATCAAAATGTGCTGACATATTTCGCGCCGAGCATACGCGCGCAAGACGCTTTCTACAGTTCCATGGGCAACGCGCGGGTTAGTTTCCTCGATGTCCGCGATATCGCCGTCGTAGCGGCAAGGGTGCTCGCTGGCGGCGAGTACAGCGGGAAGACGTACGAATTGAATGGACCCGAGGCTCTGACGTACACGGAAGTGGCGGAGAAAATCTCCAAGCACGCTGGGCGCACGGCGCAGTATGTGAACATTGCTGCCGGAGCGCAGCGCAAGGCGATGTTGGATCAGGGCATGCCGGCCTGGCAAGTTGATGCCCTGCTCGACCTCCAGGGATACTACACCTCCGGCAAAGGCGGCGCTGTCGACTCATTGCTGCAAAATCTTCTCGGACACCCGTCCATCACCATGGATCGTTTCCTGGCGGAGTATGCCGGCGAGTTTCAGAGCCAGGCGGCGAGCGCCTGAGGTCGCCGATGGAATCGATCAATCCCAAGACCGGAATGACTCACGCCGAAAGCCGGGAGTTCATTCGCAACCATTTCGAAGAGTTCGTGAACCGCAAAAACGTAAACATTGGAAACGTGAACTTTGCCCCTGATTTCGTGGATCACGGCGCGGATGTTCCATCGGGAATGCCACCCGGACCTGCAGGCGCAATCCAGTACGTCGCTGGAGCGCTGAAGCGTTCCCCGGATCTTCATGTGCAGATCGAAGACATGATTGCGGAAGATGACAAAGTCGTGGTGCGCAATCACTGGACCGCTACCGATTCGCAAACCGGCAAACGGCTTGAGTTCCGCGGCATCGTAATCTGGCGCATCGCCGCGCGAAAAATTGTGGAGCGCTGGGCTTATCTGGAAGCCCCGCACCCAGCTTCCTAGGGTCACCCATCTCAGGTCGAGCGACACAGCTGCGAAACTGAAGCATCGGCGTTAGCTCTTCCGGCGGCTCTGGCGTTCTCGGCGGCTCTCACTCGCCACTTGTTCCCGGATGTGCGAGACTCGCATTCAGAACAGGAGCCTCGTCCATGAAACTCTCTGAAGTTGCGCAGAAGCTTGCCTGCCGCCTGGAAGGCGCGCCGGACACGGAAATCCGCGGCATTGCTGGCATCGAACACGCCGAGCCCGGTCAAATCACCTTCCTCGCCAACCGCCGCTACTTCCCTCTTCTCAAAACCACGCGCGCCTCCGCCGTGCTCATCGAGGACGGCATCAGCCTGGATCGTGGCGCCGGCTCGCCTCCCATCGCGGCGCTGCGCACGCCCAATCCGTACCTGGCCTTCGCTCACGCTATCGAACTTTTTTACCAGCCGCCGCGCTATGAGCCGGGCATCCATCCCACCGCGATCATTGCGCGGACCGCGCGTATCGCCGACGGTGCGCACATCGGCCCTTACTGCTTCATCGACGATCAGGCAGAGATCGGCCGCAACGCGGTGTTGCACAGCTTCGTCACCATTTATCGCGGAGCAAAAATCGGCGACGACTTCTTCGCTCACGCTCACGCCGTCGTCCGCGAATCCTGCCGCATCGGCGACCGCGTCATTCTCCAGAATGGCGTGGTTATCGGCGGCGACGGCCTGGGCTTCGCCAAGCAGAAGGGCGGCAGTTGGTACAAAATGCAGCAGTCCGGCCCCGCTGTCCTGGAGGACGACGTCGAGGTGCAAGCAAACGCCTGCGTCGACCGCGCCACCGTCGGTGAAACGCGCATCGGCCGTGGCAGCAAGCTGGATGATCTCGTACTCGTCGGCCACGCCTCCCGCGTCGGCGAGAACACTATGCTGTGTGGCCAAGTGGGTCTCGCCGGCTCATCAAAAATCGGCAACGGCTGCATCCTCGCCGGCCAGGTAGGCACTGCCGGACATCTTTCGGTTGGTGACGGCGCGGTGGTCACCGCGAAGAGCGGCATCCCCGGTGATATTCCGCCTAGGTCGCTCTATTCCGGCTATCCCGCGATCGAAAATCGCCAATGGCTCAAGAATACGGCGGCGCTGAATCGTCTGCCGGACTTGCAACGACGCGTGTGGGAACTGGAATCGGAGATCGAAAAGCTGAAGAACCGCTGAAGCAGAGCGTCGCGTTCGTCTACTTACTCTTTCGGCGCCCAAAACGGCTCGCGCGTCGGAACAAATTCGACCGGCACTTCGCTGACAAACGTCTTTAGCCAGCGAGCGCACTCCTCCATGCCGGCCTGCTCCGAGGGAATATGCCCGAGAATGATCAGCGCCTTCGGCTTCCCTTCCGTCACGGCGTCGGCCACGTATTCGACGGTTTCCCATTCGCGCGGCTCCCCGGTGACGAGCACCTGGACGTCGCTAATTTCCAGCGCGCGTGTTTCCTTGCCGAAGCCGGAAGCGCCGGGGACCAGCGCCACCTTTCGTATTTTCAGCCTGGGATCACCAACAACACGCATCACGCGAATCTTTAAGCGGCTCTTCAAATCACCGGCTAAGTGTTCCAAATCCGTTTCTGGGACCGCAAACAGGTATTGGTTGCTGGAATCCTGAAACTTTTCCCAGCCCAGCGCGTGGGCCATTCCCGCTTCGATTCCGTCCGGTTTCCGGCGGTGCCAATGATCGTGAAATCTCCAGATCACCAAGCCGTGCTCCTGAATAAACGCGCGCTTTGCTGCCAGCACGGGATCGTTTTCTTTTTGCTCGAGATCGTCCGGCTTGTCGAGGTGATTGTAGAAGGTCGGCTCGTGCGTGATGATCAGATTTTGTCCCGCCGCCGCGGCGCGCTGGAGCACATCCAACGTGGCCATCATAGTCACCGCGATGCCTTTGACCTCCGTGTCCGGATTGCCCGCCTTGAACGTGTCCACCGTCTCCTGCTGCCAGGGAACTCCGACATGTGCTTGAATGCGCGCAATCACGTCGCGCGCGGTTAAAGGTTTGCTTTGAGCAGCCGCTGAATTCGCGCCGATACTCACTGCAGCCAAAAGAAAAAGCACGCAGGCCTGAACGCGGCTATTGTCCATAAAGAAGATGAGTCCTTTCTTGCGGAATAGTGTTTTGCTGCGAAGCCTCACGCACCCTCCGGCGGCGCGGCTCCGGGGAAACCGATTGGCCGCTGGTCCGGTGGCAAACCCGCAGCCATTGCGTCGTGCACTCGATCATTCAACACATCGCGCTCGTCAAAGGAATATTTGGGGGCATCGATCGGTTCGAGAAATTCCACCACAATTTCGCCCGGATAAATCCGTAGTGACCGCTTGCGCATCACTTTGTGGGCGCCCGAACACGCGATCGGAACAATCGGCACGCCTGCCTTGATGGCCATCACCACCGCGCCCTTCTTGAAATTCTGCAGCCGGCCATCCGGGCTGCGCGTGCCTTCCGGATAAATCAAAAACGATCGGCCGGCGCGCAGCGATTGCGTCGCTTTCTCCACGCTGGCAAATGCCGAGTCGCGTTCACTGCGGTCGACCGGAATGAAGCCCGCCAGCGTAAACGCTTGCCCCGCAATCGGCCATTTGTACAACGACTCCTTGAGCAGGATCGCCACGCGCCTCGGAATCGCGCCCACGACCGCCGGCGCGTCCACCGAACTGGTGTGATTGGCCACGAATAAGCACGCCCCGGCGGGAACCCGCTCGCGGCCCTTAGTTCGCACCTTGACACCGGCCAGCCGCATCAGAAACAGGATGCCTTTGACGCCGCCCCAGTAGAGTGGATTTGGGTTGCGCGAAATCAGCGTGTACAGAAGAAGCGGCGGCCCAGCCACCAGCATGTATAGCGGAAGAAAGATGCAGATGAAAATGGCGCGAAGCATGATTCCGCAGAACTCTCTCCAATCCTGCGGCAGGCGTCAAGTACAGGCCTTCATCGTCTTGAATCCGATGCCGTGACCGGCTGCGTGGTGCCGCGCAGAATCCCCTCGCGGATGCGCTTGGCTTTGGCGCTGGCGTGCGAATCCTCAACGACTTGATCAACAGTCACCGCCCTTTCGTTAATTCGAAAACTGATGGACATCTCGCGATCATCGCGCAGGATCCGCAGGCGCACTTCACTGCCGGGCTTCTGCGAATAAACCCAGCGCTCCGCATTGCGCGGCGGCTCCGAGCCATTCCAGCCCAGAATCACATCGCCGGAGCGCAACCCCGCCTGCGCCGCGGAACTCTCCGCGTCCAAATTTCGTACGATGACTTCTCCAGTCGCGCCGCGCTCGGTGAAAAATCCCAGCACCGGGCGTTTCCGCTGCGCGGTTCGCAAATCGAGGCCCGCGAGCGAAAGAATCTGCGAGTAAGGCAATGGCTCCGCGTGGGAGACGTACTTGCCAAAAAATTCTTCGAACGAGCTGCCGGCAACTTCTTCCGCGGTCAAGCGAACGTCCAGACTGTCGCGGTACGGCCTATTTTTCTTCGCAAATTCGTTGTTCATCGCGCGCAGCACATCATCCAGGCTCTTCTCATTGTCCGTGCGATCGCGGATCAAAATGTCCAGCAGCACGCCCAGAACTTGTCCCTTGGCGTAGTACGACACGCTTTCTTCCGGCCGGTTGTAGAGCGGATATTTCTCCAGCCACGCGTCGAGGCTGGACTCCTCCGCGCTTTGCCAACGGTTCGCGGGACGAGCTTCCAATTCGCTGACTTGTTGGCTCAAATCCAAGTAAAACTGGTCCTTGCTCCACAATTGCGCTCGCACTACGGTATACGCCGCATACGTACTGGTCACTCCTTCGGCAAACCACAACGCCCGCGTGTACTGCTCCTTCGTGTAGTCCACCGGGTCCAGCGTCGCCGGCCGGATGCGCTTCACGTTCCACAGGTGAAAAAACTCATGGGCCGCGAAATTCGGCAAATCCTCCTCGGACCGCAGGGAAATCGCCGTGGAATTCGCGTGTTCCATTCCCCCTCCCGCGCCGGCGGCCGCTTGGCCGAAGTGAATGATAAAAGTGTAGTGCTCGTAAGGAGCCCCTTCCATCAGCTTCAGCTCATACGTGCAAATCCGCCGCAGCTCTTCCTCAACCTCCTTCTTCTTCCATTTGTCCCCATGCACAACAACGGAGATTGGCGGATTCATCCCCGACAATTCGAATTCCTCGAACTTCGCGGTCTCAATGGGAGCATCGACAAGCTCATCATAGTTTGCTGCGCCAAGCACAAAACTCCGCGCGCGACTGAATTGAGCGGTTCCCTGCCATGCTGAGCTGGCTAGATTCCATCCGTATGGAGCGTCGCCGATGCCGAGTGAGACCTGTTCTGATCGGCGTTCGGGAACATATAAGAGAATCATCGCGGGATTGATGAAAGCGTGATCGCTATTTAATTGCGTTGCAAAAGGTCCGGCCTCATCCCACTCCGTCGCGTAGCTCACCGTGATAAGGCCGGTTCCGGTGATGCGCCACGTTAGCTTGTCCAGTTTTTCGATGGGAGCGTCCTGTGAGCCGGCCACCGCGTAAACACCGCGCAAGTGGGCACTAAAATCGCGAATCTGATACAGCGCGTTCCATGCAGGCATCTGCACAGTGACTTCGCCGGTCACATTAGGAATTTGCATTCGCACATGAAAAATATGCCGCTCAGGATGCTCAAGCGATACGAGGTAATTGATGGTGCCGTGCGCCGGAGACGCGAAGGCCGCCGTCAGCACGCAGAGCGAAATCATGGGAATCATCGACAGAGCAAAACGCGCGCAGAACCGGACAAAAGTCACCGCGTCGATGCCTCGGTGGGGACGGCCACACGGCGATCCAGTTTCTTCACCAACTTGTCGCACAAGCCGTCGAAACTGCCGTTCGACATAATCAACAAAACGTCGCCGGGCTTCGCTTCGGTGGAAAGATACTCGGCGATAGCGTCAGAGCCCGAGAAGATGCGCGCCTCACGACCCAACTCGCGCACGCTAGTGGCCACCGTTTCGGGGTCCATGCGATTGTCGTCGCCAAGCTGCTGCGCGCGAAACACGCCTCCGAGTACGACCCGATCGGCAAGCGCCAACGCCTTCGGAAGCGACTCCTGAAACACTTTGCGCCGCATGGAATTCGATCGCGGCTCTAGGATCGCCCACAGCCGCCGCTTCGGCCAGCGGCTGCGCGCAGCTTCAATAGTTGCCCGCACCGCGGTCGGGTGATGCGCAAAATCGTCCACTACTAGAACCCCTCCGTGCTCGCCCTTCACATCCATTCGACGCTTCACGCTGCGAAATGTTGTCAAAGCCTTCCCAAGTGAATCGGCGCTGATGCCGCGCCCATGCGCCACGGCAATGGCAGCCAGCGAGTTGAGCACGTTGTGGCGCCCCGTAGCGGCCAGCGCAAATTCGCCAAACGGCTTGCCTTTATGTCGCACGCGGAATCTCGTCTTTTCGTCATCGACCGCAACATCATCCGCGATCCAATCGTTGCCTTCCGAAAATCCGTACGTCTCCACCGGACAAAACGCCTTGCTCGCCGCGCGCCGCAAGGCAGGTCCCGAATCTTCTGTGTCGCCCCAAATTACCACGCGCCCAGTTCGCGGCACTAGGTTCACCAACCGCCGGAACGCCAGCTCATACGTCTCGAAATCCGCATAGATATCCGCGTGATCGAACTCCAGAGAAGTAATGACCAAATCGTCTGGGTGATAGTGGAAAAACTTGGGCCCGCGATCCCAGAATGCGGTTTCGTATTCGTCGCCCTCCAGGATAAATTCCGCCCCGCCACCCAGGCCATAACTCTTTCCGAAGTTTTCCGCCACGCCGCCCACTAAAAAATTCGGCCGCCGTCCCGCGCTGTGAAAAATCCATGCCAGCATCGCCGTCGTCGTGGTCTTCCCATGCGTGCCGCTAACCACAATGGAGTGCCGCCCCGGCAAAAAGATTTCTTCCAATATTTCCGGCAGCGAGCGATACGGAATCTTTCGCTCCAGCACCTCCTCCAGCTCCGCATTCCCGCGCGCAATGATATTCCCGACGATCGCCAAATCCGGCGCCGGCTGCAGATGCGCCGCATCAAACGTGTTGTAAAACGAAATGCCCAGGCTCTCCAGAAGCGTCGAAGCCGGCGGGTACACGCCGCTGTCCGACCCCGTCACACGAAACCCGTGCTCGCGCAACATTCCAGCCAGCGGCGCCATCGCCGAGCCGCCAATTCCAATCACGTGTACGTGCTTCGCCTCACTCATCGAGTAACCGCCGCCTCCAAAATTTCCAACGTACCATCGCCTTGCGTGTGCAACCGCGCGTTCACGCCCAGCGGAATGGTCAGCATCGGCCGCAAGGTGTGGCCGACTGGCGCTCCAAACACGACAGGCACACCCAGCGGTCCGAGAATTCGCGCGCAAACGTCGCGTACCGTCGGGCTGCCGGCCGCCGGCGGCTCGCACTCCGGAAAATCGCCCAGCACAATTCCCTTCACGCCATCCAGCTTC